>Ga0335079_10004457_pt1 | contig 16121 bp, 13 predicted proteins | sample Lox_Sample_33_FD_206719 | JGI IMG/M metagenome (GOLD analysis project Ga0335079, IMG submission 206719) | Soil microbial communities from Loxahatchee National Wildlife Refuge, Florida, United States - Lox_Sample_3.3 | ecosystem: Environmental > Terrestrial > Soil > Wetlands | place: USA... | reverse complement strand
CAGCGCAACCCAATCAATACGTTGCCAGATTCTACAGTGGGGGTCTAGCGGATGCCACGGAGCTGACCAAAGTCCAGAACGGCGACTTTGCAGACGGTCTTAGGCTATGGGACACAGCACAGTATCTAAATGACGTGGATACGGTGTTCAATTTGATATATGCAATTCCGGGTGGGAATCTCGCTTCAGGCCAGAAGCGGTGCGTAGGCCAAGCGTTGGTCACTCAGGCTAGCCTTGCGCTGGCGGACGCAGTCAACTCCAACGAGCTTTTGTCAAGCAACGGCTTCGAAGGAAACCTAACCGCACTTATTACTGGGCTTGATAGCCAAATCGCACAATGCAACCTGGACACCGCCAGCCAAGGATTACTCAATGTAGTCCTCGGAGATTCTAGCGTCTTGGGCGCACTAAATGCAATTAGCAACGCGGGCGCGGCGGCACAACGTGAGTTCGGTCTAACCTACCTTGCCAGTCCTGTTGAAACCGCGCTTATCAATATCAGCCCGGCGACTGCTGCGGTAGCCTCAATTCGAATTTCGGCCCAGTCTTCCAGCATCGTTATTGGTCAGCCGGACACGCTTTCCGCGACAGCATATGACAGCTCCGGCAACCCGATCCCAGGCGTGAGCTTTTTGTGGGGTTCCAGTAATCCCGCCATCGTGAAATTTGGACCCGGGGGGGCTGCCAATGGCTCACCTGCCGAACTCGCAGACGCCATTGGTGTGTCTGCGGGAACAGCATACATAATCGCAGCAGTAAGCAGTCCTGCCAGCGGGGCGTTGGTTGAATCATCTCCCTACGCGATTACTGTCACGGCGCTTCCTCTGGCCTACGTCGTGATCAGCCCACCATCGCCGACGATCCACGTAGGCCAGAGCCTATCTTTCACGGTCCAGGGCTTGGACAGCCAGGGAGACACAATCCCAACAGGAACCCTCTCCTGGTCATCTTCCAATCCGCAGGTCGTAACGATAAATTCGGCGACGGGCGTCTGCCTGGCCGTAGGACCGGGGCAGTCCACAATCACGGCGACGGCCGGAAATGTGAGCCAGACTGCGACGGTAACAGTAATACCCGCGACGATTGCGCAAATTGATGTGGCGCCCCAAGGGAAGAGTCTTGCGGCGGGGCAATCGTTCCAATACTCTGCGACGGCCGTCGATTCAGCAAACAACCCAATTGCTGGCATTACTTTTGTCTGGAGCTCGGGCAGCCCCTCTGTCGCGACCGTGTCCACGAGTGGGTTGGTTGCAGCGGTGAGTGCGGGTACCTCACAGATAACGGCGTCGGCTCAAGGACTCAACGGTTTCGGGGTTGTGACCGTCGAAGCCGCAAGAAGCTACGTGACCATCGACGATCCCGTTGCTCCTGACAACCTTCTTTTTGGAATTGCCAACACTGGCCAAATTGTAGGTGACTACGACGATCTTGTTAATGACAGCACTGTGGCATTCCTTTACACCTCGGGCAGCTTCAGTACTATCTACGATCCTGCCGCCGGGGGGCAATTCGCGTTTGAGGGGACGGAAGCCTTCGGTATTAACAGCAGCGGTCAAATTGTAGGCGGGTACACGGATCCGAATGACATCTTCCACGGTTTTCTGTACGCTGGCGGCAACTTTAGCAACGTTGACGATCCCGCTGGCACAGGCACTTTAGGCACCACGGCCTACGGCATAAGCAACAATGGCCAGATCGTGGGCGCTTACTACGACTCAAACAATATTCCCCACGGTTTTCTCTATGCCAACGGAAGCTTTAGCTCGATCAACTATCCAGGCGCAACAAGCTCCTTCGCCTATGGCATTAACGACAGCCAACAGATCGTTGGGACCTATTCGGATTCCCAGGGTAATACCTACGGTTTCTTATACACATCTGGAAAGTTCATCTCGATAAACTATCCCAGCGCAACTGGAACCTATGCCTCGGGGATTAACACCACTGGCCAGGTCGTGGGGTACTACTATGATCAAAGTGGGGTTTCACACGGCTTTCTGGACAGCGCCGGAAATTTCAGTTCCGTTGATTTCCCAGGTGCAGCGCAAACTGGAGCTTCTGGAATAAACGATAGCGGCCAGATCGTGGGCTGGTACCAGAATCCAGGAGCTGAAGTGGGCGCGAACGGTGAAATCGCCTCGAACGGCTTCCTCGCCACCCCAGCGCAGTAGGAGACTTGGTCTGTGATTACGCAACCGAACCGTGTTGCGCCTCGCGACGGAAGCAGGCGACAGCCTGCCGGTCTCGCGACAACTATTCTGCTACAACCTTGAGTGCAACGGAATGATCTCGCTGAAGGCTGTCGTAGAGGGGATTCCGCGACGTTTGGAGGGCATCAATGGCAAAGCAGATCGCAGTGAGCCTTCTCTTGATTGTCTTCTGCGCTGTGGGCGTAAACGCGCAGCGAGGGCTCGACAATGACTCCGTAATAAAGATGGCTAAGGCTGGCTTAAGCGAAGACGTGATCGTTTCTACGATTGCAAGCCAGCCGGGCAGCTATCAACTCGACGCGGATCATCTGATCGCACTGAAGTCTGCAGGCGTGCCTGACAAGGTTATGGCCGCCATGGTCGCGAGGAATGCGGGGGTAGCTGCGGCGCCGTCCATTTCTTGGGCTGCGTCGGCCCCTCTCGTTGACGAAATCGGCATCTACTTCAAGAACGGCGACAAATGGGTCGAGATGTATCCCGAGGTCGTCAACTTTAAGAGCGGCGGAGTCCTGAAGAGTTTGGCCAGTGAAGGTATCGTGAAGGGCGACATCAACGGGCACCTCGGAGGCAAGACCGCAAAGACGTCCGTCACTACCCCGCTCGATTTTTTGGTCTATATGCCAGATGGTGTTGCCATCACAGAGTACCAATTACTGCGTCTTCGTGTCAGTGGCCGCTCACGCGAATTCCGCTCTGTCACCGGCGGCGTGTTCCATTCCTCCGGGGGAGCGCAACGCGACGAAGTCCCGTTCGAAGCCAAGAAGATCGCGCCGCGCACCTATGAAATTGTACTTCCGGCCGGATTTAGGAGAGGTGAGTACGGATTTCTTCCACCCGGTGCGGTGAGTTCATCCAACATGGCCAGTTCCGGGAAGATGTACACGTTTCAGGTGTTGGAATAGCGGCGGTCGCGAACGATTCGCAATCGAAGAAATCATCTGGATCACGCGGGAAGGATTCCGCCTTCGTCGCAGTATGTTTGGCGCAGTTTCCAGACGTTTTCAGAATACTTGGAGCAATTTGTGCGGAAATACCGATTGAGTATGGCAGGTACTCTGTTGGTTCTGCTTGGCCTGTCGACGGGCACTCTCGGAATTTCGCTGCCTGTGCCACGAGGGACGTTTCCCACGGCCATCAACGAGCGCGGCGAAGTTATTGGGTATTGCGTCGATTCCATAGCGGTGGCGCACGGTTTTGTACGCGACGCAAGGGGCCGCATCGCGGTTTTCGATGCACCCGGGGATGGAGCACACCAACGGCAAGGCACATTCCCCTCCGACATCAATAATACGGGCACGATCGTCGGGTACTACGTCGATAGCAACCGCCTGCACCACGGTTTCGTACGCGACCCAACGGGAGCGTTCACACGTTTGGACGCACCCGGCGCCGGTGAAGGCCTGCAACCACCAGTTATGGGACACCCGGAGCTCCTCTCTGGGCAAGGCACTCTGGCTACGGGCGTGAACGACGGAGGAAAAATAACGGGCTACTTCATTGATGCGAAAAACTTGAGACATGGATTCCTGCGTGACAAGTTTGGGACCTTTCTTACATTCGACGTTGCGGGCAGCGGAGGCACATCCCCGGAAAGCATAAACAGCTCCGGCGAGATTGTCGGGAGCTACGAGGATCCGCCGGAAGTTATGAACAACGACAGGATGTACTCGTCCAGGTCGGGCGCTGTGCATGGCTTTGTGCGTGACGCCGAGGGGAGGATAACTCGCCTCGATATGCCACGCGCAACCCATGGTCCGATGGAAGGAACCTACCCGCAAAGCGTCGATGACAGCGGGGTCGTCGTGGGCTCTTACGATCGGACCCATGGAGGCTTCATCCGTGACGCGCACGGAGCTTACATGACTTTCAGCGTTCCGGATTCCAGTATTCATCCGGCGGGCTCCAAGGGTGGCGAGGAAATAACGGCCTGCCACCTAGGCGTGAAGGGCGCTATACAAGGCCTCGCTCGTAAAGAGAATGGCGTAACTTCCGCGTCTGGTACCGCAGGGCTCGGTCCGGGTCGTTATCGGGGGACAGTGTGCGCGAGCGTCACTGACGGCGAAGCGCTGGTGGGTTACTTCGAGGACGAAAATCGAGCTAATCACGGTTTCATTCGCAGCGCGCACGGCGCACTTACGACGTTTGATGCTCCGTGCGAGGGAAGCGCGGTCGTCATTGCGTCTGTCTCGCCTCTTATCGCCGGAGCAACTGAGTCGATATCCATCAAGGGACGCCGATTCGGTAATTATCGATCGTCAAAGGATTCGAACGAAGGGCGCATCGTGTTTCAAGACGACGCGCTCGGCCGGGGGTGTGGGGAAGACGTGATGGACGACACCAGCGAAGGCGGCCCGCTGCGGGTGGCGCGCTGGACGGACTCGGAAATTGTGGTTACAGGATTTAGCTGGCCCGCAAAGGGGATTTGTCCGTTTCACGCAGGGGACCAGGTCAGTATCGGCGTGTGGAACGCCCAGACCGGCGCTGGCCCCGCCCACTTCGAGCTGACTGTGGGCAACACGAGCAAGGACCTCACACCGCCGCTCATCGCGTCGGTAACTCCAGTGTACCCGGGAGCGGACCAGGGATTCGTCATTAAGGGAGAAGGCTTCGGCACTCAGCCCGTTGACTATGATTCGGATTACCTGACCATTTGGGACGAGACCGCGACGTGGCTAGGGCGGCGGGAGAACCCTAACCCATATCCGGTCCCGCATCCTCCTGGCTTTGAACCGGTCACAGTGAAAGTAGGGCGCTGGACGCCCAACGAGATTGCGGTAACCGGATTCGGCGGTGGCTACGGAAAAAACCAATGGACGGTAAATGGCGGAGACCAGATCACTCTTTCAATCTGGAATCCGCAGACGGGTGCCGGCCCTGCAACATTCGAAGTAACCGTTGCCGGCGAGGGCCAAAACTTCGTGGGCCCGCGCATTACGTCGATATCGCCGGTGACCACGCGCGCGAATCAGAAGATCATAATAAAGGGACAAGGCTTCGGAACTCATGCTCCCTCCGCGAAGGAAACCACTCAATTTCTGCTGATATCCGACGAAACCTCGAAGTGGGTGGCAGGCCGTGTGGGCCAGAATGCATATTCGGTCTGGCTGAACGTGTCCCACTGGACGGACACGGAGATTGAGGTGTCCGGATTCGCGGGCGCATACGGATCTGATGATCGAAAGCTGAATGCTGGCGACCAAATCAACGTCATGGTCTGGAACGCGCAGACAGGCGCTGGCCCTGCCGTTTTGAGTGGCGAGATCGGCCATGAGACGAACGCAGACGGGCCAGCGGCGAATCCCGGGCCGGGGGGAAGCGGCGGCGCAGCCACCATCTCAGTCCCCGCTGGGCGGCCATGGACTCCTACGGGCATCAATCTCCGCTCCGGTGACGCGTTCACGATCGTCGCTGAAGGAATAATCGTCACAAACTTGGCCGGTGCCACTGCCTCGCCAGGAGGAACTCCTCCCGACTGCCGCGTAGCGGGGAGCGTTCACATCCCCTTCGTCGCTCCTGAACTCCCGTGCTGGTCGCTGATCGGACGCATCAGTCCGCAGGGCCACATCTTCGAAGTTGGGAGCCGCGCCGAATTAATCGCAAGTATTTCCGGCCAGCTCTTCCTAGGAGTAAACGATAACTTCTTCGGCGATAATTCCGGAAGCTGGACCGTGCACGTGACAGCCAATTCGTCGCCGCACGTCGCGCCCCCAACCGAGTGCATCGTCGCCGGCAATACCCACGGTCTTATTCAAATCGTCTCAGGCACCGAAGCGTTCGCAGCCGTACGCGACGGCAACAAAGCTCTAAGCGTTGCTCCCGGCTCGCTCCTTCAAGGCTCCGTCACACTGCGTGTGATCAACGGTGGCCCAGGTTTTGCTCTCGCCCCACTGATCCAGACTCCTTCATGGGGCAGCCACGAGACTTCTTGGTCTTTCATAGGCAACGTTTCCCCTGGAGAATCACAATTTATTGCTCAGGTGCAAGTCCACGCTCCCCTCCAGCCCGGGGCCTATCACATCCTGTTCGCGTTCCAGCTCGAAACCAACGGCGGCAGCGTAGCTTCAGCAACAAATTGGGCGAGGCGCAACAATATCTGGAATGATGGCAACGACATTGCCGATTTCAATTCCTACCAGATCCAGCAAGCTCAACAATTGGGCTGCGCAATAAATCCCTGGCTGACGGAAACAGGACTTCAACCAGCCTACGTCCCCGCGGATGCGATAACGGTAGACGTAGCCGCGCGTTAGCCCTTCGCGTGCGTCAACGCTCTTGTTCACGCCTCTAGTTTCGTTGCCCACAAACAGTTCTTTTTGAGGCGGACATGCCGGACTTCTGGGCAAGCGAAATCTCTACGATTCTGCAACGCCGAGATTTCGGGATGTTGGGCAAAGAGGGTTTTTGGGCAGGTTTCAGGACGGGCGCTTGAGGACCGACCTCCGACGGGAGTCGCAAAGCGTGGGGATACCTTCCGAGAACGCGACGATTGCCTCAGAGCCTTATAGTGTGGCCCACAGACTTCTGTTTCGGAATCAGAAATTCCTCCCTACGCGACATGGCATCTTCAGTACGGCATCGGTATTCGCGCTTTGCAGCAGTAAATGAGACACTACGATATCGCCTCGACAATGGTTTATCTCAAAGGCCTGCGGAACAGCGACATTCGGGTACCGTTGAATAAGGGGAGTTTGGCGGCGTTCGCATGGCGGGCGCAGCCTGTGCTGTTCGGGCTGCGACGGAGTCAGCGGTGGAATCCAAAGACGAAAACGCCGATAAGATCAGCCATGTGCGACCGATCCTGTCCAACAACAGCCGAACTCGTTTCACTCGCGGTGTAGGTACCGGGTTCGAGGTATGTGTGGCCAATCAGCAGCGGCAATATTCCGTTGCTGCTCGATGCATCGATTTGAAGACCCGGAATGCCGCTCAACGTTGCTTGTCTTTGACTCGCGGCGCTAGCGATCACGACTACGAGTGACTCGTCGCTTACCGCAAACCGAACGGCTGCGGAGGACGCCCCAAATCGCGAGTTGGAGCCGTAGTAGGCCTTCGCGTCGTCCCATGGTCCTGCAAGGGACACCCCTCCGATGACATGCGCGCCGGTCCGAGTGGTGTAACTGTTTTGATTATCCCCGCTATAGGCGAGGGCGGCGCAAAGCAGACCCACGGCGTTCGTAGCTTCCGCAGAGTCGCCCGAGGCAAACGGACTTGTTTCGAATGCGCCTCCGGTAACGAAACCATAGATGTACGCCCGCCCGGCAGGCAGTTGCAGGGACGTATCGCCCTGTTGAATTAGAGCCCGAACGATCTCCGGGCGTGCGCGAGGCGTGTCGTTCGAGCTTTGGCTGCGCTTGTTGGACAGCGGCTTGCTGCCAGTCGTTTCGCTATGTATGCCGGAGTCGCTTACAGGCTGGGGCGGTCCGAGAAACATACTACGCAATTCTTTTCCGTAGAATGCAAATAACGGAACAACAAAGAGGACGAGAATGATCGCCTGGACAGTCACGCGTTTGATTATGTTGAAGCGCTCGTCAATGAACTTGACTAGCTTCCATACAACCACCAGCAAGACCACGAATAGAAAGGTTAGGAACAACCACCAACCCCACCAAGCAAGGCCATTGTCGGACTTGGAAATGAAAAGATATGCCGCTACGCATATCACCACCACCATAGCCACGCCCAGCACGCGTGAGAGAATGGCAAAGAATATGACTACGGGTACCGCGAGAAGTTTAACCAAGCAGCTAGAGTTGATGACAGCAGGCAAAGCGTCGTAAAAGCGTTCGGAAAGTGATCTCGGATCCTTAGGCTTGTAAACGTGACAGAGCTCAATGTGCTCCGGGAGCGAACCAACAAATTCCCCACATTTGTGGCATATTGGCAAGCTGCTTTCCTCGATGTTCAACGCGGGGTTATTGGCATAATAACACGCTTCTCGGATGCATGTTCGGCCTCTCGGCCGGCGCGCGGCGTGATTTGCGCTGTCGGCGCAGCGGTTGAATTACCGATGTCCGCGGGGATTGCGCTCGCTGTCCGCGCTCTGCCTGCCTTCCCGGTATCCGTGGCGATAGCCGCTGTTGCGGGCCTTGGCGATCTTGTGGCGCATGACGGACTCGGTGGGAAAATCTGAGTGGGCGTCCTACAAATCGATCTCGCGGCGGCAAATGGAGTTTGTCAGCCGACAAAAGCGAGCTGTCAGAACCCGCAATCTCGCGGGTCCTGCTGTGGTAGCGAGCTCGTTGCGATGGAGGGCAAAATAGGCGTACGATGCACGAACCGGAGGTCTAAATCGAAGCTTCCTTCTGAAAAAAGCATGCGGTTCTCGTGAAATCTACCAGCGACACAGAGTTATCTCCAGCACAAGTGGGAGGTCGCGCATGCCCCCGATATTTGGTTACAGCGGTGACTGCAAGCAATGTGTCTCGGTCCGCCGAAGTTCGCGGCCGGTTGGTTGGGCCGTGTATTCTCCCGCCTTGTTGTTCCTCGTAACATGTGTTTCTGTTTTTGCACAAGGCTGTTCAAGCGCGAGCGCTGGGGTGGCCGCTCGTTACATCGAGGCGTTACAAAAGCGGGACTATAAGACCGTTATCGACCTGTCCTCTAACTACCAATCCCAAGTCTTTAAGATGAAAACTGATAATCCAGAAACGCTGTGGGGGAAACTTATAAAAGAGTACTACGACACCAAGATCTCTGCTCTTGAAGGAAAGCCAGGCTACTGGCAATCCTACGGGGAAGCTCTGTCCGGAGCGATGGGCGATCCTGCGCAGCAGATTCGTCAAACACAGGGCCTCATTCCGCCGGGGGCCAAGTGGAAAATCACGGAGACGCGCGAGGGCTCCGACCGCACGATCGTGTATGTCTCCGTCAGTTACCCGTCGCTCGACGAGTCGCCTTTCGTCGATGGGAAATTTCTCAAGGCGACAATTCTCGAGTTCGATGTCGACCCCGCGTTGCGGCTCGTCACCGGGCTCGGGCGGCTTTCACAAGGCGACACCCAATGGGACGCGCCACTTATGATCTTGAATGCGACGTGGCGAGGCGATCGTTTCTCGGGGGGCTACATTAGCGCTCAAGCGGTCGGCGGCACGGCGCCGTTTTCCTGGGTACCGCAGTGCGGATCTGTCGAACTCGCAAAGGGTTTGGCGCAATACGACGGTTTCGGAAGGCCCCTCGATCCGCATACGTCGCACCTCGTGGTGAGGTTCAGAAGCTTCGCCGACAAAATGTTTCCACTCCAGTGCGTCATCGCAGTGACGGATGGCAAGGGCCAAACCAACACAGTCGGAGTAACTGTTCCAAAAATGTTTACAGGCTTCAACGAGTACTGCTGGATTCGTCCGCCTTGGTTCAGCCGCGGCCAGGGCCTCCCATCGTCGGGCAATATTCAATGTCTGGACCCGGTCCTGGCGATCGACACGGCGGCGGTGGCCCCGGCCGTGTCTCCCGTCCAATCGGCGCCTTCTGCCGACCCAACGGCCGCCAAGGGGCACGAGGTGTTGGACGAAATGGTGGCGGGCCAGTTCGGCAAGATTGAAGAGCAATACGACAGCGCCATGAAGGCGGCGATGCCGCCAGGAAAGCTTCGCGATTTCTGGAAACAGTTGCTGGCGCAGGCTGGCCGGTTCAGGGGCGTCACGTCGGAAAGATCCCGAACTCAGCAGCCGTACCAAGTCGCGACGCTGGTCTGTGCATTCCAGCGGGCCACGTTCGACGCGGAGTTCGCCTTCGACGCCGACGGGACAATCGGCGGAATACACTTCCTGCCGCATAAGAAAGTTCGTCCGTGATGCCGTGCAGCTTATTTCGTATGGGCCGTTTCGCAAAATCAAGCCGCGGACAAGGAGCAAAAATGCGCAGAACTTCTCGCACCGGGCTTCTCCTGGCCGTGTTGGTTGCGGCCATGACTCTCTGGGCCTGCTGGATACCGGAGAATTTCGACGTTAAGGTCGAGATCAACAAGGATGGAAGCTACACATTTACCTATGACGGGACTTTGACCTATGCCCTTGCACTAGCGGCCGCGGCGAAAGGCGAACTGAGCGCGAAAGACGAGGCGGAGTTAACGAAGGACGCAGACGAACTGCGGCGAGAGTCGGGTTTTAAGAAAGTGGAATATCAAGGCAAGGGACGTTACAAGGTGTATGCCGAAAGGTCCGGAAAATCCGGCGAGCCGCTCTATTTCATTTCCCGAGAGATGGCGTTTTTTACGATTTTGCCGAAGGACAATCACACCCTCGAAGTTGCGGCCGTGCGTCCCAAAAAAGCGGACGTCGACCAGCTCAATTCAATCGGCGCGAAGTTCGAGGGAACTCTGAGTGTATCCGTTCCCTTCGGTTTCAAAGTCGTCAAAGAAAATGCCGACAGCAAGCCAATGGTTTTTGGGTTACTCGGGTCTTACAAATGGCAGATTCGGACTCCGGATGCCAACCCCGAGATCGTCGTACAACTATCTCCATGAATTGCGCCGGGCGTCGTCCGAAGTCGAATGCGACGACTAATTCGCAAGCGTGACGCTGCGGGCGCGTTGTTTGCATTCAGAACCAAGTCATCACTGCCGGACGAAGTCGTCAATTTGCCAGCCTGACTAAATTGAGGCCGGTGTATCACGGTCCGCAAACTAAGCGACGGCCGCGTGAAAACCAACCGATGCGCCGACGGCCTGTACTGCAAGCGGAGGTTTCTGCATAAATTCCGCCACACCCATGCAACGCGGCATCTGCAGGACGGCATCGATATCCGCACTCTGCAGCAATGGATGGGACATCACGATATTGCGTCGACCATAGTCGATCTCAAGGGCGTGCGGAACAGCGATATTCAGGTGCTGCTGAATAAGGGGAGTCTGGCGGCGTTTGCGTAGGGCCGGAGATGGCCGGTAGATTCAATGCACATTTCTGATCGCTGCGCGAAACTGAGAGGGGCAGTCGATGCGGTGGATGAAGTCCTTTAATAAGAAGGACCTGCTATCCCTTAGTCTCTCGGCTGTCGCGCTCGTTGTGTCAATGGTTACAATGTATTTTACGTTCTTCAGGCACGTCGATGATATCCAGGTGCGCGTCGCGGAGTTCGACATTGAGAATACTTCAAACCCGGCTAAGGATCGAATCGTCACGACTCTCGCATTTATAAATCGCGGCAATCAACCGGCTTTAATCACTGGGACCCAGTCGATAGTCGGTTCGGACCGCGAGGAATTGATTCGCGGATCCTTCGAGTGGGGCGGTCCAACCTGGAGCCCGCAAGGCACGTTTCCATTTGTCTTGGATAAGGGCCAGATGAAGCTGATCGTCGTGTACGATTCACGACGCGTACTGGAAGCGAATACACCCGAAGGCGAGCATCGCGGCTTCTATGGATTGGAGATTGCTTCCATCGACAGCCAGAGCCAGGAAAGAGGTTCGAGAATTGTGTTTGGTCAAGTTGATGTTAAGGACAAACGAATAACGTCCTTTAAGGGCGACCATGTAGCCACATCAGTATTTGACACAGTGAAAATCGAGTTCCGCGTACCCGAACCCTAGGACGGTACACTGACATTCAGGCTCGGCTGAACAAAGGAAGTCTCGCAGCTTTAGGGTAGGCGTGGCAAAATTGTATGGAATTTCGTCAGATCAAAAATTTAGATGATCCAGCGATCCAGGTCCTGGCGAAGTTTCATAAAGACGTTCGGATGTGGCTCGGCAGGTTTTCACGATCGGTCTTGGTACTTGAAGACTCCGACAAGAATTTGTGGGGACAAGCACATTGTCTTCCGGTGGCAAGAGATACTTACGAACGGATGATTTCATCCAAGAAAGATCTTCGCACGTATCTCACGCTCGATTCCATCCTTACAGACTCGGTAGTCGATCAGAATGCCGCAGATGGAACCGGCAACTTTTGCTTCGTTGGCATGTCTGCACACAATCTAGCCCTTCGGAAAGAGCAGTACGGTTATTTCGCCATGCCGCTTATGGTCGGACTTCAAGACCTCTTCTTCCGGATTCGTTTGAGGGGGCTGGTTTGCCAATCAAGAACCGCCATTGAGAGGCATACGATTGCGAGCGTCGGATGTAGGAAGAGGTCCGAATGCAAATCTGCTGACGGCGCCCGCATCACATTGTGGTATTTCGATCTTGAGTGCGCCAAGAAATATCCGCTCAGCACTCTCTCCGCGACTTTACACCGGATTTGGTCAGAGGAATCAAAATTGGGGCTCACTAACCGTGAGCAGAAAATCGTAAGGTTCGCGGCGGCCGGCATGATTGACAAGAAGATTGCGGACAGGTTGGGTGTAGTGGAAAAGACGATTCAGAAACATTGGGAGAACATATACGATCGCTGTCGCGAGAGTGGAGTTTTCGAGAATCTTAACCGGGCCGCCGTGATTGCCTATTGCGAACGGCATCTTAACGAACTGTCTCGCTCAGAAAAATCGTCGGACCGGTGACCGGAAACTGACGACGTCTCTGGGCCCTCAGCATTCGGAGAACTACTAGTCGGAAAAGTCCGAATGGTTTTTGCGCATGAAGACCACTATGTTCCGACTCGAAAGGAGGGCCAAACATGAGCAAGACGGTAAATATCGGCAGTAAGGATCACTTGACTCAGGTACAGGTCAAGTCGGATCCCCCTCGTGTTGACATTGTCGATCACTTCGACAAGGGACCGAATCCGGTTCCGGCTCACGTCGTGACCACTGTCGGACCCGACGGGCAGATCAAAACCAACCTCTAAACCGTGTCGCCGGAGGAAGGAGGCTTCCTCCGGCGGCTATATCACACGTATCGAGCGCAAGCACATTCATCTGTCCAAACCGCGTTGCGGTTTGCGGGCAGGGTCCCGCTCTTTTGCGCGGTCGGGTTCGGCCTGTTTTGCGCGCTCGGCGTAGCGGTTCGGTCCGCGAGACTTGGCGGGGCCGCGCTCCGGCTCGACTTCCTGACGTTCTGATGGAGTACGCGCGAGTTGATTCTCGCGTGGCGCATCGAGCCGCTTGTCGATCTGGTCTCGCGTGCGGCTGTGCATCATTCCGGCAGGCCGATCGACTTCTCCAGCTCCATTATTCATCCCCTGCGACGTGCACAATTTCTGTAACGCTATCGTCCGACTGGATACGCTGCATCGGTGGCAGACCCTCGCTACCGCTACGGCCGATGTGAATAATCTTGACTCGAATGAACGATCTGACCCTTTGTTCGACCAATGCTCTGGCGGCTGCGCGAGAGCGCGGCGAACCCACCGGAAAATCAGACGGGCGTAGTAAGGCGTCGCCGACCTTTCCGTCCATCTCTATCGCGTTTCGTACTTCCGTTGTCCGTCGAGGTCGGGATCGTGATTGTCTAGGCAGTCCGCATTGAATGAGCTGATCCCTGGGTGCTCGCCTGTTTTCTTGAACGGAGTGCCGCAATCCGGGCATGTGGGAATGGGCTCGCCGGGTTTCAACCAAACGAGGGGCACGTAAACTAACCGTGTCAAAGTTCCATCAGGGCACTCCCGCCAGTCGTCGAACTTGACCCGAGAGCAATCCTGTCCCGGTCGAGGAAGGCTCAATGCAATTGTCATCCGTTTACGGCTGTCGACCCGCCTAAACAGCTGAATTCGCGCCGCCGCTCGAGACTCCCACGAACCAATCGGAAAGTCTCCCGGATGGCCCGAGCTGTTCAACGACTGCCACCCTTCTTCGGCTCGTAGAATTCCAGAGTGCGGTCGCCGACCCCAAAACCAATGAACTCAATTTTGACGAAATTGAGATCCTTTTTTCGGTCTGCTTGGATGCGGTCCAGCATCGCCCTTGCCGCAATTCGTGATTCGAGAGACCCCAGCGTGTAGTCGCCGGGCTTATTCGTCAGACGAGAATTCACGGTCAATATCGGCTCCCTGCCTTTGATTTCGTGGGAACCAAGGGGGCAGAGTCCCGTCTCGGGCATAAGCTTCCAATTCCTCGGTCGTCATTCGCTCGAAGGCATTAGCGAGCGTCTTGTCCTCAAACTCGATCGCTTGTCGCGCTCTCCCTTCGGTCCGGTCGGCGATTTCTCGGGCGGCCTGCACGTTGCCGCGAACAGCGTCGCGTACCTGAGCTTCGGCGATCAGTTCAGCCCAGGTCCGCCCGTCCGGGTCATTCGGGACGGGCTCCTCGAGCTTGCTCTTGTAGGCGTCTGAGAGGGTTTTGCTCTTGGGCTTCCCCGACGGATTGCCGCTCTGGCCTTTCTTCCAGCGGTAGGGCTTACCGTCCGCGGCGATGTTTGGATTGTTGCCCTTGGCCATACCTGTTTCTAACCTGAAAGCAGCTTTGGCGTTAGGCCCATATCGGATAGGCGCTCAAGAGCGACGGCCACGAAGGCCGGCTCAATCTCCATAGCAAAGCAGTGTCTGCCCGTATTCTCGGCAGCGCAGATGTGCGTGCCTGATCCAGAGAAGGGCTCGTAGCACACGTCGCCTTTTCTGGTGTGTAACAGGATGGGGGTCGTGAAGAGCTCTAGAGGCTTCTCGGTCGGGTGACGCGATTCGACGCCTGGGAGCACTGGAACATCTATCTGCCAAACGGTCGTCGGAAAGTCCCCGGGGTTGCGTTTCGGCTTGTGACCCTGCTTCCAGCCAAAGAAACAAGGCTCATGTTGCCACATGTAGTAGGAGTGTGTCAGAACCGGCTTATTCTTGACCCAGATGATCTGCTGGTGCACGAGGATGCCGCAGTCGCGCATCGCTTTCTCAACTTCGACCTGCCGTTGCGAAGCGTGCCAGACGTAGATCGCGGCGTTGTCCTCGCACACGGCCAGCGCCTGTCGAAGGAACGCTTCATAGAAAGGACCGAGCGGCTCGCTCTTTTGCTTATCGGCGTATCGACCTTTCCAGTCCTTGTTCTTACCGTCGGAGAAGTCCTTCGACGGATGGTTCTTCGCGTCATAGGAGACCAAGTAGGGAGGATCGGTAGCGCACAGCTTTGCAGTCTTCCCAGCCATCAGCGCAGAGACATCTGAACCATCCGCGCTGTCACCGCACATCAATCGGTGATTCCCGATTTCCCAAATCTGGCCGCGCTCGGTCTTCCACTTCTTCTGCAACTCGGCAGCCTGGTCGAGCTTCGGCTCTGGCGCAGAGAGTTCGTTGCTGCGGAAGTCTTTGAGGAGGGCTCTCAGCTCGTTTTCGTTCCAGAACTGCGTGAGGTCTAAGTCAAGAGACGCAAGCACTTCGGGATTCCACTCAAGATCGAGTTCGCCCACGCGGTTGTCGGCTATGGCAAGCTCTCTCGCCTTCTTGTCCCTTCTTAGATCAAGGTCACCACGCTGGACGGCAACGAGGGAAGAGCCATCCGTTTCGATGACAGCGATGGACGTGATGCCCCCAGCAACTGCAGCCTCGACGGTCTTGTTTCCAGCAATTACGCGATGATGCCGGTCCACGACGACCGAGCGCGCAGCGCCGTACTTCTCAAGAGATTCTTCGAGGACTTCGCGCCCACGCTTAGTGCCTTTGTTCGCGTTCTTCTCATCAAGAACGAGTTCCGTGATTGGTACGACGCGGAGCTTAGGCTTCAATTCTCAACTCCCGTTTGTGCAGCTGAAAAATGTAGTGACTTTTGTAGTGACCCTACGAACAGAAGGCCACATTCGCGCACACCCTGGCACAACCTCCCTGAAGTGTTAAGCCTTGAGTTCTCAATTCGATGATTGAAATGACTCGACTTACGGAGCTTAGCGAGCATGCCTTGGGCGCAGGAGGTCCGCGGTTCAAATCCGCGCGCCCCGACCAAATCCTGCTGCCAGGTTCGTTGACAATCCGGAGCTGTGGTGTGAGAGTTGGGCTGCCATGAGCGTCCTCTATGTGTTGTCTCTCGCGTTTTTGATTGGATTTCTGGCGGGGCTGCGGTCGCTTACTCCGCCGGCGGCTACCTCGCTAGCGGCGCATGCGGATTGGTTGAAGCTGCCG
>Ga0335079_10004456_pt1 | contig 16121 bp, 16 predicted proteins | sample Lox_Sample_33_FD_206719 | JGI IMG/M metagenome (GOLD analysis project Ga0335079, IMG submission 206719) | Soil microbial communities from Loxahatchee National Wildlife Refuge, Florida, United States - Lox_Sample_3.3 | ecosystem: Environmental > Terrestrial > Soil > Wetlands | place: USA... | reverse complement strand
CTTTGACCTGCTCGGCATCGACAGGCTCCTCGAACCACAGCAGCGCATTGACGACCATCAGGTTCGTCCGTCGATCCATGTGCAGCCAGGCCGCATCCGCATTATTCATCCGCTGTGCACTCATCACAGCACCTTCCTCTAACGTGGCGGATCTACTCCACGCTAAGGTGCCCGGTTCCCCCGCGCATCGGGGTCTCCCCGCGTCACGATCCGTAGAACCAGGCAACGTTCAGCGCGGCGAGTGCTTCCATCTGCAACGTCTTCGATGAAGCGTCTGCGGTGCCTCGAAGCCCTCGGCGCTCCACGGTCTTGCGCTCTGGCTCGGCAGCCGCGCGGCTCAGGGGATCGCGGTCTCCGGTGCTGTGTTGGACGGAATCGCGGCGATCGCGCGTTCGGTGAGGGCCGTGATCGTCAGGCTCGGGTTCGCGCCGACGTTGGCGGGCACCGCGGAGCCGTCGCACACCAGCAGGTTCTGGTAGCCAAACACGCGGTGGCGCTCGTCGATCACGCCGCTAGATGGGTCGCGGCCTATGACCGCGCCCCCGAGGATGTGCGCGGTGGTGGGGATCGCCAGCGCTGCTTCCATCACGACGGACTGTGCCGTGCCCCCGATCCGTTGCTGGATCCACTCGGCGACCCGATAGGCGGCGGGAATCTTGTCCGGGTTCGGGTTGTCTGGGTCTTGCTCGGTGGTCAAGACGACGTTTCCGTTCGGCCACCGCCGTTTGACCTTGAGCCGCATCGCGTTGTCGAGCGATTGCATGACCAGCAGCACCATCGTCCGGCGCGACCACCCGCGGATGCGTGCCGCGCGAAGCGCCGCTGCCGGGTGACGCGCCATATTGGCTAACAGGTGCAGCGGCTGGTTTCCGCGATGCCCCGCCTCCGTCATCAGTGCGAACAGCAGCGACTGGGAGTCGGCTCCCTCGCCGTAGGTGACTGGCTCGATGTGGGTGTCGGGATCCGGATGCACGCTAGAGGTGATCGCCACGCCGCGGGTGAAGTCGCGCGCGTCGTCGGGAGCGGTAACCGCGAGGATCGATTCGCTGTTGGTGCGCACGAGATACCCGAGGCGATCGGAGATGCGGGGAAGCGAGCCGCGCAGCTTGCAGCTGAACAGCAGCTTGTTGGTGCCCAGCGTGCCCGCCGCCACGATCACGCCGCGCGCGGTCACCCGGCGACGATCGCGGCGCAGCCAGGCGCCCGAAGGCTCGTGGGTGAGCACGTAGCCGTCGGATCCATCGTGGGCTCGGAGCGGGCGGATGTCGCACACCGTCCGTTCTGGCATCACGTGTGCGCCACGCCGCTCGGCCAAGTACAAGTAGTTCTTGATCAGCGTGTTCTTGGCGCCGTGAGGGCAGCCGATCATGCACCGCCCGCACCGGATGCAGCCCGTCCGCGCCGGCCCCTCGCCATCGAAGAAGGGGTCGGGCACGGTTTTGCCCTCCTCGCCCAGGTACACACCCACCGGGGTCTTTACATAGCTGTCGCCGAACCCGTGCTCTTGCGCGTATTCCTTGAGCAGCAGGTCGGCGGCGGTGTCTTGGTCGTAGCTGACCACACCCAGCATCCGCTCGGCCTCGTCATAGTGGGGCGCGAGCTCGACCTCCCAGTCTGCCAGCCCTGCGATCTGCGGATCGGTATAGAACGCGGGGCGGGCGCGATAGAGCGTGTTGGCGTAGCCAAGCGACCCGCCCCCGACACCACAGCCCGAGGCCACGAAGACGTCCTTGAACAGCGTCAAGCGGAAGATGCCCTTCATACCGAGCTTCGGCATCCAGTAGTACTTGGCCACCTCCCACGTGGTCTTCGCGAAGTCCTCGTCGGCATAGCGGCGCCCGCACTCCAGCACCGCCACCCGGTAGCCCTTCTCGGCCAGCCGCAGCGCGCTGGTGCTGCCGCCGAACCCGGACCCGATGACCAACCAGTCGTACTCGGGATGCTCGGTTCTCGTTGTTGCCCCTCGCTCCGATTCCGTGTCGGTAAGTCTGTCAAAGCGGACAGACCCAGCGCTGCGCCCACTGGAGTCGGGAGCCGGTGGATAACGGGGCCCGCGCCGTTACGCCTGCGGCCACGGCGAATCGGTATGGAATACCGACCCAGATCGGGGAGGGCCCCGATTGCGCGACTGGTGGCGAGACGTAGTCTCGGCGCATGACCGACGTGTTGAGCGCGCTCGACGAGACGTTTCTCGAGCTGGAGGAGCTGGAGCCGGGCGCGCTGATGAATATCGGCGCGATCTTGGTATTCGATGCGCTGCCAGAGGGTCGCGCTCCGACGTTGTCGGCGCTTCGAGCCAGTCGGCTCGAGCTTCTGGATCAGCTGCCGCGCTACACGCAGCGGCTGTCGAGCACGCGGACCGGTCGGTTCGCCCGGCCGTGCTGGGAGCCCGCCGAGCAGTTCGACATCGCCGATCACGTTTACCGCGTGGGGCTGCCGGCGCCGGGCGGCGACCGGGAGCTGTTCGAATGGACGGGCGAGTTCTTCTCCCATCCGCTCGATCGGACCAAGCCGCTGTGGGAGCTCGTGCTGGTTGAGGGCCTGGAGGGCGGGCGCTGGGCGCTGGCGTCGAAGATCCATCACTGTATGGTCGACGGCGTCGGGTCGGCGGGCTTGATGGATGTCACGATGAGCCGGTCGCCGGAGCGTGCGGCGCCGGTCGTCGAGGCGCCATGGATCGCAGCGAAAGGCGAGCAGTCGCACCATGGGGTCGACCCTGTACTGCAGGCGACGAGCGCCGGGGCGCATGCGGGTTCGGCCGTCGTGCACGCCGCACTGCATCCCCGGGACGCGCTCGCGCGCTCGCGTTCGCTTGCGTCGCTGCTTGTACGGGACGGCTTGTCCGGCGCCGAGCGGACGTCTCTCAACGTACCGATTGGCCAGGACCGCCGGTTCGCCCTGGTCCGGGTGCCGCTATCCGACCTGAAGGAGATTGGCCGGCGGCTCGGCGCAACCGTGAACGACGTCGCGCTCGCCGCGTGCGCCAGCGGGCTGCGGCGTCTGCTGATCGAGCGCGACGAACAGCTGCCCGCGCGCGGCCTGCGAGCGATGGTGCCGGTCAACGTGCGTGACGCCTCCGACCGCTCCGGGAGCGGTAACCGCGTCAGCTCGGTGTTCGTGGAGCTGCCGGTGGCCGAGCCGATGGCGGAGGTTAGGCTGGCCCGCATCCACGAGGCCACCTCGCAGCTGACCGCCTCGCACGCCGCCACCGGACCGACCACGCTGCTCGACCTGGCCGAGCTGGCGCCGCCCGTGGTCGTCCGCGCCGCGCTGGCCCGGACCGCGTTCTCGACCCGTCTGTTCGCGATCACGATCACCAACGTCCCCGGCCCGCGGGAGACGCTCTACGAATTCGGCGCGCCGCTGCGCGAGGTTCACCCGATCGTGCCGCTCGCGGCCGAGCACGCCGTCGGCATCGCCATCTTCTCCTACGCCGGGCTCGTCACGCTCGGGATCAACGCCGACGCGCGGTCGATGCACGATCTCGATGTCCTGGTCCAAGGCATCGAGCACGGAATCAACGAACTTCGCCCTGCGGTCAAACGTCCAGCGCGGCCGCTATCGCAATCGCCTTCCTCGGCGGCCGACTCTCGTGAGTCGACCCCGCCCGACTAGGCCGGTGTGGACCTAGCCCTCCGCGCCCACGCCCGGGCGCTGGCGGCGACGCCGCTATAGCGCGGCTCCGCGGCGACCGCTCCAGGTGCCGAATCCGCGGCGGAAAAGCATGAAGCGGGCCAGGAAGAACAGCGGGATCAGGATCCACAAGCCGCTCACCGCACCGAGGATCAGGTGAATCGCGATGATGGCCAGGATGATCGGGACGATCGGGATCACGCGGAGGCAGCCAAGCAGGCCGAAGCCGGCGCGGCCGCCCGCGCCACGCTGCGCCGGATCGTCCGGCAGGTCGCGCGTGAGCTCGGCGAGCTCGCCTACGGTCTTCGCGGCGAAGCACTTCTCCAGGCGCTCCTGAAATTCATCCTGGTCGAGCCGGCCGTCGGTGTGGTGCTGGCGCAGGCGGTCGGCGGTCGCCTCGCGGTCCGCATCGCTCGCCCGCAGGTTGGGGTCGCGCATCATCTGGCTGATCCTGTCGTACCCGTACATTTCTGCTCCTTCGGTCTGAGTAGTTCGGTCGCGTGTTGCACGGAGAAGCTTGCTCTCCGGGGGGCGATTTGTCGTCGGCCGACGGGCGGCTTCTGTGCTGCTCCCAGCGTCTGAGCGCAGAAGCACCGTGTACTCCCGCAGGAGTAGTCGCGGCTGCGCCCGCGAGCCGATGACGATCGCTGCGGGCGGGGCTATCGTGCGGCTGTGACCCGGCCGGCCTGGATCCGCCGCAGTGACGTGCGACTCGCCGCGATTTGCGGAGTGATCCAGATCGCCGCCACGGCGGGGGCAGCCCATCACGTGTCGCGCACCCACAGTTGCTGGTGGGCGTCTGTGTGCCACCCTGCGACGGAGCTCGACGCGGGTGCCTATGCGCTGCTCGCGCTAGGCCCGCTTGCGCTCGTCCTGCGGCGCCGGTACGTGCGCCAGGTGCTCGCGTTCGTGTTCGTCGTCACGGCGGCGTACGTCGCTCGCGGCTATCCGCTCGGGCCAAACTTCCTGTCGCTCGGCCTCGCAATTGTCTCGGCGATGTTCGCAGGGGAGCGGGTGCTCGCGTGGGCCGCGGTCGGAGCCGGCTGGCTGCTGTTTCTCGGGCTGCCGTGGGCGCTTGGTCACTCGGGCGGGCCGAAGGTGCTGGCGGCCCTGGCGATCGCCGCCTGGCTGCTCGTGGCGCTGGCCGGCGCTGAGCGGATGCGCGGCCGCCAGGAGCGCTTCGCGCAGGCCAGACGGGCGCGCGAGCTCCAGGCCCGCAGCCAGGCCGACGAGGAGCGACTGCGCATCGCCCAGGAGCTTCACGACGTCTTAGCGCACAACATCTCGCTGATAAACGTCCAGTCCGGCGTCGCCCTGCATCTGATGGACGAGAAGCCCGAGCAGGCGCGGATCGCGCTGACGGCGATCAACGAGGCGAGCGCCGACGCACTGCGTGAGGTGCGCTCGGTGCTCGGCGTCCTGCGCGGCAACGTCGAGCAGGCGCCCCGGGCGCCGGCGGCGGGCCTGGACCGCCTCGACGACCTAGTGACCCGAACCACGGCGGCCGGCGTCGGGGTCACGCTCGAGGTTCACGGCGAGCGCCGGCCGCTCCCGGCGAGCATCGATCTGGCAGCGTTCCGGATCGTGCAGGAGGCGCTGACTAACATCGTCCGCCACGCCGGGGCCGGCGCCGCCACCGTCGAGCTGACCTACGGTCCCGATGAACTGACCGTAAAGGTGGACGACAACGGACATGGCCTGGACGCCAGCGGCAGTCGCCGCGGGGTGCAGGTGTCGGATGACGAGGGGGGTGGCAACGGCATCCCGGGCATGCGCGAGCGTGCGGTCGCCCTCGGCGGCACGTTCGACGCCGGTCCCCGATCGGGCGGCGGGTTCCGCGTTCGCGCGCGGATCCCGCTGCCGGGCAAGTCACCGCCGTGATCCGCGTGCTGCTGGCCGATGACCAGGCGCTCGTGCGCGCCGGGTTCCGTGCGCTCCTGGACGCGCAGGACGGGATCGAGGTTGTCGGCGAGGCGGCGGACGGGCGCGAGGCGGTCGACCTGACGCGCGCGCTCACGCCCGATGTTGTGCTGATGGACATCCGCATGCCGACGCTCGACGGGATCGCGGCCACACGCGAGATCGCCGCGGACCCGACGCTCGCCTGCGTCCGGATCGTGATCCTGACCACGTTCGAGCTCGACGAGTATGTGTTCGACGCGATCCGGGCCGGGGCGGCGGGCTTCCTCGTCAAGGACACCAAGCCGGGCGATCTGATCGAGGCGGTGCGGGTAGTGGCCGCCGGCGAGGCGCTGTTGTCGCCGTCGGTGACCCGCCGCCTGATAGGCGAATTCGCCGCGCGTGCCAAGGCGCCGCCTCGCTCGGGGGCGCTCGAGGAGCTCACCGACCGCGAGCGCGAGGTGATGGCGCTCGCCGCCGCCGGCCTATCGAACGAGCAGATCGCCGACCGACTCGTGGTGAGCTCGGCCACCGCAAAGACGCACGTCAGTCGCGCGATGATCAAGCTCGGAGCCCGGGACCGCGCCCAGCTCGTCGTGATCGCGTACGAGTGCGGTCTGGTGCGACCCGGCTGGTCCGACTGACCAGCGGCGCGAGTAGCTGTAGGGGGGCCGCGCGGGAGACACGGGCGTGCTCGGCCGCCGACTGGGATGTTTGGAGACGGCTTTGGAGCTACCGCATAGGTGTGAGCTTCCGTAGTGGGAGGATTTCGGTCTGCGTCCCGCCATGGAGCTCAGTCGTCACCACCTCACAGCCGAGATGCTCGATCCGAGTACGAGCGAAGTGGTTCGTGCGCCAATCGAGGTGCGTATCGACCCACTCACCGGACACAGCTCTCGCATCCTGCCCGAGCGCGGCCTGATGCCAGCCAACGCCTTCGACCTCGAGGCGTTTGCGCGTGAGAACCAGCCGCGCTGTCCCTTCTGCCAGGAGCGGATCGAGGCCCTCACCCCGCGTCTGCACCCGTCAATCGACCCGGACGGCCGGATCGTCTTTGGCGAGGCCGCTCTGTTCCCGAACCTGCACGCGTACTCCTCGCACAGCTGCGTCTCGGTGTACTCAGCGCGACTCCACTACCTCCCACTGGAGCAGATGACGGAGCAGCTCGTGGCCGACAACCTTCGCGCTCAGGTGGCATACGCCAAAGCCGTGATGGCGGCCGATCCCGGGTCGCGATGGGCATCGATCAATGCCAACCACATGCTGCCTTCGGGCAGCTCGCTGTTTCACCCTCATCTGCAGGGCATCGTCGACTCGCAGCCGACCACCCTTCAGCGGATGCTCGCCGACGTACCCGCCGCGCGTTTCGACGCGTATCTTGCGGCTGAGCGCCGCTGCGGGGAGCGGTACCTCGGGAGCACCGGTCGCGTGGAGTGGCTCGTGAGCTTCGCCCCGATCGCGCCCGCGGAGTTGCGCGCCTTCATTGGCGCGATCGCGTCGCCGGCCGAGGCCGATGACGACGTGATCGTCGAGCTGGCTCATGGTCTGACGCTGGCGCTGAACGCCTACGCCGAGATGGGATTCGAGAGCTTCAACCTGGCTGTCTACGGCGCGCCCCCAGGAACGATCGGATATCCACTGAACCTGCGGCTTGCCTGTCGCTCAAACCTGCGTGCGTTTTACCGGTCGGACTCGACCTTTCTCGAGCGCCTGCACTGGGAGGGCGCGATCGACCTTCCACCGGAGACCATTGCCCAACGCATCGGCGGGCGGTTCCGCGCCTGATCCGATCCCGCATCTGGTCAGGCGGTTCGCCTTCGTGCCCGGGCTGCTACGGAATCGATACGGTTCCTGACCGGTGCCGTCAATCTTCAGCCGCATCGTCGCCCGCGAGATTCCCGCCCACATCCTTCGTGAGGACGCCGACTACCTGGCCTTCCTCGATGTCCGGCCAATTCGCGAGGGTCACACGCTGGTGATTCCCAAGACCGAGATTGACGACGTGTTCGACCTCCCGGAGCAGCTGCTTGCAGGCCTACTGCCGTTCGCCAGGCCGGTTGCGCAGGCGATCCAGCAAGTGACCGGCGCCACACGAATCGGCGTGGCGGTGCTCGGTTTAGAGGTCCCTCACGCCCACATTCACCTAGTCCCTATCGATGGGCTGCACGACCTCGACTTCCGTCGCGCGACCCCTGCCGATGACGCGGACCTCGCATCAACGGCCGAACGGATTCGCGCCGCGCTGGCGAACTGAGGAACACGGGCCGGCCTTACCATCAGCGATCCGCTCAAGGGCGATCCGCGCGCGGAGTTGGCTCCACTAGGCACAGGAAATCCTTATCGTGAAGAACGCGGTCGGGCACGCCTCCAGGCACCATCGCCGACGGTAGGGTTGGCGTTGTGGTGGGCCACTATGAGAGCTTCTTCGCCGCAAGCGCGGGGGCGTCGGCGGCGATCTTGGGGTTGCTGGTCGTTGCTGTGTCGGTGGTCAACGCGGATGATGCGGATCCCAGAACCCGGGAGTTGCGAACTGTGTTGGCCGGAGCGCGTTTGTTGTCCTAGTAGACATCTTCTTCGTCTCGATCGTGGCCTTGACCGGGGGCTCAGTCGTCCTCGGGTTATCGAGCGTCGGAATGGCCATCATCGGTCTGCTAGCCACCCGACGGCTGATACCGAGGGCAAAGCGAGCGGGAAACTTCTCCAGCACCTCCCGCAATAGGAGGCTCAATATCGCCTTCGCTTCGGTTTCGGTCGTTGGCTACTCAGTGCAGCTCGGCCTCGCCGTAGCGCTCCTGGCGAACACCCAGAGTGCCGCGCTGCAACGCGCTTTAGTCCTTGTCGTTGTGGTCTTTTATGGCAGCGCCCTTGGCCGGACATGGGAGGTAACCGGAATAACCCGGCGCAGATGACGCCGCGACGCCGCCGTCGCGTCAGAGAATTCGAACCGCCACGATGCGGAGGGGAAAGGCGATGCTGGTCGAACTGCTCGGGGTGTCGCACGACTGGCCCCGTCCAGCCGACCTGCCGAACCTCGCGCCCGAGGCGGCGGCGCGCGTCAGGGCCAGCATTGCCCGTCAGACGCTCCTCTCCACGCTCGGGGTCAACATCGAGCGGCTTGCACCAGGGTATGTCGAGCTGCGACTGGCCAGCCGCGCGGACCTCACGCAGCAGCACGGCTTCGTCCACGCCGGTGCCCTTACCACGATCGCCGACTCCGCCTGCGGCTACGCGGCCTACACCGGGTTCCCCGAGGATCGTGACGTCCTCACGGTCGACTTCTCGATGAGTCTCGTGGCGCCCGCGGCCCAACCGGCGTTCGTCGCCGCCGGGCGCGTCATCCGCTCGGGCCGGACGCTCACCATCTGCCGCGGCGAGGTGTACGGCATCGGCGACGGTGGTGAGCGGCAGCTGGTGGCCCTCATCCAGGCGACAATGATGGCGGTCACTCGGATGTCAGCGAGCCCGTAAGAGCTTGGGCATCGGCGGTGACCATGAGCATCGCGCAGGGGCGATGAGGCGAAGACCGCGACTAGGTCGAAATCCCGTACACGGCCGCGGCGTTACCTGCCATCACGGCACGTCTCGTATGTTCATCCAGCTGATCGAGCAGGGCCGGCAGGCCGTCGCCGTGCTCGTGGGGGTAGTCGCTGGCGTAGGCGAGGAGCGCGCCGGCGTCCATCATCTCGAGCAGCTGACCCAGCGCGCTCGGATCCTGGGGCAGGTGCGCCGGGGCTGTGGTGAATCGGAAATGCTCGCTGACGTACTCGGACGGCGGCTGCTTGACCCACGGCACCTCGCGCCAGACGCCGCGCCAGTCCTTGTCGAAGCGCCACAGCAGCGGCGGCAGCCAGGCGAAGCCGCACTCCATCAGGACAACCTTGAGTTCCGGAAAGCGGTTGAACACACCCTCGCTGACGAAGCTCAGCACCTGAGCCTGGGCGATCGGCTGGTTTGCGACATAGTCCTCCAGGTACGTGGAGGTAAAGCCGCTTGGGGTGGGCGCCCTGCCGGCGCGCCCCCATGCGTGCAGACCCACGTGCAGCGAGTGCTCGCGAGCCGCTTCGAAGATGCCGTGGTTTCGTTTGTTGCCCCAAGGCACGTCGCTGCGCACCGGCAGCAGCACCTGCACGAATCCAGACTCACCGCCCATCCGCTCTATCTCGGCCACCGCGTCGTCGCCTGACAGGGTGGACACGACCAGGCTCGCCCGCAGGCAGTCATCACGCGCCAGGAACTCCTCGCGCAACCAGTCGTTGATGGCGCCGGCGACGGCGGCCGCGTAGTAGGGATTGCGGTGGGTCTCAAACCCGGTCAGGCAGTTGAGCACAACCGCGCACGGCTCCGTCGGGTCGAGCACATTCTCCTTGAGCTGGTTGTAGGTCGCCGGCACGGGCGGGCCAGCGAGCTCGCGTGCGGTCGGCGAGGCGGTCGTCGGTGCGCCCGGGGGATAGGCGAACGACACCCCGTTGAGCCGGACCCCGGCCTCGGTGATGTACTGGCGCCAGTAGTCGCTCAGGTACGGGAACAGCGCGTCGAACGACTCCGGCGCGACGTGAACGTCGCAATCGATCGATTGCATGGCTTACTTCACCTCCGGGATGGCGCGCTCACGCGGCAGGCCGTACAGCGCCAGCGCGTTATCGCATTGGATCGCCTCCCGCATCTGCTTAGGCATGGCGCGCGGCAGCGCCTGCGTGGGCGAGTCGAAGTCCCAGTGCGGGTAGTCGGTGGCGAACAACAGCCGGTCGGCCAGTTGCGCCTGCTCGATCGTGTGGAGCAGGTGGCGTGGCTCGGCCGGCTCCTCTATCGGCTGTGTGGTGAACCACACGTGGTCCCGGACGTACTCCGACGGCCGGCGCTTGACGCGCGGCAGGTCCTCGCGCATCAACTCCCAGCCGGCGTTCAACGACCAGCACAGCGCCGCGGCCCACGCCAGGCCGCACTCCGTGAGCACGACCCGCAGGTTTGGCATGGCGTCGAACATCCCGCCGCACACCATGCTGGTCAGTTGGGCCTGCATGTTGATCCCGTTGGCGACGTGATACTCCAGGTAGAACGACGGGTAGCCGGCGCCGCGGTGATCCATGTAGCCACCGGTGTGGAAGACCACGGGCCGCCCGTGGGCCGTGGCCGCCTCGTAGACCGGCCAGTACTTGCGGCTGCCCAGCGGCTCCATCGCGCTCGCGGGCATCATCACCGCCATGAAGCGCGGGTCGGACGCCCGACGCCCGATCTCGGCGACGCAGAGGTCCGGATATTCGTGAGGCACGCAGATAGCGGAGCGGAACCGGTCGTCGAACTCCAACCACTTGTCGAGCTGCCAGTCATTGATCGCCTGGTTCCACGCGGCGGCTAGGTCGGCGTCGTCGTAGCAGTCGGCGCCGCTGAGCACCTCCAGCAGCGCGTAGTCGATGCCGAACTCGTCGAGCAGTTGGGCGCGTGTCGTCTCCGGATCGCTGCCCCATATGTGGCCGGGCTTGTCGGGCCAGGCGTCGACGCGCATGCCGGCGTTGCGCGCCCGGGGGTACCAGTCGGTGATCCGAGGCGACCGGTGGCCGTAGCGCTCCAGCCGGCGCCGCGCGCCGGCGCTCATGTACTGGGTCAGCATCGGTTCCGTCGCCTGAGCGTGGACATCGCAATCGACGAGCTTCACGGCGCGCCCCGTTGCCGCCTGAAGCGGCTGCGTCTCGATTCCAGACACTCTGTCTACACCTCCAGTACGACGTAGTCGTCTTCGACCTTTACCTCGAATGTCTCTGCTGTATACGGACCGGGCACGAGCTTAACCTGCTGCTCGCCCACCTCGGCGACGAGCGCTCCGCCCGGCTCGAGCGCCACGGCGTAGCTCTTGACGCCCGGATCCGAGGGGCCCAGGAACGACTGACCCGTGGCGAGGTCGTACTCCCATCCGTGCCAGGGACACGCGATCCGCAGAGGGTTGTTGGACACCGCCGCGGCGCCCGGAACGTCGGCCACCGCGTTCCCAAGGATATGCCCCACGCATAACGGGCCGCCCTGGTGCGGACACCGGTTGCGCACTGCATAGAAACGGTCGCCGACGTGAAACACTCCGATCGATCGCTTGCCGATGTTCACGATCCGGCGCTCACCGGCCGGCAACTCGCCGACTGGACAGACGACGTGTCTCATGTCGTGGCCATCATCCCTCGTGCATGATCACACCGCGGATGTTCTTGCCGCTCAGCAAATCCTCGTAGCCGCGATTTACCTCGTCCAGCGAATAGCGGTGTGCGATCAGCTCATCCAGCTTCAGTTGACCCTCCCGCCACAGCCGCAACAGGCGAGGGACGTCATAGAGCGGGTTGCACATCCCGAACACATGCCCCTGGATGCGCCGCTGCCAGCCGACGACCGAGCCGCTGGCAGCTCATGTACCACACCCTCCAGCACCTCAATACGAACACGATGGGCATCCAGTGGGATCGCACGCCCCAGAACTACGAGAACATCTCGGCGGTTGACGCGGCGATGGAGATCATCAAGCCCAACGGCCAAGCGGTGCTCTACAACCCGTCTTCGGGCGGCTGATCGCCACCTGAGCCGGCCGTGCCGGCCGGCCGCGCGGAGTGCGCGGTCGGCCGGCGTGGCTCGCCAATAACGAGCTGCAGCGGCCTTTCGGCGCTATCGAGCGGCTAATGGCCGGTCGATGCAGCGTTCTTCGGCCGGGCGAGAGCACTCGTCTCCGATGCAAGGTTCGACGTGGCTACCTGCCGGCGGCCACCGCGAAATTCAGGGGATCTCCCAGGAGCGTCGTGTGCGCCGGGCTCGTCTCGGCGATCACCCGGCCGCGGCGAATGACGTAACGGCGGGTCGCGCGCAGGCTGATGAGGTCGATCGGAGTCGGAGCGTCGAAGATGACGCAGTCAGCGGGCTTGCCCTCCTCGATCCCATACTCATCCTCGACCCCGAGGGTCCGCGCGCCGCGTTCGGACGCGACCCTGAGCATCTCCGTGATCTCCTCACGGCCGCTCATGTAGGTGAAATGCAGTGCGAGGTGGGCGGCGTCGATCAGGTCCGCCTTGCCCATCGGATACCAGGGATCGATGATCACGTCGTTGCCGAGCGACACGTTGACACCGTCGGCGAGCAACTCCTTCAACTGCGCGAAGCCGCGGCGCTTCGGGTAGGGGTCGAGGCGACCCTGGATTAACGAGTTGGCGTACGGGTTGACGACGATATTGATGCCCGAGCGGCGCAGAAACCCGCGGAGTTTCGAGGAGTAGTACGGCTCATAGGAGCCCATCGCGGTGCAGTGACTCGCGGTGACACGGCCGGTGAGGCCGCTCTTGACCGTGTCGTCGGCCATGACCTCGAGATACCGCGAGCTGGGGTCGTCGGTCTCGTCGCAGTGGATGTCGATCCGGCGGTTGTGTGCCTTCGCGAGCTCGAAGACACGGTGCACCTCGCGAAGGCCGAGCTCTGCCGTCGGTTCGTAGTGGGGGATGCCGCCGACGCAGTCGACGCCGAGGCGGATCGCCTCCTCCAGTCGCCGCTCGTCGCCTTCCCGCGCATAGAGCCCGTCCTGCGGAAACGCCGTCACCTGGATCGTGCACAGATCAGCAAGCTCCTCACGCACGCGCAGGAGTCCGCGAACCATCGAGTCGTTCTCGCCCGAGACGTCCGCATGGGCGCGGATCCAGAGGGTTCCCTGGGCGGCGGACCAGCGGACGATCTCGCTTGCCCTGTCGAAGACGTCCTGCTCGGTCAACGTCGGCTTCAGCTCCCCCCACACCTCGATCCCCTCGATCAGCGTCCCGCTCTCGTTGAAACGCGGACGGCCGGCGGTGAGCGACGCATCGAGGTGCAGGTGGCAGTCGACAAGGGGCGCCATCACAACCCGGCCCTCGGCGTCGATCACGGTCGCTGCGTCAAGATCGAGTGACGGCCCGATCCGCGCGAAGCGCGTGCCCTGCACCGCTATGTCCAGAAGCCGGCCGTCGAGCAGCCGTGCATTGCGAACGATCAGATCGACCATCTGAGCGGGCGGTCGGTCACTCGGGTTGTCACTCTGCGCACCGTGACAAAGCGCGCTGCCGTCCTGCCACCTCAGGTGCCTGCGTCAGGGATCACCAGCGCTTCAGAGCGCTTGTCGTGGCTGATCGAGAAGAAGATCGCGTAGAGGACCGCGCTCACCACGAAGCCAACCTCGAACGTCAGGTCGCCGATACTCGGGTGCGCCTTCGCGATCAAGCCCACGTACTCGGTCTGGTTAGAGAACAACCAGATCGAGATACCCATGGCAATCAGCATCGCGGTGGCCCCCGCCCACGGGTTGTGGTTGCGGTCGAACAGGAACCCGTCGACGCGCCAGCCACGACGCAGCACCCAGTCGGTGAAAAACACGCCGAGCCATGGCCCGATCCAATACGAGATCACGAGTAGGAAGTTCTCGTAATCGGAGCCCGCGTTGTGCAGCCCCGTCACAGCGACGATGAACCCGATCGAGCCGAAGCCCAGCGCGACGATCGCGCGGCGCATCTTCAGCGGCAGCCGGATGCCTGTCGACAGGAAGGACATGACGCCTGAGTAGACGTTCAGCGCGTTTGCCGAGATCGCTCCGAACGCGATCGCGATCAGCGTGATGTCGGCGACCGCGGTCGACATGTGAGAAGTGAACAGCGCCGTGGGGTTCGAGTTCGACCCGGGGATCGTCGCCGACGCGGCGCCGACGATCTCAAGCGCAACGCACGATAGGAACACGCCCGCTGCAGACCACAGCCCGCAACTGCGGCCCGTTCCGGGCTTGAAGTAACGGGTGTAATCGGAAGCGAATGGGTTCCAGCCGGCGGCGTAGCCAAAGGCGGCGCCGACGCTCAGCAGGAAACCTCCGATTCCCTGGGTAGTGTGCACGCGCCCCGGGTCGCTCTTGGAGAGGATCACGATCGAGGCGAGCAGGAACGCTGCGCCTAGGACGGGCAGCATCCACCGCTCGAACAGTTGTATGAGGTTGTGGCCGAAGAAGGCGATCGCCGTCTGCACAACCCCGACGAACACGAGGCATACCCAGCTGCGGATGCCCGTGAGGGCATTGAGCGCAAGCGCGCCGCTGACGCTGTTGACGGCGAACCAGCCGATCCCGGCCGTCACCGAATTCAGCCCAGCCGGCAGGAGGTTGCCGATGAAACCGAACGAGATTCGGCTCTGGACCATCTGCGGGACGCCGAACGCTGGGCCACGGCCGCTCAGGAAGCCGTGCGAGAGCGAGCCGAGTCCCGTTCCGATGATGATTGCCAGGGCCGCGGCCCAGAACGACTGGCCGAAGAATGAGACGGCGATCACCCCGACGAACACCGTTGCGAACTCGAGGTTCGGAGACGTCCAGGTCCCAAAAAGGGTTCGGGGGACGCCGTGCCGCTCGGACAGCGGAATGAACTCCGCGCCCCCGGGCTCAACCGCCGTGACCACGTCACCGTAGGTGCCATCGCGAACCTCGACGGGCACCTCCACCGTCATCTGCGGATTGAGAACGGCCATGACCTCACCCTCCCGTGTTAAAGCGGCCCGAAACTATCATGGCCACGCTTAGCCGTCCGGGGCGAAAAGCATGCAAAATCGGCGATGACGCGCCTGAGGTTGACCGCGGCGGCTCTCCGGACGAGAATCGGCGTAGGCAACCATCTCCGATCGGAGGCCGACGTGTCGTGGAAGCTGGAAGGGTCTTACTTCGAGACGTGCTCGTGCAACGTGATGTGCCCATGTACGGCATCTTTCACGCTGGGCTCGACGCACGACTACTGCCGGGTAGCGCTCGTGTTCAACGTCAAGCGCGGCGAGGTTGAGGGAATCGACGTCAGCGGCCTCACGGTGGCGGCGATCGTGGACTCGCCGAAGGTGATGACCGATGGCAACTGGAAGCTCGGGGTGTTCATCGACGCGGCAGCGTCGGACGAGCAGGCCGGGAAGCTCGGCGGGGTCTTCTCGGGCGCTCTCGGAGGCCCGATGGCGGCGCTCGGCCCGCTGGTCGGCGAGACCCTCGGTGTGGAGCGAGCACCGATCACCGTCGAGGAGGATGGTCTTCGTCACTCAATCGTGATAGGCGACGCGGTCGACTTCGAGATCGAGGATGTCGTGCCGTTCGGGATCGAGACCGGCGAACCGGCCCAGTTGACCGGCATCTTCCACCCGGCCGGGTCCGAACTGACGGTCGCGAGGGCGATGCGCTCGAAGATCGACGCGTTCGGGATCAGCTTCGACGGCAACTCGGCGTTCTCGAGGTCGAACTTCTCCTGGGCGGCATGAGCACCCTGGCGCCGACGGCGAGCGCGCGTCCGGAAGGCGAGCAGCGCCAGCTTCGCCAGGCGCTCGCCGCGGTACGGGCGCGGATCGGGCTCGTTGCACTGCTGCTCATGCTGGCAGCACTCGCGTGGTGGACGACGGCGGTACGGATGGCCGGGATGGACGCCGGACCAGGAACGGATCTAGGCGCGCTCGGCTGGTTCGTCGGCGTATGGACCGTGATGATGGCGGCGATGATGCTCCCGTCGCTCGCGCCGACGGTGGCGCTGTACGCGCGGATGACGCGGCGGCGCGGGATCGACCGAGCGCTGTCGTTCACGAGCGGCTATCTG
>Ga0335079_10004454_pt1 | contig 16125 bp, 14 predicted proteins | sample Lox_Sample_33_FD_206719 | JGI IMG/M metagenome (GOLD analysis project Ga0335079, IMG submission 206719) | Soil microbial communities from Loxahatchee National Wildlife Refuge, Florida, United States - Lox_Sample_3.3 | ecosystem: Environmental > Terrestrial > Soil > Wetlands | place: USA... | reverse complement strand
CTCCCAATGGCCGGAAAATTTCCATCGCGCTCGAGGAACTCGGACTGCCCTACACGACGCATCCGGTCGATATCGGCAAGGACGAGCAATTCAAGCCGGAGTTCCTCAAAATCAGCCCGAACAATCGCATTCCAGCGATCGTGGACCGGGACAATGGCATGTCATTGATGGAGTCGGGCGCGATCCTGGTCTACCTCGGCGACAAGACCGGCAAGCTGCTACCGAAGTCGGGCGAGGCACGCTACCGCGTGATCGAATGGCTGATGTGGCAGATGGGCGGGATCGGCCCCTTTCTTGGGCAGGTCCACCATTTCGTGAAATACAACAAGGGCAAGGCACCCTATGCGGAAGAGCGTTATTTGAAAGAAGCCCATCGGCTGTACGGCGTGCTGAACAAGCGGCTCGAGGGCCGCGAATTTGTCGCCAATGACTATTCGATTGCCGACATCGCGATCTGGCCGTGGATTTCGCGCTTCGAATGGCAAACGATCGATCTCAACCAATATCCGAATGTGAAACGCTGGTATGTGACCATCGCAAAGCGTCCGGCGGTGGAACGCGGCTACGCCGTGCCGAAAAAAGTCAATGAAATCCCCATGCCGGCATAGGCCGCAGGGATGGTCGCCATTCTCGATCCGGAATTTGGATGACATACGGAAAAAGCTTTCACTACGGTTGGATCGTTGTCGGAGCGACATTCCTGACGCTGATGACCGGCGCCGGCGTGCGCTCGATGCCCGGCATTTTGGTCGTGCCGCTTGAGAACGAGTTTCATTGGTCGCGGGCGACGATCTCGCTTGCGATATCCGTCAACCTCCTGCTCTACGGCATAATGGGGCCATTCGCCGCTGCGTTGATGGAGCGGTTTGGTATGCGTCGCGCGATACCCATCGCGCTGGTGATCATCGGGACGGGTGTCGCGCTCACCTCAGTGATGCGCGAATCCTGGCAGATGATCTTGCTTTGGGGCCTGATGGTCGGCATCGGCGCCGGTGCGGTCGCAAACGTGCTCGCCGCGATGGTGGCCACGCGCTGGTTTACGGCACGCCGCGGCCTTGTGCTCGGATTCATGAGCGCGAGCGTTGCAACCGGGCAATTGCTGTTTCTTCCGACATTCGCCAGCATCACCACGAATTACGGCTGGCGCGCGACCGTGCTGACGGTTGCCTGTATCGTGTTGGCGATTTTACCGATCGTCGCGCTCCTGATGCGCGATCGTCCGGCGGATGTGGGACTTGCGCCCTATGGCGATACGGGCGGCCCGAAGCCTTCCTCGCCGGTATCCGGCAACCCGATAGCGCTGGCATTTTACACGCTGCGCGATGCCGTTCGCGTGCGCGATTTCTGGCTGCTGGCTGGCACATTCTTCGTGTGCGGGGCATCAACCAATGGACTGATCGGCACACATCTCATTCCTGCCTGTCTCGATAACGGCATTTCGGAAGTCACTGGTGCGGGCCTGCTCGCGGCCATGGGTGTGTTCAATCTCATCGGGACTACGGGCTCTGGCTGGCTTAGCGACCGTGTGGATAGCCGAATTCTGCTTGCGGTTTATTACGGCCTGCGCGGGCTGTCGCTGATCTATCTGCCGTTTTCTTTCGTGTCACCGAACGGATTGATGCTGTTCACGGTATTCTACGGGCTTGACTGGTTCGCCACCGTGGCGCCGACTGTGCGATTGATCGGCAACGCATTTGGCAAGGAAAAAATCGGCCTGGTCTATGGCTGGATCTTTGTCGCGCACCAATTCGGCGGGGCATCGGCGGCTTTTTTCGGCGGGGTGTTGCGGGAGAATTTTGGCACTTATCTGGAGTCGTTCGTGCTCTCCGGACTGCTGTGCTTGATCGCAGCCGTTATGGCCCTGTTCATCGGTCGGGTGCACAAAGGCGAAGCGCCGGCGCTTAACGCCGCGACGTGATTCACGTCACTTCAAGAGCCTGATGGTGGTATCGACACTGCCGAGGATGAAAGCCTCAACTGTCTTCCCCTGATCTTGCTCGGCGACAATTTTGCTCGAAAGCGCGATGGCCGCCAGAAATTCGTGGGTATGCGTGTGCCCTATCGGAGGCATTTCCGGCAGCGTCATGCCCTCCGGCTCCGGATAGAGCGTGATGTAGAAATAGGGCTCGTCGTAATAGTCGTCTCCGGGGGAGAAGCCGAGGCCGGTGGTCTTGTCGCCGCCCAGCGATATCAAGCTGTCAAGATCAAAGTGATGCGGCCAGCAGCGTATGATCGGGGGCTTCAATCCTCGCGTCGCGAGTTTCTCGCGCGCGTCGACCAGCGCGCCATTGGCATTCGAGTACCAGGTGGCGAGGTCATGCAGAGCCGTCGAAATTTTTCCAGTCGAATATGTGCCGCCACCCGCGACCGCATGAGCAGGCATTTCGTAGGGCGATGGCGCGTCGAGCTTGTGCTCGTCCAATCCTTGGGCTTGCAGCCCCAAACCAAGCCAGGCGCGCGCCTCGGCGTCAGTGCGGCCGTCGAGACTGAATTGACCCTTGGCGGCAGTCAGCGTGAGAGATAGATCGGCGATACGTAAGGCGAGCCGCGCACCATCGGCAAACGGATGCGTGACAAAGCCGCCCAAGGCGTCGTCCCAGCCCAAATTCGTATGACTGTCGTCGGGTCGCGGCGGAACATAGGCGCGGGCGCTGCGCGCAAGCCACTGCACGGCATGATGGGCCTGCAACCGCGCCTCATGAAGAGGCGCGCGATCAAGTCCGGCGATCGGCCGCCAAGCGTGTGCACCCATAGGTCTATCCCACTACCCTGCCCATGCTGGATCAGCGAATATGATGCTCGGAGGGCGTTTACGCGGCATAGCATCCGCCGCGCTCAAGTGAAATTGACAGATCAGTGAAGAGATCAGCCAGAGGACCCATGCCTGCGTTCATTTGCACCGCCTGTGGAATGCAATTCGCGCCGACGCCGCAACCGTCCGCCGAGTGCCCGGTCTGCGAAGACGAGCGGCAATATGTGCCGCCCGGTGGACAAGACTGGGTCACGCTCGACGAACTGTCACGCTCGAGCTCAAACGCGTGGCGCGTGCTCGAACCGAATTTGTTCGAGATTGTCATCATGCCGGCGTTCGCGATCGGGCAGCGCGCGCAGCTGTTGCGCACGCCGGCCGGAAATATCTTGTGGGACTGCCTTTCGCTGGTGGATAGTGCGACGATCGAGCTGATCAAGGCGCTCGGCGGAATCAAAGCGATCGCGATCTCGCATCCGCATTACTATTCCAGCATGGTCGAGTGGAGCCAGGCGTTCGGCAACATTCCCATTTATCTGCACAAGGCCGATCAGGAATGGATTTTCCGCCGCGATCCGGCGATCGCATTGTGGGAGGGCGAACGCAAGGAGCTGATGCCGGGCCTGACGCTCATTTGCTGCGGCGGCCATTTTCCCGGCGGCGTGGTGCTGCATTGGGCCGCCGGCGCCGGCGAGCGCGGCGCGCTGCTCTCCGGCGATATCGTGCAGGTGGTGCAGGACCGCAAGACGGTCAGCTTCATGCGCAGTTTCCCGAATTTCATTCCGATGTCGGCACCCGCGGTCGAGCGCGTGGTGAAAGCGCTCGCGCCGTTTCCGTTCGAGACCATCCACGGGGCGTTCCCGACGCGCACGATCTGGAAAGATGGAAAGAGCGTGTTGCAGAAATCCGCCGAGCGCTATCTCGCCTACATACGCGGTGACGGCTCGGCAGAGCTGCGGTGATCAATCAGGCTTACGCGGCGATTTGACCCCGTCGCGCGGCCGCGGTGCTGCGACGCACCGTGATCTCGATCGCGCCGGCAATCTGCTTGCGGTCTGTCCCGCCGTCAAAAGCAACCGGCTCGCCCCAGGTGAGGATCACATCGATGGCCCCGCGGCGAAGAACGTTCATGAGATGCGGCCAAAGCTCGATGCCACCGTACCAGGCGAGCGAGCGGCGCTCGACCCGTCCCAACGGCATGCCATGGCGGCCGACATAAGCAACGGACAGCGGCTGAATGGATACGTGGCCGAGCCGAGCCGACGTCAGCGCGGTATGGGCGGCGCCGATCAGCGCGGTGCGGAACGGAAGGACGCGATTGCCGTCGCTCGACGTACCTTCCCCGAACAGGACCACCGGATCGCCCTCGATCAGCCGTTGCGCGATCTCGGCATTCACTTCGCCCGTCTTCTGCCGGCGCTGACGATCGACGAAGATCGAGCGCTGCAGCTTGGCGCAAAGACCAAAAAACGGCCAACTTGCCACCTCGCGTTTGGCCACGAAGACGACAGGCGCCGCCGCAGAGATGATGACGATGTCGAGCCAGGACGAATGATTGGCGACAATCAACAGCGGGCGCCGTTTCTGGCATTCGCCGATCACCTTGATGCGAACGCCGATCAGGCGGCATACCATCCGGTGATACATCACCGGAATCCAGCGTCGGCTTGGCCATTTAAAGTAGACCGAAAGTGCCTGCGCCGGCATCAAAACGACGGTCAGCAGTCCGAAAAGGAAAAGCCGTAGCCATGCCCGAAACATTGTGACTCGTCATCCACAGGTCAGCGATCACGATTGAATAGCCGACATGCCGGCGAAAGGCTAGCGCGAGAGACGCTCAAGTTCGGGGAACGGCTTCATGGCGATGTCTTTGCATTGCTGGCGAATCTCGCGGGCATCGCCAGGGTTGCGGGACGGGTCGAGAATGCGATCGAGACGTCCATCGCGAAATGTCATTAAACCGTCTTTGCTGCCGGCGTATTGACCGTTGCTTTTCTTGGCGTTGTAGCGGACGCACACCGCATAACGACCGGCGCCGTCGATCGTCATGACCGCCGGATCCGAGATCAAAGCGTCGCGGACCTGAGTGGGGTCGTTCAAATAGGTGCGCAGCAGAGTCAGAATCTCGGATTTGTAATTTTGCGGGAAGGTCTTGTTCGCGGCATCGTTATAGGCGGTAACCTCACGCAACTCGTCATATCGGCTGCAGGCGCTAAACAGGAGCACGAAGACTAATAGCGAATAGCGCATGATCGTTCTCAAACGTCAGTTCTCAGATTAGTTGTGAGAAAACCTTTACGAGCAAATTCGGTGGCTTCGCGAACTGGTCAAACGGGCTGATGCACATTTGAATCACCAGCGCCGTTATTCACTAACACGATATGCTCATACGCCAGCGTCTACTGTCGTCAATCTGAGCGTTACATTTTCGCGCTAACAGGGAACTTAACAGGGAATTTCGCAAATCCTAGCATTTTCCGAGCGATTGCGGCAGCGAATTCGCCAGCAAATTCTGTGTCTTACAGCAAAAATCCCTGCGTCACAGAACAGCGAATTTTTTGACCGATAACAGGGAATTTGGAAGGCCAGTGACGTCGAGAACAGGGATTCTGGTAGTCACCCCTTAAGTCAGGTGACTTATCCCTCTTCATGGCCGGAAGCCCCAGTTGTTTTGCCGCCGCGCGAGGGGCATCGACGGCGGTTCAGCCCTGCGGACAAACGCCAGATCCTGGAGGAGGCGGCATGGCCTGGCGCGAGTGTCGCAGAAGTGGCGCGCCGCTACGGCATCGCGCTGCGCATCCTCCGTCGGTGGAGGCAGGAGATGGCGGCGGCGCCGGTATGGCTGCCGGGCGTGTGGGAGCATTCATCAGGCGCCCGGTCCGGACCGCCCCATCGCCAAGGGTTTGGACGATGTCCGTCACACTTTTCACCCGGATGACTTGTTGATCCAGGCGTTGTCCTTCGTCAGCCTCGACGCAGGCGTGCGGCCCTGCTGCTAATCAGATTGGGGTCGTAACCGTAGCTGTTATCATAATCACTTACCCCACCATAAATGGGCAAACTGACTATGATTGGCGGATCATAGCGCTCTGCCTTGGGAAACCAGTCGAGGAAGAGCAATAGTGCGTCGACCTGATCGTCATAACGACTGTTCGGAAAAGTGAGGAGCTCAGACTCGAAGTCAGCAAGCCAAGAGGCTTCTTTCGGCAGCCAGATTTGGCCGGCCTCAAAGCGACCTTCATGCCGCGACATACGAGTCTCTTTGTCCGCATCGGGTCGCCGCGCGATAACTTGGAGCGAGCTCTCTTCGCGCAGCATTTGGATCAATCCCATTCCACTGCTGGTATCTTCAATGAGGGCGAGATCGACATTCCATTCGCCCGCTAGCGCGATGATGCGGTCACGCATCCGCAATACGGTCCAATGGCCGCGCGCCACATGCAGCAGGTGGATATCCTTTTTATCAAAACCGCAGATCGTGATTGCGGTATAGTCGTTGTGGCTTCCAGCTTTGCCCGCCGGGTCACAGGACAGAACAACCCGCCGAAATTTGCGCTCCGCAGGCTTGAAATCATACCGCTTCAGCCACGCAATCTTGACTACATTGCCCTCCGGTGGGGCCGGATCTTGGTCGTATTTTGCTGCCCAATTGCGACTGCCGATCTGATTCTTTTGATCCATTAATACTTCGAGGGTATCGCGCTTGACTTGCAGCACTTCTCCGGTCTGCCGATGATAGAATTCGTCCTTGCCGATAAGATAATCGATGGGCTCCTTTGCGATCATCGGGATCGCCAGGCGCGGCCAACCCTGCTCGATCAGCATGCCGGATAAGTCGTTCGAGTGCGCCCGATGCATCGTGACGATGACAAGGCCATCGGCCAATGAATCGAGGCGGCTTAAGGCGGTGTTGCGAAACCATTCATTCGTTCCCTCAAGTAGGTGTGGGGAATTGACATCATTTTCCTTGGTCGGATCATCAATGAGCAGAGCGTTGCCGCCGCGACCAGTAAACGTGCCGCCCACTGAAGAGGCAAACCGATAGCCACCGCACGTGGTCTCGAACTCACTCTCGGTGCTCTTCTTCGGATTGAGCCGTGTGCGCGGGAACACGCGTGTATAGAAAGGCGTTTCCATTAAATCTCGACAGTCACGGGAATGTTTAATGGCAAGATCCAACGAGTAACTCGCGCAGAGAATCTTCTCTGAGGGATTGCGCCCAAGCAGCCACGCCGGCAGACACACCGATACGATGAATGACTTCAACGAGCGTGGCGGCAAATTGAGGACAAGGCGAGTGCGCGTTTCTCGGTTTACCATTTGCTCGACGGCATAACAGATGGCGTCAATGTGCCAGTTAGGTATCAGGCGCTGACCAGGATTGAGCGCCGCGTAGGCCGCATGCACAAATGCGGTAAAGCTGAAGCGGTAGATGATGTCGGCGGATTTGCGATCAATTTTCATGGCAGCATCCTTTTCTTAGTTTTCAGGGATTTCAAAAGCCGCGGCGCATAGCGAAGCAGCAACTCGAGTTCGTCGGTTTCGATGGTGTCATTGCTGTCATCGACCGGCTCGGCGCTCATCCGCGCGTTGAGCGCCAGCACGGCTGCACTTGCGCGAACGTCGCCTCCTAGCGCGCGTGCCATCAACGTCTTGATCAGGGCCCGCTGCTTGCTGAGGCGGCGCAATCGGCCATTTTCTTGCATCGTGATCTGCTCGCCGAGTTCGGCGGCGAGATCGGTCGCAAGATTGCGGCTGCCCTTTGGGCGGCCCTTTGGGTTTCCTGAGTAGCCGCGCTTAAACCGTGTTGCCATCGGCGGTTTGGCGTAACCAATTTTGTATTCGCGCATGTCAAACTCGATCGAAGATCCAGTGACGCAAGCAGAAAGCGGCATCCGACGAGCCAGGGGGCCTCATCCCGCTGGCGTCGTCTCGACGCCGCATCATTCGATCCACTCATTTGAACGCGCTGCCTTAAATGGCCTTACTATTGTTTTTTATCGGCCTTAGGCGACACGCTCGATCTTCATAGCAACTTGTGCCAAGAAATCAATGCAGCCAACTGATCGCTACTTAATAAACTCAATTAATCCGCCTAGCCAATGACTTAAGCGCATCGTGTCGGCAGTCTGACCGTGAAAAATATTCATCAGAACATCTCTCTCTTTAATTTTGCGTCAAGTCATAGCTTTCGTCACCACCGAGAGCACCGCGTACGGCACGTTCATCACCGTACGCATCGCCGTGTCCACCATCGCACCCATTTGGCGCAATAGTGAGTGGTGTTGGTCATAGAGAGAGCCCAGTACTCTCCTCAACTGATTGGTGTGATTTCGCGTAATACGATTTCGGCTATCGCAAGATCGTCGCCCTCACCTCGCCTGCCAAGACCGCTGACGACACCCTCGCGGTCTTTTGTTTCACGGTTTTGGCTCATCTTCCACTTGCCCTCGAGCCGTTCGATGGCGAAGCCAAAACCGACGATCCCACGCAACATAACATCAATGAAACTATCAGGCGCATCGGAAGGTGCCCAGGGTTTGAATTCGCCGCTTTCTTGCTGAGCTGTAAGCTCGGTGACGTGACGACGCAGCCAATCTGTGTCCTCTATGACCATGGGCCGGCCATAGGCGTGCACAACCGCATAGTTCCATGTGGGCACGACTTTGCCATGCTCAGCTTTCGATGGATACCAGTTGGGTGTGATGTAACCCTCAGGTCCTCGGAAGATCATGAGTGCCTCGTTTCCGCTGGCAAGCTCCTTCCAGTGCGGATTTGCGCGCGCGAGATGACACTCGATAAGTCCATAGGGATCATGGTCTTTGAGCACGGTCGGCAGATGCGTTGCATAGAGGCCCGTCGAACCCGCTGATACCAACGCTGCAAATGGTCGGTCGCGCATCAGCGCATGCATCCGTTTCAAATCGCAAACGCGAAAATGTTCGGGCTGGTACATGGCGACCCCCCTTAGCTTGCTATAAAGGACATATCGATTTTCGCTAGCGCTGAGTATCAAACCGAGTCAATTGCCCGCTCGGATGCGGGTTCTCCGACATGTCAAATTGGCTTCGTTTCGTAAAATCGACGCGTGCCATGACGGCGGCCTAGCCCTGGCGAGCGGCGAGGATATCCTGATCCACAAAACGAAGCCAATTTGTGCGGTGCGTTAGGCCCGCAATAACGACGGACGCGTACCGCGCCGCAAGCTCGTCGTCCCAGCGATTCAATCCCAGAGATCGGGGCCAGACGCCGCATGACAATATCGCAGGGGCGATGGAGCGCAATCGGCACTCGGGTCGGGGCCATCACCATTGAGGCGGACGCGGTGTGAAGCGGCCTCGCATTGCCGCGATACGGTGATACTTCGCTTGATCGAGCGAAAACAGCACCTGCACGAACTGCCGCCACAGGCTAGTCTCGTAGCGGCCGAGACGCTCCAATGGCAGGCTGTTCAGATTTGCAAGCCGCAGATAGTTCGTTGTAAGGGAGCGCTGTTTATCGCGGCCATGAGCTGAGCTTTCAGAATTGGCATCGTCGCAGGTTTGAGCATCGAGGTCCGGCTGGTCATGGCGGCCGTCCTGATCCGAAGCAATAGGCATTAGCTTGAGCCGTCGAATAAGGGCGTTGGACGCTTGCGCACGGTTCCCCTGCACAAAATATGACCGCTGATCGGTCTCCACGGTCATCTCCGAGAAGCTGAACAGACCAGCTTCGATCAAATTGGCGCGGCGTAGGCGCCACAACAGCGACGCCAGACGTTGCATGAGTTCACGCTCGATGACGGATTTCGGGTCATATTCCGCCACGATTTCCGCCTCGAACGCCTCATATTCAGCTGCATCTTCCAGGTCAACTACGACGGTTTCGGCGGTGAGACCATGCCGGACGGCATTTTGGCGTGAGGCGCCCTTGCCTTCATCGGTTCGTGGCCCCGTGCTGAGCAAGGCATTGCGGCGATTGGCGTCAATCTGCTTTTGCGATGTCATGAGAACGCGTTGGCAAGTTGGAGTTCGGCGGATTGTGGTGGCGGCGACCCTTGCGGCCACCGTTGGCAATTCGCTTCCGATCGATGGTCAGAGCTCGATTGGATTCGATTATAGTGCTCGGTTGAATTATTGAGTGCGTCTGTTTCCACAGCTGTACCGCAATCGATAACGGCTCAATGCCGAGTTTGGTCCACCAGGTCGGCTCGTCACTTGATCGGTGCAACTCGCGATGATGGCTACGGCAGAGCGGAACGGTGAACTCATCGCTGACTTTGCGACCGAGCGCTGAAGCTTGTGCAAAACGCACATGATGCGGGTCCGACGGCTGGCGGCCACAGACAAGGCATGGCTGTGCGGCGACATATTTCAAATGAGCCTTGTCGCGGCGCCGAGGCGGCGAGCTGAGCAAAAGTGTTGTTTTTTTGCCGTCAGCTATCCCCTGATCGCTAACTGCGCTCGCTATCGGCACCACTTCAATCGAACTTCCTTCGCCTAGTATAGCGGTCCGTGATGCAAAGGCCTGTTCGACCAGTTCTGCATCAGCGGCAGTGAGCTGATTCTTGTGGCAAAGTGCGCCACGCGCCCATTGGGTTGCCTCATTAGGCGAGGAAAGGCCGGCAATTTGCGCAATGAGCTGCTGGCGAACAAGCGCTGATTGCTCAACGCTAAGAATTGGCCCCCGAACATCTGACCCGCGTCTCTTGCCGCGAGCACGTTGCGTTGCCGCTGTGGAAACGGAATTTGTATTCGGCTTAACAGAATTTATTGTTCCACTCTCAGCAGCAGCCGATGAATCCTGCGGCCTAGTCGACTCAATATTTAGATCGGGGGCATTGAGATCATCCTCTCCGGCGATACCGATCAATGTAAAAAGAGCATATCGTCGCGCGTAGGTCAGTGCAGCACCCATGCGGTGGGGGACGGCAATATCGTTGAGCTGACATACTGGCCATTCAGACGACATCCATTCGCCAGAGCTGTGAGCAAGCACCGTGGTCATGTTTAATAAGCCACTTGCCTGATCAACGGCTGTGGTCTGGACGATAGCGAGCTCATGTTTACCAAGGGTTTTGCGGACAATATCGAGACCGCTTGCGAGCGGGGCGTAGCGAAATGTACGATCGCCCTCCCCTCGCCGTTCGCTTCGGAAAATCCCAGTAAGTGATTTCTCCGGGTTGACCAGCTCGATCTGCGCTTTGGCGAGCGCCGTTGCCAGCGCCGCAACGGAATCACTCGACCGGTGCATGCGTGGCCTCCGTCTCAAGCAGATCAAAGCTCACCGCGCCGGATTTGGAACGCTTGGCCCGGATGCCGTGGCCGATCGCCTCTTTGGTATCTTCTGGGATCAGCGACTTGAGTCCAGTCTTGGCGCGTTCATGCTCAAGATAGGCGCTGCGGGTATTACGAAAGACTGCGGCAAACTCCGCCCAGGAATTGGAGGCGCTCATATCCACGATGCGGACCGCCTCGATGCGCGCCCGCGGCGGTTCAGCCAGATACAGATGCGGTGTCTCGCCCGATTGCACACAACGCCAGAATTTCTTCTCCGCCGTCAGCAGGAGGTGCTGATAGAGCGAATCGGCCGGAATGCTGATCTCGACCCACTTGCCGCCGCCGGTGATGATCGAGAGCACGGCCTCCTTGGCATTGGTGACCCACATGTTGTGCTGCAGCTGGGCCATGTGCTTCTCGGCCGCGGCCTCCTCCGAGAACGACCAGGGCAGCATGAATTTTGCTTCGAATACGGCGCCGGTGCCGTTGACCACACCGTCGAGGGTTGCCGCCATCCAACGTATCAACGGATGCTGGACCCGGGACTGGGCATCCCGGATCACCTGCCCAGTATTGCGCTCGAACCAGAGCCGATTGAGCGGTTCGGTCACGGCGCCGAGCTGAACGATCAGGTTTCCGGAGAGGTCCTCCGGCTCGATCTCGCCCCGCTTCTCCCGCCAGAGGCGAAGAAGGGCGTTTTCGTCAGCCCCCATGATGACCCGGGCGTCCGAGCCGCCGACGAAGGCGCGTCGGCACTCATGAGAATTTTTCCACACGTCTGATTTCATATCTTTCACGGTTGTCGAAAATGGCGTCAGCTACTGTTTGATCAGCTTAAACAGTCCAGATCGTTTGATCTTTAACGTATCATCAGATCGTAAACAAGTCAATGGCCACTAAGCCACTGAAAAGTAGTCAAATAAGGGCTGCTCGTGCACTACTTCGTTGGAGTGCAGAAGATCTTGCCCGAGTAGCGGCTTTGGGATTGGCAACAATTCGTCGCGCGGAGGGCGCAGAGCATAACACTTCGATGACCATGGCGAATGACTTAGCTGTTCGCCGCGCTTTTGAATCTGCTGGCATCGAGTTTATTGACGAAAATGGCGGGGGTTTGGGGGTACGATTTAGTAAGCGTCATCGACCAAAAAATGCAAAAACTTGAGTTGAACCAGAGACGCGCATTGGAATTGGAATTGCCTGACCGGCACACGGCTTGTCTAGGACGTGTACTCATAAATCGCCTCGCACGCCGGGTGTTTTTAAGTTACACCCCGATGTCCACGCCGACCCTCAGCAAATTCGATCGTATACCCGTCCGGGTCATGAACCCTCATCGACCTCTCCCACGGTTCTTCGTGAGGCGGCTCGAAAAACTCCACCCCCCGGCCTTTCAACTGTTCATAAAGTGCATCGAGGTGATCGGTCGTTAACTCAACGTGGATGCCCGCTCGCTGACGAGGCGTCGAGCTGTTTGATCCCAAAGGATCGCTGCTATCGTGAACTAGCAGGCCAATCGTACCGCCCGTCGGCCCGCCGATGCGGATCATCGCGAACTGTGGAGCTTTGTTGATCTCAACTGTAAAGCCGAGTTTGTTGCCGTAAAATTCGATCGATCGCCGCACGTCCGCTACGCGAAGCGTCAGTCCCTCTAATCGAACTTCAATGATGCGGCCAATTTCCGAGTCGCCTTTGCGATCGACTGTCGTCATATCCGAGTCCTCCGGTAAAGCATCCAATACGGAGCCTACCTTCGGTCTCTTTTGACGATCTTCGGCTAAAGAAGAGATATTCCCGATGATGTGCGGCCGCAAGCCGAAAATCTCTTCGTCGATAGTTGGCCTTTCCGCACATCATCGGGCGTAGGCGCTCATACTATTGTGGTTACGTACCAGACCGTGATTCAAGTTTCGAAACCGGAACCTCGAATCATGCGCTACGAACTCACTGACCACGAATGGTCCGCTATCAAACCGATGCTTCCGAGCAAGGTGCGAGGTGTACCGCGTGTGAATGATCGCCGTGTTCTAAATGGCATCTTTTGGGTGTTGCGATCCGGCGCACCGTGGCGCGACCTGCCAAGCAGCTTCGGCCCATATACCACCTGCTACAACCGTTTTGTGCGCTGGCGAAGGGCTGGCGTTTGGAGCCGGATTATGGAGGCGCTCGCCGCCGCCCATGATGCCGCCGTTCAAATGATCGATACGTCCATCGTGCGCGTGCATCAACACGGTGCCTGCATCACTCGGAGCAGAAAACAATCAATGGGCCGGTCACGAGGCGGGTTGACCAGCAAGATTCATGCGGTCGTTGATACCAACGGGCTACCGATGCGGCTCGCGCTGACAGCCGGAGAGGCGCACGATAACCGGCTTGCAGGCAAACTTCTATCCCACCTGAAGCCTGGGACAATGCTGCTCGCCGACCGTGGCTATGATGCCGACTGGATCAGGGACCTCGCCACCAAGAGGCGCGCTTGGGCGAACATTCCGCCGAGAAGTAATCGTAACGATCGGATCTGCTTCAGCCCGTATCTCTACCGTGCGCGCAACATGGTCGAACGGTTCTTCAATAAGATCAAACAGTGTCGGCGGGTCGCGACGCGCTACGATAAACTCGCGGCCAACTACCTAGCCTTCATCCAGCTCGCATCAATACGGCTGTGGCTGCGCGTTAATGAGTCCGCGCCCTAGTATTCAGGCGGAAAATTTGTCGCCCCGCGATTCAGGACTTTTGCAACAGTATCCCCCTATCAGCGGGCATTAGACCGCGCTATTCAAATGTTGGTTCCGTACCAAAACTCGACATTGGCGATGAAAAGGGGCAATGGAGTCCTGGTGCGCATCGCAACTAAACAACAACTATCGAATTCGCCATTTTTCACCAAGCTTTACATCCCACAATGCTGGATTAAATCGGAAACGTCCAGCGAGTGGCGTAAACGTAAGTTCGCTAAAGAATATTTGGCCATTGACGTTATATAAATCCACGCGAACGAAATCGAAATCTTTGGAGAGTTTAGCCGCCGCCACGCGCGCTGCCCCAAAGCCACAAGCAATTTTTTCGGCGCTGCAATCTTTGGCGATTATTTTTTGTCCATGCAGGAGTTCGTCCCGGTGCGGCCCTGGAGCGGTAACAGGAGAAGGAGGACTTACTATGGATACGCAACGAATTTCTCGATTACAAAGATAGCTTTGGCAAAATAATTGTCCATGGGCACACGCCTGTCGCACTGCCGGAGATCCGCACTAATCGCATCAATATCGATACCGGCGGTTATGCAACTGGAGTGCTGACCTGCCTCATGATCGAGTCCCACCGTCTCCAATATATTTGAGGGTGTACCTCAAGGCTATTTGCTGATTCCAATCACAAATCTTGCTCGATCCATTTGCGCTGAACATCGTTGCACCAGTTGCCGACGTTCCATTCGCCCCAGGCGCCGAGTCCACCGAGCTCATGCGGTCCGCAATAGACCGGCACATGCACGACCGAGAGACCATCATGCGCATGCGCGGCGCGTAGCGCTGCCTTCAGCTCGGCCGCGTTCCAGCCGCTATGCAGGCATTTCACGCCGGCAATCGCATTCGCAAGCTGCACGTAGTCGACCGGCACACGGTCGCTGGTGCGAAAGCCCTCACCGTATTGCGCGAGTTGGAGGCCAGTAATCGCCGCCATGCGGCGGTTGTCGAAGATGACGATCATGCCGCGCAGGCCATGCTCGACCCCGTCGATCAAGATTTGCGGGTTCATCATGAACGAGCCGTCGCCGCAAAAGGCGATGCCGTAGCGCGGGTGGTCGGCGAGCGCGGAGGCAAGCAAGGCGCTCGGCGCAAAGCCCATGTAGGACGCGCCGGCCTCGGTGAAAGTATCGCCCGAGCGGTCATCCTCGACGATCTGGAAGCCGTTCGCCTGCACGTCGCCGGCATCGAAAAATTTCGCCGCTCCGATCGTTTTAGCAAAATCCGCGACGATCTTGATGGCGGCGGGTTGGGCAAGTGCCGGCCGACCCCAGACGTCGTCATGGATAGGCGCCGCGGCGAAACGGGCCTGCTTGTAGCACAACCATTCGGATTTCTTGTCCTTGCATGCGGCAAGCCATGCCGCGGCTTTGTTCTTCTTCGCCGATGCGGATACGGTTGCGGCCAATCGCTCGGCAATTTCTGTGATGTCGCCGGGTAACGCCAAAGTGTTGTTGTAGTGGGCGACATCGGCGAGATCGCCGTTGATGTTGATTACGGCCTTGGCCGATTTGTAACCGATACCGGAGCAATCGGCTTGGCAAACCGCGCGCGAACCGATGACGATGAGCAATTCCGCATTCGCCATGGCGAAATTGCCGCTGATCGAGCCTTTCGAACCGCCGACGTGCATGTTGTGCGGATCGTCGTCGCGCAGCACACCGGTCGAGCCGGGCGAAAGTACAACGGCCGCCTGAGCGGCCTCGCTGAGTTTTCTCACTGCCGTGTCGTGGCCACGCGTGCCGCCGCCGGCTTTGATCGCGATGCGCTCGGTTGAGGCGATCAATTTTGCCGCGCGCTCGATCTCGGCGTTGCCTGCCGGTGCGAGCGGCGGGAGCTGCGGACGCGCGGGCAGACTTGCGAGGTTGAGCGTGAGCGGCGCAGGCTGCGTGTTAAGCGGCAACAACAAATAGAACGGCCCGGCCCGATAGGGATGATTGACGGTCAGCGCGCCGCGGCGGAGCGCATCGCGCAAGGCCTGCGGCGTGTGCAACACGTAGGAGCGGCCCATGGTCGCGGTCATCTGGCCGAACAGATGCTGCTCCTGCTTCGGCACCTGCTGCATGTTGTAGCCTTCGCCGAAGGTCGTCTCGTCGCCATAGATGTGATAGAGGCCGACGCCGTTCGAGGCAGACGCCAACGATCCCGCGAATGCCTGCATGGCGCCAGGGCCGATCGAGGTGACCACGGCCGGGACTTCTCCGTATTGCCAGCGCAGCGCGGTGGCAGCATGCGCCATGGCGACTTCGTTCCGGCAATTGAAGGTGCGGGTTACGCCCTCTTGTTCGTAGATGCGCAGGACTTCGCCGAGATCGGTCGAGCCGTGACCGAATATGGCGAGATATTTGCGGACACCCTGCTTCAGCAAGCCGAGGACCAG
>Ga0335079_10004452_pt1 | contig 16130 bp, 14 predicted proteins | sample Lox_Sample_33_FD_206719 | JGI IMG/M metagenome (GOLD analysis project Ga0335079, IMG submission 206719) | Soil microbial communities from Loxahatchee National Wildlife Refuge, Florida, United States - Lox_Sample_3.3 | ecosystem: Environmental > Terrestrial > Soil > Wetlands | place: USA... | reverse complement strand
CTGCGGGTTATCGGTGACAAGGTTGTCCTGCTTGAAATAACTCAGAAACTGGTCATAGGAAATTGTGGTCTTGGGCAAGAGCCGGAAGTCAACGCCGGCACGATAGGAATTGGTGGTGTAGCTGTAATTTTCGTTGAAGGCCGAAATGGTGCCACCATCGGTGGTGAAGAATCCCGGACCCTGGTCGCGGTCATGGGAAAAACCCAGCCGGAGCCGCACCCGCGATTGCGGAAACAGCGTCAGGTTGTAATCCTGCATTCGCCGCACCAGATCGAGCGAGTGGGGCGAGGTCGGGATGCCCACGGTCGGGGCCGAAGGCGTGGGGTTGAGGGGATTGGCCAGCAGGTTATAGTCCCAGAAATTCTTGTCGCGGCGAAACAGGAAACGAAAGTCGTACCACTTGTTCTTGTTGATGCGCAGGCGGGTCACGTCGTTGGGATCGCCGCCGTAGCCAAAGTTGCTGAAGCTGAGATTGTCAAACAGCATTCCGTTATGGTCGAGCGAACGCATGTCCAGCGTGTAATCGAAGAGGCGGAGGCCGTCGCCCAGATTCACGAACGTGTCGTAGGTGTTGGTGTTTCCATTGATCCAAGTGCTGCGGTAACCAGCCTCGATGGACTGCTGGATGTTGTAGTTCCCCGCTTCGACGCCCTTGGTTTCTGCGGCGCCGTTCTGGGCATGAGACAACGGCGACGTCAGCAATAACGTCACGATTAGAGTTAAACGGCCGAGCCCACACCCCGCTAGAGAATCTCTCATGACTGTTCCCTCCGCCGTCTTAGGTCTGCGCTGGTTCCCGCCCGTTTCTGAAAGGTGTTGGTCCCGCGATGTCCGGATTAGGCTCATAGCAATGCTCTATTTGAAAAAGGTTTGGTCGAAGTTGGAGCCGTGGATCTGGATGTGACACAGCGTGCACGACTTGAAGAAGGTCTCCTGGCTATGAAACGAAGGCGTTCCGGGTGCATTCCCGGCCTTCGAGTTGGCGGTGACGTTGGTGTGGCATTGCAGACACAGCAGATTGACGTTGCTCACCCGCAGCATGTGAGGGTTGGCGCCCCCGTGGGGAATATGGCAGGACGAGCAACCTTCGATCTTGACCGGTTCGTGCTCGAACACAAACGGTCCTTGCTTGTCGGTATGGCAGGTGAAGCAAACCGCGTCCTGGTCGGCCGAGGCGCGCACTTGCTTGGGCCCGGCGGTGCCGTGGGGATTGTGGCAATCGCTGCATTGCACCAGGCCTTCGTTGACGCGATGGTGGAACGGCATCTCGAATTGGGCCTTTTGCGGCGCATGGCAGGAGTAACAAAGCTCAGGCTGCGACTTGGTCAGCAGGAACTCTTTGGTTTGCGAATGGTGCGGGGAGTGGCAAGCGAGGCAACTTACCTCGTTCTGATGGTGCAGCGAGTTAATCGCGTGCATGTGCTGCGTGCCGCCGGCATGACAGCTCAGGCAGCGCTGGTCAACTTCCTTGGCCGAAAGGTCCTTGAAGCGGATGATCTTGCTGACATCCCCACCCCCTGCCACATGCTCCGCTCCCGGACCATGGCAGCCCTCACAACCCTGGTGCGAGGGACCGCCTTTAGTGTCGAGGGTGGTCTTCCAATGCGGGGTTTTCTCCCACGCGTTGTAGAGTTCTTCGTGACAGGTCTTACAGGTTTCCGCTCCCACATATTTGGAGGTTTCGGAGGCAGGCGCGTTGGCGGATGGAGCGCTTTTATCGGCAACCGCTGGGCGATCCTCGCTGGCAGCGGAGGCGACAACGATAAGACATGAAACCAAGAATAAAAGAACTCGAGAGGCCCTGGCACCCACTGGCATTAGCACCCTCCCCGACACCCCGCATTGTCGTCAATGCGGGGCAAGAATTTCGTCGCTTAACGGGTCTTAAAAACCCAATCCTCCCTCATCACGTACACCGATGCAAGCCAAAGCACAAGGAGAGAACCAGTTTCAGCAATGTTCATTCCCGCTTTGGACCTTGGGAAACTCCACCCGGAAGTAATACGGCTTTCGTTGCTTTGTGCAGAACACAGTTCGCTCTACGATTCATTGGAAAAAAGGCGGAAAAGGCGCATAAGGGTGGGCCCGATGATCAAGTGGGCGATTTTGGCTGTGGCTCTGTTAGCAGTCGCGGAGATGGCTACGGCGCAAGCCAACTATCAAGTGGTGTCTCTCCATGGTGCGGGAACGATTAGCGGTACCGTCAAGTGGTCTGGCCCGGTGCCTCACATCCCCAGTCTTCCCATCAAACTTCGTCCTGGCGGACAAGTAGCCGCAACGGCCTGAAAGATCTGTCCTATGCAACGCTGCAGCCGACGGACTGTTTCCTGGCCGCTGCCACTTCCTAGACTAACATCCCGCTACTCGGGATGAATCTCCAGCAAGGAATTGATCACTGAGCCAACCGGGCTGCCCCACCCGGTGACCAGATCGTAGCCTTGCACCGCGTTGTAGCCACCGTTATTGCCGCTGGTGATATCGTGGAAAACATTCTTGTAACGCGTTCCGATCCCAATATTATAGAGACGGGTATTCAAGAACCCGAGAGTGGATTTTCCCTGGGAAACCTCCTTCTGATTGGCCAGCGCGATCAGGCTCGCCCATTGCGGAGCGGCAAAGCTGGTTCCGCCGTTGTCTCCGAAGCAGCTTCCGTCATAGCAACTCCATTGGTTGGTGTTGGATTCTGCGGAGACATCGGGATAGTTGCGCAGCGTCTTCGATCCCTTGTTCGAGGAGTTGATGACTCCCGGAAGCTTCTGATAGAAGGGAATCGGAATGCCGTTCTTGGACGGGCTGCCCGCGCTGCCGCTCCACCCGGTTTCCGATTGCCAGGGGCCGCCGGGGCCATTGGTGTTGATGTCGGTGCCGCCGACGGAAGTGATATAAGGATCGTCGGCCGGCCAGACCACATCGCCGGGGGTATTGGAACCGTCGTCGCCGGAGGCCACGAAGACGCTCTGACCCTGCATCGCCATTTCCTTGAAAATTGGATCCAGGCTGCTCTCATCGTCGCTCCATCCCCAGGAACAGCTTAGGGTTTTGGCGACGTTGTCGACGGCCATTTGGTTGAAGATGGAAACGTCGCTGGCTCCCACGTACACCAGCACCTGGCTCAGGCCGGGCGCCATGCCCACGGCCATCTCGATGTCGATGGCTTGCTCACTGTCGTCGCACGACTGCGGAGGACACTTGAGAGGGACCCCATTCAGCGACACTCCATTGATCGGAACATTGAAGGGCTGATTCAGGGTCTTGAAGTAGAGCTGAACATCGCTGACCTCGTATCCCGCAAATTCAAACAGCCCGACGGTTTGGCCAGTGCCAGTGAGAGCGCCCGACCCGTAGTAAGCCGCGCGCATGTCGCTGGCTACATACTGGCCACCCGGGCCCGAGCCGGTGGGCTGAATCGCGCCCGGTTGCGGGGAGGCTTTCTTGTTCTTGGGACGCGGCAGGGTGAAATTATCCAGGCCGGAAATGTGCAGCACGGAAACTCCCAGGTCGAGCGAAGGCTCACGGTCAGGCGAGTAGAAAGTGCGGTTTTCGGTTGGGTGCTGATAGAGACCCATCTTCACCTGGAAGGCCTTCTCGATGTTCGCCACCGGCCCTTCAACATCCAGCACCATGTGATTGGCGGCAGTGTCCACCACCGTCAAGCCGTGGGTCCGTGCAAACTGGCGAACCACTTCATAGTCTGCGGCCGTCGGGGCAAATCTCTCAGTGAATTCCTGCACGCTCAAATAGTGCCGGTAGCTGGGACTCTGGGGATCGTAGGTCTGCCGCAAAAGATCGTCGAGAGCGTTTTCATTGCGCAAGGGCAGAGAAATTGCCAGGCTGAGATGCTGCGTAGCGGAAGGCTGGCCCACCAACCGCGCGTTACCGTTTTCGACCGCCTCGGGCACGTGCCGCGTCATGGTTAGATGCGACTCCGCCAGGGCAGAACTTGTTACCAATATAAGCGCGGCCCCGCACAATATTGCCACTCCCAGCCCTGCCATCTTCTTCATCTGAATAGTCCTCATTAAGGATTTAGCTCTCGCTTTCCACCTCGGATAAGTTACAACCGAATGCCTCGGAATGCAACGCCCAATGCGGGGTTTGGGGCGGGAACTACGGCTCCTGGCGGGGATTCCGTGCTATACTGTTGGACCACGGCAGGTGGAATTCATCCTCTGCCGCTCCTCCGGAGTCGCCGTACCGGGCAACCGGCGATCAGGACGTTAGCGTGTCCCTGCGGCCCTGATTGGGCAATCACTTCTCTGCGGACGTTCCCTTGGTGACCTGCTCGTACCAGAGGCGGTGATGGGTTTTCGCCCAGGCGATGCTAACTTCGCCACGAATGATGGACGTGAATCCGCCACGGACCATGGCCGTGCCCATGTAAACGTGAATGATGAAGCCGCCAATCGTCGCCATGGCCGCAACCACGTGCACCGTGACCGCCAGATAACGCAGCCAGCGCAGACTCCACGGGATGGATTCCACGAACCACATCCCAATGCCTGAAACTAGCAGCAGGATCACGCCATAGAACATCAGCCAGAAAAACAACTTCTGGCCGTAGTTGAAGCGGCCCTCGGGCGGCAGGTTCTGGTCGTCGTTTTCGATGTATTGCTTCATCGTTTTCGACCAGCGCCGGTCCGGCTCGGTGATGAGCATGTCGGGGCGCCACATTTTGTACATCCAGAACATGGAGAGCGTGAAGGCCACGCCAAGCCAGGGATGCCAGAAGCGGGCGGTCGCGCCGCCGCCCACCAGCACCGCCAGCCAGAACATATAAGGAGACCAAAAGGCGAGTCCGGTGATTAGGCAATAGACGTAAGAAAAGACGCCAACCCAGTGATGAACGCGCTCAGCAAGGGTGTAGCGACAAATGCGACCGTCGCTCTCGCCAGCGGTGTGTCCAGAGGAAATAACGTGCGAGGTGCTCACGGGCGTCCTCCATTCCCGTTCTTCCGGGCGTGTACTTCCTTGGGACCGAAGCGCAAATAGTGCAGGGTCACGCCGATGACGCCGCCCAGCATGGCCAAGTTTCCGATCCACTTCGCCGGCCCTTTCCAGAGGCGCACCACCCAGGGAACTTGCGGGTCTTTGGGCAATCCGCCGTAAGCTTCGGGATTGGTGGCGTCGTGCAGCACATAGATCACTCCCGTTCCGCCCACGCCCGCGGGATCATAGACGCCCGCTTTTTCAAAGCCGAAGTTGTCACGAAGCTGCGCGGCCCGAGCCTCGGCAAGGTCTTTCATGTCGTCCTTGGTCCCGAAGTGCAGGCAGCCGGTGGGACAAGACTTGATGCACGCTGGTTCCAATCCCTCGCTCACCCGGTCCACACATAGCGTGCACTTGAACATCTTCTTGGTCGCTGGATTGAACTTGGGAATGTCGAACGGGCAGCCCGCGACGCAGTATCCGCAGCCAATGCAATTCTGCTGCTGAAAATCGACGATGCCGTTGGTGTATTGCACGATGGCGCCGTCGGCGGGGCAAGCTGCCAGACAGCCGGGATCGGCACAGTGCATGCACTGATCTTTGCGCATGAGCAGACTGATGGTGCCGTCGGAGTTCTCGTGCTCATTGAACTTGATCAGGTTCCAGTACTTCCACGTCGTCGCCGGCATGGTCTGGTAACTGTTGTCGAACACAGTGTCAGTGAACTCGTATCCGTTCCATTCGACACAGGCTACTTCACAGGCTTTGCAGCCGATGCAAGTGGTGGTGTCCACCAGTTTGCAAACCTGATAGTCGCGTTCGACGCCCTCTCCAGGAGCGGGTCCGGCATGGCCGGAAATTCTTCGGACTGCCAATGTCGCCTGGCTCATAACCTTTCCTTATGCCTTTTCGAGCTTCACCAGAAAGCCCTTGAACTCCGGCGTGAATGCGTTGGGATCAATCACGGTCGGAGTAAGCCGGTTTAAGATCGTCCGCGCGTCCTTGCCCTCATCTTCCTGAATACCGCGATAACCCTGGTGGATCGGAATGCCGATCTGATAGACCTTCTTGCCGTCGATCATCATCGGCCGGATGCGTTTGGTGACGAACGCCTTGGCCAGGTAATAACTGCGCGCGCTGGTAACCTTCACTTTGTCGTTGCCCTTGATGCCCAGCTCCGCCGCCAACTCCACAGGAATCTCGACGAACGGTTCAGGAACGAGCTGCACGTTCATCGGATTGTTCTTAGTCCAGTAGTGGTAGTGCTCGGTCAGACGGTAGGTGGTGCAGATAATGTTGAAGCCGTCGCCCGGTGTGGCGTACTTGTCCGCCGGAGTCTTGAGTCTCTTCACTACGGGATTATTCGACTGCTTGGGGTGCAGCGCGTTTTCGACGGGACTCTCGATCGGCTCGTAGTGCTCCGGCATGGGACCATCGGCGAACAGGCCCAAAGGCGCAAATATCCGGCCGACTCCTTCGGCATTCATGATAAATGGCCCCATGTGGTCCTTGGGATTTGAATCCGCCTTGAAGTCGGGCACATCGTTGCCCACCCAAAGTTGCGTGGACTCATTCCACCAGACCTGCTTGCGCGAAGAATCGTAGGGTTTTCCCGAGGGATCGCAGGAGGCGCGGTTATACAGCACGCGGCGATTCGCCGGCCACGACCACGCCCAGTTCTGATAAATGCCCTGGCCGGAAGGATCCTCCGTGCCGCGGCGTATGAGCTGGTTTCCCGCCTCGGTCCAGCATCCGGAATAAAGCCAGTTTCCGCAGGCAGTGGTGCCGTCATCTTTCAGCCAGGCGAAACCCGGCAATTGCTGGCCGCGCTTGATGGTCACCTGCGTCTTGGGATCGGTGAGGTCCGACAGCGCCTTGCCATTCAACTCCTTGGCCAACTCTCCAAGAGCTGGGTGCTGCGGATTCGTGTACGCCCAGGTGAGATTTAGGATCGGGTCCGCGAACTTGCCGCCTTCCTTCTGGTAAAGTTCACGCACCTTGAGGAAGATTTGCGCCACGATGTCCTGGTCCAGCCGAGCTTCGCCCGGAGGTGGAACCGCGACGTTCTTCCATTGCAGCCAGCGCGCCGAGTTGGTGAACGACCCATCTTTTTCGGCAAAGCCCGCGCAGGGCAGGCGATAGACGGTGGTGTTGATGGTCTTCATTTCCTCAGGTGTGATTCCCGGGGACTTCCAGAATTCGCTGGTCTCATCGGGATAAATCTCGCCCACCACCAGGAAATCGGCTTTCTTCAAGGCATCGATATTCTTTTGCGAATCTGGTCCAATCGCCACGCCATTCATGCCGAACGCGAACAGCCCCTTTACCGACCCGCGATACATGTTGTCCCAGATCTGTGTCCAGGAGTAGTTGCGGTCCACCTTGGGCATGTAATGGAAAGCAAAATCGTTCTCCTTCCTGGCCGCATCGCCGTACAGCGCTTTCAAATAGGAAACCGCAAACTTCGGCGTGTTCGACCAGTAATTGAACGATTCCCAGGGGGCCGGCTTGGATGCAGTTGGCGTGATCCGTTTCAACCAAGCGGCCAGATCAACATCGGTCGGGTTCGGCACCTTCAGGTAGCCGGGCAGAATGTCGAACACCCCGCCCATGTCGGTCGCACCCTGAATGTTGGAATGGCCGCGCAGGGCATTGACGCCGCCTCCGGCGCGTCCGACATTACCCAGCAGCAACTGCAAAATTGCTGCGGTGCGGATGATCTGCGTGCCGAAGGTGTGTTGTGTCCATCCCACCGCATACAAAATGGTGGCCACTTTCTTCATGTCGCCATCTTTGCGGATAGAAGTGAAAAGATCGGCCGCCTTCAGGAAGTGATCTTTGGGGATGCCGGTGATGCGCTCGACCATCTCCGGCGTGTAGCGCGAATACTGCTGCTTCAACAACTGAAAAACACATCGCGGGTGCTGCAAGCTAAGGTCATACGCTACTTTGGGAGGCATCCCGGGTAACGGCGGCGGCGTTCCTGGGGCTGGCGGCGTGGTTGGCTTGGGCGCAGCGTGCGCGGGCGAAGGCGCGCCCGCATCATTGCCCTCTTCGTAGTTCCACGACGAGCGATCATAGGTCTGCGAGGCGGCGTCAAAGCCTGAGTACAGCCCGTCTTCCGGCAGCTTGAAACCTTCTTTTACGATGAAGGCAGCGTTGGTGTAATTGGCGAGATATTCCTTGGCGATGCGGTTGTTCTCGATCGCGTAGTGCAACATTCCGCCCAGAAATGCGATGTCCGACCCGGCGCGAATCTGTAGGAACAGATCGGAAGTAGCGGCGGTGCGGGTGTAACGCGGATCCACCACGATCATCTTTGCATTGCGGGTTTTCTTGGCTTCAATGGCCCACTTGAAGCCGCAGGGATGGTTCTCGGCGGGGTTCCCGCCCATGATCAACATCATGTCGGTGTTCTTGATGTCGATCCAGCCATTGGTCATGGCCCCTCGTCCAAAAGTTGGTCCCAAACTTGAGACCGTGGGGCCGTGTCAAACCCTGGCCTGGTTTTCTACATAAGTGAGCCCCAGGCTGCGCATGGTCTTGACGACCAGAAAGTTGAATTCGTTGGTGTCAGTGCAGCCGCCCGTAAAGGCCAGGCTTTCGCAGCGGTTCACCGTGCGTCCCTGCGAATCTTTCTCGATGAAAGTGTTGTCGCGAGTCTTCTTGGTCCAGTGGCCGATCTCGTCAATGGCCTGCGACCAGGCGATGTCCTCCCAATGGTCCGAGCCGGGCCGGCGCACCTGCGGCTTCAGCAGGCGCCGTGGATTAAGGATGTCCTGCTCCAGCGAAGCTCCCTTAGGGCAGAGCGTGCCGCGATTGATGGGATGGTCCGGATCACCCTCGACGTGAATCACCTGCGGCGTCACATTCTTGGCCTTGTCGCCAATCGTATAAATAAGGACGCCACAGCTCACCGAACAATATGGACACGTGGATCGCGTCTCAGTCGCGCGGGCAATCTTAAGTTCTTTGAGTTGCGCAACTGCGGGAGTCAGATCGAATCCCAGGAGAGAGATACCCGCTCCGCCTGCGAGCGCGCTCTTGAGGAAGGTTCTGCGGGAGAATTCCATTGTGCATCCTCCAACCGCTTTGATCGCAAACCTACATCAGAAATCGAGACGGGGCACAAATTTCCCAAGAATATAGTCCTATTGGCTTGTCACAGTCAACCGGGGATTTTCCCTAGCATGAGCTTGCCGACCTCGTAGTTGCTTGCCGCGACCCGAAGCCCCATAATCGCCGGGTGCCGAAGACTTTGTGGCAGCAGCGTATCCGCCGTGCCGAACAGCTCGCCGCCCAGCATCCGTTCGCCGCCGAAATGCTCAGGTTCTACATTCATATAGCCTGCTTCCAGGAAAGCCTGTACCAGCGGCTTGAGCAGGCATCGGACAAGAAGTCTTCAGTCTCGCCATCCGAGTCCTTGAAGTCTCCGGAACTTCTCAGAAGTTTCCCGGCATTCCTCTCTCTCGTAGAAGAGAAGGCTCCGGCGCAATTTTCCAAGGTCGCACAGCGGCTGCGCAACTCACCGTCCAGTGTCTGGTCTGAACTGCTCAATCACTCGTGGACCGCCGCCACCGAACCCGAAGTTCCTGAAGAATTCCTGGCCCTGGCGTTCCTTCAGCCCTACGCCGAGTTCATCCGCTCGCGCGCAGGCTTACAACTCGAGGGCTACACCTATTCGCTGTGCCCGTTCTGCAATCGCAAGCCGGGGCTCGGTGTCCTGCGCCCGCTGGGCGATGGCGCCCGTCGCAACTTAGTCTGCGGTTTCTGCCTCTGCGAATGGGAGTTCCGCCGCATCGTCTGTGCCGGATGCGGCCAGGAAGACCAGGCCAAGCTTCCGGTTTACACTGCCGAACAATTTCCCCACATACGAGTCGAGTGCTGCGATGCTTGCCAAAGCTACATCAAGTCGGTTGATCTCGCCAAGAACGGGTTGGCTGATCCTCTGGTGGACGAGCTGGCCTCCGTGCCGCTCGATCTCTGGGCGCAAGAGCATGGGTATGCGAAGCTCCGACCTAACCTGTTGGGAATGTGACGAGGGAAACACGGCGGCCCCAGCTACCTAGCCTGAAGCCGCGGTAGTTTGATAGGTATCTCCCGACAGCTCTATTTCCGCCCGCCTCCGCCCCTGGGTTGCTGCCGCTCCTGCAAATGCTGTTGCTGCTGAGCGTGCCGGTCTTCCATTTGCTGCGTCTGTTGCTGGTGCCGCTGTTCCATCTGCTGCCTGGCGGCTTCACTGGCATTCTGTTTCGCCATCTGCTGGTGTTCTTTTTCCTGCTGGGCGGCCAGTTTCTGATGTTCCTTCTCCTGCTGGGCAGCTAGTTTGTCCTGCTGCTTCTGGTATTTCTGGTCCAGTTTGGGGTTACCGGTGTTCGGAGCCGGCATCCGCTCATGCTGTTGCAGGTCCTTTGCGTCATTTGGAGCGGGCGGGCGGGGCACGTTGTTTCCGCCGCGATACGGCGCTCCGGCTTCTCGGGCGGGCACGGCAGCGCGGTCGTTAAAGGCTCCCGGCCTGGGAGTCGCCGCAATGGCCGGCTTGCCATGGTTCATGGAAGCCCGCATCTGCGGATTTGATCGCGCCGCCTCCATATGTTCCCTCTGCACCGCTACAGGCGCAACGTGCCTTTCGTTGGCATATCTTTCTTGTTCCGGCGTCGGACGCGCATCGATTCCACCGTTGCCACCGTTATAGCTGACGCGATTCACGGTGACATTGTTGACCACCCGGGTGTTGTAAACGTTATGAATGTTGGTAACGTTTACGTTGAGTACGGCACGGTTGTAGAAGAAATGGCCGCCGTCCCAGTGCCCGCCTACGAAGCCGACGCCGAAGTAGCCGAAACCGTAGTTGATGCCGCCGTAGAAGCCGATGTGCGGTCCCCAATAGCCTTCATGGAAAATGAATCCACCGCCGCCCCAACCCCACCAGCCGGGCGTCCACAGGAAACCGACTTCCGGCGCCAGCACCCAGGTTCCGGGCACCCAGTAGTAGTCGTTGATGTCGTAATCGTAAGCCCAGTAGCCGGGTGTCCACAGGTAGCCATCACCAGGGCAGATCGGCTGCTCGTAAACCGGCAGTGGCGGTGGGCCGATCCTGATGGCTATGCCGATCTGGGCCATCGAGGATGCCGGCATGGTGAGCACCAGGAGTATGAGCATCACGGCTGCGAACAACAGAGAACGAAGGGAAGGGATGATACGCATCGTATTCCTCTTACCCGCTCATCCTTCGCTTGCCCGGTGCTGCTTTGCTGCTACGGGTTGCGCGGATCAGCGGTGATTTTCCACGGCAAAACACCAACTCCTATAACCCTATCTTTTTCTTTTTGTTGCGGGCGATTCGGTGTCTGCATTTTTTCCCAGAGATGTCAGCGCAGCCAAGATGTTAGCGTAATGGATATCGCCTTCACAACTTCAGGCAGCTTAGGGGCCAATCGCCGAACCGAGGTTTGCTTTCGGCGTGCACCTTAATGCGCCGGAACCACGGCTACGTCGCCAGCAACCGCGCCGCTTTCCGTTGCCGGCACTGCCTCGCTCTTGACTAAGTCCGTCTTGATTTCGACCTTTTGGTTAGCCAGCGGATCGATGTCGGTCTCGAAAGTCTGGTAGCCGGGTAGGGAAATTCTAATCTGATGCGTTCCCGGCGCAACCAGCATTCCTCGACCCGCACCTTCAAACTCGCCTACATGTCCGACAAAGAGTCCGTCTAGGAAAACTGCAGCCCGCGAGGGGTGAACCGCGATCTTGACCTCCGCCGTCACCGTGGGAAGCGGACCCGTAGGGGCTTTCTCCATGGCCACACGAACCACCTCCTTCAGCCCGGGTTGGACAAGAACGCGTTGCGTGAAGTCTTCATAGCCATCTTGACGCACCGTGATTAAGTGTTCACCCGGCAACAGGAAAACCTTTTTTGATCCCTTGAGTTCTTTCAGATAACCCACATATTGACCGTCAACCCACACCCCGGAGGTCTTGTCGACGTGCGATTTTCCTTCAAACCGAATTTCTCCCATGACATGATTCTCGCTGGACGCTGCGGGACAGGGAAGGAATACAGGAACCAAGAGCAAAATCCAAAGGAAACGTTGTAGTCTTCGGAGAGAGATTTTCACAGTGACCTCCTCGCCAACTAGCTGAAGTGAGCAGTACACCTGCCAAACTTCCTAAGTCATTGAATCAAGGCCTTGATTGCAGAAAAACTGCTTTTCAAGCGTGGAATATCAGTAGGAAGAATGTTCGAGCCACGGTAAAAAATTCAGGCGTGCCGCCCAGCCTAGCTGCGTACTCGGGTGCTTTCAGCGCGCCCCCGGCTGAACGGTGGTATGCTCCGGGCAAGGGAGGATTTTCCCTCCGTCAGAGCGATTACCAGTCTCGTCGAGTTTTCCGCCGCTGACGCGACCATAGCTAAGGAATTGAATCATGCCGGGAGGATGTCGCATGTGTCTCGCCATACCGGGGAAAATCGTTGAGATCTCGTCTGACAACAAAGATGCCGCGCTGGTGGACATCGCCGGCGTGCGCCGCAAAATTGATCTCACTCTGTTGCAGGATGACAAGCCGCTGCCCGGCGACTGGGTACTCATTCATGTGGGCTTTGCCATGAGCAAGATCAGCGAACAGGATGCCCTCGACCAGATGCACACCCTCCAGAGCCTCGGAGAAAGCGAGGCCGCCATCCAGGAGGTTAGCGGACTTAGCGCGGACGACGCCCCGCCGGGAGGGCTCGCATGAGATTCGTGGATGAGTTTCGTGAACCCGAACTGATTTCAAAGACGGCGGAAGAAATTCGCCGGCTTGCTGGTACGGAGCGCCACTACTGCATCATGGAAGTCTGCGGCGGCCACACCCATGCCATCTATCGCTTCGGATTGAAAGACATTCTTCCGGAAAACATCGAGTTGATCCACGGACCCGGCTGCCCGGTTTGTGTGCTTCCCATGGGACGAATCGACGATGGCCTGGCGATCGCGCAGCAACCGGAGGTTATTTTCGCTGCCTTTGGCGACATGATGCGTGTTCCCGGAACTCAGGGTAGCCCGCTAGAGCACAAGGCCCGGGGGATGGATGTTCGCATCGTGTATTCGCCTTCCGACGCCCTGCGGCTTGCCCGGCTCAATCCCGGGAAGCAGGTGATGTTTTTTGCCATTGGTTTTGAGACCACGGCGCCTTCCACTGCGCTGACGATGATGCGTGCCAAGGCGGAAGGCATCCGCAATTTCTCGGTCTTCTGCAACCATGTGATGGTCATTCCCGCCATCCGCGCGATTCTGGAGTCGCCGGACATGCGGCTGGACGCTTTCATCGGGCCGGGACACGTCTCAACCGTGATCGGCTGCCGGCCGTACGAATGGATCGCCCAGAACGAACATAAGCCGATCGTAGTCTCGGGCTTTGAGCCGCTGGATCTGCTGCAATCCATTGTCATGCTCTTGCGGCAACTGAGAAACGGCGAAGCCAAGGTCGAAAATCAATACAAGCGCGTGGTTGCGTGGGAAGGCAACCCCGCCGCGCTCCGGGCGATGGCGGAGGTGTTCCAGGTGCGTCCTTATTTCGAGTGGCGCGGAATGGGGTCCATCCCGCAGTCGGCGCTGTGCGTCAACGACAAATACGGCGAATGGGACGCGGAACAGCGTTTCGCGGTTCCGGGCATCCGCGTGACCGATCCCAAAGGCGCGCAATGTGGGGAAGTGCTCAAAGGCGCGCTGAAACCGCATCAGTGTAAACTCTTTGGCCGTGAGTGCACGCCGGAGCGTCCGGTGGGCGCGCTTATGGTTTCATCGGAGGGATCATGCGCCGCCTATCACAATTACGAACACCGCAAGGCCGCAATGGTGACCAGCCTGAGCGCGATCGCGTGAGTGCTCGCGCCCCCAAGCTCGCCGAGGCGGCCTCCATCCGGTTTCGCGATCCGCAAATCGAGATGGCCCACGGTGCCGGGGGAAAAGCCAGCCGCCGTCTGGTGGAAGGACTGTTTGCCCCTCTATTGTTCGGAAACGCTCCGGGACCGTTGGGCGATGCAGCCGAAGTTGAGATCGGCGGAACTAAAGTCGCGATCACGACCGACAGCTTTGTCGTCAAGCCGCTGGCTTTTCCCGGCGGTTCAATCGGTGAACTGGCCATCAACGGAACCGTGAACGACTTGGCAGTTTCAGGAGCGAAAGCAGAAGTTCTGGTCGTAACCTTTGTACTCGAAGCCGGACTGCCTACGGCGGTGCTTGAGACCGAGATACGCGCCATGGGGAATGCCGCGCGCAAGGCCGGGGTCAGGATCGTGGGCGGAGACACAAAGGTTGTCGAACACGGCCAAGCCGACCAGATGTACATCACGACTACCGGGATTGGGGGCTTGCTTCGCGGGGTCACCATCGATCCTCGTTCGGTTCGGACGGGCGACAAGGTCCTGCTTTCCGGCCCAATCGGTGACCACGGCATCACCATTCTGCTGGCCCGTGGCGAACTGGACCTGCAAGCTGATCTTGGTTCCGACACGCGGTCGGTGCTGCCGCTGGTTGAAGCATTGGTAAAGGTTGCGGGGCAGGGCGTTCGCTGGATGCGTGATCCCACCCGCGGCGGTGTTGCCACCTCGCTCAACGAACTCGCTCGTGATTGCGGGCTGGGGGTGGTGCTGTTTGACGACCAGGTTCCGGTTCGGGATGCGGTCCGGGGGGCGTGCGAATTACTTGGACTGGATCCGCTTCACATCGCAAGCGAAGGCCAGTTTCTCGCGGTCGTGGCCCCCGAGTGTGCCGACGCCGCCATGAATGCTCTCACCTCGGCGCCGGGTGGCAGTGAAGCTCAGATCATTGGTGAAATCCGGGAACAACCCGCCGGCTCGGTGCTGGTGACTACTCTGTACGGCGGCAGCCGCATCATCGACATGTTGGTCGGCGATCCTTTGCCGCGAATCTGTTAGGAGATACAGGTAACGGCACGGGAACTCGGTCAGGTGGAAGGGTGCGTAATGCGTGAATCGCGGGAGGTGCTGAGGCATGGCCAGGTTTGAGCTCTATGGGACGGCTCGTTGTCCCCTCACCGGCGAAATGCGTGAGTGGCTGGAATGGAAGCGCTCGGACTTTGTGGAGTACGACGTCGAAGCCGATCCTGCAGCTCGCAGCCGCATGCGGGCGTTGGCGGCTGGCCAGCGCAACGTTCCGCTGCTGGTGGAGGGCGGTAAGGTGGTTCAAGTGGGCTGGCAGGGACGCAGCTGCATTGTGGATCTGGAGTAACCATGGCGAATGCATGCTCCATTCGGGTGCGGGGAGTGGTGCAAGGCGTGGGCTTTCGTCCATTTGTCTATCGTCTGGCGCGCGCCAACAGGCTGAATGGGTGGGTGCTGAACGCGGAAGAAGGAGTCGAACTCCACTTGGAGGGCGCTGAGACGGGGCTGGAAGCTTTTGTTCGCGGTTTGAAGACTCAACCGCCTCCGGCCGCCAGCATCGCAGAGATTGAGATCCAACCAGCGGAGCCCCTCGGCCTGCGCCAATTCACTATTCGCAGCAGCCAACACCGCGTCCACCCAACCGTTCGAATTTCGCCGGACCTGCCGGTTTGTGACCAATGCCTGCAGGAACTCTTCGACCCCGCTGACCCGCGCTACCTGTATCCGTATATCAACTGCACCAATTGCGGTCCGCGCTATAGCGTGATCTTGGCTCTGCCTTACGACCGGCCGAACACCACCATGAATAAGTGGGTGCTCGACGACTACTGCGCCCGGGAATATTCCAACCCTGGCAACCGTCGTTTTCATGCGCAGCCCGTAGCCTGTCCGGCGTGCGGTCCCGGGTATTACTTGCATCCCTGCGATGAAACCGCCAGCGGCAGCGAAAGCGGAATCCACCGGGCGGTTGAGATGCTTCGTGCCGGCAAGATTCTCGCGGTGAAAGGACTCGGCGGATACCACTTGGCATGCGACGCCCGGAATCCCGCCGCTGTCACGGCTTTACGGGATCGGAAGTATCGGAAAGAAAGACCCTTCGCTCTCATGGCGAAGAATCTTCAGGTAGCGCGGACTCTGGTCGAGCTTTCTTCCGAAGCGGAAGTGCTTCTTACCTCTGTTGCCCGGCCCATCGTGCTCGCTCCGGCAAAGACAGAACTTGCCGGAGTCGCGCCAGACAACCACGAACTGGGCGTGATGTTGCCCTACACGCCTCTGCACTACTTGCTCTTCGCCGCCGGCGCGCCCGAAGTTCTGGTCATGA
>Ga0335079_10004451_pt1 | contig 16134 bp, 14 predicted proteins | sample Lox_Sample_33_FD_206719 | JGI IMG/M metagenome (GOLD analysis project Ga0335079, IMG submission 206719) | Soil microbial communities from Loxahatchee National Wildlife Refuge, Florida, United States - Lox_Sample_3.3 | ecosystem: Environmental > Terrestrial > Soil > Wetlands | place: USA... | reverse complement strand
TGTCATTCAAGTTAACCATGAGGATATGAATTAGGTCATCATTCAGTAATGTCAGCCTCGCATCTTCCATGACAATGAATCGACGAATCCAATTGGCCAAATCTCCAACCGCCCTGGACTGTCCAGCAAGAATCAACGAGTTGGTTGATCTCCGAAGGACCAGGAGGATATCCACGACTCGGCCTTTCTCAGTTGTTAGAACGGTCCTGACGTGCTCCCCAACCTTTAGGCCGGACAAATCGTTCGTCGAAATCCGTTGCAGCAAATCCAATCCGTCCGCACCATCGAGTCTCAGGAGCGCCCTGTCAGAAAAGTCGACATAAAATTTGTCTGACGTTTCATCCATTCCGTGCACTCACGGTGGCCAAATAGCCCTGATGTATCCCAAGATGCTTCAAGTGCATTTAAAATATCTCCGTTTGAGGAAAGCTTTCAACTGGCCGAATGAACAGAATATCTTCGATGTGCAGCCCAGGATCCATCCTGGAATGTTCTCGTGTCGCATGCGAGTGACCATGTATACGGGCTTCCTGAAGTAACGCGCTACAGTTAGCTCCCCTTTTGTGCCCGCCCCACGTTGCGCGCTTTTATCCCAATAGCAAATCACATAGTCTGTTCGCTTGGCGATCTCGTTGGAATCAAGATGCACGATCCCCCTGACAATCGATTGGAATCGGTTGACATTGGTGAATTTCAAGTCTCGGAAGCTGGCTTTCGGTAGTTTCTTTCGAAGATACCGTTCGCTTTCATTGTTTGGATTGTACACGGAATGGCCGAGTTCGCGGACGATCCATTCCTGCATCGTCTGTCTCCAGTCCATCCCTTCATTTTTCGCGTACTCCATTCCTCCGGACAAATAGGCCCGAGTCCTCCTACTCACAACAAATCCTCCGCAGAAAGGTCGCGAGATGCAGAATCTCAACGTCCATTCCTTCCCTGCTCAGACCGTATTGGAGCTGAAGGAGGCAACCAGGGTTCCCGGTCACGATAATGTCGGGGTTGACTTTCCTGATGTTCTTCATTTTCCGATCGAGCAACTCAGTCGCGGCCTCGTAATGGGTGATATTGTACACACCCGCACTTCCACAACACCAATTTGCCTCAGGGAGCTCCACGTATTCTATGGTGGGAATCATTTTGATGAGTTGTCGTGGCTGCTCGCTAACCTTCTGACTGTGCGCTAAATGGCAAGGATCGTGATAAGTCACGCGCTGGGATTTAATCTGTGCTCCAGAACTTGCATTGAGCTTCAGACCTATTTCGAAAAGGAATTCCGAAATGTCTTTCACTTTTTTGCTCATATGGGCAGCCGGGGCGGCATATTTCGCATCATCGCTCAACACCGACGCGTATTCCTTCATAAACGCGCCGCAGCCGGCTGAATTCATCACGATTGCATCAAGCTCCAAATCTCCGAAGCACTCGACATTTTGCCGGGCAAGTCGTCGAGCCGTCTCCATATCGCCGTTGTGTGCGTGCAGAGAGCCGCAGCAGCACTGCAATGGAGGAATCAGGACTTCGCAGTCATGCTGGAGGAGCAATTCCACTGTGTCAACGTTCACGTCAGAGAATGCTACATCCATTATGCAACCAGTCAGAAATCCAACCCTAAATCTCTGTTTTCTAGATAATACGCTCCTTTCCGCTAACTTTTTTCTTGAGGGTATGGAAGCGATCCGTGGGGCGAGGTATTGAATTTCGTGTAACCGTTTCGAGAATATGCGCAACAGCTTCGTCTTTTTGAGGAACCAATCCAGTCCTGATCGTTGATAATAGCGCATCAACTGTGCCGCAATAGCCAGCCACTTCCTGTTTTCGAAGGTCTTCCTAAGAAATATCCACTTGACTATCTTTGTTTGCCAGTTTTCCCGACCTTCCTGTGAGATTTGTGCTCGCGCAGATTCGACGAGTGCCCCATACTTTACGCCCGCGGGACAAGCTGTTTCGCACGCCTGGCAGTCTAAACAAAAATTCATCTCTTCGATAAATCCTTGTGTGATTTCAAGATCCCCTTCGGCAACCGCCTTCATCAGCCGAATTCGCCCTCTTGGTGACGATTTTTCGAGTCCGGTGAGCGCATAGGTTGGACACGTCGGCAAACACAGACCGCAGTGCATGCACTTGACCAGCAAGTCTTCGCTGGGCATTTTTATGACATTAGGTGAATTTGGCAAATCTTTAATAATTATGTTAGCTATCGGAATTTCCTCATAGGCAAGATCAGCACCAGTCCGGCTGCAAATCCTCCGATATGTGCCCACCAAGCAATCCCTCCCGACTCTGCCGTCTGGTATCCAAGGGACGCAAGCCCGCTGAAGAACTGAAGAACGAACCAAAGCCCGAGAACGACGAGAGCGGGGAGTTCTACAAACTGTAGAAAGATGAATATTGGAATCACGGTCAACACTCGCGCTTTCGGAAACAGCAGAAGATATGCTCCCAGCACTCCTGATATCGCACCACTGGCCCCTATCGTTGGGACAATCGAATGCGGGTCAACATAGACATACAGGGCCGTTGAAATCAAGCCGCACACAATATAAAAAAATATATATCTCCCGTGGCCCAGTTTATCTTCGATGTTGTCTCCAAAGACCCATAAATAAAGCATGTTGCCGCCTAAATGTAACCATCCAGCGTGAAGAAACATGCATGTGAAGAGACTTTCAATGGGTTTCAGAGACAACCTCTGACCAGCGAGGACCGCCGAGAGATCATTTGGCACCACAGCGAACCTGCCAATGAACCCTTCCAAACCACCTCCTAGGGACACCTCGTATACAAACACAACGATGTTGACCGCAATTATCGCGACATTGACATAGGGTATCAATCGTGTTGGGTTTTTGTCCCTTAGTGGTATCATAAACTTGTATGATGCAGCCTTGAGTCTGCACTCACGAAGAATAAAATCAATATCATGCTATCAAGGGAGTTAGCTCATATCAAATGAAACGCATTCTAGAGGTAAATATGGATTTCCAGAGGCCCTTAAGTCATCATCACACTCCCCAACTCGACCGCCATAATTCCTCTCTCCACCACCTCGACAAACTATGTCATGCTGCGATCCGAGGAACTACGATGCCAAGAAAATCACTGAACCAAAGGACAGATCAGATGATAGTTCGGGAGCAAGGTGGCACACATTCCTTGATAAGTCAGATGTGTTAAGAGGGTTGGTTGAATCCAGCAATTGTTCAACTCTACTCTTCCCCAAAAAATATCAGCACATTCCTGAAGCGCATTCTATTGCTCACTGCAAAAGCACGTCCACAGCAGTCTTGCTGGTTCTCTCGCTTCGTGTTGGGGTATCGGTACGGAATTCGAATCTTTGCTCTAGAATAGATTTCAGATAGATGAGTCTAAGTATTAATCTTTAAAAGAATAACGATCAACGATTGAAATCGATGTATGATTCAAAGATTATTCGCAAAAGTGTTCGCCAGATCTCAAAATGAACCGTTATTTCCTGTCCACGAATGTATGTCCGATGAGTCTGATTTGGTGGACAACCATCCAGGGCGTCTGTCCGTTTAGCTGGTGACTCCCCTTCCGATTTTTATCGCCTACGGTCGAGGCGGCGTTCCGAAGACTGATCCGTTTAGGTGTATGCTCCCAAGTCCAGGAACTTTCTTACTTGCTCCTGCGATCGTGGCAAAGCACCTTCGCACCGCGGGCTCAATGAAAACACTTTGCCCGGATTCAAAACCGAATTCGGGTCGATGACCCCTTTGATTTTTCGCATCATTTCAATTTGCGCAGGACCTGCTACTTTTTCCAAGAATTGCTTTTTTGCCAGACCTGTCCCGTGCTCTCCGGTAATTGTTCCTCCAAGACTCACCGCCACCGTGAAGATTTCATCAAAAGCCTTCGCCGCTCGAACTATTTCATCAACATCACGCTCATCCGTAAGACAAGTGGGATGCATGTTTCCATCGCCCGCATGGCCGAAATTGCCAAAAAGCAGGTCGTAATTCGACGCAATCCGTTTGATTTGGTCAAGAAGCCTCGGAACCTCGCTCCTTGGCACCGTAGCGTCTTCTAGAATGGTGGTGGGACGCACCCGCGCCAACGCTGAGAATGCGACTTTTCGAGCGCTTCTAAGTTTCGCTGCATCCTCTTTGTTCGCTGCGATTCTGACTTCACGGGCGCCGTGACGGCCACAAATGGACCTTAGCGTGGCAGTATCCTCATCAACAACGGATGAACGTCCATCAACCTCGATCATCAGAAGCGATTCGATCGTAGTCGGTAATCCAAGATGAGCATATTCCTCGACGCAGTTAATCGTCGTGCGATCGAGGAACTCGAGCGCAGCCGGCGTGATCTTTGAAGCAATGATGTCTGATACCGTATCTGCAGCGTCTGATACTCTGTCATAGTAGACGAGCATCGTTTTGGATGTATCGGGTTTCGGCACGAGTTTTAGCAGTATCTTCGTAAATACGCCCAGCGTCCCCTCTGACCCGACGAAAAAATCTTTCAGATTATAGCCAGCAACATCCTTCACGGATTTTCCGCCGGTGACTATGATGTCGCCAGAAGGAAGTACCACCTCAAGACCCATGACATAATTCTTCGTCACTCCGTATTTCAGCCCCCGCAATCCACCCGCATTTTCGGCGACATTCCCCCCTATCGTGCAAATAGCTGAGCTTCCCGGATCCGGCGGATAGAAAAGTCCCGTATCTTCCACTATCGATTGAAGTTCGCCCGTAATGACTCCCGGCTGAACCCAAGCAGTAAGGTTGGCGCGATCGATTTCAAGGACCTTATTCCACTGGTTCATGAGCAGCACAACGCAGTTATCAACAGGTATTGAACCGCCGCTTAACCCTGAGCCCGAACCGCGCGGGACGACGGCGAACTTCTCTTCATTAGCAAGTTTCAAAATCTCAGAAATGTGAGTGACGTCGCGAGGAATTAGCACAGCATCAGGTAGTTGCCGAAGAAGAGGAGTCCCGTCATAGGAATACGCAATTCTGTCCTCAGCAGAGTCGAGATAATTCCCAATCCCAACGATGCTTTTTAACCTTTCGAGCGTTTTTTGTGGAATCATTTGTGCCAAGATAGCTTATCAGCGCGCCAATTGCAACAAAAGTCATCTCGGCGCCGATTGGGTCATTCGTCTTGGATATGCAGCAATTTTCGTTTAATTTTGTTGCAACCGTATTCATATAAAACTGTCTTGACAATACAGAGGACTCTTCATGGAACAATCAAAGAAACGATCGTGGGCTGAGCCATTCAAGATCAAAGTCGTCGAACCTTTGAAGATGACATCTCCTCACGATCGACAAAAAGCTCTTTTGGAAGCCGGATACAACACTTTCTTGCTTCGCTCCGAAGATGTTTATATTGACTTGTTGACCGACAGCGGCACGAATGCAATGAGCGATTACCAGTGGGCTGGTATGATGCTCGGAGATGAGGCGTACGCAGGAAGCAAGAATTTCTACAACCTTGAACACAACGTTCAGAAATACTACGGGTACAAGTATCTCGTTCCGACCCACCAGGGACGAGGGGCTGAGCACATCATCTCCCAAATACTCATAAAGCCCGGACACTTCATTCCAGGGAACATGTATTTCACGACCACGCGACTTCACCAGGAATTGGCGGGTGGCACATTTGTCGATGTCATTATCGACGAAGCGCACGATCCGGATAGCACGCATCCATTCAAAGGGAACGTCGATCTTCAAAAATATCAAGACCTGATCAAGAAGGTCGGAGCAAAAAACATCCCCTACATTACCGTTGCATTGACCGTGAACATGGCCGGTGGGCAGCCCGTAGCGGTTGAGAACTTGAAGCAAGTTTACGAGCTCAGCAGGAAGAATGGCATTCGTGTCGTACTCGATGCGACGCGCGCCGTCGAGAATGCCTATTTCGTGAAGACACGGGAAAATGGATATGAGAACAAATCGATCGCCGATATCCTGCACGAACTCTGTTCATATTCTGATGCCTGTACGATGAGCGGAAAGAAGGACTTGCTTGTCAATATCGGCGGATTCCTTGCGCTCAACGATCCTGAAGTATTCGAAGAAGCACGCAATATGGTCGTTATTTACGAGGGATTACACACATACGGGGGGTTAGCCGGAAGGGATATGGAGGCAATGGCGCGAGGAATTGAGGAAGCCGTCCAGGAGGCTCATATTCGAGCCAGGATCGGGCAAATAGAGTACGTAGGGGAACGGCTTATTGAACTGGGAATACCGATCGTACACCCCATTGGCGGACACGCGATCTTCTTGAATGCAAAGCAGTTTCTTCCACAACTTCAACAGATCGAATTCCCGGCTCAAACGCTCGCTGCTGAGCTTTATCTTGAGTCCGGCATACGGTCTATGGAACGAGGCATCGTCTCCGCCGGCAGAAACAAGCAAACGGGCGACCACTATTACCCCAAACTCGAGCTCGTTCGATTGACGTTTCCGCGGCGAGTGTATACACAAGCTCATTGTGATGTAACGACGGAGGCGGTTGAATCGGTGTTCGCCCGAAAGGAAACGATCAAAGGACTCAAGATGGTCTACGAACCGAAATACCTTCGATTCTTCCAGGCACGGTTCGAAAGACTGAACTGATGGTTGGAGGGAACCACCACAAACGGATCTAGCGTCATCGCTTTAAGGACGTTACAACTCCAGTCTCTTCGCAACTCCTTTCATTGCGTCGATGACGAAGCGAATGTGCTCGTCGAGGGGAATACCCAGCGCTTCCGCCCCCCGTTGGATGTCTTCCCTGCTCACATTTCTGGCAAATGCCTTATCCTTGAGTTTCTTCTTTACCGATGAAACCTCGAGATCAGCGATCTTATTCGGTCGAATGACGGCGCAGGCGATGATGAATCCGCTGAGTTCGTCGCACGCAAAGAGACATTTGGCCATTTGCGTGTCGCGCGGGACGTTCATGTAGTCTGCGTGGCTGAGGATGGTCTTTCGTACTTCCTCACTGTATCCTCGTTCTTTGAGAATTTCCGATCCTTTGGACGGATGGTCTGGCGCGTTCGGGTACTTTTCATAGTCAAAATCGTGCAGGACACCAACGATGCCCCACAACTCCTCGTCCTGACCAAACTTCTTTGCGTACGCCCGCATTGCCGCCTCGACGGCGTACATATGATTGCGGAGCGAGTTGTTCGTCGTGTATTCGTGCATCAAGCTGAGTGCATCGTCATAATTCATCGTAACCTCGTGCTTTTGGACCGTTTCATCAGGACTGCTGGACAAATCACCTGCAAAGAATTATATTGGATAACCAACACGTACAGAGAATCAAGTGTTTACATTCCTCGCAATTGTTTTCATGCTTCTTTTGCTCGTTGCCGTCTATTATGGCTACGGCATTGTGGTACGAAAACCACCCAGTGCGGAAGAACTCAATACCGAAACTTGCTCGCTATGCCGGCGGCGCATTGACAAAACACTCCTGGTCGAACGCCAAGTTGGTGACTCTCGATTGTTCTACTTCTGTCCGGATTGCATCCACTCCCTTTCCGAAGACCTCCGTCGCACTCCGGATGTCTCATCGTGACCTGCTCTTCCTTAATTTCAAAAACTTTCCGGCCGAGGGACAGAGTGATTGCAGGATGCACCTTGGGCAGTCGGGCTTCCGCGCATCGCATACGTTCCGCCCGTGAAGAATCATCATATTTGAAAAGTCATACCAATCATCTTGCGCGACTAGAGGCATCAGGTCTTTTTCGATCTTCATCGGATCCTGTTCTTTCGTAAGCCCCATCCGCGCCGCCAGGCGCATGACGTGCGTGTCAACCACGATTCCAGACTGAATACCGAACGCGGCACCAAGAACACAGTTGGCGGTTTTTCTCCCAACCCCCGGGAGTTCAATAAGCTGTTCCATTGAATTCGGGACGTTACCGTCATAATTCTCGACAAGGTCCTGGCAGCAGGCAATGATATTCTTCGTTTTATTCTTGTAGAATCCGGTGGAGTAGATATCGCGCTCAAATTCCCTAGGATTCGCCTCTGCAAAATCCCTGGCAGCCGGATACTTTCTAAATAAATATGGAGTCACTTTGTTTACCTGTTCGTCCGTGCATTGAGCCGAGAGAATGGTCGCGACCAACAACTGCAGGGGATTCACAAACTGAAGCGCAGTCTTTGGCTGAGGGTAGGCTTTCTTGAGTTTGGCTACGATCTTGCGCGCTCGAGCGCGGGTTTGTTTGTTCGTCTCTCGCAATACCGTCCCAGGTTAGTTCAGCAGATCTGTTCTTTGATGACGAGGCTTCCGTTCTTGATAATCGGAGCATAGATCGGGTTTTTTTCGGCGCCTTTGGCCATTGCCAGAATGAAATCTTTCAGTGTTCTGCGCTCGGCGGCCCTTATCCTAATGTTAAATTCACTTCCCGAACCCAGTCCGAGTTTCCGTTGCCAAACAGAACAATGCACAACTTTCAGATTACTCTGGGTGTTGTCCAGCAGTTCGAACAACCCTTTTCGAAACGATGTATATTGCGTCTTTCCTTTTGAGAAATATACAACAGCTTCGTACTTCGATTCGCCAGTCTCCAGGGTCCCTTTCAAATACGCCAGATTGTGGGTGGCCACGACAAACGGTTCAGCGTCCCGCAGGTGCTGTCCGTGTGCTGAGCCATAAATGCCCATCCTATCCCGAACGATGTGTTCGATGATGTCGAGATTAAGACCGCCTTCCACGAAATAATCCGATTCGAAAACCTGTTGCTCTTCGACTGAAGACTTGAATTTAAGCTTCTTCAAGTAGTCTTTGCCGCGTGACTGTAAACCTTGTAAGACGGCGCTCTGTTCACGTTCCCAAAGGAATTTGCCTTCCGTGCTCGCAATAACGCCGATCCGCGAAACCGGAAGGGTTTGTTTCAAGAGTTGTCCGATCTGATCATCGAGAATCTTGTAAATCTCCTTGACATCGGTGTCCAGGGGCAAGGTTAGAAATTGTGAGAGCGTACCGCGAGTTGTTTGGATGGACGAAGCGGTCACGTCCGCGAGGTGGCTCTTCCAATCGTCCATCACTTTTTCCGTTTCGGCGTGGACCATGCCGTGCATTTCCCGGATAGTCCTTATGTATTCTTTCTCTCCGGTACCTTTCTTCATCTGGTGGAGGATCGAATACGCTATCACCGGAATATCCAGTGAAAGTGCTGAATAGATACTCATAGTCGCCTGAACCTCAATTGTGAATACAACGTTCTATCAAATGATCCTGATTTCACCGAATACGGACGAAGCGAGTATTGCCAGCCGCTGTTCAGCGGCCGTAAAGCCGCTTGACCGGACTGCTACATTCTGAAAGATGCCGCCGTGGCGTTCCCCTTTGATGTTCAAACCACCGGCAACAAAATTCGCCCTCACTGAATACTCCATGCCTTCGGGCAACTCGACCCGCACATTCCCGAATACGCTACTGAATCGCAACGCTTGTTCTCCCGGTGACAATTCGACCCGAGTCAAATCAAGCTTGATGTCTCCAAACACAACGGAGCAGTTCCCGCCGGTAAAACTCTTCGAGGAAATCTGGCGACGTATGCTCCCGAACACTTCAGACTCGGATATGTGATCACCTGATGTCGGTTGTCCAGTCGTTCCCGTCGAGTCGGAAGAACCGACGCGGCTTTGGCGGTAACGATATTCGCGCCATCCGGACCTCCTGCCAAGAAGAGCGATGCCGGCAAGTATCAGCAAGATCGGCCAGAGATTGTCGAACACCCAGCCCGAGTCAACATAGCCAAGGTTATCGAGCAGAATGACCACTCCGAACAATACAAGGATACCACCGAACAAAAAGGAAAATGACCGTCGCATGATGAGGTATTTGGATTAATCGCAGAATGATAAAACGCGCACGTAGGAATCTATGATCTGGACAATGAAAAAAACTTCTCAACTTCTTTGACAGGCCAGGTATTGATGACATTCTTTGCCTCAAGCCAGCCTTTTCGCGCAATCCCGACGCCGAATTGCACATCGTTCAGCCCGTCCGTGTTGTGCGCATCCGGATTGATGCAGATCTTCACGCCCTTTTCCTTGGCATATTTTACGAGCCGCCAGTCGAGATCAAGCCGAATCGGATGAGCGTTGATTTCGATGGATTTGCCGTAGTCGGATGCGGCATTGATGACCTCGGTAAGGTTCAAAGGATATCCGTCACGTGAAAGGAGCAACCGGCCTGTAGGATGCCCGAGCACTGTGACATACTTGTTCTTCAACGCACGAATGATCCTTTTTGTTGCCTCCGCCTCGGTCATTTTGAATTTGCTGTGAATCGACGCAACGACATAGTCGAATGTGGAAAGAACCTTGTCCGTGAAATCAAGGGTCCCGTCCGTAAGGATGTCGACCTCGGTCCCTTTGAATACTCGAAATTTCTTTCGCGTGCTGTTCAACCGGTCGATCTCTTTGAACTGGGTCTTTACTCTCTCCGGCGTCAATCCGTTTGCGTAGACGGCGACTCTGCTATGGTCCGCAATGCCGAGATACTCCCAGCCAAGCTGCTCAGCAGCCTTCACCATTTCCTCGAGGGAATTCGACCCGTCGCTGGCGGTCGTGTGACAATGGAATGTCCCTCGAAGATCGCGTTCTTCAATGAGGCGGGGAATTGTTCCTTGTTCAGCCGCCTCAAACTCGCCCGTGTTCTCTCGAAGCTCAGGCGGGACATAGCTCAGGCCAAGGGCCGCATAAATATCCCGTTCTTCCTTGCACACCGGGGGACGCTTGACCTTCTTCCCTCCTTCTATCCTGGAAAACTCGTATTCATTGAGACTCCATCCGACTTTCCGTGCACGGGATCTCATTTCAACATTGTGTTCTTTGCTTCCGGTGAAGTAATTCAAGGCAAAAGGATATTCAGCGTCGTGTACGATCCTCATATCACAATTGATGCCGCTCTTCAAAACCACGCTCGCTTTGGTATCGCCTTGCCCGATAATTGATTCGACGGCAGGATTATTTACAAATGCCTTGAATATCTTCTGGCGATTCTTTTCTTCCGCACTCACGACAATATCGATATCCCCAATGATCTCTTTTTTTCGACGGAGGCTCCCCGCAACTTCACATCGTTTCACCTCCTTAAGCTTTCGAATGCTCGTCAATAGTTCATCGGCAGAATGTTTGGCGGTAGAATAGAGATATTTATCGCTGACTCTCGTCCGAAGCTCAATCCCCTTTAGAATGTTCTCCTCGGTCTTTTCGCCAAAGCCATCCAACTGGGCAAGAAGGTGCTTCTCACAAGCCTCTTTCAACTCGGGGATCGAAGCAATCTTGAGCTTTTCAAAAAGTATCTTGATTCGTTTTGGCCCCAGTCCCTGGATCTTCACCATCTCGAGCAATCCTGCAGGAAGCGATGCCCTCAGCGCATCATACGATTTGGCGGTTCCACTTGAGACGAGCTCTTTGATCGTATCGGCAAGTCCCTGTCCAATTCCTTTCACTTCCCGCAGGCGATCTGATTTGACAAGCTCTTCAATGTCTTGAGTCAAGGCCTCAACAATCCGAGCTCCATTGTGATATGCCCGGCACTTGAACGGATTTTCCCCCTTGATCTCAAAGAGAGTTCCCATTTCGTCCAACACTTCAGCAACTTCTTTTTTGTCCATAGGCAATATCAGGAAGGAAGCGGCGCTGCAAGCATCAGTTCTGTTTCACGCGTACGACGGACGAAATCGTTCAGCACTTCTGCAATGGGAGCTTTTTCCACAAACGCCATCAAGGAAATCCGGGTTTTCGCCGCGTTGGGGAATCCCTTGAGATAGGCAGCATAGTGCTTCCGAAATTCAATGACGGCCTTTCTTTCTCCCTTGTACTGGATCGCATAATCCAAATGATTGAATAACATGGCAATTCGGTCTTCAAGCGAAGGAGGTGGCAAGAGCTCTCCCGTTCTCAAAAAGTGTTTGGTCTCCTGAAATATCCACGGATTATCGATCGCGCCACGCGCAATCATCACACCGTCGCACCCAGTCTCATCGAATATCCTCTTGACGTCCTCCGGACTGTTCGCACCGCCGTTGACAATAATCGGAATAGAAACTGCGGCTTTGACGTGAGGAATCCACGAATAGTCCGGATCGCCCTTGTGCCCTTGAGCACGGGTCCGACAGTGAATCGTGAGTGCCACAGCGCCGGTTTGTTCGACCATTCTGGCAACATCTACGATCTTAATCGATTCACTGTCCCAACCGAGGCGTGTCTTCACTGTGACCGGTCGTTTCACCGACTTCACCACCCTCGAAACAAGCTGTTCCATTTTGGGCAGATCACGAAGGAGCCCGGCTCCCGCGCCGTGACCGGCGACGTTCTTCACCCAGCAGCCGCAGTTGATGTCAATAATATCCGGCTCCAGGCTCTCCGCAAGCTGGGCTGCGGCCCCCATCGAAGTATCACTGCTCCCATAGATTTGAATCCCAATGGGGTGCTCCTCTGGAATAAAGTGCATCTTCGCTTTTGTCTTTATGGAGTCACGCACGAGACCTTCGGAGTTGACAAACTCCGTGTAAACGATATCAGCGCCCAATCGCTTGCACACTATGCGGAACGACAGGTCGGTGACATCCTCCATCGGCGCGAGAAGTATCGGTCGCTCAATATCGATGGTACCGATTCTCATATATTTCTGTGACGTGCGATTGATTTGACAACGATATTGAGCCCGACCAGGATCAGGAGAATCGGCCAATACGTTCTGAATGCATAATGGAGATCGATATATCCCATGTTACGTGCGAGGAACAGAATTCCGAAGAGAACGAAGACGATGCCCCAAAATATTCTGTTTGAATGACGTTCCACGACGAGGCGATTCACAATGTGACCATTAGTTTCTACTCATTAATTCCATTGTTGCCAGGACATTCTGCGTGAATTCTTTGGTCCCCACAGACCTTTCCGGCGAGAGGTCTCTTGTGAGCTTCTTTCCTTCTTTCAACACCGCAGATATGGAGTCTCTCACCAGTTTGGCCGCTCTCGATTCGTGAAGGTGATCCAACATCATTGCACCTGCCAGGATCATTGCAGATGGATTTGCCAAGTCTTTGCCTGCAATATCAGGAGCACTTCCGTGGACGGCTTCGAAGATGGCAGCATCGTAGCCAATATTCGCGCCTGGGGCGAGACCGAGCCCTCCAACGAGTCCCGAGCAGAGATCGGACAAGATATCTCCAAACAAATTCGTGGTGACAATGATGTCAAATTGCTGTGGGTGCGTGACGAGCTGCATCGCCATGTTATCGATGATCCTGTCATCACATTGGATATCCAAAAACTCTTTGGCGACTTCCCTTCCCACGTCCAGGAAGAGCCCGCTCGTATATTTCATGATATTGGCTTTGTGAACGATGGTGACTTTCCTTCTGCCATGTTCGCGAGCGTAATCGAACGCTGCCCGGACAATTCGGTCGCTCCCAGCTCTTGTCACAACGCCGATCGTCTCTGCTGCGCTTCTCTTCGAATCTATGTAATGCTCGATTCCCGAATAGAATTCCTCCGTGTTCTCACGAAAGACCACCAGATCCACGTCTCTAAAGACCGATTTGACGCCTTCCATCGACTTGGCGGGCCTGAGGTTGATGTAGAGGTCAAACTCCTTTCTGAGGGCAACGTTGACGCTCCTGAAGCCCATTCCGACTGGAGTTGTGAGAGGACCCTTCAAAGCGACCTTATTCCGTGCAATGGAATCAAGGGTTTCCTTTGGAAGAGGATCTTTGAACTGATCAATTCCTGCCATGCCGGCCTGATGCACTTCCCATTCAATCTTGGCACCGGAAGCTTCAATGACTGCACGTGTCGATTCCGCAATGCTTGGGCCTATCCCGTCGCCGGGTATCAGTGTCACCTCATGCAATGATCCACCCTGTTTTTCACGAATCGAAGAGAATATACGAAAAGAGGCGAGGACTTACAAGGAACTGCTAATTGAGCAAGGCGAACAAACCGGCGCAGGTATTGAAGAAATGCTTGAATGGGTACTATCAAAGACGCGACGGCGATGGACCTATCGGCTTCGTATCAACATTCCAAATTATGTTTTTCGCGACTACGTCGCGCAGAAGCTCCTATCGAGACTGCGGTACTGAATGGCTTCGCCGAGATGCTCGGGCATGATATTCTGACTGCCAGACAAATCTGCGATGGTTCGTGCGACTTTCAGAAACCTGTTGTAGGCGCGCGCAGAGAGTCCAGGTCGGTTCATCGCCATCTTCAGAAGCTCCGCTCCTTGGGCATCAATCTGGCAGAACTCTTTGGTTTCCTTCGATACCGCGCCTGCACTAAAGAGATGCTGGAGGGCGGTTTACTCAGGCAACGAAGGAAGAATGAACCAAAATGTGCTCCCTTTCCCAATCTTGCTCTCGACTCCAATGCGGCCTCCGTGCAACTCGACCGCCAACTTGCAGAATGTGAGACCAAGGCCTGTTGAGCGCTCTCGGGCTTCCGCTTGATAGAATTTGTCGAAAATCTTCGGAAGATGCTGCGACGGAATGCCATTCCCTGTGTCTTCAACGGAAACTCTAGCGCCTTCCCCCAGGGCTCGGACTTTGATGATGATGGTGCCATCGGTGGGCGTAAACTTCAGTGCATTCGAGAAAAGATTTTGAATCACTCGTAAGATCAGGTCTGCGTCACAGCTAATCTCCACGGGTTCCGGCGAAGCATCGATGATGAACTTGCGGTTCTCCCGCTGCAGTTCATAAACCGAAACAAGCTTCTGAGCGAGTGCGACCAGATCGCACCTGGTCATCTTGAGCTTCATCTCTCCCGACTCCATCTTGCTGATGTCAAGCAATGAGTTGACCATTTGACTTAAGGTCGTCGTTGTGGAAAGCGCTCGCAATAACACTTGCCGGTTAGCGTGCTTGATGTTCTTCAACTCGGTTTTTTCGAGAAGTTCCAGGCCCATCATGAGCACGGTCAGGTGTGAGCGCATATCGTGGACAATCATATGAAAGAGCGTATCACGTGCGATCTCAAGCTGCTTGAGCTGTTCGTAACTTTCCTGCAAATGTTTCTTTTGAAGTGTGAGTTCCTGTTCGATCTTCTTGCGCTCGGTGATGTCCGTGGTAACCCCGACGAGGGCAATCGCCTCTCCTTTTTCGTCACGAACAACCGATGTTGAAAGATAGATCGGAAATTCCGTGCCGTCTTTTTTTCGATTTATCAGTTCGCCTTGCCAACTTCCCCGAAGCGTCTCATCGAGCACTTTCCGCACTGTGCCCGAAGCGGGATTCACAATGTCAATGGGTTTTCCGATCAATTCTTCCTCGGTATACCCATAGGTAGCCAGAAATGCCTGATTGACAAACAGAATAACATTCCTGTGGTCTGTAATGCACACGCATTCGGCGATACTCTTGATCGTGTGACTGAGCATGGTAACAGTGTCCTGCGCACGTTTCTGTGCAGTAATGTCAGTGAGCACACCACGCATGCCGACAGGCTTGCCCCCTTCGAGGATCAGCCGGCTCGAGCTCCGTACCCATAGAAACTCTCCAGACTTGGACTTGACTCGATATTCGACCGGTTCCAAACGTTCGGACCCCGTCCTTTTGTAGCGTTCCCGGACTTTCGGAAGAAAGATCGGATCGATGAATTCCTCAATTGAATGACCGATCATATCCTCGGGTCTGTATCCGCTCATGAGTTCCGCTGTCGGACTGATGTAGGTAAACCTCCCATTTATATCGGTAGCAAAAATGGCCTCGTTGATGTGCTCAACGAGGTCACGATACTTCGCCTCCGATTGGCGCAGCGTTTCTTCCGCCTTCCTGCGCTCCGTGATATCTTGGCTGATTCCGACGAGTCCAATGACCTCCCCCTTTTCATTTCTAATCCGGGATGTGTGCAGCGAGATGGGAAACTCACGACCATCTTTTGTCCGATTGAACAATTCCCCGTTCCAGTTCCTTGATCTATTCTGCTCGAGAATTTCTTTCAGAAGTCCCTCAGGATTGTTCGCAGACCAGAGCATTCCGACATGTTTGCCGATGACTTCCTCACGCTCATATCCATACGCCTTGAGAAACGCCTGGTTCACAAACGTAAATCGGTCATCGAGGTCCGTTATCGTTACAATTTCCGAGATGCCTTCCAGCGTATGGGCAAAAAGCCTGCTCGATTCCTCTACGCG
>Ga0335079_10004450_pt1 | contig 16138 bp, 15 predicted proteins | sample Lox_Sample_33_FD_206719 | JGI IMG/M metagenome (GOLD analysis project Ga0335079, IMG submission 206719) | Soil microbial communities from Loxahatchee National Wildlife Refuge, Florida, United States - Lox_Sample_3.3 | ecosystem: Environmental > Terrestrial > Soil > Wetlands | place: USA... | reverse complement strand
TCCTCGGCGGCTACGGCTACGCCCAGGTGTTCTCTCCCGACGGGCAGCAGTTCATCTGCTTCGAGCCGATGACGGCGCCGGCGAACGCCCTGAACAGCGGCGACGGCCTCACGTTCATTTCGCCGGGGGAGACGTACCTCGCGCGCTTCCGGATCGCGCTCGCACAGAGCGCGTGAAGGCGGGCGGCGTGCGCGTGGCGCGCTGTCAGATCGCGCCTGACGTCCTCGAGCCCGAGCGGAGCGTGGAGCTCGCGGCCGACGCAGAGGATGTGGCTTCCGCGTGGGCTCCGATCGCAGCCCGCGGCGGTGCGGTTGTGATCGGCGGGTTCTGCGAGCGAGCGGCCGACGGTCGCCTGTTCAACAGCAGCGTGCTCGTCGACGGCGACGGGCTCAGGGCCGTCTACCGCAAGCTTCATCTCTGGGGCGAGGAGACACGATGGTTCTCAGCCGGCGACGAGCCGGCTCCCGTTGTCGACACCCGCCACGGCCGTATCGGGCTCGCCGTCTGTTACGACGTCGAGTTCCCCGAGTTGACGCGCGGGCTGGCGCTCGCCGGCGCCGACTTGATCGCGCTGCCCGCCAATTGGCCGCGCGACCCGCGTGCAATCCTCCAGTCACTCGCCGCGACGACCGCCTACCTGAGCCGTGTGTACGTGGCCGTGTGCGACCGGTGCGGCGCCGAACGCGGACTCGAGTTCGAGGGCGGAAGTGTGATCGCCGGCCCCGACGGCGACCTCCGGGCCGGCCCGGTCCGCGACCGTGGCGTCGAGACGTTGTCTGCTGAGTGCGACCTGTCGGAGGCGCGGCGTAAACGGAACGGCGAGCACAACGACGCATTCGCCGATCGCCGACCCGCGTGCTACGAGCCGGCGCTCACGGCGAGGGGTTCCCGATCCTGAACGCTCGGGAACCCCTCGCTTCGCCCCCATTCGCCCCCAGTCCCCGCGCCCGCGGGGACGTTCCCTTCGTAAATGACTAGGACGTCGGCGATGCGGCGATCCTTTCTCCGGTGTCGGCGCGATCTCTGAAAAGTCACGATTCCCGTCCGCGCGCCGGCCTCCGGATCGCGGCGCTGGGAATCGCGGTCGTCGCCGCGGGCTGCGGCTCAAGCGGTGGCCAACCGCGCGCCACCGGACCGGCGCTGTTCGCCGAGGACTGCGCGGTGTGCCACTCGCTCACCGGCCATGCGTCGGCGCGCCAGCAGGGCGGCGACCTGCTCGGGTTTCAGATGACCCGCTCCCAGATGCTCGAGTTCGTGCGCGAGATGCCCGTCCCACACCGGTTGAGCTCCGCTCAGGAGAAGACCGTTGCCGACTACGTCCGAGCCGCCGAGGCGCGCGGACCGTGAGCTGAATGCTTACGGCGCGGGTGCCGCCGGGACGAGCTGACCAACGCCGGCGACGGTGGTCGTGGGGGCCAGCCCACCGGCGACGACGATCGTCCCGCTGATCGGGACCGACGCCGTGTCCGACAGCGGCTCGGGCAGGTGCCCCGCCACCGCGACCGCTCCGGTGCGCGGGTCGATCGACCACACGGTCGCGGTCTGCGAGCCGAGGTTGTTGCCGCGGCCGCCGATCAGATACGCATACGAACCGAGGGTGGCTGCCGAGGCATGGGTGATCGGCCGGGGCAAGCGCCCGAGCTTACGGACCTGCCCGGTGGCGGGATCGAAGCTGTAGATCGCGTCACTCGCGCTCGTCGGTGTCGAGCCCCCGATGATGAGGACTCGGCCGCCGACCGCGGTCGCGGCCGCGTAGCGGAGGCCGACCGGCAGTTGCCCGGCGACGTGGACCGGCGATCCGGGTCGCCAGGCGAGGATCGTGTTCATCCAGTTCGTGCCGTCATAGCCGCCGACCACATAGGCCGTCCCGCCGGTCTCGGCCACGGCGACGTCCGACTGGGCGTGCGGCAGCGTGCCTACCGTGTGTACGGCCCCGCTCGCGGGATCAAAGCTCACGATGTGATCGAGCTCGGAGGCCGAGCCGCCGCCGAACACATACACGACGCCGCCGAGCTCCGCGGCCTGTGCGTCGTGCTGGGCGAGCGGCAGGCTCGCGGTGTGAAGGACGCCGTGGAGACCGGCGACCTCGATGCCGGCGCTCGAGACCTCGGAGGAATCGAGCCCTCCGAGCAGGGCGAAGCGGGCGGAGCCGAGCCCGGCGAACGCCGGGTCCTTGAGCGGCGCCGGCAGCTGATAGCGCGAGCGGTAGGCGAGCATGGCCGGACGCACCGGCGCAGCGTGCGGGTTCGCGCGCTGCGACGTGCGGGCGCGGACTCCCGCACCGTGCGCCGCCGTACTCGTCGATGTGGCGCTGCCCCCGCAACTCGAAGTGGCCAGCGCCACGAGCAGCGTGGCCAGGAGTGCGCGTGGAGGGCGGATGACGGCGATGCTAGCCAGCCGTATGGCGAGGCCGCACGGGTGTGGAAAGTCTCATCGCACACTTACTTGGCTCCGCCGATCTGGCGGCAAACTCGTCGGCTTGCCTGTGACCGTCCTGGGTACACGATGCCGGGTGAGGAACGCGGCCGTCCTGGTCTCCGCGCTCGTAGCGCTGCTATTCGCGGGGTGCGGCTCGAGCCATCGTTCGGTAAGCACTTCGTCGAACACACTGACGTTGACGACGAAGCCGGCGCCGCCGGCGGATGACCGGAGCAGCCTGGTTTCCGGTCACGGGAACCTGTACAGCGCCGACGCGCCCGGCGACCTCAGCCCGGTCGTGCGGAACGATCCGGCGCTCGTGTACGTGCCGAACAGCATGAGCAACACCGTCGACGTGATCAGCCAGCGGACGCTGAAGATCGTCGAGCAGTTCCCGGTGGGAGGGCTGCCGCAGCATGTGACCCCCTCCTACGACCTGCGGACGCTGTACGTCGACAATGACCTCGGGAACAGCCTCACGCCGATCAACCCGCAAACCGGACGTCCCGGTCGCCCGATCCCGGTGGCGGATCCGTACAACCTGTATTTCACCCCCGACGGCCGGTTCGCGATTGTCGTCGCCGAGCGCCTCGAGCGCCTCGATTTCCGCGATCCCCGCACGATGCGTCTCGTCCACTCGCTGTCGGTGCCCGAGTGCCGCGGCGTCGATCACATGGACTTCTCCGCGGACGGGCGGTACGCGTTCGCGAGCTGCGAGTTCGCCGGCCGGATGATCGAGATCGACCTCGACACGCAACGGGTGATTCGCACGCTCGTGCTCGACCACGGCCTCGCGAGCCCCCAAGACGTGAAGGTCTCCCCCGACGGGCGCACGGTCTACGTGGCGGACCAGCAGGACGGCGGGATCTGGGAGATCGACCCGTCGTCCTTCCGGGTGACCGGCTTCCTCAAGACCGGCGCGGGCGCCCACGGTCTCTATCCGAGCCGCAACGCGACGATGATGTACGTCTCCAATCGCCAGTCGGGTTCGATCTCGGTCGTCAGCTTCCGCACGCGGCGCGTGATCCACACCTGGCAGCTGCCGCTACCGGCCAGCCCCGACATGGGGGGCGTCTCGGCCGACGGCCGCACCCTGTGGCTGAGCGGGCGCTACAACGCGGTCGTCTACGCGATCGACACCCGCAACGGCCGCCTCCGTGCCGCGATCCCAGTCGGGGACGGCCCGCACGGACTGTGCGTCTGGCCCCAACCCGGGCGCTACTCGCTCGGGCACACCGGCATCCTCCGCTGAGGGACGAGCCCACTACCCGCCCGGTACCGAGGGGGGACCCGGTGGCGGATTCAGCGGCAGGATCAGCGGCGGCTGCGGTGCCTGGTCGAAGTCGAAGTCCGCGGTCATGTCGCCGAGCTGGTCGGCGTTCTCGCGCACGTCGGGGCGGGGATCTGGGCGCCCGTCGGTAGCCGGGTCCAGGCGCTGCCCGCCGAGGAAGTCGTCTTCGATGAACTTGTTGATCGCGTCGAAGCTGAGCGTCTGGTGATCGATGAACCCGCGCCGTGCGTAGGGGCTGATCACGAGCGAGGGCACCCGGAATCCGTATCCGTTCTGGTCGACGACCGGTGGCAGCACGTGGTCGTAGAAACCGCCCCAGTCGTCCCACACCAGGAAGATCGCGGTCGAGCCCCAGTCCGGTCCGGACATCACGGTGTTGATCAGGTTGGTGACGTACCCCTGCCCGGTCGCGATGTTCGCGGGCGGATGATCGGAGTGCTGCTGGTCGGGAACGATCCACGACACCTCGGGGAGCGTGCCCGCCCGGGCGTCCCTGAGGAAGTGGGAGACATCCTGGATGTTGCCGAGCTGGTCGTCCTGGTGAACGTCGGTGAACGACGGGAGCGGATTCCAGATATCGGGCGTCCCGACGCTGAACGGCGAGCTCGCGCAATTCGCGTTACCGCCGACGCAATCGGGTTCACCTCCGGGGGTTAGGAAGTAACCCCAGCTGACACCGTCCTTGTGCAACAGATAAGTGATGTCCGTCCATGCGTAGTTGTAACTCGTCGAGACCTGGCGCGACACCGTGGCGCGAAGCTTGGCCAGCTCGTCTTTGATGCGGCGCCGGCACTGTGCGACTGCCAGGGGATAGCGCGCGCTCGACCCCGTGGGGATGCCGCTGCCCGGTGAGCCCGTTGTACCTCCGCTGCCCGGGGAGCCCGTTGTCCCGCCGCCGCCCGGGGAGCCCGTTGTCCCGCCGCCGCCCGTCGACACCGGGCTCTGAGCCAGCCGGCAGAGCCGCAGCTGCTGCCGCGCCGTGCGCAGCAACCGTCGCACGCGGTTGGCGGCTACGCGCCCCCTCGTCCCCACCCCGATGATGTCCGAGGTCTGGTACCCCCCGAGTTCGTCGTCGTTGACGCAGCTCGACGCGTCACCCGGCACGGAGCAGTGGGCTGACCACCCGGAGACCTCGTACAGGTGGGCCGGAAGGCTCCACGACGCGTCCGACTGGAACATGTGATCGTCGAGTACGAAGTTCTCGGCGTACGTCCAGTAGTTCGGGATCTCGCGGGCGTCGTGGTAGCCCATCACGTCGGACGGCGCAAACGAGCTGCACACGCCGGCAAACCCACCGCAGCCGCGCCCGCCCGGGCTCTCGGACTCGCGGACGAACCCGTCCATCTTGCCGCCGTCGATGTCGTCGATGACCGACCCCTCGCCGTGCGGACCGCCGCCGTTGACGAGCGACGGGTTGTGGAATGGCTTGTCGCACCCTCCGGTCAACGGGTCCGGCAGGCAGACCGTGAAATGCCCACCGATGGCGGGGATCCCATCCGCACCCGGATAGGTCCCGAAGTACGAGTCGAACGAGCGGTTCTCCTGGACGATCATCACGATGTGGCGGATCTTGTGGATCCCCACGTCGGACGCGTGCACGGTGCTCGGTGTGAACGCGTTCGACGCCGCGCCGGAGTGGGGCCGCCCGGCCACGCCACAGCCGGCGAGCGCGATCGAGGTCAGCAGCAGGAGGCGACGCATCGTGGGGATCCTTATGGATCGGCGACCGGCTGCGCTAGTCGGCGTCTGCCAGGGGCGTCTCGATGAGCTTATTCACATGCGACTTGTGGGCGTCACCTTTACGAACATCTATGCCATCCGCTTTACTACTAAGCAAATGGCTATAACACTGACGCAGTTGACGGCCTTCCTCGCGGTCATCAGAGGGGGCTCGGTGACCGCGGCCGCCGACGAACTCGTCGTCACCCAGCCCTCGGTGTCCTCCGCCCTCGCCGCCCTTGGCCGTGAGCTCGACTGCGAACTGTTCGAGCGCGCGGGCCGCGGCATCCGGCTGACGCCCGCAGGCGAGGCCTTCGCCCCTTACGCGGCGGATGTCCTAGGGCTGCTCGAGCGGGGCCGGGTCGCGGCGCTCGAGGCCACGGCGGTGGCGGCGCGCCGGCTCGCGATCGCGGCGGTCACGACCGCGGCGGAATCGTTCGTCCCGGGCATGATGCGGGCGTTCGCCGAGCAGCATCCCGACATCGATCTGGAGCTCGTCGTCGGGAATCGCCAGGACGTCCTCGAACGCGTATCGACCCATTCGGCCGATGTTGCGATCACCGGAAAGCCGCCCGGAGACGAACGGTTGGTGGCCGAGCCGTTCATGGAGAACGAGATCGTCTGCATCACAGCGCCCGACGATCCGACCGCCTCGAACGGTCCCGCCGCCCCTGAGGAGCTGTCCGGTCGACGCTGGCTCCTGAGAGAGCCGGGCTCGGGAACGCGGGCGCTCAACGAGCAGTTCCTGGCCGACTACGGCCTCGAGCCGAAGACGCTCACGCTCGGCTCGAATGGAGCGATCAAGCAGGCCGCCCGCGCCGGGCTCGGCATCTCGCTCCTATCCAAAGCGGCTGTCGAGGCCGAGCTCGAGTCCGGATGGCTGGGCGAGCTTCGCTTGACCGGCGCACCGGAGGCACGGCCCTGGTTCCTGCTCCACTCGGCGATCGGACCGGGCCGGCCGGCGGTGGAGCTGTTCACAAGCTTCGTGAGGGCGCAAGATCGGCGCGGGCGTGCTCCGCGCCCAACGCGATCGCGGCTCGCGCGGTGACGAGGTGATAGAGCACGAGCAGCTGCGTGATCGCCAACGGCTCGGACCGATGAAGCGCGGTGCCGATCGTGAACTCGCCGAGGCGTTCCGTGCGCAGGTGACTGGCGAAGTGCATCCGGTCCCACACCGTCTCCTCGATCGCCGCGCTCCGCTCGGGCGAGATCGTGCCCGGAACCCAAAGTGAGGACTCGGCGCTGCGGGCTACGAGCGAGATCCCGTCGGAGCCTCCGTCGATGACCGCGGACAGCTCCGGATGGACGATCCCGGGTCGCATAACAATCCGGGCATCGAGGTGCTCGGGGTCGCCTCGGTCGCCCGGCATGAACGAGATCACCATGTCGGCGTGCCGACGCTGAGGGCGGATGAAAGCCTCGGCGTCGCCCTCGCGCCGGTCGAGCTCATCGAGCACCTGGTCGGTCGTGTAGCCGCGACGCGAGCAGTCGCGCTGGACCTTCCACTTGCGGCGCAGATCCTCCGGTGGGTCGAGAAACACCCTGACGTCGTAGTTGTCGCGCATCGCCAGGGTGTGGAAGCCGAGCAGGCCCTCGACGATCGTGAACTGGGCCGGTCGGATGAACTCCGCGGCGGCAAACGTCCCGTCCTGATGACGGTAGACCGGCTTGAGGATCGGCTCTCCCGCCCGCAGGTGCACGAGGTGCTGCTCCAGGATGTCCAGGTAGTTGCACTCCGGGTGCAGTGGCGTGAGCCCGTGCTCGGCCCGTTGCCTGCGGTCGTAGCGGTGATAGTGGTCGGCCGAGATGTGCGTTACCTGGTGTTCGCCGAGGATCCGAACCAGGCCGCGCGTCAGCGTCGTCTTGCCGGAGGCCGAGTCACCGACGATGCCGAGGAGAATCGGGCGAGGCATCAGACGCCGACGGTATCGCCCTGGTCAACTACCGGAGCGGGCTCGCCGCCGGCGACGGCGCACACGGTGGCGAAGCCTCCACCGGCGGCGGTCACGGCGGGCACCACGTCGAGCGTCGATTCGACCGCGCAGTCGGCGATGTCTTTGGCCAGGCGGATGGCCCGGAGCCTCGCGGCGTCGGAGCTGGCGTCGAGCGCGTCGAGCGGCGTTCCAAATGCGCGCGCCACCGCCTCCGCGACGCGCGCGGCGTCGCTGCGCTCGCCGGGCAGCGCGGCGCTCAGTCGGCCGGCGACATACACGTCCTCGAGCGCCACCGCGCCATCCGTGCCCGAGCACACGATCAGCACGTCCTCGCCGTCGTGGGTGCGAAGCGAGCGGATCGCTGCGTCGAGATTCAGCAGGCACGCGAGCATGACCTGAGGAGCGTCACGCGTCGCGGCCACGACCGCCGGTCCGCCGTTCGTGGTCGCGAGCACGAGCTCGTGGCCACGCGGCTCGCCCGCCTCGGCCGGCGAGTTGCCCTGATCGAAGCCCGGAGGCTTGATCCCCTGTCGCTCGCCGGCGAGAACGCGCCCCGGCGTTCGCAACTCGAGCGCCCGTTCGATCGTCTCGGCGACCAGCACCCGGCGATAGCCGCTCGCCAGCGCCTGCGTGGCCGTCGAGGTGGCCCGCAACACATCGATGACCACCGCCAGCCGCGCCGGGCGCAGGTCGACGGGAGTTAGCGCAACGTCGATCACGCGCGCACCGTAAGGGCAGCGGCGCGAAAAAGCCATAAAGAAACATCTATTTGTTCACGGAAATCATTGCTTGACGCCTATGCCAGCGGAACCCTAGGCTCGACGGCGAGCACGACCGAAAGGCGATCACCGAAAAATGAATCCCCCCTCAGCCACCTTCGCCGAAAAGAGAGACCGATGGGCCGCCGGAGTCACCCCGTATGCCGAGATGGGCTACTTCAACGCGGACTATGAGCCCAAGGACACCGACATCCTGGCGGCGTTCCGGATCACGCCGCAGCCGGGCGTCGACGCGATCGAGGCGGCCGCCGCAGTGGCCGGCGAATCCTCCACGGCGACGTGGACCGTGGTTTGGACCGACCGCCTGACCGCGCACGAGAACTACCAGGCCAAGGCGTACGACGTGAGTCCCGTGCCTGGCCGAGAGGGCGAGTACATCGCGAAGATCGCATACGACCTCGATCTGTTCGAGGAAGGCTCGATCGCGAACCTGACGAGCTCGATCATCGGCAACGTGTTCGGGTTCAAGGCGCTCAAGGCGCTCCGGCTCGAGGACATGCGGATCCCGCCGCATTACATCAAGAGCTTCCAGGGTCCCCCGCACGGGATAGTGATGGAGCGCGAGTACCTCGACAAGTTCGGGCGCCCATTGCTCGGCGCGACGGTCAAGCCGAAGCTCGGCCTCTCGGCGAAGAACTACGGCCGCGTCGTCTACGAGGCGCTGCGCGGCGGGCTCGACTTCACCAAAGACGACGAGAACATCAACTCGCAGCCGTTCATGCGCTGGCGCGACCGCTACCTGTACTCGATCGAGGGCGTCAATCGGGCGATGGCCCAGTCCGGCGAGGTCAAGGGTCACTACATGAACGTCACCGCGGCCACGATGGAGGAGATGTACGAGCGCGCGGAGTTCGCCAAGGAGCTCGGCAGCGTGATCATCATGATGGACCTCACCGTCGGCTACACCGCGATGCAGTCGATGTCCAAGTGGGCCCGGCGTAACGGTCTGATACTGCATCTACACCGCGCCGGCCACGGCACTTACACGCGCCAGAAGAATCATGGTGTGTCATTCCGCGTGATCGCCAAATGGTGTCGGCTCCTCGGAGTCGATCACATCCACGCCGGGACTGTGGTCGGCAAGCTCGAGGGCGACCCCGCGATGATCAAGGGGTATTACGACACGCTTCGTCTCAACTACGTTCCCGAGAACCTCGAGACCGGCATCTTCTTCGACCAGGATTGGGCATCACTGCCGGCGGTGATGCCGGTCGCGTCCGGCGGGATCCACGCCGGACAGATGCACCAGTTGCTGCGTTATCTGGGCGAGGACGTGGTGCTCCAGTTCGGCGGCGGGACGATCGGACACCCGATGGGGATCGCCGCCGGCGCCACCGCGAACCGCGTCGCGGTCGAGGCCATGATCCAGGCGCGCAACGAGGGCCGCGACTATTACATGGAAGGCCCCGACATCCTGGAGAAGGCAGCCAAGGGGTGTCCTGAGCTGAACGCGGCGCTGCAGGTGTGGAAGGACGTCACGTTCGACTTTCAGTCCACTGACACGCCTGATTACGTCGTTACCCCGACGCTCGCATAACGGAGGCCGAAGACATGCGCGTTACTCAAGGCACGTTCTCTTTCCTGCCCGATTTCACCGACGAGCAGATCGCAGCCCAAATCCGCTACGCCCTCGACCACGGTTGGGCCATGTCGGTCGAGCACACCGACGATCCCCATCCGCGCAGCCCGTATTGGGACATGTGGGGCACGCCGCTGTTCGATCTGCCCGTCGAGCAGACGGAGGTCGTGCTCCGCGAGGTTCGTGCTTGCCGCGAGGCGCACCCGAGCGAGTACATCAAGCTGATCGCCTACGACTCGAGCAAGGGCCGCCAGACGACCGCGCTCAGCTTCATCGTTCACAGGCCGGCCCACGAGCCGGGCTTCCGTCTGAACCGCATCGACTCTCACGACCGTGTACAGCGCTACTCCCTGCATCCGTACGCCGCGGACGCGCCGCGCGGTAGCCGTTACCGCCAGAACGGAACGGCTGCATGACGGTCCTCGAGCACCCGACTGCCTCCGGGGCGGTGTCCACCGACACATATGACCTCGACATCGAAGGCGTCCTCGACCAGCTCGACCGCGAGCTGATCGCCCTTACGCCCGTCAAGACGCGGATTCGCGAGATCTCGGCGCTGCTCGTAGTCGACCGGCTACGTCGCGAAGCCGGCCTCACTGCCGGTCGGCCGACGCTACACATGTCGTTCACCGGCAATCCCGGTACCGGTAAGACGACCGTCGCCATGCGGATGGCCGACATCCTCCACCGGCTCGGCTACATCGAGCGGAACCATGTCGTGGCGGTCACGCGCGATGACCTGGTCGGCCAGTACGTGGGGCATACGGCGCCTAAGACCAAGGAAGTGCTCAAGCGCGCGTACGGCGGCGTGCTGTTCATCGACGAGGCCTACTACCTGTACCGCCCGGAAAACGAGCGCGACTATGGGGTCGAGGCGATCGAGATCCTGCTGCAGGTGATGGAGAACGAGCGAGAGAACCTGGTCGTGATCCTCGCCGGCTACAAGGACCGCATGGACGAGTTCTTCCGGCTCAACCCGGGCATGTCATCCCGGGTCGCGCACCACATCGATTTTCCCGACTACACGATCGACGAGCTGATGGCGATCGGGCAGCTGATGCTCAGGGCGGAGTCCTATGAGTTCGGTGATGACTCCGCGGACGCGTTCCGTGCGTATCTGGAGCGCCGCGTCCGGCAGCCGCGGTTCGCGCACGCGCGCAGCGTGCGCAATGCGATCGAACGGGCGCGCCTACGCCATGCCAACCGAGTCTATGGCGAGATTAAGGCTGGCGGTTGGCCCGGTCGTGACGATCTGGTCCGGATCGAAGCGCAGGACATTCTCAAGAGCAGCGTGTTCGAAGCGACAAGCTGACGCCATGCCTCGACCTGTGATTCTCGGTGTCGTCGGCGACTCGGCGGCCGGAAAGACCACCATCACCCGCGGTCTCGTACGCGTCCTCGGCGAGGACAACGTCGCTCACATCTGCACAGACGACTACCACCGTTACGACCGCAAACAGCGTGCCGAGCTGGGTGTCACCCCGCTGCATCCCGAGAGCAACCACATCGACATCATCGCGCAGCATCTCGTTCACCTCCGGCGAGGTGACGCGATCCTCAAGCCGGTCTACCGCCACCAGGACGGAACGTTCGGCCCGCCGGTGTACGTGCAGCCGGAGCGGTTCACGGTGATCGAGGGGCTGCTCGGCTACTTCCTGCCCGAGATGCGCGACATCTACGACGTCCGGGTTTACCTGAGTCCGCCCGAGGACCTACGCCGGCGGTGGAAGGTGCAGCGCGACTGTTCGCGGCGTGGGTACACGACCGACCAGGTGCTCGCGGAGCTCGACCGGCGCGAGCCGGACTCCGAAGCGTTCATCCGTCCGCAGCGCCGGCACGCCGACATGCTCGTTTCGTTCTTGCCCCGCGACGGCATCGACAGCGAAGATCCGACGCACCTAGATGCCGAGCTGACGCTTCGCGACGGGTTGCCGCACCCGGACCTCATGCCGTTCGTGAACGGAGAGCCGGACGGCCTGCAGCTCGTGGAGGGCAGCCCCGAGCGGATCCTGCGCATACCCGGCCGCATGGATCCCGGGCACGCCGAGGCGATCGAGGAGGCGATCTGGGAGCGCATGCACTTCGCGACGCATCTGCGTGCCCGGCGGCTGGGGGAGTTCACGATCGGCACCGAGCTGTACCGATCGGAGTCCCTCGCGCTCGTCCAGCTGCTGATTCTGTACCACCTGGTCACGGCGAGGGCCCGGGTGGCACTCGGGAACGACGCGGCACGCACGCCGGTCGGCGTCGCCTGACGTCAGAACGCGGGCAGCTCGCGGTAGTCGCCCCACACCTGCTGGAGCGCACGGACGATCTCGCCCTCCGAGCAACCCGCGCGGGCCGCGTCGATCAGGGCGGGCATGAGATTTCGCCCGTTCGCGGCGTCGGCCTTGACGGCCGCGAGCGCGGCTTCGACCGCAGCGTAGCTCCGTGACGCCTTGGCCGCGCGCAGCCTCTCGACCTGCTTGCGCTCGAGCGCGGGGTCGATGTGCAAGATCGGCGTCGCGGCGTTGTCGCCCTCCGTGAACGCGTTGATGCCGACGATCCAGCGGCGGCCCGAGTCGACCTCGCACTGAAGTTCGAACGCGGCGTCGGCGATCTCGCGCTGCGGGTAGGAGTCCTTCACGGCCTGGACCATCCCGCCCAGCTCGTCGATCTTGCGGAAGTACTCATACGCCTGATCCTGCAGCCGATCGGTAAGCGCCTCGACAAAGTACGCGCCGCCGAGCGGATCGATCGTGTTCGTGACCCCGGTCTCGTGCGCGATGATCTGCTGCGTGCGGAGCGCGATCCGCACCGCTTCCTCGGTCGGCAATGCGAGCGCTTCGTCGAATGAGTTCGTGTGGAGTGACTGCGTGCCGCCGAGGACGCCGGCGAGCGCTTCGATCGCGGTGCGCACGATGTTGTTGAGCGGCTGCTGGGCGGTCAGCGATACGCCGGCGGTCTGGGTGTGGAAACGCATCAGCCACGACCGCGGGTTCTTGGCGCCGAACGTGTCGCGGAGCTCGCGCGCCCAGATTCGCCGCGCCGCGCGGTACTTCGCGATCTCCTCAAAGAAGTCGATCTGGGCGTTGAAGAAGAAGCTCAGTCGCGGGGCAAAGTCGTCGACGTCGAGGCCGCGCTCGACCGCGTGCTCGACGTAGGTGAGGCCGTCCTTGAGTGTGAACGCGAGCTCCTGGGCGGCCGTGGATCCCGCCTCGCGGATGTGGTAGCCGGAGATCGAGATCGCGTGCCAGCGCGGCATGTGACCCGCGCACCACTCGACCATGTCGGTGACCAGCCGCATTGCCGGATCGACCGGGAAGCACCACTCCTTCTGGGCGATGTACTCCTTGAGGATGTCGGTCTGGATGGTCCCGCCAAGCCGCTCAGGCGAGATGCCCTGGCGCTCGGCCGCGACCACGTAGAAGGCGAGCATGATCGCCGCCGGCGCGTTGATCGTCATCGACACCGTCACCTCATCGAGCGGGATCCCGCGGAACAGGGTCTCCATGTCCTCGAGCGTGTCGACTGCCACGCCCTCGCGGCCGACCTCGCCCAGCGATCTGGGATGATCCGAGTCGTATCCCATCAGGCTCGGCATGTCGAAGGCCGTCGACAGTCCGGTCTGGCCGTGGTCCAGCAGGTAGCGGAACCGCTCGTTGGTCTCCTTGGCGGTGCCGAAGCCGGCGAACTGGCGCATCGTCCAGAGGCGTCCGCGATACATCGAGTCGTACACGCCGCGAGTGAACGGGAACTGACCGGGAGCGCCGATCGACTCCTCGGCGTCGTCGGGGAGGTCCCGCTCGGTGTACAGCGGCTTGATCGTCTCGCCCGACAGGGTCGTGAACGAGCTATCGCGCTGGGGCGTCAGCCCGTAGGCCTCGCGCCACTGCTCGTAGCTCACCGGGACGCCGCTCAGCGCACTCATCGCACGCGCGATACTAGCGTGGCAGATATTAGGAAGTCAAAGCTTTTCGGGCTGGTCGGCCGCGAGCCTGAACTCGCGTAACGAGTCTGTGAGCGCCTGCAGTTCCGCCTTGCGGAGCGGCTCGGTGCCGAAGCGCATCCCGTGCAATGCGTCGGTCGCGGCCGCCGCTGTGTTTCGGCCGTCATCCGTGATGCTGGCCAGAGTGGCCCGGCGGTCGGTCGGATGGGGTGTCCTCGCCACGTAGCCGGCGCGTTCGAGTCCGTCGATGAGGTTGGTGACGCTCGTCGGGTGCACCTGCAGCCGCCCGCCGATCTTGCCCAGCGGCAGCGCTCCGGCGCGGCTGTAATACAGCAGCATCAAGGCCTCGTACCGGGCGAACGTGAGCCCGAACCGCTCGAGCGTCTCGTTCAGCCGCGCCAGCATTATCTGCTGCACGCGCATGATCGAGGTCACGGCCATCATCTCCGCCACGTGGAACGATCCCCAGTGCCGCCGCCACTGGCGGCCGGCCTCCTCGATCGGATCGAACGGCAGCGCGTCGGACATCGCCTGCCAAGGTTGGCACGTCCCTCGGACCCCGCCTGCGTCACGCGGGGTACGCCCGCGTCACGCTGGCTGCGTCACACGGGGTACCCCCGCGTCACGCTGGCTGCGTCACACGGCGGACGGCGCGCCCATCCTGGCCGGATCCCCGGCGACCTTCGCGCGTAGTTCCTCGAACGCGGGCGGATTCTCGAGCGCCATCCTGTAGGCGCCGAGCCGCCGCGCCGCGTTGATCGCGATCACGCCGACCACGCGTCCGTCGCGCTCGCCGGCGTAAACCAACCGCGTCCGGTCCGGCGTGGACTCGATCAGCTCAAGACGCTCGGCCCGTCCCGGGAAGCCGATCGACTGGATCTTCTTGTCGTACTGGTCTGACCAGAAGTACGGCGGCGTCTGATAGGTCTTGCGCTCGTCCGCGGGTATGAGCGCGTTGCGTCCGGCGAGCTGACCCTGCTCGGCCGCCACTGTCCAATGCTCGATGCGCACGGTTTCGCCGTCCGCCAGCGGATGCGGCCAGGAGACGATGTCGCCGGCGCCGAGGATGTCCGGGTCGTCGACGGTTGTCAGCGTCGCGTCGCACGCGAGTTCCGGATCCGCTCGGAGTCCACTGCCGGCGAGCCACTCGGTGTTGGGCACCGCGCCGAGGCCGATGACGACGACGTCGGCGGCGACGCGCTCGCCGTCCGTCAGCTCGACGGCCTCGACCTGAGTGGCGCTGCCGAGCAGGGTTGCGACGCCCGTGCCGAGACGCAGGTCCACGCCGTTTTCGCGATGCAGCGCGGCGCACCATTCGCCGAGCTCGGGTCCGAGCGGGAGCATCGGGGTGGCGGCGATGTCGATCACCGTCACCTCGAGCCCCTCCTTGCGCGCGGTCTGGGCGACCTCGCAGCCGATGAAGCCCGCACCTACGATCGCGACCCGCGGGCGGCCGTCGAACGCCGCCCGCAGCGCGAGCGCATCCTCGAGGTTGCGCAGGACGTGAATGTTGTCGAGGTCCGCGCCCGCCCCCGGCCACCGCCGCGGACGCGAGCCGGTGGCGAGGATCAGGCGGTCGTACGCGACCTCGTCGCCGTCCGCAAGGACGACTCGCCGGCGCTCGCGGTCGAGGCTCGCTGCCGGGACGCCGAGCCGCCACTCGGCCTCGAGCGTGTCGCATGGGAATTGGACCTGGCCGACATCGTGCTCGCCGGCCAGCAGCTCCTTCGACAACGGTGGGCGCGTGTACGGCAGGTGGCGCTCTTCGCCGACCATCACGAGCCCGCCATCGAACCCGGCCTTGCGTGCAGCCTGAGCCGCCCGCAACCCGGCAAGCGATGCGCCGACGATGACCAGTCGGGATATGCTCACTTCGTACCTCCGTGTTGCCAAACTGAAGTCAGTTCGGTACTCTACGGACACCGACGGCTACTGTCAAACACCATGTCCGACAGCTCCCCCTTCCGTGTTGCGATCATCGGCGCCGGCCCGGCCGGCTTCTACGCCGCCGCTCAACTGCTCGCGGTTGCCGAGCCAGAGTTCGCCGTCGATCTGTACGACCGGCTGCCGACGCCCTACGGACTGGTCCGATCGGGCGTGGCGCCGGATCACCCGAAGATCAAGTCGGTCACCCGCGCCTACGACAAGACGTCCCAGCACGAGCGCTTCCGCTTCTTCGGCCACGTCGAGCTTGGCAGCGATATCGGGCGCGAGGATTTGCTCGAGCATTACCACGTCGTCCTGTACACGCTCGGGACCTCCACCGATAAGCGGCTCGGGATCCCGGGCGAGGATCTCCGCGGCTCGCACGCCGCGACGGAGTTCGTCGCCTGGTACAACGGTCACCCCGACCACTCCGGTCTCGAGGTCGATCTACAGGCCAAGCAGGCGGTGGTCGTGGGAGCGGGCAACGTGGCGATCGACGTCGCGCGAATGCTCGCGCTGGCGCCCTCCGAGCTCGAGATCACCGACACGGCCGACCGTGCGATC
>Ga0335079_10004448_pt1 | contig 16140 bp, 11 predicted proteins | sample Lox_Sample_33_FD_206719 | JGI IMG/M metagenome (GOLD analysis project Ga0335079, IMG submission 206719) | Soil microbial communities from Loxahatchee National Wildlife Refuge, Florida, United States - Lox_Sample_3.3 | ecosystem: Environmental > Terrestrial > Soil > Wetlands | place: USA... | reverse complement strand
TGAAAGCTTGCAATTTTTCCAGAGCTGCTTTCTTGGTTTCCGGTCCCATCCAGGAAAGCGTCGGGATATCTTCGCGGAGCGCTGCTAGAAGGTTTGCGACCATCTGGCTCGCGCGCACTTTTGCTTCGGGTGGGAAATATTTCTCGACATAAAGTTGCCCCAGGGCTTCTCCAAGATTCCGGTTCACGGATTGCACGCAGCGCTTCCAACGGGGCTGAATTTCCTTCGTTCCGGAGAGTTCCTTGCCATAGAAATTGAAATTTTCCTGCACGAAAGGATCGGAGAGTTCGCCGGCGTAGGCATGCAAGACCTGCCAGCGCAGGTATGTTTTCCAGTCGGCAAGCGGAGCGGCCGTCAATTGGCGGTTCATCTCCTTGAAAAAATCCAGCTGCCCGACATTGAATTCCGTAAGTGCGGGCGCATTGATCTCGCGAAAATAAGCTTCCCACGACCAGTCCGGAGTCAGCTCGCGAACTTTGGGAAGCGTCAGCTTGTGCCATCGCGCGTGGGGATCGCGCATCAGGACGCGCGTCATGGATGCCTGAGCCAAATCCGTTTCGAACTTCAACACGGTGGCGGCTTCCTGCGAGGCTGTTTCGGGTGCATCGCCAGCGAGTTCGAACATCTTCGTGACGTGCAGGACGTAGTCCGCGCGGAGTTTTTTGGATTTGTCATCTTCTCGCGTGTAGTAATCTCGGTCGGGGAGCCCCAAGCCACCCTGCCGCGCCGAGCCGATGACCTTGGTGCTGTCGTCCAGATCCTGTTCGGAGCCGAAACGAAAGACGGCATTGACTCCCTGCTGCTGAAGCTTCGCCAGTTCCTCCTGCAAGGAGTTCGAATCTTTCATGGCGCTGATTTCAGCCAATGTTGCGGCGACCGGCTTCAGGCCAGCTCCATCAATCGCAGCGGTGTCCATGCAACTGGCATATAAATCGCCAATTTTTTGCTCGTTTGAACCTTCAGTCGCCTTTGCGTTCTCGGCCGTCTCCACGACATTGCGCATGGCTTCCTGATTTTTCTCGGCGAGCTCAGTGAAGGTGCCCCAGCTGGAATATTCGGGAGGAATGGGATTGCTCTTCATCCAGCCGCCCATGGCGAACTCGTAGAAGTTGTCGCAAGGCTTACAAGTGCGATCGAGATTTTTAGTGTCGAAGCCCCAACCCGTGGTCGAGTCCGCCGCAACCTTTTCCGTCCGAACAGAAGTCCACATCAATGCGAAACCCGCTAGGCATACGAACGCCGCGGAAAGAATGCGCCACTTCACGAAACAATTGTTCATCCCTCACCTCGGGTGACAAGAATTGGAGTAGATCCGGTCCCTGGCCAGCGAAGTCTAGCAGATAGACTCGCGGAAGTTACTTTGGGTTTCAGAAAAGTTAGGAGCTCAATGCACTGTCGTCGCATAAAATGCCCTGGTGCCGCTGCGGAGGTCCCAGCCGTAGGAAAGCACCACGGAAACGCTCCCGAGGACGCGGATTTTCATTTGCGCGCCGGCATCCCAGAGCCATTCGTGCGAGCCAAAGAAGCCGGAGGAATCGGCGATCGCTCCCGAGTCCAGGAAAGGCCCGCATTGCACGCGGAAAAAGGATCCGTTGTAGAGGATTTTGTTGAACTCCATGTTGAGCAGAAAATAGCGGCGGCCGAGGGGGGCGCGGCCCTTGCGGCCATCCGTTGTGCCGGCATGCCCTCGCAACCAGAGATTGTTGTCGCGCTCGACTCCAAGCTGGAAGAGCTGATCGAGCGGGACATTGCCAAAGGTGTCCGCGCCGCGCAACTCCGCGAGGAGCTCGTAATCATCACCGCGCGCCTGCGGCAGCCAATGGGCTTTGAGGGAGCCGCTCAGCCTTTCAAAAAGCCCCAGATCACTTGCGAAGCTGCGTCCGATGCGTCCCTCCGCGGAGCCGTCAAGCGTGAATCTGCGCTCGGGATAACGTACGAGTGCGCGCTGAACACCAGTCCAGGTTTCAAGGGAGCCGCTGTCCGTAAAAAATGGCGCGGCGGCAGAAGAAAGGCTCGAGCCTGTATTTTGAAAGCTGCGCGAGATTCCTTCCACGCCCAGAGTCCATGCCCACCAGCCGCTTTCGACGTGATGAAACTCGATTCCACCAGCGACAGATCTCAGATTCAGATTGGTGAGGGGTGTACTGGAGCCGAAAAACGTTTGAGAAAGATTCCAGTTCTCGTTTCGGGCGTCGAAGAAGAAACGCAGCCGGCGCGCGGGGTCGCGAAACAGCGGCATGGAAAAATTCGCAGCGACTCGGCGCTTTTGATCGTCCCAGCGCACCAGAGAATCGAAGTTGGCCGCGCCGTTTCCGATATTCAAATACTCCGGATAAACAGTTTCATAGGGCAGACCACGCAACAGCGCAAGCGCACCGTTCATCCATGAGCCGTTCCATCCGGAATTCTCGCTCAGGCGGACCGTGGCCGCATAATCCTTCGGCCCTTCCGGATTAAGCTGCGTGCGCCAGGCTGGGAAGATTCCAAGATTCTGCAGCTGTGCGCCGGTTCTCAAATAATCGTCGCGGTGGAACGTTCCCGCGGGAGAAAATGCGATGGCCCGATCGAGCAAATCTTCGTGCAAATGTGGCAAAGGCTCGATCTTCACGCTCGCTAAATGGGGCTGCTCGATCTTGTTCCAATACTTCAGCGCCGCTTCTAGATTCCCTTCAAGCAGGTAAAGGGTGCCCAGAAACTCGAGCGTATAGGGATCTTTCGATCGGAGCTTCCATGCCGCGCGCAAGTCTTCTTTCGCGGCAGCGAATTGATTCAGGCGATATTCCGCGCCCGCTTTCTCATTGAGAAACCTGACGTCGCGGGGAGCTTTTCGATGGGCCGAAGTGAAAGCCGCGAGCGCTTCCGGCCATCGCTGTAGGTGGGCATAGGACATCCCCGCAAGATAATCAAGTTCAGGGGATTGATCGGGCGGACCTTGCGCCGCGCGAGCGGCATCCTCCCATTGTTTCTCGCCGTAGAGTTTTTCCACCTTGGAAATTCTCGCGGCATCGTTTGTCCGATGCGGAGCATTTCCTCCTGCGTTGGGCGCCAGAACGGAACAACAGATCAGGAAGAGAGAAATCACTTGTTGCGCTTCGGCACGGCGAGGAGCGTCCAGGAGCCAGCACCTTGCCATTCCTTCAGGAAGTCGCCGCGTTCCACGCGCAGCAATTTCGAGCGTGCCGGATCGTTCAAGAAGATCGCTCCATTTTCCCAATCGAGCCCCACGACTACGACATAGTGGAGTTCCGCGCCCAGGCCCGGTTTCAGGCCCACAATCAGCGGCCGGCCTTTGGCGAGATGTTCCTGCAAATCCTTCCATTCTCCGCGAAAGGCAAAGACCTGAAACCCAGAGTCGCGCAGATATTTCTCCATTGCCGAGGCATAGATTCCATGGACAGATGGCGAAAGCAGTTCGCGCTGAATGTTCCCGGGATCCGAACGACCGGCGGGAATTACGGCATTTTTGCCCTGCCAATATTGTAAGAGCATGGCCAGCGAAGCCGAACCGCATCCGTCCTTCTCCTGATGCAGGTAGGGAACGTCAAGCCAAATGCCCGCGGGTTCCGTGGCCGCCAACGATCCGCAGGCCACGGCAGCCAGCGCCAAAATCAGGACGCGTTTTCGAAGCATCCCTGGAGCCTCCAAAGGATGGGTATCGCAGTAAAAAGCGGCGCGCTCAACGCACAGCCACGATAATCAAGACGAGGGCAGCGATACAGAGCAAGATGATGAGCAAGTCACGGTCGGTGAGATTCCCGGCCGCGAAGTCCTTCTGCATATCGCGTGACTGCGCGGCCATGCGGGCCAACTCCGCGTCACTAAGCTGGCTGACGGCCTGATCCACCTGCTTGTAGCTAACGTTTGAGGATTTCATGATTTTCTGGGCGGCATCCGTGGCGAGAAGCTGGCGGACGGCTGCTTCGTTCGCCTGCCTCGTATCGGCGGCGTTTTGTACGTCCTGACGGAGTTGCTGGACGGAAACGGCATGTTCCGAATTCTGCGCGCGCAGAGCTGGAGACCCCATAAGTGTCAAACCAACAGCCACAACTGTCCAAGCGCACAAATTTGCGCGAAACTTCATTCTTCCTCCTTGTAGCTGGGTATCTATAATTTTACGGATTGCCGCGGGAGGTGACAAGCAATGAAAATGCAGCGCGGCCGCGCGAACGCACAAAATTGAGAAAAAGAGTCGCTTCCCGCAGAGCTAGGGTTTCGCAGGGTAAGTCCGATACTTCGAAATGTTCATTGTCTGCCAGTCTCCGCGTATGATGCCGGCGCGAATCTGCTCCGGCGTCTTGCCCTTCCTGTTTTGCTCATAGGAGTAGAGAGCTTCTCGAACGCAAATGTCGCACATCGAGGCATGCATGCTGACATAGCAATCGAGCAGGCTTCCGTGTCCCTGGCTGCGGTCGCAATGGCAGTAGCATGGCTGTTTGTACAAAACTTTCTTCACGCGCGCTGCCAGACGATAGGCATTCTTCACAACCGGATCGCTGAAATCCGAAGGAGCCATGGTGGCGGGCAATGGCCCGGGCGGCAGGTGGTCGTGATACGCCGGGACAGGTTCCCCGGTCTGAGGCGGGGTCCGTGAGCTGGACGTCGAAGGCCAAGCCACCAGCAGGATCGCCGAAAGTAAGAGAACGCCGCCGAACACTTCCCTGTTTGCACGCATGATTTCAGTCTCCTCGCACAGCCCGGAGTGAATTATAAATTGAGAGGTCCGGTAAATGTACGACTTCGCGGAGCGATTTGCCAAGGGGAACTGCCCGAGTTTCGAGCCGTACGCTATTTTCCGGAAGAGGCCACGAACGAATCATCGCCCGGCCTGCCCCTACGGCGGACGTCAATTCCCAGCCGTTTGATCTTCTGATTCAGCGTGGAGAGAGGAATCTGGAAGCGTTCGGACGCTTCCGTTTGATTCCAACCCGTGCGTTCCAGCATGTCCACGATGATGCGCCGCTCGATCTCATCCATGATTTGAAACAACGACGGTTGAGAATGATCCGCCGCGGTTCTCGAGCCCGGTTCGCCGGGCAAGGGCGGCATGAATTCGGATAGCTGCAAGCGGACACCGCGCACGATCTCCTTGCTGCGGATATTTTCGGGGAGCAGATCCGCATCCACGCGCTCGGAGGTGGAGAGCACCACGGCGCGTTCCACCACGTTCTCGAGTTCGCGCACGTTTCCCGGCCAGTCGTAGTCCATCATGAGTTTCAAAGCGTTCGCGGTGAACTGCCGGAGCGGCTTGTTATTTTCCTGGCAATACCGGTCGAGGAAGTGCGCCAGCAGCATTAGGACGTCTTCGCGGCGCTCGCGCAACGCGGGCAAGCGCAGATGAATGACGTTCAGGCGGTGGTACAAATCCTCGCGGAATCTTCCTTCGCGCACCAGCGTGAGTAAATCCACGTTTGACGCCGCCACGATGCGCACGTCCACCTTGATCTGCTCCGTGCCGCCCAGGCGCATGAATTCGCGCTCCTGAATCACGCGCAGGAGTTTGGCCTGTGTCTCCGGGCTGATGGTGGCAATTTCGTCAAAGAAAATCGTTCCCTGGTCGGCAACCTCAAAGAGCCCCTTCTTGGAAGCCACGGCACTGGTGAATGCGCCTTTTACGTGGCCAAAAAGCTGCGATTCGAGCAGATCCACCGGAATTGACCCGGTATTCACGGGAACGAAGGCTTTATCGGCGCGCGGAGAGGCCGAATGAATCGCCTTTGCGATCAATTCCTTGCCGGTGCCGCTTTCGCCGCTGATGAGCACCGTGGACCGCGAAGGCGCAACTTGCGTGATCAGATCGAAGAGCGACAGCATCTTCTCGCTCTTGCCCACGATGTTCGGGAAGTTGAAGCGCTGCTTCAGAGCGCGTTTCAATTGCACGTTTTCTTCCCGTAGCCGGCGCGATTCCACGGCCTGCGCCACCTGCATCAGCAATTCGTCGTTGGACCACGGCTTGGTGATGTAATCCATCGCGCCGTTCTTGAACGCAGCGCGCGCCATATCAATCGAGCCATACGCGGTGATGAGCACGACGGGCAGAAGGGGATCCCGGCGGTGAATCTCGCGCAGCAGGTCAATGCCGTTGCGGTCAGGCAGGCTTACATCCAGCAGCAACAGGTCGTAGGGCTTTTCTTCGAGCTTGCCCAGGCCTGATTCTCCGGTTTCCGCGCTGGATACTCCGTAGCCCTCGCTGGACAGCAGCAGTTCCAGGCCTTCACGGATTTCAGATTCATCATCAACCACGAGAATCGAGCCCTTAGACATGAACCGCTTTCCTGACCGCAGGGAACTCAACGTGGAAGGAAGTTCCCTTGCCCGGCGTGGAGCGCACATCCACCTTTCCCGCATGCTCCTTGATAATGCCATAGCTCACCGAGAGGCCCAGGCCCGTGCCCCGGCCGCTTCCTTTGGTGGTGAAAAATGGATCGAAGATCCGGTGAATGTGCTCGCGTGGAATGCCCGCGCCTGTATCCACGACTTCGATCTCCACGCTTCCGTTTTGCGCCAGCGTGCGGATCTCCAGCATGCCTCCGCCGGGCATGGCGTCCCGGGCATTCAAAAAGAGATTCAAGAATACCTGCTGGAGCTTGTTGGCCGAGCCGCGCACCGGCGGAAGCTTTTGAGCCAGATTCTTCACCACCTGAATCTGCGAGGCCTTTAAGGGGTGCGTCACGAGCGAGAGCGTGTCTTCAAGCACGCGATTCACGTCCACATCGCTCAGTTCGGCCGCGCCCGTCCTCGAAAAATTGAGCAAATTGTTGACGATTTCGCTGGCGCGGAAGGTCTGTTTGACGATCTTTTCGATGATGGAGTGCCGCGGATCGCCCTCGGGCATCTGCTTGGCGAGCATCTGGATGTAGTTGGAAATCACGGCGAGCGGAGTATTGACCTCGTGAGCCACTCCGGCCGCCAGCAGACCAAGGGAGGTCAGCTTTTCCGTTTGCGACATCTGCTCTTCCATGCGCTCGCGTTGCGTCACGTCGTCGAAAAGCAGCAGCCGCCCGATGCGCTCTCCCGATTTGCTCACCAGAGGCGCGATGGAGACGTTCAGCGTCAGCGATTTGCCCTGATACTGCAAGCGCTGCTTATAAATGCCGGTGATCTGCTCGCCATTGCCCCGCCGCGCGATTTCCGTGGTCAGTTCGGCGGGAAGTAGTGCGCCCAACTCGCTGCCGACAGCATCCTGTCGCGCCACGCCGAACAACTGCTCCATTCGCGTATTCCAGCTCTCCACGATTCCGCCGAGATCCACGGCCAGCACTCCGACATTCAAGGATTCCACGATGTTTTCGCTGAAATCCTTCAGCCGGGCGATCTCCAGCGCTTTCTGTTCCAGCGACGAATACAACTGAGCGTTGTCCAGCGCGACGGCCACGTAGCCTGCGATCGTTTGCACGAGCTCCACGTCATCGCTCGAAAGAAAATCGCCGTCCACGGTCTTGCCGAGTCCCAGGACCGCAACGGTATGTTCCCGGATGCGGCAGGGGACGAAATAGTTCAGGTCCAATTGCTCCAAAGAATGCCGGATGGAGTCGCTCACATCTCTCGCCGCGCGGGGCGACTCGAAGAAGAGCGCTCCGCGGGCAAATTCGGACCGGGCCGGATCGAGAAAGCTCAAATCCAAATGCTCGCTGAAACGCACGCCCATGGATCTCGCAAGCCGCATCTGTCCGGGGCGCAATGGCTCCTCGACGAAGATGGCCAGGCGGTCCACCAGGAGTGTTTGCGAAACGCGGTCCATCACCGACCCCAGCATGGGATCGAGCCGCACTTCGTTCGTGAGCGTCCTGCCGAATTCGATCAAAGTGCGCCGGTAATCCAGCCGGTCGCGGTAGAAGAAACGGTCCAGCCTCGCCTGAATCCATTCCCGGAATGGCTGGAAGAAAAACGCTGCGATCACGATGGCGATCATTCCGCCGATGGGACCGTTCGTCGGCGTATGGAAGATTTCCGCGATCAACGCGACCAGCGCGAAATAAACCGCGGCCACTCCGGCCGTGGCAGCGGTGTAGGCCAAGCCGCGCTTGAAAATGATGTCCACGTCCATGAGCCGGTAACGGATGATGGCGTAGCCGAAGCACAGCGGAATCAGCACCAGGCTCAGAACGGAAATGTTCACCCACGAACCTTGCGGTACGTCGAGCAGGAAGGGAACGATATACAGCAGCGTAAACGGCGCACTTCCTGCCAGCGTTCCCCCGGTCAGCCACTTCAACTGTTGACGCAGGACTCCGGAGGGAGCCTGCCGGAAACTCCGGAAGAAAACCCCTCCTGCGAGTAAGAAGCAAGCCCCCAAATAACCAAGTTCGATTTTGTCCAGGAGTACGCGCGCGCCCAGCCACGGCACGAACCCGAGCGTATTGCTGGCCACGGCAAAGTGCAGAAGGAACAATGCCAAGGGTGGCGAATAGACGAGCGCCAGCTTCAGAAGCGACCGGGGCGTTCCCTCGGTGCGCTCCGGGAAAACCACCGCGAAGTGCAGCAGTAGCGCTGGAGCCAGCAAACGCGCGACGACGCTGGACCAGTACACCTCGTAGTCGAACGCATCCAACTTTCCGCTGTAATGGAACGAGTACAGTACGAAGGAAACCAGACAGAAGACATAAAAATGCACGGCTCTCGGCGCGTTCCACCGGCGAATGAAAATAAACAGGCCGATGAACAGATAAAACAGCCCGACAATTCTGGTGTAATCTTCGCTGCTAGCCGGTTTCGTGGCCGGCGCGGTGACCAATGGGGTCTCGAAGGATTCTCCGTTGCGCGCCAGCTTGTAGCGCAACTGGATCCAAAGACCCGCGCGGTACAATTTCATGGTTACGCCGACCGCTCTTGGGATCGGCGTTCCATTCACTTCCAGCAGAATGTCGCCGGCCTGGATTCCGGCGCGGGAAGCAGGGGAGTTTGGAGCCACGCGCCACGCCTCTACTCCCTGGGCGGTGTCCCGCCAGGCTACGCCGTCATCGGGGGTCTCAAAGCGTGCCCGCTGATCGAAATTCAAAAGAGCAAAAACCACCGCTGCCATCGTGGCCAACGCCAAGATGACTGCTCCAAAGCTGACGCGGAGGTTCTGCTTCATCGTTCAGTCCGAGAAAAGCACACCCTAGCAAATTCTAAAGGAGCAACTCCCTTTCCATTCTTTGGTAGATTATTGTCTCCAGAACTCTTTTGTTTTGTTCCCCTTATAGAGACTGGGTAGGAGGGGGTCGGCCATTATTCCGTTTCTGGTAGGGTCTCTACAGCTTTCAAAACTCCCCAGATTCCTAAAACTGCACACTCACTCCGCCACGGAAAGTCCGGAACGCCGGCACCAGGACGACCTGCCCATCGCCTGTGTTCATTCTCACATATCCCTGCGCGAGCAGGTTGTCACAATCCGCCATGGCCTCCCAGTGGCCGGGACCGAATTTTGGCAAGGACTGCCTGACCGCGATGTGGAAGTAGGGGTCCATCTGATAAAGCGATTCCCCATAACTGTCCACGCGAGAGAGTGCAGCTCCATCAATCCATTTATAGCCTGCTGAGAATCTGGTTCCCGATCGCTCGATTCTGGCATTCACGTTCGCGCCGAGAGAGTGGCGCGGGACCATGTGCAATTCGTCTCGGAGTATTCCATCTGCTTCGCCCCCAGGAGCAAGCGCGCCAGCCAGGGCGTAGACCGTTGTGAACTCCAGGTCATCGCTCAATTTCTCGTGCAGCGCAATTCGGCCGCCCCAACTGCTACCTGAACCTCCGTCATAGGCAAATCCGCTGGAAAAGACATCCTGAAAATAGTCCGCTTCGGGCAAATCCTGGCCGCGCCCAAAAACCGCCGTGTTGTGGTTGTCATCGTGAAACGCAGCCAATTCAAGAGTTCCGCGCGTTCCGAGTTTTCTGCGTGCGGAAACCTCTTCATGCCAGCCGCTCTGCAGCACCGGTTTCCCGTCTCTCAGCATCAGGGCGGGGAAGGCATCCAACTCATTGATCGCCGCGGAAAGTGCAGCGTCTGTATCGGTCGGCTGTTCCGGTTCGAGAGGGTTCGGCCCCGCAGGTTCCGCGGCAAACACCAGCTCCGCTCTCCATGAATTGCCGATACGCCGTTGCACCGTCAAGTGAGGCCGTAGCGAAGCCGTTGCCTTGCCCAGGCCAACCAGAACGTACTCACCGCCGTAATTCAATACCGTGCCATCGCCTAGGGCCAGCGCCCCGCCCTGCGCGATACGAACTCCGCGAAATGTCATTCCGGAGGGACCGAGACTCGCGCTGCGCACCACGAACGCTGTGTATGGCCCTTCTCCAAGCATCCCGGAGGGCAGCCAAACCGTCGCAACCCCTCCCGAGGTTTGGTCCTGGTGGCTCATTTGACCCGCGATCAGAAGGCGGCTCATCCCGTTCAATTTCTGATCGTAGGCGACAGTCGTGCCTGGCGCGGAGGCCTCGTTCGAGACGGAACCGGGACGCAGCGCGCCATCTGTGACCTGAAAAATCATCCGGGGGCGCCGCTGCGATACGTCTCCGCTCGAAAGCGCGACAGTCTGAGTATCGCCGTCATCCCACTGCAGCACAGGCCGCATCCCGGGAGCGGAACGGAGGACCCATTTCCAGTCGTCCGAATCATTCGCAGCCGCTCCTGGCTGGCGGCGCAACTGGTCCAGCGCGGCGAACATGGATTCCAGCTGGATGCGGACCATGGTTGTCAGGTTGGGGCTGATGCGGATGTGTTGATGCAGGGTCGGCAAGAATCCTGCCAAGGTAACCCTGACTGTGTACAAACCCGGCGGAAGCTTATCGCCCCGGAAAATTCCTTGTGTGTTTGTCAGATAATCAAGCGACGCAGCCCCTCCTGCCAGCTCCGGAACAACCTCAACACTCGCTCCCATTTGGGGCGTTCCTGCGGAATCACGCACCACGCCGGCGAGCTTGCCCGCGGCAAGCTTTGCCTGTGCGGCCGCGGAACTCGCGAGGAGAAGCGAACACGCCCCCGCAGCAGCCAGGACCATGGCCCCAAAGATTCGGAGTGGCCCTTCTTTCACTGTCAACTACCTCCCCGGAGCCCCATTCGAGGCTGCTTTCGTCACCTGCGGTTCCTTCACGGTGAAATCTGCCGACCGCGTCACGGTTTGGTTCGCTAAGATGTCTTTGGCGCTGACTTCCAGCGTGTATTTTCCCGGCGCTAGAGTGGCCAGGGGCAGCAGCCTTTCAATGGTCACCTGGTCGCCGGTTTGCTTCATCTCTTGCGAAGTCTCTTTGAACTGCAGGACCTGTTGCTCGCCCTTCCTCACCGTGTATTGGAAAGTTGCGTCGGACTTGTGCGTCTTGTCGTCGGGCTTCAGGTTGTACACCTGCATGTAGATGCCGAGTTTGTCTGCGTTCGTGAAATCGCCTTCCATCCGCGGCCTTACTTTCGAAGAGCCCAGCACGAATTGCCCCGCGCCGATCTGTTTCGTTGGAACGTGTTCGATCTCATCCGCCAGGATCAGTGAACTGGCTTCCAGCTTGTCATCCGCATAGCGTGGTACCGCCAGCCTAGTATTGATCACTCCCACATTTCCGCTTTGCACGTCCTTGATCACCAGATCCAAACGGTACAAACCCGGACGCAGCGGAAGCGCCTGCTGAAAGATCGAAAAATGCTTCAAGTACTGCTGGAAAAGGGTATCCGGAGAGTCCGTATTCACCGCGTGCTCGAAGGTTTGCACCACGCGCCCCGTCAAAGTGCTTACCCGGCCAAAAATATTGGCGGTCGCCGAATGCACTCCGTCCTTGTCCTGAAATGAGAGCTGATTGTTGGGAATTTGAATGGTGACCGGAACGAGCACCGTGTCGTCGGTGATCTTCAGAAAATCCGTGCGCCACATGAAATGCAGCTGGTCGCGGACGATGCGTGAAGTCACAATAGACTCAAGATCCTTGAACTTCACCGGCGGCGGCTGTTGGATCTTCCAGTACAGTTCCAAGCGGGTGAATTCGTTCAGGCTCTCGGGCTGCGAACCGCCGAGCGTCGTTGGAAGATTCGTCCCGTCCGAACGCGTGAATCGGTCCGCCTTGGAAGCCAGCCCCATCTCCTCCAGCAAGCTCAATCCGGCGCCGGGCACATGCAGCAAGGCGTCCTTCTCGGATGGATCCATCGTCAGGTGGTATTCACCTGTTCCCGAAGGATCCACAAATTCCAGAATCACGTTTTCGCCAATCCCCTCAAGATACCGGTAGCGCCACGTTTCCCAGGGATAGGTCGTCGTTTCTCCTCCGCCCTCGTCCATGGGCCGCTCGTAGGTCCCGCCTGTCGGATGCGAATCTATCTCGTCCGGTGGCCCCCAAATAATGTACGTGCGTCCTCGATCCGTCTTCCACCCGGGGATGCCGGATGCAAAATGTTCATTTGCATAGGCAATCCGGCGGTAATGCTCTTCCTTAAAGTCGTTGTCCGGCAGGTCCGGGTTGCTGCTTCTGCGCAGCCAGAATTGCTCGATAAACTGCTCGCGCTCCTCGTTTGTGGACAACTGCAGGAACGCCCTGCGCTCTTCCGGCGTAATGATGTACACCACGTCTTCGTTCAGCCATTGCTTGTACTGGTCGTCCAGCTCTTTGAACGCCCTGGACATCTTCTTCTTCTGTTCTTTCGTGAGCTTCTTGGGTGCAGTGAGATCCTGATCCTGTTGCGCCAATGCGGCTGGCAGTACCAAGACTGTAAGGAATGCGGCAGCAAGTAGGGCACGAAGAACCCTGGGCATGACGACACCTCTAACTGTGGGACCTGTGGATTCTACCCTTTGGACAAGCACATCGTCAAATGCGGAATCTCCTGCATTATCTGACACTTGTCCCCCGATTGGGGTTAGAACCCTGCTTCCGAATGAGGGTTGCCTGACAAAATTTGACCTGTCCTGACGTACAGCTTCTCTGTGAATCCAAGATTGGCTCAAGAACAGTCCTGAAGCATTACGGGAACGGTTAAGGTAGGACCTACTCCCTGGACTTTTTCACTGTACACGCTGAATTTGCGATTCCGACCCTACGAGCGTATCAAAGATCGCCAGCACATGCCGCCGGTACTCCAGCATGCGCGAAAAAATGTCTCGCAGCTGGGGCTCGCGTTGCGCTTCTTTGTGCCACTTGGCCAGAACCGCCGCCGGAACTTCGATATCCTGGCGCAGTTTTTCCGCGGAATGCCCACGGAGGAACAATCCGTAGAAGAAAGCCGCCTCCCGTTGCGGAAACGCAAAATCGCCTGTGCCATCCAACGGGACAAGTTGTGCCGATGCAGCCATAAAGAAAACGCAGTTTACCCAAAAGCGCCTTTGCGTCAAGTAGTACGATCAGTTTCCCGCCGCGTTCCTGCTAACCCCTCCCTCGGGACAGGGGCCGGATAAACCGAATAACTCGCGCGACACTCTCGTTTGCCCCTGGGGCTAAGCCGACGGTAAGATGCTTAGAGATATGGCCCGGATACCTAAGACCGGCAGTGCTTCTCCCTTTGGCAAGCTCTTTCGTTTTGCCTTACTGCGGGGCCTTCGCTCCGTGGAGGTGGATCCGGAAGAGTTCCGGCGTTATCTGGCCAAGCGGCACAAACTCCATGTTTCCAGCTTCGACCGGATGCACCAGGTTCCCGTCGAGCGGCTGGATTCCATCGCGCGCATTTTGATTCGCGATGCGGGGCGTTGGGCTCTTGCAGAAGGGGCGGGTTTCGGTCTCGGCGGTGTTCTTACGCTCGTTCCAGACGCCAGTTTGCTTACGATCATCACATTGCGCCTGATCCAGCGTCTCTGCCTCCTGTACGGTTTCGAGCCGCAAGGCCTGGACCAGCGCCGCGAACTGTGGCTTGCTGCTGCCGCCGCAACGGGCGTTGATTTTGGCAAGGATCTCGCGGAAAAGCAGGTGATCGAAAAGCTGGCCCCGCGGATCGCCGAACGCCTCGCTTTGAGTTTGGGGGAAGATGCTGCTGGAAAATGGGTCGGAAGACTCGTTCCGCTGGCAAGTTCTGCGGTTGCCGGAGGTTTGAATTTCTTCTTTGTGCGCGCATGGGGGCGCAAGGTCCAGCGCAACCTCAGCGCGCGTCACGTTGGTGCTCGGCCCACTCCCGTTCGTTCTCTTGCTCTTTCGCCCGTTCCCGTCAGCGTCGCGTAATGTTACCGTGGATCTGCGTGCGGGGATCGCTCCGTTTCGCCGTATAAGCCGCTGTCATGCGCTTGCTTTCATTTCTCCTCGTTGCTGCAATCATTCCGACCTTCTCGCTCTCGTTTGCATCGCGCGCTTGCTTTGCGCAACTCCAGCAAGAGGAAGTTCGAGGCTCTCCGGCCGAACCCTCGGATGCCGCCGAAACCCGCGCGCAGATCGCTCAAGTTGAAAAGCTCTTGCCAGGATTCGCCGATCCCGGCGCCGCCTTCTATTTTATCGCCGGTGCTCACCGCCATCTCGGCGAAATTCTGGATGCTCTCAGCAATCTCAAGAAGTGCGTGGATCTTGAAGAAGGTTTTGATCCTTCGGGCGATCCCGTTTTTGCGGGACTCCAGGGTTCTCACGATTTTGATTCGCTGGTGGAGAAAGCCCAGCGGGATTTTCGGCCGGTGTCTCATTCTCGCGTGGCCGTGTGGACGGATGAAAGGGACCTCATCCCCTACGGTCTGGAATGGGATTCCCGGAAAAATCTCTTTTACCTGAGCAGTCTGAATCGCAGGAAAATCATCCAGCTGACTTTGGAAAGCCGGGCTTCTGATTTCGTGCCTTCAGGCCGCGACCATATCTTGCCCGTGCGCGGAATTCGCGTGGCTGCCTCGGACGGCACGGTGTGGGCCTCTTCGTCCACCCAGGAAGGGCAGAGCGAGCTGCTGCACTTCGATCCCTCCGGCAAGTTGCTGGGACGTTTCGCTCCGGGTGCTTCCGGACCGCACACCTTCAATGACTTGGTCATCGCCGGCCGGAACGGCGTCTTCGTGACTGATGGACTCGGCAATGCCGTTCTTCACTTCGATCCACGAAACAGGACGTTTTCAAAGCTGGTGCTCCATCGCCCGCTCTTTTATCCCAGCGGAATTGCACTGGACAAGGATCGCCAGACTCTCTTCGTCGCCGATTCCTTGGGAGTGATTCGCGTCAACCTTTCAGACGGCTCCAACCGGGATGTGGATCCCGGCCATCGCAACACCCTGGCAGGTGCCAGCGGGCTCTACTGGCACGCGGGGAGCCTTATCGCCATTCAGAACGGCATTGGTTCGCCCCGAGTCGCCACCTTCAAGCTCTCGGAGGACGCCTCACGCGTTACGCATACCACGATTTTGGAATATCGCACCATGTTGACTTCCCTCCCCACCACCGGGGCCCTTCGCGGGTCGGACTTCTATTTCATCACCAACAGCCACATGGACAACCTGTTGAATAACGTGATCCGGGACACCACGCTGCTCGAACCGGTTCGCATCGCCGTCGTCTCAATTCCCTAGACCGGCCCGATTTCCATGGGTCGGCGGCACATTCGCGGGCCCTTCGAGAGATTGCTCTTGCGTCCCCGCCGCCCCGTTAGGCAGAGTTGTCACCGATGCTTCTCCGCCTGCCAAATCCCGCTTCCCGCGCCGCGGTCCTTTTCGCGGCTTTTGTGCTGGCCCTCGCTCTCGCATTCTTCAGCGTTCGCAATGCCCTTGCCTACCATGCTTCCCAGCTCGGCACCCAGGCGGGCTACGAACGCGCCGTCCGTCTTGAGCCCTCGAACGCTCTCAATTGGTATCTTCTCGGCCGCTATTGGCAATACAGCATGGATCAAACCGATCCCCAGCAAGCCATTCGCGACTATCGCATTTCACTTTCCCTCGATCCCCTTTCCGCCGATACCTGGCTCGATTTGGCAACCGCATACGATGGGGAAGAGGATACAGCCCACGCTCGGGAAGCATTCCTCGCCGCAAAACGCGTTTATCCTTCGTCCGCGGAAGTTTCCTGGCGTTACGGAAATTTTCTCCTTCGCGAAGGAGAGTTGGACTCCGCCTATTCTGAAATTCATCATGCTGTGGAGCTGGACCCAAAGCGCGGCACCGAGGCATTTTCGCGCAGCTGGCGAGCGTCGCCGGATCTGAACGCGATTCTCGACAAAGTTCTTCCGCCTTCAAAGGACATCTATCTTGGCGCCATTCGTGAACTGGTTGTTGAAGGCCAACTCGACCCTGCTCTGCAAGTTTG
>Ga0335079_10004447_pt1 | contig 16141 bp, 13 predicted proteins | sample Lox_Sample_33_FD_206719 | JGI IMG/M metagenome (GOLD analysis project Ga0335079, IMG submission 206719) | Soil microbial communities from Loxahatchee National Wildlife Refuge, Florida, United States - Lox_Sample_3.3 | ecosystem: Environmental > Terrestrial > Soil > Wetlands | place: USA... | reverse complement strand
GAGCTCACCGGCGGTGTCTACTTCGGCAAGAGCGAGCGCGTCGGCGACACGGCCTACGACACCATGCTCTACACCGATGCCGAGTGCGACCGGCTGCTCGACTACGCCTTCCGCCTGGCCGCGCAGCGCCGCGGTCTCGTGCACTCGGTCGACAAGGCCAACGTGCTCGAGAGCTCGCGGCTGTGGCGGGCGGCGGCGCTGCGCGCCGCCGCCGCCTGGCCCGACGTCGAGCTGCGCCACATGCTGGTCGACAACTGCGCCATGCAGCTCATCCGCGAGCCGCGTCAGTTCGACGTGATCGCGACCGAGAACCTGTTCGGCGACATCCTCTCCGACGAGGCCGCCATGCTGACCGGCAGCATCGGCATGCTGCCCAGCGCCAGCGTGGGGGCGGGGGGCGTGTCGCTCTACGAGCCGATCCACGGTTCCGCGCCCGACATCGCCGGCCGCGGCATCGTCAATCCCTGTGCCACCATCCTCTCGGCGGCCATGATGCTCGACCTGAGCCTCGGCGAGGCGGCCGCGGCGCGCGCCGTCGAGGCCGCCGTCGAGGCGGCCCTGGCCGCCGGCGCGCGCACCGCCGACATCGCCGCGGCCGGCGAGCCCGTGCTGACCACCGACGAGATGACCGACCGCGTGATCGCGGCGCTCTGAAGGAGGAGCAGATGCCCATCCCCGAAGTCGAGAAGATCTGGATGAACGGCGAGCTCGTCGACTGGCGCGACGCGCAGGTCCACGTGCTCACCCACGCGCTGCACTACGGCTCCGGGGTCTTCGAAGGCATCCGCGCCTACAAGACCGAGCGCGGCCCCGCCGTGTTCCGTCTGACCGACCACCTCGAGCGCCTGCGCCGCTCGGCCAAGCTCTACTACATGGAGCTGCCCTACAGCGTGCCCGAGCTCGCCCAGGCCACCAAGGAGCTCATCCACGCCAACGGCCTCGAGCACTGCTACATCAGGCCGCTCGTCTACCGCGGCTACGGCGAGATGGGCCTGTACCCGCTCGATGCCCCCATCGAGTGCTCGATCGCCGTCTGGCCGTGGGGCACCTACCTGGGCGACGAGGGCGTCAGGCACGGCGTGCGCGTCAAGGTCTCGACCATCAAGAGCCTCGACCACAACGCCATCAGCCCGGCGGCCAAGTCGTGCGGCCAGTACCTGAACAGCCAGCTCGCCAAGATCGAGGTCATGAAGGCCGGCTACGAAGAGGCGATCATGCTCAATCACACCGGCGCGGTGACGCAGGGCACCGGCGAGAACATCTTCATGGTGCGCGGCGGCCGCATCTCCACGCCGCCGCTGGTCTCCGGCGTGCTCGAGGGCATCACGCGCGACACGGTCATGCGTATCGCGGCCTCGCTGGGCCACGAGGTGATCGAGCGCGACTTCAGCCGCGCCGAGCTGGTCTTCGCCGACGAGGCTTTCTTCAGCGGCACCGCCGCCGAGGTCGTGCCCATCCGCGAGGTCGACGACCACACGATCGGCGAGCCGGGCCCGCTCACGCGCGAGATCCAGCGCCTGTTCCACGAGATCGTGAGCGGGCGCAGCACCGCCTTCGGCGACCTGCTCGAGTACGTCGACGAAGCCGTCAAGGCGTAGAGCCTCGGGCGGCGCGCACAACCAAAAGAGAAGGGGGACCACCGCCATGGCCGGCAGCGCCGTCACGATCTACGACACGACCCTGCGCGACGGCCTGCAGCAGGAGGGGCTGTCGGTCTCGGTCGACGAGAAGGTGCGCATCGCGCTCAAGCTCGACGAGCTCGGCCTGCAGTTCATCGAGGGCGGCTTTCCGGCCTCGAACCCCAAAGAGACCGCCTTCTTCGCCCGCATGGAGCACGAACGCCTGCGCCACGCCACGCTCGTGGCGTTCGGCACGACGCGACGCAAGGGCGTGGCCGCCGAGGCCGACACGAACCTGCGCGTCCTGGCCGAGGCCTCGACGCCGGTCGTGGCCATCGTCGGCAAGAGCTGGGGGCTCCATCTGCGCGCGGTGCTGCACGTGAGCCGCGACGAGAACCTGCGCATGATCGCCGACTCGGTGGCCTTCCTCGTGGCCCAGGGCAAGCGCGTGGTCTTCGACGCCGAGCACTTCTTCGACGCCTGGGCCGACGACGCCGCCTACGCGCTGCGCACGCTGCGCGCGGCCGGCGAGGCCGGCGCCGAGCTTCTTTGCCTGTGCGACACGAGCGGCGCGACGCTGCCGCCCACGATCGAGGCCGTGGTGTCCGAGGTCGGCCGCGAGCTCGGCACGCCGCTCGGCGTGCACTGCCACAACGACGCCGACTGCGCCGTGGCCAACTCGCTCGTGGCGGTGGCGGCCGGCGCCGCGCAGGTGCAGGGCACGATCAACGGCTACGGCGAGCGTTGCGGCAACGCCAACCTCACCTCGATCATCCCGGCCCTCAAGCTGAAGATGGGCCTGCCGGTGGTCAGCGACGAGCAGCTCGAGCGCCTCGCCGAGACCGCCCACTTCGTGGCCGAGGTGGTCAACGTCACGCCGTGGGCTCACCAGCCCTACGTGGGCCGCAGCGCCTTCACCCACAAGGGCGGGCTGCACGTGGCCGCGGTCGAGGCCTCGTCCGAGACCTTCGAGCACGTCGATCCCGCCCGTGTCGGCAACGAGCAGCGCGTGCTCATCTCGGAGCTGTCGGGCAAGGGCGCCGTGCTGCGCAAGGCCCACGAGCTCGGCTTCGCCCTGGACGGCGACGACGAGCGCGTGGGCCGCATCCTGCGGCGCCTCAAGCAGAAGGAGCACGAAGGTTTCCACTACGAGGCCGCCGACGCCTCGTTCGACCTGTTCCTGCACGACCAGTTGGGCGGTCACCGGCCGCTGTTCCGGCTCGAGAGCTTCCGTGTGATCGTCGAGAAGCGCGAGGACGGCCACGTGGTCACCGAGGCAACGGTCAAGGTGCACGTCGGCGACGAGCGCATCATCGCCACCGGCGAGGGCAACGGCCCGGTCAACGCGCTCGACACCGCCCTTCGCCTGGCGATCGTGCGCGCCTACCCGCATCTCGGCGACATCGACCTGGTCAACTACAAGGTGCGCATCTTGGACGAGAACAAGGGCACCGGCGCCGTGACGCGCGTGCTGCTCGACGCCAGCGACGGCGAGCGTACCTGGGGCAGCATCGGCGTCTCCGAGAACATCATCGAGGCGAGCTGGCAGGCGCTGGTCGACTCGATCGAGTACGGCATGCTGCACGGCCGGCCCGCCGGCGAGCACGAGAGCGCACCGCCCGGCGACGCGGCCGAGGCGCGCCCCAGCGCTCCGGCCGACGACGAGGCGGGGCAGTGAGCGCTGCCCGGTCGCCCGGCGACCGGCTGCCCTTCGGCCGGGCGCTGGTCGACGGCGCGCCGCGCCACTGCCTGTTCGACGGCGACCTCGTGCGCCTGCTCGACCGGCCGGCCTACGAGCCCGGCGCCGGCGAGCAGGCCGTCGTGCCGCTGGACGGCCTGCGCATCCTGGCGCCGGTCGCGCCGTCGAAGGTCCTCGCCGTGGGCCTGAACTACCGCGCCCACGCCGCCGAGCTCGCCATGGAGGTCAAGGCCGAGCCGATCATCTTCATAAAGCCGCCGAGCACCGTGATCGGTCCCGGCGAGACGATCGTGGCGCCGGCCGCCGCGCGCCAGGTCGACTACGAGGCCGAACTCGCGCTTGTCGTCGGCAGGCGCTGCCGGAATCTCGACCAGGCCGGCGCCGCCGACGCCGTGGCGGGCTACACCTGCGGCAACGACGTCACCGCGCGCGATCTACAGAAGGTCGACGGCCAGTGGACCCGCGCCAAGAGCTTCGACACTTTCTGCCCGCTCGGCCCGGTCGTGGTGCGCGACGCCCCGCCGCCGGACGCCGCCGTAACGGCGGCGATCGACGGCGGCGAGGTTCAGCGGGGGAGGGTGGGCGACATGATCGTCTCGCCGCTCGAGCTGCTCGTCTTCGTCTCCGGCATCATGACGCTGGAGGCCGGCGACGTGATCCTCACCGGCACGCCGCCCGGCGTCGGCCCGCTCGCCGCCGGTCAGGTCGTGACGATCACCGTCGAGGGTGTCGGCAGCCTGTCTAACCCGGTGGTCGCTGGCGGTCACTGGGGCTCTGAGGCCGCGCGGTCGCCTCGGTGAGCAGATCAGCTCACTCCGGGCTATCAGAGCAAGCGTTGGCAGCGTTGAGAGGGAGCTACAGCTGGGACTGGAAGTGACACGGTTCGCCTCTCGGGCGAGGTCGTCTGGCCCATTGCCGCTTTCGATCGATGGCTGTGAGTGCGCGGGTCGGGGGCGACTACTCGAGCCGCGCGCGGATCTGCTCTTGTGAGGCCCCGACGGCATCCCGTTGCGTGACGGCGAGGTTCACCTGCATGGTCGTCTCGGCCAGCGCCAGGAGGTCGTCGTCTACGGCGTAGTCCTTCACGCGCCGTAACCATTCCAGCACCTTCGCCAGATGCCAAATCGTGGGCCTGCCCTCGTGGATCGGCCTCGGCGCCGGAGTGTCACAGCCGAAGATCAGCTTCCTCACGTTCTGCCGGGACACGTTCAGTAGATCCGCGACGTCGGTGAGCCCGACGAAATCCGGGGTGGCCTCGATGAGCTCGGCATGGGGGAGAGCGCACCGGACGTCAGTGATACCGCTGAGGATCGCATCGTCGGGCGAGGGGGCCGCACGCAGGAAGGCCAGAGCAAGCCGCCCCTTCTGGCCGATGCCGACGATCGCATCGTCGCAGCCGCAGTCCGCAAGCAGCTCGAGCGAGTCGTCGATGTCGACACCCTCTGGGTCGAGCGCGAACTTGAGGGTGAACTCGTATTCCTTCACGGTCTACTCCTCGTCATCACAGGCTTCTCTTCCGGTGCAGCCGTCCACGACTCGCCTGATCTGTCGAGCGTGATTCTCCGGATTTCGCGGCGTGCCCCAAATGGACGTGATGCAGAACTCGCCGCAGCGGCATTCCGGATCGTTGTGGGGGCAGAACATCTTGCCCCAGGCATGGGCTCGCGGCCCGCCGGGCTCCACGCGCCAGCCGTGACCCTCCGCGTATCTGAGCGCCTCCTCGACGGGGCCACTGGGATGCCGCCTTCGCGCCATTTGCTCCTCTCTGCGGCGAGTATCGGCAGGTGAGGAGCGGTTGTCAAGTGACAACCACAATTGTCACCAGCCAAGCCGGCGACCAAACGTGCCCTGCTCGGCTGGTGGTCGGCCGAGTGGCGGCAGGGCGCCGACCCGTCCTGGCGATGACTTCATGGACCGCAGGCGCCACGGCCGGGTAGAATCAATCCCCGCAGATGGCTTCCGGATTCGTCCACCTCCACGTTCACAGCGAGTACTCGCTCCTCGACGGCGCCTGCCGTGTGCGCCCGCTCGTCGAGCGCGTCAAAGAGCTCGGCATGCCCGCTGTGGCCCTGACCGATCACGGCTCGCTCTCGGGCAGCGTGCAGTTCTACAAGGCGGCCCACGACGTGGGCGTCAAGCCCATCATGGGCCTCGAGCTCTACGTCGTGAACGACCGCCACGGGCGGGCCGGGGTCAAAGAGCGTTACACCCACCTCACCATGCTGGCCCGAGACAACGAGGGCTACAGCAATCTCATCAAGATCGGCACGGCCGCCTACCTCGAGGGCTACTACTACAAGCCGCGCGCCGACTGGGAGCTCCTCGAGCGCTACAACGAGGGGCTGATCTGCCTGACCGGCTGCATGAGCGGCCGCGCCTCGGTCATGCTGCGCGAGGGTAACGACGCCGCGGCCCTGGCCGAGCTCGAGCGGCTGATCAGCCTGTTCGGCCGCGACAACGTCTACGTCGAGCTGCAGGATGCCGGCCTCGCCGAGCAGCGCGAGCTCGTCCCCAAGCTGGCCCTGCTGGCCCGCCAGGCCGGCCTCAAGACGGTGGCCACCAACGACGTCCACTACCTGCGCCACGACGACGCCCGCGCCCAGGACGCCCTGGTCTGTATCCAGACCCAGTGCCAGCTCGACGAGCCGCGCCAGGCGCCGCGCATGTCGACCGAGGAGTTCTACCTGAAGACCGCCGAGGAGATGCGCGAGCTGTTCGCCGACTATCCCGAGGCCTGCGACAGCACCCTCGAGATCGCCGAGCGCTGCGACGTCACGATCGAGTTCGGCCGCCTGCTGCTGCCGCGCTACCCGGTACCCGGCGGCGGCGCCGAAGACGACGAGCTACGCAGGCTCTGCGAAGAGGGCCTGCGCCGCCGCTACGGTCCGGACGCAGAGTCGCCCGAGATCCGCGAGCGCCTCGAGTTCGAGCTCTCCACGATCCGTGAGATGGGCTTCTCCGCCTACTTCCTGATCGTCTGGGACTTCGTCAAGTTCGCCAAGGACTCCGGCATCGCCGTCGGCCCCGGCCGCGGCTCGGCAGCGGGCAGCATCGTCGCCTACTCGCTGTCGATCACCGACATCGACCCGCTCAAGTACGACCTGCTGTTCGAGCGCTTCCTCAACCCCGGCCGCAAGTCGATGCCCGACATCGACATGGACTTCTCGGTCGAGCGTCGCGACGAGGTGATCGACTACGTCGCGCGCAAGTACGGTCGCGACCACGTCGCCCAGATCATCACGTTCGGCACGCTCGCCGCGCGGGCCGCCACGCGCGACGCGGCCCGCGTGCTCGGGCTGCCCTACGCGATCGGCGACCGCATCGCCAAGATGATCCCCGAACAGGCGCCGCCGGCGACCTTCAAGCAGGCGATGGTCGCCGGCAGCGAGCTCAAGCAAGCCTACGAGGCCGACGAGGTGACCAGGCAGGTGGTCGATCTCGCGATGGCCCTCGAAGGTCTCATCCGCAACGACTCGATCCACGCCGCCGCCGTCGTGATCAGCGACGAGCCGCTCACCGAGTACCTTCCGCTGCAGCAGAAGGGCGAGGCCGAGCTGGTGACGCAGTTCGACATGAACGACGTGGCCGACCTCGGCCTGCTCAAGATGGACTTCCTGGGCCTGCGCAACCTCGACGTGATCGAGGCCGCCCTCGAGCTGATCGAGAAGAGCCAGGGCGCGTGCATCGACATGACGACCCTGCCGCTCGACGACGCGAAGACCTACGAGATGCTGGCGCGCGGCGATTCGACCGGCACGTTCCAGTTCGAGAGCAGCGGCATGAAAGAGGCCCTGCGCGAGATCGGCCCGACCAGGTTCGACGATCTCATCGCGATCGTCGCTCTCTATCGGCCCGGTCCCATGCAGTACATCTCCACCTACGCCCGCAACAAGCACGACCCCGGCGCCATCGTCTATGACCACGAGGCGCTGATACCGATCCTCGAGTCGACGTACGGGGTGACCATCTACCAGGAGCAGTACATGGCCATCGCGCGCCGTGTGGGCGGTCTGTCGCCGGCTCAGGCCGACGACCTGCGCAAGGCCATCTCCAAGAAGAACAAGAAGCTGATGGCCACGCTGCACGACCCGCTCATCGAGGGCCTGCGGGCGAGCGGCCTGCCGCAGAACGTCTGCAACAAGCTGTGGAGCAACTTCGAGGCGACCGGCGACTACTCGTTCAACAAGAGCCACGCCGCCTGCTACGCGCTGATCAGCTACCGCACGGCGTTCCTCAAGGCCAACTACCCGGTCGAGTACATGGCGGCTGTGATCTCGTCGGTCATGAACACCAAAGACAAGGTGCCCTTCTACGTCAACCAGTGCCACGAGATGGGCATCGAGGTCCTGCCTCCCGACGTCAACGAGAGCGACGTGGGCTTCACGGTCGTCGAGGGCAAGGTGCGCTTCGGCCTGAACGCGGTGAAGGGGGTCGGTGTGGGCGCCATCGAGTCGATCGTCGCCGCTCGCGACGACGGTCCCTTCAGCTCGATCTACGACTTCTGCGCGCGGGTCGACTCGGCCCTCGTCAATCGCCGCACGCTCGAGGCGCTCATCAAGAGCGGCGCCTTCGATTCGACCGGCGGCACCCGCCGCGGCATGCTCGAGGCACTGCCGGCCGCCGCGGCCGCCGGCGAGCGCCGCCGGCGCGACCGTGCCCAGGGCCAGGGCGGGCTGTTCGACGTGCTGGCCGCCGCCGACCCCGAGAACGAGGTCGCCCACCATCCGCCGATCGGCGCCGAGGAGTTCGACTCCGACGTCCTGCTGCGCTTCGAAAAGGAGGCCCTGGGCCTGTACGTCTCGTCGCATCCGCTCCAGGGCCTGCGGGCCCAGCTGCGCGACCAGATCGACGCCACGGTCAGCCAGCTCGCCGACCTGCGCGACGGCCAGACCGTCTGGACGGGCGGCGTCATCTCCGGCCTCGCCCGGCGTCAGACCCGGAGCGGCTCGACCATGGCCGTCTTTCGCCTGGACGACGTCGACGGCGGCATCGAGGTCGTGGCCTTCGGCAGCATCTGCGAGCAGTACCACGACCTGCTCGCCGAAGACGCCATCGTGCTCGTGCGCGGCCGGCTCGACCGCAAGAGCGAAGACGACGTCAAGCTGATCGCCCTCGAGCTGCGGCCGTTCGACGGCGTGAGCGCCGCCCGGCCGCTGACGCTGCTGCTGAACGCCGACCGCGTGCAGATGGAGCTGCTCGACGAGCTCAAGGCGATCCTCGGGTCGTTTCCCGGCGAGGTGCCGGTCGTGCTGCAGCTCACGAGCACCCAGGGCAGGCACCGGCTGAAGGTGGGGAACAAGTACCGGGTCGAGCCGGTCAGCGGCCTGTACGCCGAGCTCAAGAGCCTGCTCGGCGAGAGCTGCATCCGCGTCGGGCGCTAAAGCACCAACGGCGGGCCGTTTCCGGGCGGCGGGCGACTGGCTAGACTGCTGTTCTCGGCGCCGCTCAAGGCGGCGGCGCCCGGCGCGATCGGAGGTCGGACCACGTGATCCCTGAGGGCATGCGCGACGTACTGCCGCCCGAGGCGGCCGAGCTGCGCGCGATCGAGCACGTCGTGCTCGGTCGTTTCAACGCCTACGGCTACGGCGAGGTGCGCACGCCGGCGCTCGAGTACCCCGAGACCATGGAGCGCGCCGGCGTCGACCTGCTGGCGTCGGGCTTCCACCTTTACGACGAGCGCGGCAGGGCGCTCGTGCTGCGCACCGACCTGACCACCGCCGTCGCGCGCCTTGCCGTCGACCGGCTGCACGAGCGGCGTCTGCCGCTGCGCCTGGCGTACGCCGGCCCCGTCTACCGCACCGAGACCAGCCGCGCCGGGCGCGCCGGCGAGCTCACGCAACTCGGCGCCGAGCTGCTCGGCTCGGACGCCGCCGCCGCCGATGCCGAGGCCGTGGTGCTCCTCTGCGATGCGCTCGCCGCCACCGGACTGCGCGGCTTCCGCCTGGCGCTCGGGAGCGTGGCCTTCCACCGTGAGCTGGTCGCCGCCCTGGGCCTCTCGCCCGACGACTCGGACGACGTCTTCGCCGCCCTCGCCGACCGCGATTACGCGCTGCTCGAGACGATCGTCTCGCGCCGCGGCGTCGACGACGAAGGCCGCAAGACCCTGCAGCGCGCCCTCGACCTCTCGCCCGGCAAGGGCGCTCTCGCGGCCGCTCGCAAGCTGGCCTCGAGCGAGGGCATGGAAGAGGTCGTCGACCGCCTCGTCGAGGTGCAGGAGCTCGCCGACGACGCCGGCTACGGCGAGCTCGTCGGTTTCGACTTCGGGCTCATGCCCGACCTCGACTACTACACCGGCATCGTGATCGAGGCCTACGCCCCCGGCGTCGACTTTCCGGTGGCCACGGGCGGGCGCTACGATCGTCTGCTGGCTGCCTTCGAGTGGCCCATGCCGGCCGTCGGCTTCACCATCGACCTCGACCGCCTGCATCAGGCCCTGGTCGAAGAGGGCGCCGGCGTGCGGCCGGTGTTCCCGGCGACGCTCGGTTTCGTCGGCGGCCTCGACGACCCGCGTCGCGTCATCGAGCTGCGTCGGCTCGGGGTGGCGGTCGCGGCGCTGCCGGGCGAGGCCGAGCCGGCCCAGCCGCGCCTGCGCGAGGACAAAGGCGAGTTCGTCCTGGAGACCCAGGCCGGCACGACCCGCGGCCAGTGGCGTGACGTCCTGCGCGCCCTGGGCGTCGGCTAGGGACAAGGCCGTCGATGACGCTGCGCCTCGCGCTTCCCGACGACGCCCTGCGCGAGCCGGCTCTCGAGTTGCTGGCGACCGCCGGCGTGGCGATCGACGTCGCGCCGGTGACAGGCGGGGCGACCGGCGCAGGCGGTGCGGCGGCCGACGAGCCGGCCGCGGTGCGTCTTGTCGTGGTCGCGCCCGCCGACGTGCCGGCCTACCTGGCTTGCGGCGCTGCCGAGCTCGGCGTCATGGCCAAGACGGCGCTGCTCGAGGGCGGCGTCGGGCTGTGCGAGTTGCTCGACCTGCACTTCGGCGCGTCGCTGCTCGTCTATGCGGCCGCGCCGGCCGCGGCGGCGCGCGGCGAGCGCCTGGGGCAGCTCCGCATCGCGACGCGCCACCCAGGCCTCGCACGCTCGTACTTCGCATCACGCGGGGTGCAGGTCGCGGTGGTCGAGGTGGCCGGCGAGCTCGAGCGGGCCGTGCGCGACGGGCTTGCCGACGGTCTCGTCACCCTGGCCGAGGCGTCTCCCGGCGCCGGTCCACCGGCCCAGGTCGCTGGTCTCGAGGTCGCCGGCGTGGTGGCCGAGGGCGGCGCTCGCCTGGTCGCCGGCCGGGGCGGCCGTGTGCTGCACGCAGCCGCGATCGGGGCGCTCGTGGCGCGCCTGCGCGGGGCGCTGGCCGAGAGGATGCCGGCGTGAGGCGGCTGACCCTGGGCGCCGATCCCGCGGCAGTCGTGGTCGCGCTGCGTGAGCGCGCCGAGACGGCGGCCGCGGTCGAGCGTGCCGTGACCGAGATCCTGGCCGACGTGCGCGCCCGCGGCGACGAGGCCGTCAGGGCGCACGCCCTGCGTCTCGACGGCCTCGAGCTGCCCGAGCACTACGGGCTCGACCCGTCCGAGCTCTCCGCCGCCTGGCGCGCCGCGAGGCCCGAGCTGCGCGTCGCGCTGAAGCTCGCGGCGACGAACATCCGCGCCTACCACACGCACGAGCGCCCCGAACCGTGGCGCGAGACCCTCGCGCAGGGCCAGGTGGTCGGTCAGGAGATCGTGCCGCTGGGGGTGGCCGGCCTCTACGTGCCCGGCGGCCTGGCCAACTACCCGTCGTCGGTGCTGATGACGGCGATCCCGGCCAAGGTCGCCGGCGTCGAGCGCGTCGTGGTCTGTTCACCGCCGCGCGCGGGCGCCGGCGTCGCCGCCGGTGTCGCGGCCGCCTGCGAGCTGCTCGGCATCGGCGACCTGTACCCGATCGGGGGCGCCCAGGCCGTGGCCGCCATGGCCTTCGGGACCGCGGTCGTGCCCCGCTGCGACGTGATCGTGGGGCCCGGCAACGCCTACGTCACCGAGGCCAAGCGCCAGGTCATGGGTGAGGTGCGCATCGACGGCCTTGCCGGACCGAGCGAGGTGCTGATCGTGGCCGACGCGCAGGGCCGCCCGGACTGGATCGCGGCCGACCTGCTCGCCCAGGCCGAGCACGGCTCCGGCGCCATGGCGGCGCTGCTCGACGTCGGCGGAGAGCTCGGCGACCGGGTCGCAGACGCGGTCGCCGAGCTCTCCGCCGAGCTCGGCCTGCCCGCCGACCACATCGCTCTCGTGACCTGTCCCGACCTGCAGGCGGCGCTCGATCTCGTGAACGCGTTCGCCCCCGAGCACCTCGAGCTCCACGTGGCCGACGCGGCGGCGCTCCTGCCGCGGGTGCGCAACGCGGGCGCCGTCTTCGTGGGCCCACGCGCGGCCACGGCCTTCGGCGACTACGCGGCCGGCACCAACCACGTGCTGCCGACCGGCGGCTCGGCGCGCTTCGGCCAGGGGCTCTCGGTCAGCGACTTCGTCAAGCGCGTCGGCATCGTCGAGATGAGCGAGGGCGCCGCGGCGGCCCTGGTCGAGCCGGTAGCTACGATCGCAAGCGAGGAGGGCCTGCGCTCGCATGCCCGCTCGGTCGAACTGCGGGGCCGGCCGTGACGGCGCCTCGCGGCGCCGCGGTGACGCTCGAGAGTGCGCGTGGGGGAAAGGTCGGCGCCAGGCTCACCGTCGAGGGCGGCGGACTCGTCGAGATCGCCGCCGGCGACGCCCGCGTAGACCATCTCCTCGAGCTGACCGCCCGCCGCGCCCACATCGTCGACGCCGTCTTCGAGGGTCTCGGCGAGGCGCTGCGCATGGCCTGCCAGACGCTCGCCCCGGGCACGTGACCCGGCTGATCGAGCTCGCCCGGCTCGACGAGCGCGGCGCCGCCGGCCGCGACGAGCTTGCCGAAGCGGTCGCCGTGGCGGGGCTCGTCTGCTTTCCGACCGACACGGTCTACGGCGTGGGCGGCGTGGCCGCGCCCGCGACCGCCGCGGCGCTCGCACGGGCCAAGGGGCGGCCGTCCGACAAGCCGTTCCAGCTCGTCTACCCGACCCTGGGGGCGCTGCTCTCGGCGGTCGCACTCTCGCCGGCCGTCGCCGCGGCGGCGCGCCGGCTGCTGCCCGGGCCCTTCACGCTGCTCGTGCCGTACCCGGCCGGCACGAGCTTCCCGTCGCCGGGCGCCGTCGAATGGCCGACCACCGGCCGTCGCGCCGACGATGGTGGTGTGGCCGACGATCGTGCCGGCGACGCAGAGGCCACGACCGTGGCGACCCTGGGCGTGCGCGTGCCGGCCTGGCCGCCGGCCGCGCGGGCGCTGGCCGGTCTGCCGTTCCCGCTGCTCGCCTCGTCGGCGAACCCGAGCGGCGGCGCCGATCCGGCCGCGCTCGAGCAGGTCGAGCCGGCCCTGCGCGCCGCCTGTGATCTGCTCCTCGACGGGGGACCGACCTCTGGCGTATCGTCAACCGTGCTTGATCTCAGCGGTCTCGAGGCCGGCCGTGGCTACCGTATCCTGCGGGCCGGCGCGGCCGACGCCGCCACGATCGCCGCCATCTTCGCAAACCAGGAAGGACCGGCTGCCCCGTGAAGAGTCTGCCCATGATCCAGGTCGACGTGTTCAGTGAGCGGCCGCTGGCCGGCAACCCGCTTGCCATCTTCCACCAGGCCGAAGGGTTGAGCGACGAGCAGATGCAGGAGATCGCCGCCGAGATGAACCTCTCCGAGACGACCTTCGTCACGCCTCCCGAGGCCGGAGGCGACGCCCGGGTGCGCATCTTCACGCCGGCCATGGAGCTGCCCTTCGCCGGGCACCCGAGCATCGGCACGGCCTGCACACTCGTCTCGCTCGGCCGGGTCGCGCGTCAGGAGCCGGTCACCGAGGTCACGCTCGAGCTGGGCGTCGGTCCCACGGTGGTCGACGTGACCGTGCGCGGCGGTCAGGGCGTGGCCGGTGTCGTGCACCAGGGCGCGCCGGCGTTCGGCGAGGAGATCCCGCTCGCCGAGGCGGCCGCCGTCCTCGGACTGCAGGTGAGCGATTTAGACGAGGAGCTCAAGCCGCGCGTCGTGTCGACCGGGCTCGCCTACGCCATCATCCCGCTGCGCAACACGCGCACCCTGGCGAGCGCCTGGTTCAACTTCGACCTGCTGCCCGAGTTCGAGCGCCGGTACGCCGAGCTCTACCCGTTCGCGCTCACCGGCGACGACGAGCCCTTCGCCGAGGCGCGCTGCTTCGCGCCGCTCGCCGGCATCGTCGAGGACCCGGCCACCGGCAGCGCCGCCGGGCCCCTGGCCGCCTACCTGTCGCGCGAGGGCATCCTCGGTCCGGGGGCGGCGAAGGTGCTGGCCCAGGGCCAGCACGCACGCCGCCCGAGCCGCCTCACGCTCTCGGTCACGACCGAGGGCACGCGTATCGTCGACGTGCTGGTCGGCGGCAGCGTCGTGCCGATCATGACCGGCGAGCTGTCGTTCTAGATCAGCGGGTCCGGCGGCTCGCCGGGCTGCGGGGGCTCGTCGCTCGCGCGGCGGGCCGCGCTGCGCGCGGCCGGGCGGCCCCCCGGCGCCCGCCACGACGGGTGAGCGTTGGCTCTAGGAACGGAAGGTCTTTGGTAGAATCCGGATGGGGTGCGGGTCCGCCGGGTGCATGCCCGGGGCGTGCCCCCGGCGGACCCGCACCGACTGCGACCGAAAGGGAATCATGGCTGTGAAGATCGCGGCCGGCGCCGATCATGCCGGGTTCGCTCTGAAGGACGCGCTGATCGAGCGCCTGCGGGCCGCGGGCCACGAGGTCGTCGATCTGGGCACGAGCTCCGACGCGTCGGTCGACTATCCGGTCTTCGCTCACGGCGTCGCCGACAGGGTGGCCGCGGGCGAGTTCGAGCGCGGGCTTCTGGTCTGCGGCAGCGGCATCGGCATGTGCATGGCCGCCAACCGCCACCCCGGCGTGCGCGCCGCCGACTGCCTGACCGTCGAGATGGCCGAGCTCTCGCGCCGCCACAACGACGCCAACGTCCTCTGCCTGGGTGCCCGCCTGCTCGAGTCCGACGAAGCCTGGGCCGTGGTCGAGGCCTGGCTTGCCACGCCCTTCGAAGGCGGCCGCCACGAGCGGCGCGTCGCCGAGATCGACGACCTTGCCGCCGACCCCGGGCACTGAGCCCGCCGGCGCCCGTCCTCGGGCGGCGCACCGTGGCTGAGCTGCCCGGCGACGGCGAGAGCCGGCGCCCGTCGCCGGCGGCGCGGCCGACCTGGGACGAGTACTTTCTGCAGCTCGCCCGTCAGGCGGCCACGCGCTCGACCTGTCTGCGCCGCCAGGTCGGCGCCCTGCTCGTGCGCGATCGCCAGGTGCTGGCCACCGGCTACAACGGCGCGCCGCGCGGCGTCTCGCACTGCCTCGACGTGGGCTGCCTGCGCGACGAGCTCGGCATCCCCTCGGGCGAGCGCGCCGAGCTCTGCCGCGCCATCCACGCCGAGCAGAACGCCGTGATCCAGGCGGCCGTGCACGGCGTGGCGATCGACGGCGCCACCCTGTACACCACGCTGCAGCCCTGCGTGCTCTGCGCCAAGATGCTGATCAACTGCGGGGTGCGCGAGATCCACTACGTCGAGGGGTATCCCGACGAGCTGTCCCGAAGCATGTTCGCAGAGGCGGGCGTCGTCGTGATCAAGGAGGATCTCCCATAAGCGACCTGCTGGAGCTGCCGTCCGCGGTCCAGCTCGCCATCCTCGGCTTCATCCTCGCGGCGAGCATCGTCATTCTCGCCACGCCGCTCATGGCTCGCCTGGCCCGGCGCACCGGCGTCGTCGACCGCCCGGCCGACGAGCGCCGCATGCACCGCCAGGTGACGCCGCTGCTCGGCGGCCTCGCCATCTACATCGGGGTGATGGTCCCTACGCTCGTCCTGGTCAAGAAGGAGCCGGCCACCATGGCCATCCTGGTCGGCGGCTCCATCGTGGCCCTCGTCGGGGTGATCGACGACTACGCCGAGATCAAGCCGCTGCTCAAGTTCGCCGGCCAGATCGCGGCCATCGCCGCGCTGCTGGCCTACGGCGTGCGCATCGAGTTCCTCTCCGTGCCGCTCACGAGTATCACCGTGACCCTGTCGCCCGTCATCGCCATCCCGCTGACCGTGCTCTGGGTGGCCACCATCATCAACATGGTCAACTTCATCGACGGGCTCGACGGCCTGGCCGCCGGCGTCTGCGCGATCTCGGCCCTGACCTTCGCCGTCATCGCCCTGTCGCTCGACCGCGGGCCCACGGGCGTGGCGGCGGCGATCCTGGCGGGCGCCGCCTTCGCCTTCCTGCGCTTCAACTTCTATCCGGCCAGCATCTTCATGGGCGACGCCGGCTCCATGCTGCTCGGCTTCGTGCTCGCCGTGATCAGCATCCAGGGCGTGCTCAAGGGCACCGCGGCGGTCGCCCTGATCTTCCCGCTGCTCGTGCTGGGCGTGCCCTTCGCCGACCTGTTCCTGGTCGTCTTTCGCCGGCTGCGCCGGGGAGTGCCGGTCTACACGAGCGGCCGCGATCACGTGCACCACGACCTCGTGCTCGTCGCCGGCTTCTCGCAGCGCACCTCGGTGCTGCTGCTGTACGGCTGGTGCCTGCTGCTGAACGGTCTTGCGCTGGCCATGAGGTTCCACGCCTGGGCGGCGATCGTCGTGCTGGGACTGGCCGCGCTGGCGGCGACCGCGTCGATGGGTCGCCTGTTGCTGCGCTACCGGGCACGCGATCTCGAGGCCGGCGGGGGAGAGGCGGCCGATCCGCCGGCCCGCCCCGCCGGGGCCCGGCGAGCCACGTCGCACCGGCGCCGCGGGCGCCGCACG
>Ga0335079_10004446_pt1 | contig 16141 bp, 14 predicted proteins | sample Lox_Sample_33_FD_206719 | JGI IMG/M metagenome (GOLD analysis project Ga0335079, IMG submission 206719) | Soil microbial communities from Loxahatchee National Wildlife Refuge, Florida, United States - Lox_Sample_3.3 | ecosystem: Environmental > Terrestrial > Soil > Wetlands | place: USA... | reverse complement strand
CGGAATTGGGCAAATTGCTCAGCGGCGAGCTGCCCGACGCCGGTTCTTGACTTCTACTTCTTGCCGCAATTTCTGCGCACGCTGCACATTTTTTCTGGAGCACTCCATGGCAACGCTTGGACTGATCGAATACACAGAGGCCAGCCCAGAGGTGAGGGCCGTCTATGACGACATCATGGCCACCCGCAAGACAGACTGGATCAATAATTTCTGGAAAGCAATCGCCCACGATCCTGGGACCCTCAAGCGGACCTGGCAGGACATCAAGCAGGTCATGGCCCCCGGGGCGCTTGATCCGGTGACGAAAGAAATGATTTACCTGGCGGTAAGCGTGAGCAATCAGTGCGGATATTGCATCGCGTCGCATACCGTGGGCGCGAGGACCAAGGGTATGACTGATGCCATGTTCAAGGAATTGATGGCGGTGGTGGGCATGGCCAATGAGACCAACCGATTGGTTGCGGGATATCAGGTTGAAATTGACCAGCAGTTTAAAGTTTAACGGAGGCGGTCGTGGCGCATGAGCTTTCCACTTCTTACCTGAAGGATTCGATAAGTGTTTTTGGGCACATCAAAAAGACCGCCGAGGGCGCCATGGAACAGGTGACGGACGAGCAATTGACCGCCACTCTGGATAAGGAAATGAACTCGATCGCCCTGATCGTGAAGCACATGACAGGGAATATGCGCTCACGGTGGACGGATTTTCTGAACACCGACGGCGAAAAACCAGACCGGAATCGCGACAGCGAGTTCGAACAACCTCCGGATAGCCGTGAGGCAGTCATGAAGCTTTGGGCCGAAGGATGGGATCACGTCTTTTCCGCTCTGAAGCCGCTATCGGAACAGGATCTGGGCCGAACGGTTGCGATCCGCGGCGAGCCTCATTCCGTGATGCAGGCCATCAACCGACAGATCGCGCACTACGCCTACCATTGCGGCCAGATTGTTTTTCTGGCCAAACATCTTCAACATGCGCAGTGGAAGTCGTTGAGTGTGCCGCGAGGAAAGTCGGAGCAGTTCACCGGCAAGGTGTTGGCAAAGGAAATCAGTCAGCGATAAGGCGCTCCTCAGGGGAGCCGGAATTGCTGGGCCTACGCGGCGAGCCAAAGCTCGCACCCCGGACGAGGACGTCCGGGGCTACGAAAATGTCGGAGCTACGTAAGCCTTCACCGCGATTTGGCCCTGGGAAATTTGTATTCGTGGCGCTTCATATCTACCCGGCGGCCACGAAAGATCACGCCCTCGGATTCCAGGCGCAATCGCTGTTCGATTGCTGAATCACCACGGAGTTTGATCTCGCCTCCTGCACCCAGGATGCGCTGCCAGGGAAGTCCAAAAGAACGGTGCAGCACGCCGGCCACTTGCCGAGCTGCTCCTGGGAGCCCCGCGGCGCGGGCAATGGCACCGTAGGTCGAAACCTTGCCGCGAGGAACCTGCTGAATCGCGGCCTCAATTGCTTGCCTGAGATTTAAGCGCGCCTTGGGCTTCCTGAGAGCCATGCTGACGAGTCAAAGCAAAAAAAGGAAAGTGAGGAATACGCGATATTTCCGCGCCTCGCCCCCGAGTCGGGAAGCCCGGCGGGAGGCGGTCAGAGAGAGCTAAGCAGCAACACCCTTCCGGAAGGAGTCGACTGCTTCCTTCTCGCTGTCAAACACCTCAAAGATTGTCACCAACTTGGTCACCTGCAGCAAATCCCCAACCCGCTGCGTCAGGTTAGCCAGTTTGACTGCGCCCCCGGCATTGCGCGCGGTAGTATAAAGCGCAACCAGAGTTCCCAACCCGCCGCTGTCGATGTAACTGATGTCAGCCAGGTTAAGCACGATGCGCGAGTTTTCTCCGATCAGCTTCCTGACCGTATCGCGGAGGAGCGCCGACTCGTCGCCAAATACGATGCGACCGGCACAATCGACGACCGTGACGCCATCCACCATTCGAGTACTCAATTTGAGTTGCATGGAACCCTCCCGCAAACCTACCAGGCCAACGCCAAGGGTATCGCGTGGATGGGCCGTAGTGCAAGGCCTTCATGGGCATGCGGTCGATGACATTGTGAGCGTGCTCACATTCACGATAAAGGCATACCGGTGCGGGTCACAGCTTCCGGGCAAGGCGCGAACCTGCGCATCACGTATAATCAGGAGTTCTCCTCACCATGAGTTACCAGGTCCTGGCGCGCAAATACCGTCCGCAGAAGTTCTCCGAGGTCATTGGACAGGAGCACGTCACCCGCACGCTGAGAAACGCCATCGAACAAGGCCGGACGGCACACGGGTATATTTTTAGTGGACATCGCGGCATAGGCAAAACCACTGTTGCCCGCATTCTGGCCATGGCGCTTAACTGCCGGTCTTCGGAAAAGCCGGTCCCAGAGCCTTGCGGCGTTTGCGAATCATGCACTGAGATACGCGCAGGAAATTCCGTGGACGTAATCGAGATCGACGCGGCCACCAATCGGGGAATTGACGAAATCCGCGAGTTGCGTGAGGCCGCGCGCTACCGTCCCGCCCGCGACCGTTTCAAGATTTACATTCTCGATGAAGCTCACCAGATCACGGACGCGGCATTCAATGCGCTGCTCAAAACTCTGGAAGAGCCTCCGAGCCACGTAGTTTTTATGCTGGCGACCACGCAACCTGAGGACATTCCTCAGACCATTCGCTCGCGCTGCCAGCACTTCAGTTTTCGAGCTGTGCGCTTCGAAGAAATCGTGGGACAACTGAAAGATATCGCGGCAAGGGAAAAGATCGAAGCTGACGAGGATGCTCTCGCGCTTCTGGCCGAAGCGGGTGATGGTTCGATGCGCGACGCGCTTTCCATCCTTGATCAGGCCATCGCGTCCGCCGATGGGCGCTTGACGGCGGAACAGGTCCGCCAACTGGTGGGTGCGGCTCCTTCCGGGGTGCTTGAAGATGTGATGCGCGCCGTGGCTGAGGGGTCGAGCGAACAAGTGTTGCGGCTAGTGGACAAGTTGATCACCGAGGGCCACAGCCCGACGCACTTTGCGCGGCAAATGGTGCGCTTTCTCCGCAACACGACCGTGGCCAAGATTGCCGGTGGGGATTCTTCCCTGCTGCAGATTTCAGGTGACGAACGGCAGCGGGTAGCTCGGGTAGCAGAGCTGTTCAGCGAGGAAGACCTGGCGCGCCATTTGCAGATCATGCTGAGGACACACAGTGAGCTTGGCTATCGTCAGGAGCAGCGGTTCCACCTCGAGTTGGGCTTGCTCAAGATGGCGCACGCACAGCGGCTCTTGCCGATCGAGCAGCTGTTGAGCGAAGCTGGCGTCCCGAACCCGGCTCGGCCGTCAGGCAAGCCTTCGGTTGTTCCGGATATCAGGAAGTCCGAATCGCCCTCGCGGTCTTCCGTTTCACCCTTCGCAGCCGATTCGGCGCGCAAAAGCGGAACCAAGCCGGAGCTCGCCACAGAAAGCCGCGCTGTCGCCGCGGCTCGGGGAATTCCGGCGGGGGCATCGCAAACACCTGTGATTATGGGATCGGCTGTTCCCGCAGCCGCGCCCGAAGTCCCCCCGCTGGACGATGCGTCGCCGCAACCCTCGCCCAGCGAACAGGACGATCTGCGGGCAGTCGTGGTCAATGCCCTGGCCAACGCGGGCCACCGTATGCTCGCTTCCATGCTGGAAGCTGGGGAATGGCGGGTAGAGCGCAACGAGCTGATGGTTTCGGTGGCGGCTTCTGAAACGGTGATTGACATGTCGCTGGGGGCCGATGCGAAACGCCTGGCGACTGCCGCTGCCAGTGGCGCCGTTGGACGACCGCTCAAGCTGCGCGTGGTTTCCAGCGGTAATGCTCCGCACACGACTCCGGAATCAACTTCGCGCTCTTCTCCGCCTCAGCCCGCTTCCAATGGTGGAGGCCGCAGCCGAGCCGAGCAAGACCCCATTGTCCGCCGAATGCAGGAAAAATTTGGCGCTGAGATCAGAACGATTATCGATTACAAAGACAAAGAGAGGCGTTGACGGGCGGCGTATCCGGGCGGAGCAAGAACCCGCGATTGAGACCCGGCATCCAACACGATTATGGGCGGATTCAACCTGCAAGACTTGATGTCGCAAGCCAAGCGGCAGTACGAGGCGCTGCAGAAGAGGATGGCAGAAACTGTGGTCGAGGGCTCTTCGGGCGGCGGCACGGTCGTAGTGAAGATGGATGGCCGCAAACAGGTGCTCAGCATCAAGATTGATCCTGAGGCCATCAAGGCAGGCGATCTCGAGATGCTGCAAGATCTGATCACCGCCGCCATTAATGGCGCTGGCCGGAACGTGGATGAAGCTATGCAATCGACGATGGGCGGTATGCTGGCGGGGTTAGGTCTGCCGGGAATGTGAAACGTTACCCGTAACTGTCACTCTGTGCCGCGAGATTTTTCTCCGAGAATCATTGTCCTCCCATGAACCGATTTGCCGAACCGATGTCGCGGTTGATTGACGAGCTGAAAAAACTGCCGGGGATTGGCAGCAAGAGCGCCCAGCGTCTCGCCTTTCACATCCTGCGCTCCAGTGATGACGACGCCGAGGCCCTTGCCACCGCGGTGCGTGACGTAAAAGCCAACCTTCGCCTCTGCTCAATCTGCAACAACATCACTGACGTGGATCCCTGCGTTTATTGCAACAGCCCCACACGCAACCAGCGTCTGGTGTGCGTCGTAGAAGAGCCCACCAACATCGCTGCCATCGAGAAAACCAGGCATTTCAACGGCGTCTATCACGTGTTGCACGGATCCATTTCTCCGTTGCACGGCGTGGGACCGGAACAGTTGCGGATCGCCAATTTGATGCAGCGTGTGGAAGGCGGGCAGGTGGACGAGGTAATTCTCGCCACCAATCCGACCGTGGAAGGCGAAGCCACCGCGACTTACTTGTCCGGTCAGCTGCGGCGCGCCGGTTTGAGAGTGACGCGCATTGCTATGGGCATTCCCGTCGGCAGCGATATCGAATACGCCGATGAGATCACCATGTTGAAGGCCATGGAAGGCCGCAGGGAAATGTGAGAGTTTTCGCTCCCTGAATTAGCCGCGTCTCGACTCAAGTGTGAGAATCCGGCCTTCGGCTTTAGGACCTGCAACGGCGGGGAGTCGCGCAGCGGGCGCGTATGTCCCAGCCTGCAACTTGTGAGTAGCGGTCTTTAGCGGCCGCACGGCTATGGGACGGCGCATGACTACCTCGAGAAGGTGCCTGGCGGCGGCGACCGACTCGGCTAATTGATCAAGCGGCGAATAGCCTTCTGCGGCTACGACAATCACTCCCTGGTGAAGAGCAACCTCGAGCCTTCGAATGCGGCCATCGCGCTCGGCGTCCAAAGCATTGGCCAATCGAAGAATGCCGGCAAGAAGGCGCGCCTGCCGCCCCTCAGTCCGGGACAAGCCTCGCAGGACTTTCTGCCCAGGGCGCGGCAGTGCTCCGCGATGGAAACGTGCCACAATCGCCGCCATTTGCAGGTCATGTTGCTGCCACCCCAGGGGTGGGGGCATTTGGTGGATCATGCGATAAGAAACTTTTTGGTGCCCCTTTTCTTTCCGGAACCGTCCCACGTCGTGCAGTAGCGCCCCGGCGCGCAAAATCTCACGTTGATGGACCGACGGGGAAACGACTGGCGGACGGACAACTGGCGGCACAGCGATCTCGCCAATACCCACCAGGCCATCGAAGAGCCGCACCGCGAGCCGCGCCACATGGGTCGAGTGCTTCATGTCCGGATCACGGAACGATGCCCAAAGCTCCATTCGCTTGAACCCAGCGGCTGCAATCCTGCTGGCCTGAGGTAACTCCTCCCGCCACGTCTGCCACAAGGCGTTCTTCCCCATCATCTTGTCACGGTACTTTCTGATTCGCTCAGCCCGTTCTTTCTCGACGCGGGTATGCCAGTGCAAACGCAGGGGCTCATCCGGAAATACCGCCAACTCCAAAGCAGTGGCCCACAGAACGTCCAAATCGTGGACTTCACCGAGCAGGTCTTGCAGTTCCTTGAGATCATCCTTCCACTTAGCGTGCTGTTGGGGCAGGAAATTCTCAACCAGATAGCGAAAGCGCTTAATCCCGATGCGCAGACGGTGCCATGAAGATTGGGAACCGTGGCGCAGCGCCAGGCGGTGCAACTCGTGGGCCTCATTCCAACGCTCCAGCGCGAGATGGCCAAAGACCACGCTTCCCTGCCGCAACCGGGATGCACGGCGGGGAAGCTCCCGGCTCCATCGCGTCCACTGCTTGCGGTCGAAGTCCTTCAACGAATTCGAAGCCTCAGTTTTCAGGTGGACTTCACGCGTGTTTAGGAAGTGCAGCAGGGCGGTGGTCACGGGGTCGTCCGGCACACCCAGACGCTGCACCCACTCCGCCATCACCTGTACATCGCGCAACTCTCCCAGGCTGCTGAAAAGACGTTTGCCAGCTTTTTTCATCTGCTTCCAGCCCGGGTCGGGGTCAACGGTCATGATTCCGTCGGCCATCGACCGGCAGCGACGCAGGCAGATTCGAAGGTCGTGGACCGGGTCAGCAGCGAGTTCGTGAGCGGCATGATCGCACTCATCCAGCACGCGGCGCATCCAGAAGGCAAGGCCCGCTTTTCGCCGTCGTGTTTTTGGTAATGGAATGACCGCAAGAGAGGACAAGCAATTCTCCTGGCTGGAAGTCCAGCCCCTTATTCTCGCCTGTCACACGGTTTTGTTCCAGTGCTCGGAGCCGCCCTCGTCTGGGCATCACGGCAGACCCACGGGCGGGCCCGGTTTCGCCATTCCTTGCGTTACCTCCGTAACGTGCATCGCCTTACTGTTTCGCATTACGCTAACCCGGTAACTCGCAGTTGCAGGAGCTACGTATTCCCACGGCAGACACAACTGGCGCCACCAACAGCCGGATCGCGACTGCGCGTGCCTTCGTTCACAGTTTGAACATTCTGGTCAAGTACATGCGCCTGTACGGGCCCGACCACAAGCGGACCGAAGGCCAGTTTGAGATCGCCTGGAACGAGCTGCAGCAGGGTTTGCCGAGAGGCACGGACGGCGGATTTCTGCTTGGAGTTTCGGAAAACAAGCTGTTGTTGGAGGGGGTTCCGCTCGAAGCCGGGCAGGCGGAGCGCAGCTTTGCCCAGCTGCTTACGACCGCCGGCTTAGCCAGTATCCACTTCTCCAACACTGTGACCATAGAAGACTTTTCCCGCCTGGTTCGAGCCTTTGCGGTGGCCGGCTCCAGGGCCCAGGACGTCGCCAAGCAAATCAAGGATACTTTTGGTGACAACAAGAAGGCGGCGATCCGCATCAATGAGGTCAAGTTTGTGGCGGCCGATCCGGCAACCGGCGAGATCAGCATTGCCGCGCAGATTGCTGCCCAATCGCTGGGACCAGAATTCAAAGAATGGCTCAACGATCCTCAAAAGCTGCTGCAACTCATCGCCGCCGCGGAGGGGGCCAAGAGCGGAGGCGGGGTCCCTGGCGGCGCCCCTATTGGGAGCGTTCCCAATGTGCCTGTGGGCGCTGCTGTAGCGGAGGGCGGCGGCGCCTGGACCGGCGGAGTTGTGCCACTGCAAGAGGAAGAAGTGATTCAGGCGATCCGCCTGCTGACGCGCTTCGGGGAAGTCGGCGGTGACCCTGGCGCCAACCCTGAGGCCCTGCAAAAGGAACTCAGTGCGGTCGATGCCAACACCAAAGTTAACTTGCAGCAGCTCCTGGGCAGCCTGGCGGCGAAGGCCAGCCAGGACCTGACTGAAACGCAAACACCCCTGTTGATGAAGGCCGCCGAGCATATGGCCATCCGCTTTGCTCTGGACCGCTTTCAAAAAGGTGAAATCAAGGTCAATGCCGTGCACCAGATGATGGAGCACATGAGCCGTCAAATGGACACGCTGCGGCAGATCTTGCGGATTCAGGAAGACAAGATGAGCAAGGCGGGAATCCTGGTGGATTCCCACGCCGACATCCTGGACCGATTGTTCTGGGCCGAGGTTCCGGATGCCGGCAAGAAGAGCGTATTGCTTTCTCATGAAGCGCCATGCGTCCCCCCGCGTAACGTGCGCCAGTTCATCGATGTATTGCTGGATCGCGAGGACAAGGAAACCGCCATTGCCATCCTGCAGAATTATGTGAACTGCCTGGATGCAAAGGATGCTGAGCCCCGGCGCAAAACAGCCACCGGCATGGGCCAATTGGCCGACTTGTTCGCCGCCGCTGGGGGAGATATCACGGCGCAGGCAATTCAGAAAGTAGGAGAGGTGCTCATCCGGGAAGCGGATCCCGAGCTGCAAAGCCTGCTCGGAGCCGCTATGGTTCGCCTGAGCACAGAGGCCGGCACGCGCAAGCAATATCGAGCCCTAAGCACGCTGTGTACGACCCTGGAGAATGTCGGCAAGCAGAGGCCGGTGCTGGCCACGGAGCTACGTCCGCGTATCGGCGTAGAAAACCGCCTGCCGGAGTTCATCGAGGAATGCATGCACTTGCCCCAGCTGCCGCCGGAGCTGCTCCAGGTACTGAGGCTCACCTCGCAAGCCGCGGTGGAACATCTGGCTGACCGATTCTTCCGCTGCATGCGGCGCGAAGAGTGCGATCGCATGGTGGATATTGTCAAGGAGCTGGGCTCGCCAGCCATGCAACAGCTCCGGGAAATGCTGCGTACCGGTCAGCCACGCCAGGCTGCCGGCGTCGTCGGTCTCTTGAGCCGCCTCGACGTGCCCACGATGCTCGAATTGCTGCCGGCCCGTCTGCCGGAATGGAACCGCTTCTATCATGATGTAGTCGTGCGCCAGGTCGCCTATGGCGCGGCACACGACCGCGGACGCTCACTGCTCGAACTTCTGGAAATTCTCGACCCGCTCGTTCTGCCCCAGGCCATTGATGAGATCGGGATGAGCGGAGATCGATCCGCGGTTCCGCCTTTGCTGGTCATGGCCGAAGCTGGTGAAGCGCAGGGACGTTCGCCTCTCTTACAGCTGAAAGCGGTCGAGTCCCTGGGCAGACTGCGCGAACCCGACGCCGTGCCCGTGCTGCGAAATCTGCTGGAAGCCAAGAAGATGTGGAAGTGGGTGAACCATAAGGAGCTGCGCATCGCCGCTGCCCAGGCACTGACCAAAATTGACCCTCGTTATGGAAGCCAGGTTTTGGCCGACAACGGTCTGGAGCCTGCGGAACTCGCAATCGCTCCCCTGGATGCAGCCCCGGCGTGCCCGTGGGTGCGGCAACGGCGCTATGAGCGCATCGTTCTGCGCAAGACATTTTCCGCCACCATCAGCAGTTCGTGGGGAAAGTCCAGCATTCAGGTTCGCGAACTGAGCCTGGGCGGTGGCATGGGGACGAAAGAGGACAATCTTCGCGTCGGCTCTGAAGCCAACATCGACATATCGGCTGGCGTGCGCCATATTCGCGGCCAGGTTTTGCTGCGCCGCGCACGGGTCAACGAAATTGGATTTGAACTGGTCAATACCGACCTGGAAAGCCGTTACCGCCTGCGGCGCATGCTGATGGACTCCGTCGAGAACTCGCCCGGCACCAAGGAAGGCGAGTGGGACGGCCAGCGCAAGCCGTAGCTGCACAATTTTCCACCCCAAGTCAAAAAGCCTCTGCCGGAAGTTGACAGAGGCTTTTTAATTTTCTGAACACTTCTCACTTCACCTTGGCGAAAATAATAACCAGCGTGTAGAGCGCCAGCGATTCGATCAGCGCCAGCCCCAGAATCAACGCCAATTGAATGCCCGGACGGGCGGCAGGATTCCGTCCCAACGCCTCGGCCGCCGACGCGGTTGCTTTCGCCTGGCCCAAGGCGCATAAGCCCGAAGCAAGAGCCATGGAGAAGCCCGCCGTGATCGCCACCCAATTGGTGGCCGCGGCTTCCCCTCCCTGCGCCAACGCCGGCACCACGAAACACAACAGTGACAGCCCCATGAACAGATTACTCAGTTTACGCATTGTGTTGCCCCCTTGTATGAATTGCCGCCAGTGGGTGGTTGACGTCATCCTCGTACAGACGCCCTCACGCTGAACGGCGACCGAAAATTGTGAAATCAGTGCTCTTCTGCCACAGCTCCTGCCAGGTACACCGTGGTCAGCAAAATGAAGATGTAGGTTTGCAGCAATGAGACTCCGATGTGCAGACCCAAGAACAGAATCGGCACTCCCAAAGGCACCAGCGAAAAGAAAACCAGAGTCACCATGTCCCCGGCGTACATGTTAGCGAATAGTCGAATCGTGAGCGAAAGCACCCGCGCCAGGTGGCTGATGATTTCAATGGGAAGCATCAAAATCGCCAGCGGTATCCGGATAAAAATTGACATGCTTTTGTCCGAAGGCCCCAGGAAGTGCGCCAAATAGGCTGGTCCCGCATGCTTGAACCCCTGCGCCTGGTAGTAGAAAAAAGCACAAATCGCGCATCCCAAAGGCACCACGGGGACGGCAGTCGGAGACTCGAAACCTGGGATCAAGCCGATCAAGTTGCAAAGCAGGATGAAGAAGGCGAGGACCATCAAGAACGGCGTGTGCGCTTCGCTGTGGTCACCGATGATCTCGTGGCTCTGGCCTTCAATAAGATCCTGAACCCCCTCGAAGGTATGCTGTAGAGCACCAGGTTTGTCCACGGAAAGCTGTGAGCGCAACAAAGCGAAGACGGCGACCAAGAACAAGAAAACCAGAAGCTCCATGGCTACTGCATTATGAATCGGCGCCTGGGGATACTTTGGCTCGATGTGCAGCAGCCGGAGCAAGGCCGTGATCGGTCCGGCAAAAAGGTGGTTGAGGATTGCGGTAAACCAGAGTTGTTCAGGCATTCCCGGCTTCTCGGCTAGCTTTTAATTTCCCTGACATTTCGGTTCGGAGATCAGATCCTTCGCGCCAGCGCGACATACACTTCGTAGGCAGCTTCGCACGCGATCGCTGCCACGGGCAGAAAAAGACCGGCAAATAACCCGTAGAGACTCGCAGGCCAAACACTAACGATAACATAGGCCACGAGAGCCATCAAAACGTAGCGAGCCAGGAAGCGCAATACGATTCCTCCAGCGGATCGCGGCTTCCCCGCCTGCGTGACTCGCTCGGCGAACGCTTCCACAACCTTCTTGAGCCAGCTAAAATTCAGATAGGAAACCATTGATCCACAAGCAAAGCCCGCAGCGACACCCCAGCCATAGCGCAACCACAGAGCCACCGCTGCAACGACCGCTAACACAACCATTGCCCACGAGATGCGACCCAGGGCGCCCGAGTAGAACGAATCGCTGTTGGCATCAACCATCGAAAACGCCATTAGTCGGGATCCGACGACGAAATCACGGTGCGAATTAGCTCGACAAAACCGGAAATGATGCCGAGGAGAAGCCCGACGATGCTAATCCACGTCTTGTGCAGCCAGTGATCGAGAGCTGACCCGAGCAACCAACCGGCCGCCGTGGCCGCGGGCAAGACAAACGCGAGCTGGCTGTAACGGCCCACTTGCAACCAGAAATTCGGCTCTTTCTGTGGAGGTTCAGGGTTGTGGGACGAAGGCTCAGGGGATGGCACGAGTTTTTGCCCAGGAAAGACAGACAAAGAATGACGGCCTGACAACTTCTAATTCTTGCACTACCGTGGCAGGCTGGCTGTCACTGTCCGAATGAAAGGTTCGGGATAAACTCCGATCACCACAGTCGCCAACGCAGTGATGCCCAAGGCAACTCGCATTCCCAAACTGACAGGGAGGCGGGTTTTGTCCAGCGCTTCGCGCATGAACATTTGGTTGGCGATCCGCATGTAGTAGTAAAGCCCGAAGACTGCGTACAGCACCGCCAGCGAAGCCAGCACATAGTGCCCGCTTTCGATCAGGCTGAGAAAGATAAAATACTTGCCATAAAAACCAGCCAGAGGCGGAATTCCCGCCAGCGACAGCAAGAAAATGAGCATCAACACGGCTTCCACGGGCGCACGGGAATAAAGGCCGGCGATGTCGTCGATCTCATCGCCGATTATGTTCCGCTGGCGCAGCGAGGTGACCACGGCAAACGCGCCCAGATTCATGAAGGTGTAGACCAACAGGTAGAGCAGAATACCTTTGAATCCGTCGTAAGACGCCGGCGTCCCATAATCCACTCCAGCCAGCGCAACCAGACCCAGCAGCATGTAACCTACATGCGCGATCGAGGAGTAGGCCAAAAGACGCTTCAAATTGTTCTGGGTGAGAGCGGCCAGATTGCCCACCGTCATGGTCAGGATGGAAACCACGATCACCAGCGGAACATAAACTGTTCGCAGCGGGTACAGGCCCCAGAGGAAGATGCGCAGCAGCATCGCCCAGGCCGCGGCTTTCACCGCGACCGACATGAATCCAGTGACGCTGGTGGGGGCGCCTTCGTAGGCATCCGGCAACCATTGGTGGAAGGGCACAGCCGCGATTTTGAAGAGAAGGCCGGTAGCGGTGGCCAACAATGCAACCACGGCAATTGGATCAGCGTGGCCCTGCCGGACCGCAAGAAGCCGAGCCATGGCCTGGGAGATCGCGCCCAGTTTGGTGCTGCCGCTCAAGCCATAGAACAACGACAGCCCGTACGCGAAGATTCCGGAAGAAAATGCTCCCAGAATCAAATACTTCAGCGCCGCCTCATTGGAGCGTTTGTCAGTGCGCAGAAAACCCACTAGCACGTAGGTGGAGATCGCCATCAGCTCCAGGCCAATGAAGATCAGCACGATGTCATAGCCCGCTGCCATACACATCATACCCACGAGAGAAAAAAGAATCAGTGCGTAGAACTCGCCGTGGTTTTCATGCTCGATCTCGAGATAGCGCACTGACATCAGGATCGCGACCGCGCCGCCAGCCAAAAACAGATACCAGAAATAGATGGAGAATGGATCCACCAGCATCGAGTTCATGTAAGCGGATTGCGCGGGAATGTGAACCCGTTGGAAAGCTGCCTGGACCCTCTCCACACCGATAGCAGACGCGGCGATACCGACCAGTGCAACCGCCGCGTTTGCCCATTTCCAGGCGGGCGGAAGCAACAGGTCAAAAAGAAGAATGCCCAAGGCGAACAAGGTCAGCTCGATGATTGGCAACGAGAGCAGATAATCGGTCGGGGTGAAGTATTGTCCCATCGCCTGAACCTATTTGCTTCCTTTCGTGTTTCCGGGAACCAGCTGAGCCACAGGAATCCCGTTTGGCGCCGTTTGGACGGGAGTTGTCGAGGCGTTCACGTTCCCGCTGACCGGGTAGTCCGGACGCACTCGGAGCACCAACTCATTCACCGGCTGTTCGAGAATCTGGAAGAACGGCTTGGGATAGAGCCCGATCCACAGCGCCAGAATGAGCAGCGGAGCGAACGTCAACACCTCGCGCGGCGTCAAGTCGTGCAGCTTCTCGTTCTTGGGGTTCGTCACCGTACCGAAAAATACCCGTTGATACAGCCAGAGCAGGTACGCGGCCGCCAGAATCACCCCTGGAACCGCCCACGCGGTCCAGAACAGCCCGCTATGTCCGGCGATATCTTTTGACATGAACGTGCCCTGCAGGATGGTGAACTCGCCCACGAAACCGTTCAATAGCGGCAATCCCATTGAGGAAAGAAACATGATCAGCGTGATCGTCGCATAAACGGGCATGATGTTCGAGATGCCGCCGTATTCCGCGATCTCGCGGGTGTGCCGTCGCTCATAGAGAATGCCGACGATCAAGAACAGCGCGCCTGTAGAAATGCCGTGGTTTACCTGCTGAAGCACCGAACCGCTCAGCCCGAGCGGCGTTAAGGCGAAGATGCCCAGCGTGCAGAAGCCGAGGTGGCTGACCGACGAATAAGCCACCAGTTTCTTCATATCCTTCTGCATGAGCGAAACCAGCGCCCCGTAGATGATGCCGATGATGGAAAGCGTGATCATCCAAAAGCGAACCCGGGGATGCATCGCGACATCCGGGAAGAAAGGCAAGGCGAAGCGGATGAAGCCGTAGGTTCCCATTTTCAGCAAAACGCCAGCCAGAATAACGGAGCCGGCGGTCGGCGCCTCCACGTGAGCATCGGGCAGCCAGGTGTGGAACGGGAACATTGGCACTTTGATAGCGAAAGCAAGAAAGAACGCCAGGAAAAGCAGAATCGCGTAAGTTGCGCCGTATAGGGGATCGTGAAAGATTTTCGGCGCAGTAGTGTAAAGCTGAGGGATGCTGAAGCTGTACGTTCCCGTCTGGCGGTAGTTGTAGAAGTAGAGGAAAAGCACAGCCAGCAACATCGCGACAGAACCCAGCAACGTGTAGAGGAAGAACTTGATGGCGGCGTAGAGCTTGCGTGGGCCGCCCCAAATGCCGATCAGCAAATACATCGGTACCAGCATGGCTTCCCAGAAGACAAAGAAGAGGAAGAAATCCAGCGCCATGAACACGCCCAACATGCCGGTCTGCAGCACCAGAAACCAGATGTAGTATTCCTTCACCCGGGTCTCGATGGCGGTCCAAGAGGAAAGGATCGAAATCCAGCCCAAGAGCGTGGTCAGCATGATGAGCAGGAATGAGATGCCGTCAATGCCCAGCACATAGCCGGCGCCGATGGAGGGAATCCAGTTGTTGGGCGTGCCCTCGATAAATTTAAAACCAGGCTGATAACGCTGCGCCCAAAACCATGGGACTAGCGGGAGAGAAACCAGCAATCCCGCCAGCGCAAAAAGATTCGCGATCCAGCGGATGGCTTCTTTGTTCTCCTTGGGAATAAACAAGAGCAGGATCGCGCCCACCAGCGGCGTGAAGAGAATGATCGAAAGTATATGACTTTGCATAGTTTCTCGCTGTAGAGACGGTAGCTCGCTGCGTCTCCACCGTGCAGCAACTGCTCCGCCGTAGCGCCGGCGTCTCGCCGGCTGTGCCGCCGCCGGGACGGCGGCGCTACAAATCAATGCCAGGCGTAATAAGCGACAAATCCCACGAGGCCCACCACCATCACCAGCGCGTACCACTGCACCAGGCCCCATTGCAACAAGCGTGTCGGAAAATACGAGATCCCCTGCGCGACGTAAGCCGGCCCGTTAACACAGAGACCGTCGATGATCCATTTGTCCCACCAACTGGAAAGCCAGCCGGCGGCGCGCGTCATCCACCCTGCAGTGTTGACGGTGCCATCGATCACATGCGAATCAAACCACGATGAAGCTTCGCCCAGGCCCATGACCCCCAGACGAGCGCCGCCGATCTTGCGCCGTCCAGTAAAGACATAGTCGTAGCCTTCGTCCACGTAATACTTGTTCAGCAGCACGGTGTAAGCTGGGTGGAAGGCCTGTTCGATGGGCTCAACATAGCCTTTGTTGACCTGGCTGTATAAGCGATAAGCCACGCCCCCGCCCGCTACCGCAGCACCGACGGAAAGGAGCATGAGTATGTACTCCAGCGGGCTGGTGTGCTCTTCTTCCCGCTTGCCCGCCGCCAACTGTGCCCTCTCTCCCTCGGCTCGGAATACTTTGGCTTCCCGGGCAAATACTGGATCGAGAAATTTCTCGAAATAATTTGTTTCGCTCTTGAACCCAACCAGCCTAGCCAGGCTGTGCGGAAAACCCATGAAGCCCGCGACAATCGACATCAGGGCTAAAATCACCAATGGCGCGGTCATCGACTTGGGACTTTCATGAACGTGGTGTTCCACTTCATGACTCATGCGCGGGCGGCCAAAAAATGTCAGACAAATAAGGCGCGCCATGTAAAAGGCGGTCAATAGTGCAGTGATGAACCCAACCAGCCACAGGAAACGATAGGCACCGCCTTCTGAAGACCATGCCTGCCACAGGATTTCGTCTTTGGAGAAAAATCCGGCAAACGGGGGAATGCCCGCGATGGCCAGCGTGGCGATCAGCATGGTTTTGTAGGTCACCGGGATGCGCTGGCTCAGATCGCCCATATTGCGCATGTCCTGCTCACCGCTCATGGAGTGGATCACCGATCCCGCGCCAAGGAAGAGCAACGCCTTGAAAAATGCGTGAGTGAACACGTGGAACACGCCGGCGGCAAACGCCCCGACTCCCAGCGCCAGAAACATGTACCCCAGTTGTGAGACTGTCGAATACGCAAGCACCCGTTTGATATCGTTCTGCACCAGGCCAATCGTGGCGGCGAAAATTGCCGTCAGCGCCCCCACTACCGCTACAACTTTCATCGAAGACGGCGCCAGCACGAATAACGCATTTGACCGCGCCACCATGTACACGCCCGCGGTAA
>Ga0335079_10004445_pt1 | contig 16141 bp, 10 predicted proteins | sample Lox_Sample_33_FD_206719 | JGI IMG/M metagenome (GOLD analysis project Ga0335079, IMG submission 206719) | Soil microbial communities from Loxahatchee National Wildlife Refuge, Florida, United States - Lox_Sample_3.3 | ecosystem: Environmental > Terrestrial > Soil > Wetlands | place: USA... | reverse complement strand
ATGCCGATGGGGAAAAGTTCGGACGTGTTTATACGGACAAAGAGAAGGCGGACCGATTTGCCGACCGGCAAAAGCGATCGCCGGTTGTGAAATCCGCGCGCGTAACACAGATCTCTTGAAATCGTGAGACGAGCAGAGCGCTGACTGGTTCGAAAAAAGCCGGCGGTGGCGGGCTTGTCGCTGCCGGCGAAGGCGTGCTATAAACAGAGCAGTCGATTGAGCGGCCTTAGTATAGTGGTAGTACGGAACCTTGCCAAGGTTCAGGTGTCGGTTCGATTCCGATAGGCCGCTCCAGATTCTCCAGTTTGCATTTCTAGCTTCCAAGATCCCTACCTCAGAGCAGTCGAGCTACAGTTTACAAACTAGCGTTGGACAAGTGCCCCGCACGTGAAGTGTGGCGGCGATTGTGTTTGCCAGTGTTGTGGATTTCCTTAGGCGCAGGAATTTCCGCGTGATATTTAGGCCCTATTGCCTATAGAATCGGCCCGTTTCAGGATTAGATGGATTGTGCGCGGACCGGGTGTCCGTTACTGTAATGAAGAAGATCGTTGTCGCCGTGGGGAGTGTCCGAAAACCCAAGCTGCGCGCTGTTCGCGAGGCGCTGGCGGCATTTGCCGCGAGGCTTGTTCCGGATGGCGACTTTGAGGTTGTGGGCGAAGAAGTGGAGAGCGGCGTGAGTTCGACGCCGACGTGTTGCGAAGAATTGATGCGTGGCTCCAGAAACCGTGCCGAAGCGCTGGCGCGGATTGCGCGCGAGACGCGCAAGCCGTGGCGGTACTTTGTGGGCTTGGAAGGTGGGCTGGAAGTACTGCAGGACGAGCGGGCGCGGCGGGTATTCCTCGAGAGTTGGGCCTACGTGAGCGATGGCGTGCGCGGATTTTATGGACGCTCCGGAGGCATCGAAGTGCCGGAGGAATTGGCGCATCAGGTGTTGGAACGAGGGTTCGAGTTGTCGGAAGCGATCGACCGCTATGCCGGAAAAGTCGGGATTCGCGATGGCCAGGGCGCGTGGGGAGTTTTGTCAGGCGATTTGATCGCGCGCGACGAGTCGTTTCGCATCGCGGTGATCGCCGCGTTTGCGCCGTTCTATAACGCACGGATGTACGGGCGGGCGACACGGGCGGTGGGATAAACTAGAAATTGGGGAGAACCAGAGCGTGGATATCGTCAAGGGCAACATGGGTTGGATCGAAGTGGTGGTCGGGCCGATGTTTTCGGGCAAGAGTGAAGAGCTGATTCGCCGGCTGCGGCGCGCGGAGATCGCGAGGCAACGAGTGCAAATCTTCAAGCCGGCGATTGATGAGCGTTATGCTGCCAACGAAATTATTTCGCACTCGGGGCTGGGGATTCCTTCGGACAACGTCAGCAAGGCTGCAGAGATCATGGAGAAGCTGTCGCCGCGGACAGAGGTGGTGGGGATCGACGAGGCACAGTTTTTGGGAGAAGAAATTTTGGATGTGTGCACGCGGCTGGCGAATTTGGGAAAGCGCGTGATTGTCGCCGGATTGGATACGGACTATCGCGGTAGGCCATTTGAGCCGATGCCGAGGTTGCTGGCCGTCGCGGAAGAGATCACCAAGCTACTCGCCATTTGTGTGCGATGTGGCAATCCTGCAGTGCACACGCAGCGGCTGGTGGAGAGTGACGAATTGATTGTGGTGGGTGCCACTGGGATGTATGAAGCACGGTGCCGCCGATGCTTCGAGCCGAATCCCGCCTTGGCGCAAGAGAAACTTGGGCCGCAGCTTCTGTCGCGGAACCGCGCCGCCGGCAGTTCCGGTAACTAGTGCGACCAGTTAGTCAGCGAATTCCGCGCCGTGTGCTCTAGTCCGCTTGGAAGCGCATCTTCCTTGAGCTTACTGTGCGATTCCTGCAAACTGGCAACGCTGACGGGGCTCAATCTGCACACCGCAGGAATTCATGATCATCGAATCGAAGGCGCCGACGCGCGTTGATTTTGCGGGAAGCACTCTGGATATTTGGCCGCTGTACCTGTTTCATCCCGGTGCGGTGACGCTCAACGCAGCGATTTCGAGATATGCGTCCTGCGTGATGCATACGCATTCCCCGTGGGATGAACGCGTTAAGCTGGTCTCGCGCGACATTAAAAGGGAAGAGAGTTTTGCGTCGTTTTCCGCGCTGGTAAAAGCGAAACGTTATCGCTTGCCGCTGCTCGCAGAAATTGTAAAGTTCTTCCAGCCGCAAGGTGGTTTTACGTTGACGACCGATTCCGAGGCGCCGAATGGAGCGGGCATCGGCGGTTCAAGCGCGATGGCGGTGGCTATTTGCGCGGCGCTCGATCGGTATACCGGGGCGGGGAAGAGCAAGGTCGATTGGATTCACATCAGCCGGGATGCGGAAGCAATCGTCATTAATGTGCCGACCGGAACACAGGATCACTACCCACCGGCGTTTGGCGGAGCCGCAGCGATTGAGTTGCCTCCAGGCGGCGAGCATCGCGTAGAGCTGCGCGTCAATCTCGATGAGCTGCAGCGACGCATCGCGGTGTGCTACACGGGCAAGCCGCGGCAGCACGGCATCAACAACTGGGAAGTTTTTAAGGCGCAAATCGGCGGCAACAAAGCGGTGCAAACCAGCCTGGAGCGCATCTCGGACGTGGCGCAAAAGATGCGTTTTGCGATGGAAAAATCAGACTGGCATGAAGCGGGACGTTTGATGCGGGAAGAGTGGTCGTTTCGCAAGCGCAACCTGCCCACGATTTCCACGCCAAAAATTGACCGAGTGATTGAAGGAGCCCGTAAGAATGGTGCGCTGGCCGGCAAAGTGTGCGGCGCCGGAGGAGGCGGTTGCGTGGTTCTTCTGATTGAGCCGGATGCTCGCCGGAGGGTGGAAGACGCGATCGCCCAGGCAGGCGCCGAAGTTCTTCCCGTGACCATTGACCGTCAAGGGGTACAGGTCATTTCGCGCTGATCGCGGCCGCCAAACGGATTTGCGGGCCTTCCTCGCGCCCTTTTCTTGCATCATAGGGTTGTATGGACGGGGAATCGTACTAAAATAGGTTTGGTACCCCTTGTTCCAGGCAGCGTTGTTATGCCAATTCGCCTGATCTTCGCACTGACATTGTTTCTAGTGGCGGACGCGGATATTCCGCGTATCACCAGCTTGCGTCCGCCCGCGCGGGCGGTTGAGGCATTTCCTGCCGGTGAAGATCTCTCGCCTTTTCCAACCACAGCGCCGACTGGAGCAAGTAGCCAAGGGGAGGGTCAAGCGCCTGCCAAGCCCAAAAGTGCCACTCTGCAAGAGACCACCAAGTTGGAGTTGATTCGCTTTGTTTCTGGGGAGTTTGCAAAAGCCACGAAGTCGCTGCCCGCGGGTAAAGAAGGACTGATTGTAAATGTAGGCAAACCGATTCCGACGGAAATGCTCGAACGGGCTTTGGCCACGCATGGAGCGGCGGTGAATAGCGGCGACCGGGTGCAGATTACCAAGCTGGATTTTCAGGCCCACCAGATCATCGTGGATTTGAACGGCGGAGGCCGGGGCAAAAAGCGCTTGCGCGACCGCATTCATTTTGAAATGGGCGGCATTCCCACGATGACCAGCACGACGACGCAACAGGAGGAAACGGGGCCGCCGGGTCTGCAACCGGGCATGGGTAGCACGCTGTACCTCGAATTCGGAAAAACCGTTCCAGACCTGAGTCCCCAAGAGCTGAAAGACTTGCTTTCCCCCTTTCTCGATTTTGCCAAGCAACGTTCCGCTTCGACGCAGTGGATTGACACGCTGCCGCCGGAATTGAAGAAAGCCATTCAGGACCGTCGCCCGGTGGTAGGCATGGACCGTGAAGAAGTGGTGGCGGCCATTGGCAAGCCGGACCACAAGATTCGCGAACGCGACAACGAGGGGAACGACATCGAGGACTGGATTTACGGCCAGCCTCCGTCAAAGACCGTCTTCGTGCGCTTCAACGGCGACCACGTGACCAATATCCGCCAGTATCCGCAGTAAGCCCACACGCTGATGTGACCCAAGACCGTGCCGTGTACGTTGACTTTTCGTTAAGCTGCTCATAGCATCTTATGTTCGGCTTGCGGTCGTTTCCCCCTTAAGCGTCCGCTTACTTTCAAACATCCATCGGAGGAAGTATGCCCATCAAAGTAGGCATCAACGGCTTTGGCCGCATCGGACGGAACCTTGTGCGTACGGCGCTGAATGACCGGGACATTCAGTTTGTGGCGGTGAACGACATCACCGATTCGAAGACCCTGGCTCACTTGCTGAAATACGACTCGGTCCTGGGGAACCTGTCGCAAGACGTTACGCACACGGACGATTCGATCAGCGTAGATGGCCGAGGTTTCAAGGTGTTCAAGACTAAAGATCCAGGCGAAATCGATTGGGCGGGCGTGGGCGCCGAGATTGTGGTCGAATCCACGGGTCTGTTCACGAAGGGGCCGGACGCGAAGAAGCATTTGCGCGGCCCGGTGAAGAAGGTGCTTATCACCGCGCCGTCGGAAGGACCCGATGCCACGTTCGTGCTGGGCGTGAATGAGAAGAGCTATGACCCGGCGAAACACAATGTCGTGTCCAACGCTTCCTGCACGACGAATTGCCTGGCGCCCGTTGCGAAGGTCCTGCAAGACACCTTCGGGATTCAGAGCGGCACGATGACTACGATTCACTCGTACACGAATGACCAGCGTCTTTTGGATTTGCCGCACAAGGATCTGCGCCGCGCGCGCGCTGCCGCGTTGAATATGATTCCCAGTTCGACCGGCGCGGCGAAGGCATTGCACTTGGTCATTCCGGAATTGAAGGGCAAGCTGGACGGATACGCCATGCGCGTGCCGACGCCGAACGTGAGCGTAGTCGACTTGACGGTGTTTGTGGACAAGCCGGCGACGAAAGACGCGGTGAATGCAGCGCTGAAGGCCGCGGCGAATGGACCGATGAAGGGCATTCTTGGCTACACGGAAGAGGAGTTGGTGTCCTCGGATTTCAAGGGCAATTCGAACTCCTCGATCGTGGATTCGGGTTACACCAAGGTGGTGGGTGACCGTTGCGTCAAAGTGCTGGCGTGGTACGACAACGAGTGGGGCTACTCCTGCCGCTGCCGCGACCTTATCAAGCTGATGGCGGCTAAATTCTAATCAGGCGGGACGGGTACCGCCCGTCCCTTTTTCTTCGAAATCCCGAAATTAGTCGGTACTGCGAGTCGCAAAAACATGAACAAACTGACGATCAATGATCTCGATCTAGGCGGCAAGCGCGTCTTCATTCGTGTTGATTTCAACGTGCCGTTGAAAGATGGCGTCGTCACGGACGAAACGCGCATTCGCGAAACGCTGCCCACGCTGAAGCTCGCGATGGAAAAGGGTGCGCGGCTGATTCTCGCGTCGCATCTGGGCCGTCCGAAAGGTGGGCCGGACCCGAAATACTCCCTGTTGCCCGTGGCGAAGAAGCTGGAGTCCATGATTGGCAAGACGGTTCGCTTCGCCTCCGATTGCGCGGGAGCGGTTCCTGAATCGAAAAGCAAAACGCTGGCGGATGGCGACATTCTGTTGCTGGAAAACGTGCGGTTCCATCCGGAGGAAGAGAAGAACGACGAAGGGTTTTCGCGGCAACTCGCCGCGCTGTGCGATGGCATTTTTATTTGCGATGCCTTCGGTTCCGCGCACCGCGCGCATGCCTCGGTGGTGGGCATCACGCGTTTTGTTGAGCAGTCCGCCGCCGGCCTGCTCATGGAAAAAGAGCTGAATTATTTGGGGAAGGCGCTCACGAACCCCACGCGGCCCTTCGTGGCGATTTTGGGCGGCGCAAAGGTCAGCGACAAAATTGAAGTCGTCGAAAACCTGATGAAGATTGCCGATTCCATGTTGATCGGCGGCGGCATGGCGTACACCTTTTTCAAAGCGCAGGGCCTCCCGATCGGCAAATCGCTGGTAGAAGACGACAAGCTGGACCTGGCGCGCAAAATCCTGGCCGACGCTAAAGCCAGAAATTTCCGTCTGCTGCTGCCCGTGGATCACGTGATTGCGCCGGAGTTTAACGCCGATTCACCCGCGACGACGGTCGAAGTTGGCGCTACCCCGGTAGATCAGATGGGCTTGGACATCGGTCCCAAGACGGCTTCGGCATTTGCGTCAGAAATCATGCGGGCCAAGACGATCGTATGGAACGGGCCGATGGGCGTGTTTGAGATGCCGGCGTTTGCCAAGGGCACTCTCGAGGTTGCGCGTGCGGTGGCAGGGGCTACCGGAAATGGAGCGACGTCGATCGTCGGCGGAGGCGATTCGGTTGCGGCGGTGCATCAGGCCGGAGTGGCAGGGAAAATTTCGCACATCTCGACGGGCGGCGGTGCCTCTCTCGAGTTTCTGGCGGGAGCCAAGCTGCCGGGCGTCGAGGCGCTGACCGACAAGGGAAAAAAAAACGTTAGCGCCTTGATGGCCAGCGCCCGCCGGCGACGCGTGATCGCGGGCAACTGGAAGATGTTCAAGACGCAAGCCGAAACCGAAGCTTTTTTCGGAGGCTTCGGCAATCTGGTGCAGGGTGTCACCCAATGCGACATCGTAATCGCGCCACCCTACACTGCGATTCACACGGCGGTGAGCGCGGCCAAAGGCTCGCAAATTGCGATCGCAGCGCAGGACGTTAGCTGGGAAAAAGAAGGGGCGTTTACCGGCGAAGTCTCGGCGAAAATGCTGGTGGATGCCGGCTGCCACTACGTAATTATCGGCCACTCGGAGCGCCGCCAATACTTTGGCGAGACCGACGAGACGGTGGCGAAGAAGACCAAAGCTGCGCTGGCTGCCGGGCTTACGCCAATCGTTTGTATCGGCGAAACTCTCGAACACCGGGAAACCGGAGCCCACGAACATATTTGCAAGAGCCAGTTCCTGGCAGGGCCGGGTTCGTTGACCGACGAGGAGTTCTCCCGTATTCTGATAGCCTACGAGCCAGTTTGGGCCATCGGCACCGGCAAGACGGCTACACCCGAAATTGCCGCCGAAGCTCACCGCTTCATACGCGCCTGCGCCGCTGAGAAATACTCACCGGAACAAGCCTCGAAGTTGCGGATTTTGTATGGCGGCAGCGTCAAACCCGAGAATATTCAGGGCCTGCTGGCGCAGGAAGAACTGGATGGCGCGTTAGTTGGTGGGGCAAGCCTTGATCCCAAGGCGTTTGCCGATATCGTGCGAGATTGCGCAGGGAGATAGAGATGCCAGGTTGGATGAAGTGGACGTTGGCGTTGTTAGTCGGATTTCTGATTATTGTCGTTGGCTTTCGCTGGGCCGGCTGGTTGCTCACGACATTTTTCGTGATCAATTGCCTGGTGCTGATGGTGGTCGTGCTGCTGCAAAGCGGTAAAGCTGCCGACCTCGCCGGTGCGTTTGGCGGCGCAGGGAGCCAGACCGCGTTCGGGCCACGCGGCGCGGCGACCATTTTGTCGCAGGCCACCACCTGGTGCGCCATCATGTTCATGGTTTGCGCGTTTGCGTTGGTCGTGCGTGTGGACAAGGGCGTTGAGTCGAACGGTTCGGTGCTGCAGCAAACCTCGCGTCCTGCGCCAAAGAAAGCGCCTGCCAGCACACCGGCGACGACTCCATCTACGCCGGCACCGGCTTCCCCGATCCAGTCGCCGCAGCCGAATCCGCCTGCCTCGAGCAGTACGCCGGCTTCTCAGCCGCCCGCGCCTACGCAGCCGAAAAAACAGTAATGTTTTTGTTGCCGAGCCGAATGCCTGCGTTGCGTTCGGGTTGGAGCGGTACGTTGGAGGCGGTTCGGCGCATTCGTAAGAGTAGTTCGACGGCATTCGTAGCTACGGTGCGTCAGCCAAAGGATTCTGCTAGATTTAAACAGCTGGTTTCGCAACGGAGAGGTGGCCGAGCGGTTTAAGGCGCACGCTTGGAAAGCGTGTGTAGGCTAACCCCTACCGTGGGTTCGAATCCCACCCTCTCCGCCATTCCTTTTATTTTCTTGCACTTACAATCCTTGGTGTCTATCATGGTGTCTGTCTGAACCACTTCTCGCCCGTCCCCAGCGATCGAGAGAGCCAGAAAAACCATGTCCAAACGCGGAAATGCCTACGGCCCCGAAAATCGCGTCAACATCCTCAAAAAGGTCAAAGTCGGAAAAATTTGGAACCTGTACCCAGCGGTCTTGGAACCGAACGGCCGACTCCGTGACAAGGTTCGTGTCCATGGAAAAGTCGAGGTTCATCCCGAGGGATACTACTACATCGAATGGTGGCAGGATGGGCGCAAACGCGAACAGATCAAAGAACGAACCGAGGTTCTCGATCGCGCCCGTCGAAAAGCGATTGAACTCGAGGCACAGCGTGCCGGTATTGAAACGGTTCAGGAAATTGGCAGCGGCCGAGGCGCGACGGTCAGCGAAGCAGTAGCTTCGTATCTCGAAGATATGCAGCCTCCCCAGCGCGAACCCAAAACGTACATCGCTTACAAATATTGCCTGGAGCTCTTCGCCAAAACGTGCGCGAAGAGGTTTATCCAAGACGTGAGACGCGAGGACCTGCTGGCATTCATTCGCAAGCTCTATGAGCTGGGCAATGGTCCGCGGACCGCTTACAACCGCGCCGTTGTTGTTTCGCAATTTCTAAAGGCCTACGGTATCGCCAAACTCCTGCACAACCGCGATTGGCCGGATTATGTGGAACCGATTCGTGCGATTTACGAACCGGAAGAGATCACCGCGTTGCTAAAAGCTTGCGCCAGTAACGAGCGGGTTCTCTATCTCTGCTACTTGCTTACCGGACTGCGCGACAAGGAAATGCGCTATTTGACCTGGAGGGATGTGGATTTCCGCACGCAAGCCGTTCGCGTGACCGGCAAGCCGATCTACGGATTCAAACCCAAGAACAAAGAAGAGCGGGAAGTGCCTGTGCCGGCCTCGCTGATGGAAGCACTGAAGAAGTATAAAGGGGCAAAGAAATTACATCCCGATGTCCTGGTGTTTCCGAACGAGTCGGGCCGGCCCGACAAGCGCCATGAGTTCAAGCTCAAACGAATTGCCTTTCACGCGAAATTAAATTGTGGGCAGTGCGTCTCGAAGCATGGCAATAAGTGCTCGGAAGGGCCGCATTGCTCGAAATTCTTTCTGCACAAGTTCCGGCATACGTTTGCGACTCGCAACTTGCAGGACCACGTCTGCGACATCAAGACCCTGCAGAGCTGGATGGGCCATAAGGATCTGGCCTCAACGATGGTTTACTTGAAGGCGGTCAGGAACAAGGACGTCATTGCGCGAGTGAATGCCAGCGAATTGGCTACTTTAGCCAGCTAACGATTGGACCGGCCGCGCATTAGTGCACGACTTTCGCTGTGGTTTATCAGAATTTGAACTCAAATCGGACTCTGCATCAGTTGGCGCGCTTCGCGTCGGCTGGGAATACGACAACCCGGGCCGAGAACCTGCGACCGCATCATGCGACCAACAGTACCATCGGCACGAAGAATGTCTTCCCTCCAACGAACTACCCAAACTCTACGGCCTGGTGAACCACGAGTAAACAAACAGCCTTCCTGATAGCGGCGTCGAGCCATTGCTTCCTTTCCGTTGACTCGTCCGCCTTTTCCTGTGTCAGTGTCGAGTGTAGCCGATATGTCAAGCACGGCCGGCAGCTCCGCACTGGCGCCTTCCGACGCCAAGCGAGCTCGCGTGCGATGGCGCTCGTGAGCGCCTGCTGCAATACGTTGACCGCGTTTTCCAAGGGAGAATTCGCTCGCGCAAAGGCCGGCGCAGCAAGTCCCATGACAACGAACAAGAACAGAACACTCCCAAGGGCGCTGGTCCGCCAAGTCAGTGAGTTCCATACTCGCTTCATTTTGGGTATGTCGGATTGGAGTCGCTCCGTCGTCGGTGGACGTGGAAGGTCTCCTGCGAAGATAAAAACGGCGCAAGATCTTCTCCATCCACGCCATTCATTGGTTCAAGAGAAAAAACGTGTCGAGTTGAAATGGAAATGGTTTCTGCACAGAACTGAAGCTAGAGATGAGATTAATTCACGGAGCCGATTGCGGTTTGACATTCTTCGTTAACATATCGTCTACTTGACGTAACTCGATTTAGCTGTTACCTTCCCTGCCACTCAACGAGTGGTTTAAGCAAACGGGCAAATCCTACCAACCTCGGTGTGTGCGGAGGCCTTATGCACTCCTTCCAGTCTTCTTTTTTCCTGGTGCTTCTCGTATTGCTCGTTTCGGCTCTTGCAGCATCAGTTAGCGCGCAAACATCCGAGACAGGTTTACCGCCGTTCGGTTCATTCCACGGGAGCGGAGTCGACGTCGTTTCGTTGGAAAACGGTAACTTACATATCGAAATCCCCGTCTATACGGTTCATCAACGGGCGGATTCCGACATCACGTATAACTTTGTTTACGATATCGGAGGCTTTCAGATCGACCGTAGTCCCACCACGCCCACCACATTCGAATGGCGCGTCGGTCCTACACCGCACGAATTATCGGGTTGGCACCTGCTGAGTAACATCGTGGGCCCGTGGCACGTCGACCACGACATCGTCAACAAAAGCTGCACTTACGTCGTCGACGACTTCACTTACACGGCGAATTATACGGTCAATACCAACTACACCATGACGGACTCACACGGCACAGTACATCCCTTTGAGGTCCGTCACGTTGACCAGCCACTCAGCGGATGCGCGGATCAAGTTGGCAACCAAAACTCAGGCTACGCGTTGGATGGCACCGGAATCATGATCGCCATCGGGGCAAACGCCTACGACACAACAATCACCATGCCGAATGACTACGGTCCGAGGAATGGAAACAGTTACATCTCTCCGGGCGTTTCGCAAACTATGCAAAACGACGGCAGTGGAAATCTGATCGGCGTCACAATGACCTACACGGACTCGAACGGCGCTTCGCAGCGCATTCAGGTGGACTACGCGACGGTTGCCTTCCAGACGCATTTCTGCACGATCTTGTCCGTTGGAAGTGATCCTTGCTACGAATACGCCACGACTGCGCAGATGCCTGTAAAGTTCACGTTGCCTACTGGCAAGTTTTATCAATTCACCTGGTCGACGGACGGAAACGGAGACCTTCTGCGTCTCGATCTTCCGACCGGTGGGTACATCGCTTACGCGTACCAGACATACACAAAGTATCTTGGCATTACTTACGCCGGTGGCACAGATGGATTAGGGAAAGGGATAGGCTCTCCTTTTAGGCATTACCGGGGAAGGCGGCAGGTGATCAGCCGAACGGTGAATGACGGCACCACCTCGAATACCTGGACTTACACGAATGGGACGATCCGAGATCCCTTGGGAAACGAAGAAGCCCATGTGTTTTCTTCGTTCGGCGACCCGCCGGACCCTCCGCGCTACGAGACTCAGATCTCATACTATCAGGGCACTGCAGCTGCAGGCACACTGCTGCGGACGATCAACAAGGATTACAACTTCGAAATCAGCTCTCCGGTGTCGGACGCCATCGACCATGGCGATATCAACATCCGCCTCATCCGTGAAACTACCATTCTCGAAAACAACCTGCAGACAAAAGTCGAGACGGACTACGAGATGTTTCAGCAAGTCGCCGACCCTACCATCGCCCTGACCGCGACCCGCTTAAATCCAACTGAGAAACGTGAGTATGCTTACGGCACTGGAGCTCCGGGCGGATTGTTGCGGCGCACGACGTATGCCTACCTGCATACCGGCAATCAGAACTATCTTTCCCGCAACATCGTGCGCCAAGTCACAGCGACTACGGTTTTCGACGGCGCCGGGACGCAGGTCGCGCAGACCGTCAATGAGTACGACAACTATTCGCACACGGGACAGCCCATGGTGGTGAGCAACGCGATCCAGCACGATCCCGCTTACACGACTTCCTTCTTCTATAGAGGTAACATTACGGCGACCAGCCACTGGCGCAACACTGACGGCGCCATGGTCACCACTACGAATCAATACGACGACGCGGGCAATCTAATCTCGAGCATCGATCCGCTCAGCCACAAAACCACCTACGACTACACTGATTCCTGGGCCAATACCGCTTGCCTGCCTTCCGGCCAAACGAAAGCAGTGGCCACCAAGATCACCAACGCGCTTAATCAGTTTGTGACCAACACCTACAACTCCTGTACGTTTACCCTCGCCGCTGAAACCGATCTGAACGGAAAATCCGTATCTTACGTTTACGATTTGATGAAACGTCTTACTGGAGTTTCTCACCCTGATGGTGGTCACACAGGGCACGCATATGACGACACGCAACTCCTGGTGACTTCAAACTCCTTGCTCAATTCCGGTACGTCGGCTTACAACCGCACGCGGTACGACGGTCTCGGCCGGGTGAAGCAAACGGCAGTTTGCGAAGATGGCACGGCTGCTTGCGCCACTGGCATCAGCATCGACGTCGGGTTCGATGCTCTCGGCAGAACCATCACCGTATCGAATCCTTACCGCACATCGAGCGATCCTGGGACTAACGGGACGACGACCACCCAGTACGATGCGCTGGGCCGCGCGTTGAAGATCATCCCGGCGGATGGCTCTGCGACTTCAAACAACCTTTCCTTCTCCTATGCGGGCAATTGCCTGACGGCAACGGATCAAGCGGGAAAGTCAATGCGGACTTGCCACGATGCGCTTGGTCGTCTCATCGAGGTGGACGAGCCAACACCTTGGCCGGCGTCCTCCGGCACGGGTTCCGCCGCCGTGTCCGGAACTGAACAGAGTCTGCCCGGGGCGGGCGGAACTCCCGGAACTGGCACGGTTACGATCTCAGGCATCGAGCGCAGCACACAGGCCAAGAATTGTACGCAAAGACTGTGCACCATTTATGACATCGGCGGGGTTCAAGTTACCGTCAACGGTTTCGCAAAAACCTATACCTACGGGCAAGGCAGCACTTCAGCAACCGCTGCTTCAAACCTTGCCAGCGCTTTCAACGGAGATGCGAACTCGCCGGTCACTGCTTCGGCGAGTGGAACCGTACTCACCCTTACCGGCAAAGTCACTGGCACAGCCTCGAACTACTCGTTGGCGACGAACTCATGGACAAACGATCCTACTGATTTCACGGGGTCTTCATTCACCGCGACGCGTTCGGGCGCTACATTGACCGGAGGCACGAATGGCGGAGCGCCCGTGTACGACACCGGCACTGCCTGGGTCACGGTCAATGGATTCCAAGCCCTTGCCAACTACGGTCAAGGTAGCACGGCAAGCATTATCGCAACTGCAATTGCAGGAGTGTTCAATTCGAGCGGTTCGTCTCCTGTCACCGCTAGCGTCGCGGGAAGCGCACTAACGCTGACCGCAAAGGGCTCCGGTGCCACGACGAACTACGCTGTTACGACCGGTTCTACCACGAGCCAGCCAAGTTCGTTTTCTTCCCCTTCGTTTTCAGTTTCCGGTGCTTCGCTCTCCGGAGGAGTCGACGCAAATCCCGGGTCTCTGTCGACGCCGGCTGTGACGCTTTATTCCTACGACGCGATTGACAACGTGACGTGTATCGTCCAGAAGGCATTCGACACGACGGCATTTTCAACTTGTGCCACTGCGAGTGCCGCTTGGCGTCCCCGCGCGTTCACATACAACTCGCTTTCGCAACTTCTCTCCGAATCGAATCCCGAATCCGGCGCCGTGAACTACACCTACGACAATGATGGCAACATGAGTACAAGGGCCGGCTTGGCGCCTAACCAGACGGGAACTACGACCGTGACCACCACGTTCTCTTACGATGCCCTGCACCGCGTCACCCAAAAATTGTACTCGGACGGCGTGACACCGACGGTCAAGTATGGCTATGACGGCGTCGCTCCCGCGGGCTGCACTCTCCCGACGCTTACAATGAACAACCCTTTGGGACAGAGAACCGGCATGTGCGACGGAGCGGGTGCGGAAGCATGGAGCTTCGACATCGTCGCCAACACCGGCTGGAAAATAACTGACGCGCGTACTACGAATGGCGTCACCAAGACGACGATTCTGCAAAACAATCTCATCGCTTCGCCCGCGGTGCTTACTTATCCGAGCGGTCGCGGCGTGACTTACAGTTATGATCTAGCGGGCCGCGCTATTTCGGCTGTCGATGCGACTGGACCGATTAACTACGCGTCGTCGGCTTCCTACGCTCCGCACGGCGCTTTGGCTTCACTGACCAATGGCGCAAGCCTTGTCTCCACGCTCTACTACAACAATCGGTTGCAACCATGCCGCGTCAGCGTCAAGTCGTCAGGTAATCCACCAACTTCGTGTGCGGCCGGCGGATCCGGCAACGTCATGGATTTCAGCTACGACTTCGGCCTAGGGACCGCGGACAACGGAAACATCAATGCCCTGACTAACAATCGTGATCTGACGCGATCACAGACTTTTGCGTACGACGCACTGAATCGACTGTCTACCGCACAGACGAGGACTTCTGGCGTCACCATTCCCAACGCCAACTGCTGGGGACTTACTTTCGCCTACGACGCGTGGGCCAACTTGCTGGGTTCTTCAATCTCGGGTCCCGCAGGCTGCTCAGAACCGCTTGCACTTAACGTTGCGGTTTCCACGAAGAATCGTCTCGTCACCAACACCGTGGCGGGACAGGTCGTGAACTACTGCTATGATTCCGCAGGCAATTTGATCCACACGGTGGTTTCGCCCTCGGTCTGTCCAGCTAGCGGACCTTACCAATACGTATTTGACGCAGAGAATCGTCTCACTAGTGCCGGTGGCGTCTCTTACTTCTACGATGGAGACGGCCGCCGCGTCCGGAAATCATCCGGCAAGCTTTATTGGTACGGTCTCGGTCGCAACCCTCTTGATGAAACCGACGCCGCAGGCAACACCAACAACACTTCTTTCGGCGAATACGTCTTTTTCAACGGAAAGCGCATTGCGAAGCGAGACTATCAGAACAACGTTAGTTATTACTTTGCGGACTACCTCGACAACGCGCGTGTCGTCACAAACAGCACCGGCACGATTCTCGACGACTCTGACTTTTATCCATTCGGAGGCGAACGAGCCATTAGCTCCTCCTCCGGCAACTCTTACAAGTTCACCGGCAAGGAGCGTGATTCCGAATCAGGTTTCGATAATTTTGGTGCCCGTTATTTCAGCAGTGGCTTGGGACGATTCAACAGCGTCGACCCTGGACGTATAGGTGCCATTCTTTCGCACCCCCAAATCCTAAACCGATACGCGTATGTCGGAAACAACCCGCTCCGCTTCACCGATCCCGACGGGCAATATCCGCAAGAGCAGCATGAATTCTTCACCTTTTGGCTAGCGGTGGTCGCGCAAAAGTACAACGACGAGAGCACCAACAAGAAGCACGACCCCTATGAGCTGGCGAAGGGGGCGAAGGACATGGACAACACCCTGAACTCGACAACCGGAATACCGATCATCAGCTTTATCGTCAACTACAAGAAGCACTTTGGAAAGGCACCAACTGAGGTCAGGGCGGGCTATGACGGCGGCCGTGACGCACATTTGATCGAAGATCACAGCGGCAAAAACGCTCCGCACTTCAGAGGGGCCTGGTACCATATCTGGTCTAACATCAAAGGCCAATCGGTCGACACCGCAGATTCTTCCTTTGGAGGCTTCGAGGCGCTTGGTAAAGCTCTCGGAATCCCTAAGACGGATCTCGTTTACAGCGCGCTGGAAGCGGTGCGCAAGTTCGCAAACGCGAACAACTTGGAGCCGTTCCAGATTACTGTCGACGGTCAGACTCTTGGGGAAGGCCCCGATAAAAGCTGGAGATTAATCTACAGCACGACGGTCGGCAACCTTACGATCAACGTATACCAACGTCCTGCGCTTCCACAGTACGACTATCCCGGATATGATTTGCCGGGAGAAGACCCGGCCGAGCATGACCGCCGGTGGATGTGCAATGAAGGCAACCCCGCGGCCTGCGTAGACCAAGAGAATTTCTGACCTTGCTGATCGAGAGGGTTGTAGGAGAGCTTCATACTGGCGGTGCTGGAGGAAAATCATTAGCGTACCTGTACATTGCCTGCGAGGTTTCCCGCGGATTCGGGAACAAGCCTTCAAGTCGTAGAACTGATCCCTTAGCGATCATGGAGATGACCCCTCCAAGACAAGCGGTGAGGAGAAAACGAGAAACGGAGGTCTGAGCTTCTTTTGAGAGAATCACCCGCAACTGACCAC
>Ga0335079_10004444_pt1 | contig 16144 bp, 15 predicted proteins | sample Lox_Sample_33_FD_206719 | JGI IMG/M metagenome (GOLD analysis project Ga0335079, IMG submission 206719) | Soil microbial communities from Loxahatchee National Wildlife Refuge, Florida, United States - Lox_Sample_3.3 | ecosystem: Environmental > Terrestrial > Soil > Wetlands | place: USA... | reverse complement strand
TCTCATCGGACCCGTGCTAGCGGCCCAGTTCGGATTTATGCCGGGATTTCTTTGGCTTCTGATCGGAGTCTGTCTGGCGGGTGCCGTTCACGACTTTATGACCTTGGTCGGATCGATGCGGAGAAACGGAAAATCTCTCCTCGAGATTGGCCGCAATGAGATCAGCCCCGTCGCGTCGATCGTGGCGGCCGTAGCTATCTTCCTTATTGTCATCATCGCGCTTGCCGGTCTGGCTCTTGCTGTGGTGAACGCACTGCGCGACAGCGCGTGGGGGACGTTTACCATTGCCGCAACGATACCCATAGCATTGTTTGTCGGGTTGTGGATGAACCGAATTCGGCCGGGGAAAATTGTGGAAGCGAGTATCATTGGGGTTGTCCTTACGCTGGCCGCGGTCTTCTTCGGTAGTTTCATACCGCAGTCGTCGCTCGCGCCGTATTTCACGCTTTCGCGCGAGGGAATCATCATCGCATTGGTGGTATACGGGTTTTTCGCGTCGGTGCTGCCTGTCTGGCTGCTGCTGACCCCCAGAGACTATCTCAGTTCCTACATGAAAATCGGAACGATTGCTGCCCTTGTTATCGGCGTTGCGATTGTGGCCCCGGCATTGAATATGCCAGCGTTCACAGAGTTTATCCACGGCGGTGGACCGATCATTCCCGGCAAATTGTACCCATTTGTTTTTGTGACGATCGCATGTGGGGCGATTTCCGGTTTCCATTCGCTCGTTTCTTCGGGAACAACGCCGAAGATGATTGAAAAGGAATCTGAGTCCAGGATGATAGGATATGGGGCAATGCTCCTCGAAGGTCTCGTCGGAATCATTGCGCTGGTCGCAGCCTGCTCCCTCCATAAGGCGGACTATTTTGCAATCAACCTCAGTCCCGAGAAGTTTCAGGCAATGGGCCTTACTCCGGTCAACCTCCAGGAGTTATCCAGAGAAGTCGGGGAATCGGTTGCTGGAAGACCGGGTGGAGCAGTCTCGCTTGCCGTGGGATTTGCACAGATATTTTCAGGTATTCCCGGCATGCGTGGATTGATGTCCTACTGGTACCATTTTGCCATTATGTTCGAAGCCCTGTTTACCCTTACCACGATTGATGCAGGCACGCGGGTTGGTCGGTTCCTCATCCAGGAGTTCGGAGGGAGAATATGGAAACCTCTGGAGCGCACGGATTGGATCCCGGGTACGGTTCTGGCAACCAGTCTTATCGTGTTGGGCTGGGGGTACTTCGTCTGGGGAGGATCCATCAGCACGATCTGGCCGATGTTCGGGACAGCCAACCAATTGCTTGCCGGCATTGCGCTTGCAGTGGCAACGAGTGCCGTTATTAATGCTGGCAAAGTGCGATATGTGTGGGTGACCCTTATCCCCATGCTGTTCGTGTCCGTCACGACACTTGTCGCGAGCTGGGACAATATTTTTGACAATTTTGTGCCGCTGTTGAGTAACCCACACACAGCGATGCAGGGATATATCGACATTTTCCTCACCGCCGTTATCATGGTGTGCGCCGTTATTATCCTTTCTGAGGCTTTCCGTCGATGGTACACCGTGCTTGTGAGGAAAAGGAATATGATTGGTGGAATTTGGGTATCGACGGATGATCCAGCGTATATTCCCCCTGCGTACGGGTGCAGCTAGAGTCCTTTGCCTATGAACCACGACGAAGTCTACTACGACGTGGAGACCCAGCTTTCCGCCGATGAAGTCGGAGGCTGGAACAACATTCATCTCATGCGAGTCTCTCTCGCGGTTTCGTGGAGCGTCAAAGACCTTTTCCGGTTGTGGGAGGAAGCGAGTGTGGCCGAAATGATTGAGTATCTGGGGAGATTTGAAAAGATTGTCAGCTTCAACGGCGACAGGTTCGACTCACAGGTCTTAAGCCACTATGGCAAAGTCCAAACCATCAATTTGCATTCGTTCGATGTGATGGTAGACCTTTCTCGGCGTCTTGGCCACAGAGTGAGTCTCGACTCAGTTGCCCAAGCGACGCTTGGTCTCGGCAAGTCAGCTGATGGAATTACAGCTTTGAGGTGGTGGAAAGAGAAGCAGATCGAACTCCTGGCGGAGTATTGCCGAAAAGATGTTCAAGTGTTGATCGATGTCGTGAGTTTTGGCAGGATTAACGGCTTTGTCAGGTATTCCGACCGCACAGGGGGAAGTCGCACCGTCAATGTTCAATGGTAATCTTTCTGCCACTCGCAATTGCGCCATAGTGTTTTTTCCCGCGCTCCCAACCGGGAAATTCCAGCTCGACACTTCTGGTGGTCTCCACCAACAAATGCAAACTTTACGCGCTGATGTAAAGAGCCCGATTTGGTTGCGGTATGGAGAAGGACGAGGAGCGGACAATTGAGTTGAACGTGAACGAAAGAAGCGATGTCCGGCTTACTCAGGATACGCGGAAGAGGTCCATCGAAGGAAGAAGGAACAAGTAAAGAAACCACATCGTGAAGCCGATGCTGATGGGGATGGAAATGTTGTCGTCGATTTTTCCCGAGACCGCTTCGACCACAGCGCCCACAGCACAGGCGATCGTGCCAATCGCATATTCAAGCGGAATCCTTTCCACTTTGGGGGCAAGCAGGACAACGACGACGGCAGAGAAAAAAAACGCCATTGATCCCTCCAGGCTTTTCTTGAAGAATCGCTTCTTTCCGAATCGCCGCCCGATGAGTGCGGACGTCGTGTCAGAAACGATCAGGATGGCAAACGCATTCACGGTGATAATCTTTGGAAAGACAAGGACACAGAAACACGCTGAAAGCAAGACGTCCGTTGCGCCGCTTAAGCGTTTGGATGTACCATCCTGTTCGTGTCTTCGAAGCAGCCATCCAAACCAGCTGTAGAACCAGCGGGAAACGGGCCTGGAGTAGTATCGTGCGATGTCGACGGCGAGGAATACGAACGTCAGCGGTATGAGGATCCAGAGAGCCTGTTCTTTCGAAAGAAAGTAGTAGACGATCGGGATAGAGAGCGAGCACATGTGGATCGCTTTTCGAACCAGCTCGTGCTTGTACTCGATTGTTGCAGTGTCTTCCAAATGCCCTATCGAACCTTCACGTGAGTGTTCCGTCGTGGAAGAAGGTTCCATCAGGCGTTCTTTTTCGCCTTCACAGGCAGGGGGGGTGTGCTCGCAGGGGTCGAGGTGTCGCTCTTGCCTCGTTTCAACGATGCTTCAGGTTCGTTTTGCTTTTCGGACGGTTGGCCGTTTTTCTGTTTATCCACCGGTGGCAGTTCTTCTCCCCGTATCAGTTTGTCGATCTCATCGGCGTCGAGAATTTCCCGTTCAAGCAAAGCGTTCGAAATACGGTGCAACACTCCTAAGTTCTGTTTCAGGATTCTCTCCGCGCGTTTCATGGAATCGGTGACAATCCGCTTTACTTCATCGTCGATCGCAATTTGTGTGTTCTCGCTGAAGTTCTTGGAGCGAGTGATTTCCCGCCCCAGGAACAACTCTTCTTCTTTCGCCCCGTATGCGAGAGGTCCGAGTTTGTCGCTCATCCCCCATTCGCATACCATCTTCCGCGCGAGTTCGGTGGCGCGCTCGATATCGTTCCCCGCGCCCGTCGTCAGCTGATTGAAAATGAGTTTTTCCGCAGCCCTGCCCCCCAGAGCATACGTGATCATGGTTTCGAGGTATTCCTTGGAGTACGTGTGCTTTTCATCGATGGGCAAATACGTCGTGACGCCCAACGCACGTCCCCGGGGAATGATGGTCACTTTGTGGACCGGGTCTGATTCCGGCAGGAATTTTGCAACGAGGACGTGCCCCGACTCGTGATATGCCGTCACCTTTTTCTCACGGTCAGAGATGATCATGCTCTTTCGTTCCATTCCCATCATCACTTTGTCTTTTGCTTCTTCAAAATGGTGCATCGACACTGCCTTGCTGTTCTGCCTCGCAGCGAGTAACGCCGCCTCATTGACGAGGTTTGCAATATCTGCACCCGAAAGTCCGGGAGTGGCTTTCGCAAGCGTATCCAGCTTCACGTCATCAGCAAGAGGGATATTCTTGGTGTGGACGCGAAAGATGCCTTCCCGTCCTTTCACGTCGGGCCGGTCAACGACCACCTGTCTGTCAAACCTTCCGGGACGCAAGAGCGCCGGGTCGAGTACGTCGGGTCGGTTCGTGGCCGCGATGATGATGACCCCTATATTTTGTTCGAACCCGTCCATCTCGACGAGCAACTGGTTGAGCGTCTGTTCGCGCTCGTCGTGTCCTCCACCAAGACCCGCACCACGGTGTCGCCCCACAGCATCGATTTCGTCGATGAAGATAATGCAGGGGGCGCTCTTTTTGCCCTGCTCGAAAAGATCCCTCACGCGACTGGCCCCAACTCCTACGAACATTTCAACAAAATCCGCTCCGCTAATTGAGAAGAACGGCACCCCGGCTTCACCAGCGACTGCTCTTGCGAGGAGCGTTTTGCCGGTACCCGGTGGCCCGAGCAACAAGACACCCTTCGGAATCTTTCCCCCGAGCTTTTGGAATTTGGACGGCTCTTTCAGGAACTCAATGACCTCCTGGAGCTCAATTTTGGCTTCATCCGCTCCCGCCACATCCTGAAATGTCACCTGCGTCATCCCCTCGGTGAGGAGTTTGGCGCGGCTCTTGCCGAATGAGAACAACCCCTTTGTTCCGCCTGCTCCGGCTTGCATGCGGCGAACGATGAGAAGCCAAACCGCCGCAAGAAAGACCCACGGCAGGATCCCAATCGCCGTTTGCATCCACACGCTATCTTCTTTTTCGATGTTGAATTTGACGCCCTTGGAATTCCAATCGTCGATCACTTTTTCGTCGACATACGGGAGAATCAATTCGACGCGTGTTGCATTTTTTGCTGTTTTACCGCTCGCCGTTTGAATATCGGTGGGTTGCTTGAGCTTCCCGTGAAAATCGAAATCATTGAGATTTGATTTCTTGATGACCGCTTCACTGATTTTTCCTTCGGCCATCAGCGATTGATAGGTCGTGAAATTGATTTCGTACTCGGTTTCCTGATCTGTCCGGAAAGCCCACATAAGCAGGAATACTGCCGCAACAATTGCCACCCAGCTGAGCACGACACGACCAAATTTGCCCCACGTCGACTCGTCGTCGCGTACTGGGCGGGGTATTTTCTTAGACGGTTTCTGCACTACCGGCCGTCTCTTTTGCGGTTGGCCGTCTTTTGACTTGTCTTCAAGGTTATTCTCATTCAACCAATCAGTATTCATTGCCTTCTCCTTCGCCTGCCTCATCTCCTTCGACTCAGCCTTCTTTCTCACCCGAAGAAGCGAGTTTGTAAATCGAGCGTAAGTTACGAACTTTTTGTGCGTAGTCCAAACCATATCCAATCACGAAATCCGGCGGAATTTCAAATCCGACGTAGTCGATGGGGAAATCGATTTTTGCCACTTTCTTCTTGAACAACAGCGATACAATCCTCAGCGAGCTCGGGTTCTCACGGCTGATGATTTTTTTGATGAAGTCGATCGACAACCCCGAGTCCACGATGTCCTCCACGATAATGATGTCCCTACCCGTGACCTGGCAATTGAGCTCCTTGAGCATTCGGACCTGACCCGAAGATATTTTTGCATCTCCATAGCTCGAGAGCTTGAAGAAATCCACCTCACAATCGACCGTAATTTCTCGCACAAGGTCGGCGAAGAAAATAAACGAACCGTTCAGTATGCCAATGAATATCGGCACCCTGCCCTTGTAGTCGGTGTCGATCTTCTCAGCCATTTCTTTGACACGGCTGCGGATTTGCTCTTCGCTTATGAACAGCTCGAACACATCACCGTTGACGACAATGCGTGTTTCCATTCAATGACCCATCGTGGTAGTCGGTGCATACGTCAGTTTGATCGCGCGGCGGGTTGATGGCGTGATCCTGTAACGGTCGTCTAATCGCTTGCCGCAGACCCAGACAATACTGTCATTCGAAGCAAGGATCGGCACAGCGCTCTTTTCAAATGTCGAAATCCTGATATCATTGAAGAAGTCGCTCAGTTTCTTTTTGCCTTTCATTCCGAGAGGAACAAACCAGTCACCGTGTTTCCAGGTTCTGATGGCGAGTGGCTGTCTGATCTTGTCCCCATCGATATATTCCGTAAATCCATCCGTTCCGTACGAAGCTGGGACAGGTTCCGGTTGCCCGAGCGAAAAGACGAACCCTTCGAAGGAATACGTGTGTCCAACCGACACATCCATCGAAAAGTCTACTGGCTTCACTTCTTTGCAGAAAATCAAGGAATCGTGAGTCCGCCGTGCGACGATGCGACGCGAGAGATTTAGAGAGTGCCCGGGCTGTTTGGAACAAAGTCGCAAAATCTTGGCAATTTTCACGGCACTGGGCTCGACATCCATCGTGCGCAGGACTCGCAACACGATTTCTTCCTGGAGAAAGAGTGGCTCGAATTCGAACCGAGGCAGGGAAATATCGCATTCCGTTTCCCGGTATCTGACGAGCGTTTCCGAGCGATCATCAACGAGTTTATCCAGAAGACGGCCCAGTTCTTTCATCGCGTTCGACACCCGATTGAGGGAACTGCTCACATCTGTTCCTAGCTCTGCGGTGAGGAGAGGGACGACAGAATGGCGCAGGTAATTCCGTGAATAGACAGAGGATTGATTCGAAGAGTCGTTTCTGAATCGAATGCCTTGTTGGCGCGCATATTCAAAGATGTCTTTTCTTCTGGCAAACAAGAGTGGACGGATGATGCGGCCGGATGATCTTGTCAGCGGAATACCGGCAAGACCGCGGACGCCTCCTCCGCGCAACGCATTGAAGAGGACCGTCTCGGCGTCATCGTCTGCTTGATGTCCGGTTGCTACGTGATCTGCGTGGATTTGTTGCCTGATTTCTTCGAAATATTGATATCGTGCATCGCGTGCCGCGACTTGCTTGGACACTTTCAGGGAATGTTTCAAGCCGATCGTATCGATTCGACGGGAGTAGAATGGAAGCCCGTACTGCGCTGCGATCGACCGGACAAATTCTTCATCACCGGTTGATTCATCGCCGCGGAGTTGGTGGTTGACGTGAACAATTGCGATTTCGAGACTCCAATTGGATTTCAGCTCGACACAGAGATCGAGAAGCACCATCGAGTCTACACCGCCACTCACGGCGATGAGAAGTTTTTCACCAGGCACGAAGAGATTGTTTGACCGGGAGAAGTGGGCAAAATCGTCGACGAGAGAATTCACGAAAGCCATCGCTTACAGGTTTCAGCTAGGTGATAAAAAAAATGACTTGGAAGCAAGTCAAGGAGAGAGATTCGACGCACAAGATTCTATTGGCCCTGCAAGTTCTCAGTCAAGATATGGCTTTTTGACTGGAAAGACAACTAGGCCATTCCGACGATTCTCGCGGTAGGATTCCACGATTTCAGGTTGATGCGTTGGATCGGACAAGCACGATGCGTTGTCGGAATGTCGAGATTCTGACGAAGTTGCCTTTACTACGAACATTCGATAACTTTTTGTTGCTATGAGAAGCTTATGGTATAAAATTGGGGTTGGTTATTTCTTGCTCGTCTGCATCAGCATCGGTATCAGTGTTGTCGCGGTGTATAATTTTTCTCGCCTGAACGACTTCATCAGCGCTATCCTCCACGACAATTATCAGGGTGTGCTCGCGGCAGAAAATATGGTCAAGGCTCTTGAACGTCAGGAAAACGCCCACGTCTCCATGCTCTATGACGATATCGATTCTTCCTACACCCAGTTCAATTTGAATACAACTGGATTCAGGGGATGGCAGCAGAAGGCTCTGCAGGGATCCACCAACAAAACCGAAATGGATCTCCTCCTGGACATTGGCAGGGACTACAGGAGATATGTTGCATTGACCGATTCACTCTATTACGTACTCCAACTGCCAAACGGAAGACAAAAGGGAATCCGGTTCAGGTCTTCCGCGCTGCGACCTATCGCATCCCGCCTCAAGGAACGATGCTTTACGTTGCTGGAGATGAATCAAAATGCCATGACCAACACGGAAACGCGAATTCGATCGACCGTTACCGACGCGACATTTACGGTCATCGTTGCATCCATCGTCGCTGTGATACTCAGCATTCTCGCCAGCGTGCGGATTACGCGGGCTGTGAAGACCCCCGCCCAGAAACTGACAGAAAGCGTTCGCAAGATCGGCCAGGGACATCTCAATCAGAAGATTGATGTGACGACCGATGATGAAATCGGAGAGCTTGCATCGGAATTCAATAAGATGACGGAGCGTCTTCGCACGTATGAAGAGATGAATATTCACCATCTGATATCGGAGAAAAAGAAATCGGAGACGATCGTGGAAAGTATTGCCGACCCGATCATTGTTACTGATAACGAAGGGCTGGTGGTTCTCATGAACAAGGCTGCCGCAGAAGTCTTGGATGTCGACCCGAAGGAAGTGAACGGTCAATCACTGGTGGGAGTGCTCAAAGACGAGCGCTGGGCCAAGAGACTTAATTCGGCCGCAGTCGTTCAGACGGAGAGTCTCAAACGGGACGCCCTTCTTATTATGGAACGAAAAGGCAAGAAACTCTACTTGCGACCGAGGCAGACCAAAATCCTTGATGGAAATCGTCGCGTCGAGGGAACCGTGACATTGCTGCAGGACGTGACTCGGTTCAAGGATCTGGACGAAATGAAAACCGAATTCCTGGCCACGGTGTCCCACGAGTTTCGGACTCCCCTCACCTCCATCAACATGACCGTTGATATTCTTTCGAAAGAAGTCGTGGGCTCCATCAATGCGCGTCAACGTGAGCTGCTTGTTGCTGCCAAAGACGACTGCGAACGGTTGGGGAAACTTGTCAAAGAGCTGCTGGATCTTTCAAAACTGGAAGCACGCCAGCAGGAAATAAAGACGGAGCCGGTCGATATGCGGAACCTTGTGGATGAATCTCTCAAGTCGCTGCGTTTGCCGTTTGAAGAGAAGCATATTTCTCTGAATGCTGTTGTCGATTCAAATGTTTCAACGATCATGGCCAACCGGCAACAGCTTGTGTGGGTGATCACGAATCTTGCAAGCAATGCTCTCCGCTTCACTTCTGAGGGTGGCTCAGTCAGAATATCGGTAACCAAACAAGGTACGGATGTCTGTTTGGCGGTGACCGATACCGGCCCGGGGATTCCCAACGAAGCGCGGTTGAGCATTTTTGACAAGTTCGTACAAATCAAAGAGACGGCGGAAACAACGCCGGGGAGCGTCGGGCTCGGATTGGCAATCGCGCGAGAAGTTGTTGAGGCGCACGCGGGAAAAATCTGGGTTGAAAGTCTCGAAGGGAAAGGGAGCACGTTTTATGTCACGTTGCCCATCAAGAGTTAAACCGAGATGATCCAGGAACCCGGAAACATATTGGTAGTCGACGACGAAAAGCACGTCCTGAACACCGTAGGGATTTGTCTCGATTCGCTTGGATTCAAGACGACGCTTTGTTCAAAACCACAGGAAGTATTAGCGTTGTTGAAGAATGAAGCATATGATCTGGCGTTTGTAGACTTGAAGATGAGTCCATTGGATGGAATGGAGATACTGGCTGAAATCAAGCTTCATTCTCCGGCGACCTCGGTTATCATGATGACGGCCCACGGCTCCATTGAAAATGCCGTGGAAGCAATAAAAAGGGGCGCAGACTTCTATCTTCAGAAGCCGTTTAGTTTTGAGGAGCTGAAGGTTTTCGTGTTGAATGCGTGGGAACATTACCAGCTTCGTCGTGAAGTCCGGGAGCTCCGGTCGCAAATCGCCGCCACCAAAGGCTCTGATGAATTCGTCACGCGCAACAGGGACATGCTCTCTCAACTCGATCTCGCGACGCGTGTGTCCGACAGTACCATGAGCGTGCTTATTGAGGGTGAGAGCGGGACGGGAAAAGAACTGGTCGCGCAGCAGATTCATCGAGGGAGCAGCAGGGGGGAGAAGCCTTTCGTGAAAGTGAATTGCGCGGCGATCCCGGAACAACTCCTGGAAAGTGAATTGTTCGGCCATGTACGTGGAGCCTTTACGGGTGCCGTCAAAGACCGACAGGGGCGATTTGAAATCGCTGATGGCGGGACAATATTTCTCGATGAGGTGGCGGAAATCACGTCGTCCACGCAAGTGAAACTGCTGCGCGTGCTGCAAAGCAAGGAGTTTGAGCGGGTCGGCGAGAGCACGCCGCGCAAAGTCGATGTTCGCGTCATCGCTGCAACGAACCGCAACTTGGACGAAGCGCTGAAGGAAGGCACGTTTCGGCAGGACCTTTTCTATCGTCTCAATGCAATCCGCATCAAGCTTCTTCCGCTGCGAGAAAGGCCTGAAGACATTCCCATTCTTATCCAACACTTTCTCAACAAATTCAGTGAAGGCCGAACGTTCAACGTCTCGCCGGAAGCCGACAAAGTTCTCCGTGCATACAGGTGGAGCGGAAATGTACGTGAGCTGGAGAATGTTGTCCAGCGCGCCGTTTTGCTAGCGGGGAATGGAACTATTGACTTGATCCACTTGCCGGATGAAGTGAGAAACGCAGGAGATCGGCCGACTCAATCGCTGTCGCTTGAAGAGGTGGAGAAGCTCCATATTAAGCGCGTTCTTCAGCACGCGAAAGACTATGACGATGCCGCCACGATTCTGGGTATTGATCGGGCAACGCTGTGGAAGAAGAGAAAAAAATTCAACTTGTGAGATGGATCTGATGGTTCCTAGCCATCGGCTGATGGCGCGCGTAAGCGACCTTTGAATACAAAACCTCCGGATTTTCGGCTGCACTTTTCTGCTTGATTTTGCCAAAATTGGCGTTGTGTTTGGCAACGCTCGTGCAAACTCGGCGTTACTGTGAGTCTTGGATGCACACACAAAAAATCGTGAAGAATGCATTGCTTTTCGCAACACGATATTGCTCTCATGTAATATCAGTCTGCAAATTCACGACAAAATCGGCAAAAATGGGCTTGTCCCGCTGGCATTTGCTTTGCTTTTAAAGATGCGGTGAACATCATCGAGTGTTCTGTCCTTCAAAATTAATGAGAGGTTTCTATGTCAACAAAACTTTCGACCCTTGATAATCTTGATATTGCTATCCTGGAGCCCCGCGGCTCGCTGATCGGGGGAGAGGAAACCGATGAGTTGAAAGCGAAAGCGAAGGACCTGATCGAACAGGGAAACAAAAAACTGATCCTTGATCTGGGAGGTGTAACGTATATCAATAGTTCGGGAATCGGAGCCCTCGTGAGCATACACTCCCAATATCAAAAAGCCCAGGGAAAGATCAAGATCTGCAACATGGGTAAAGGTGTTCAAAACGTCTTTGTCATAACGAAACTCACGAGCGTGTTTGAGATCGATGAGGATCGGGAAAAAGCTGTAAAGAGTTTCAAAGGATAGGACCATATTTTTTAACATACTCAATTAACATAAATCAGGAGTACTCTCAATATGAAGACTTCCACGTTCAACACGATCGTCCTGGTTGTTGCAGCAGTCGCCGGCTATGCGATCTATGAATATGCTCTCCCCAAGTTCCTTCAGGATGGTGGACCTCTCGTTGCCCTCCTCACTGCACTGATCATCATGCTTGTTGCGTTTATTTTCGAACGTGTTTTTTCCATTCGGAAGGCTCAAGGCAAAGGCCAGACCGCGACGTTTCTCAAGAATGTCCAACAGGCGGTTAATTCCGGTGATATTGATGGCGCGATGGCGGCTTGTGACAAGCAGCGTGGATCGATGGCAAACGTGATTCGAACGGGGTTGGAACGCTACAACACCCTTGTTGCATCTGGCGATGTAAAAAGCGCGAGGGAAATGAACGAAGGTATCCAACGATCAATCGAAGAAGCAACGATGCTTGAGGTTCCGATGTTGGAACGCAATCTGGTGTCCCTCTCCACGATTGCATCGATCGGAACGATGGTCGGCCTTTTGGGGACGGTGGTCGGAATGATCCGTGCGTTCAATGCGATGGCGGTTGCAGGCGGACAGCCGGACGCGATCCAGCTTTCGCGTGGTATTTCTGAAGCGTTGGTCAATACTGCAGGTGGCCTGGTGGCCGGTATCGGCGGAATCGTGTCGTACAATTTCTTTGTCACGAAAATCGACAACTTCACATACATGATTGACGAAGCGAGTTATGCGATCATTCAATCATTGGCGGGTCGGCTAACAACAAAGTCCAGGTAAAAAGGAGAACACAATGCCGAAGCATAAGAAAGCGCGCGTAGGCTTTCGGATCGATATGACGCCCATGGTGGACGTCGCGATGCTCCTTCTGACGTTTTTCATGCTCGCGACGACATTCAAACCGCCTGAAGAAGTGACGGTGGCATTACCGTCCTCTCATTCTGCATTCAAAGTTCCTGACGCAGACTTCATGACGATTACCGTCAACAAAGAAGGCAAGATCTGGCTCGGTGTGGACAATCAGGGTCTTATGGAAGACTTGTTTGGCAAACCGGCAAGATATAAGATGGCGGTTCAGATCGAAAAGAAAGATGATTTGGCAAACCTTCTCATTCAGGCACGCATCAAGAACCCTCGTCTGCGCACTATCGTCAGAGGTGACAAGGGGGCCCCGTTTGGCCCGATCGAAGACGTGATGGACGTGCTCCAGAAGACACAGATCACAAGATTTAATCTGGTTACAGAGTTCGACAAATCGTAACGAATGTGAATAATTCACGAGATCTCATCTCGTTTGAACGTCGTACATTAAGGAGCTTATCATGGCTGCCGTAGAAACTGGCCAACCAAGGGCCCACGGAAAACAAAAAAAGAAGAAAAGACGAGTCGGTGTCCGTATCGATATGACACCGATGGTTGACGTCGTCCTGTTGTTATTGACGTTTTTCATGCTGACCACAGCATTCATGAAGCCGCAGGCAATGGAAATCAACCTGCCGCCTGACTCGAAGCAAACGGTCGAAGTTGCGGAATCGAGCCTCCTGACGCTGCGGGTTTCTCCGGATTTCACCATTTATTGGAATGTCGGATCCGACCCCAAACTTCAAAAGATCAAATTTGCGGATCTGCGGGCCTTCTTGATTGAAAAGAACAAGGAGAACCCTAAACTGATCACCCTCCTGAAGATAGATAGGGAAGCGACGTTCAAGGATATGGTCGATATCATGGATACCATCGTCAATACGGCCAAGGTCGAACGTTTCAGCATTACGCCAATGACCGACGCTGACAAAAAGCTCATGGCGAAAGCAGGATAGGAGGCCTCTATGTCCCCAAAGAAGAAAGAAACGGTTGTGACGAATGAGGAAGAGTCAGCGAAGTTTGTTCCGTACCAGACGAAAGGCTACGGCGCACCTGAACTGAAACAGTTCTATCAAAAGTACATGCTCCGCGGAGTCATTATCGGGGTTGCGATCGTGAGCGCGGTGGTCGGTCTGTATTATGTTCCCCAGTTGTTTGCCGGTGAAGAAGAACCGATCCATACGATCCGTCTGATGAAATACACTGATCTTGGTCCTCCCCCCTCGATCACTCAAACTGCAGCGGCACCAACGGTGGCAACGGCATCGACGGCCATAAAGCCGAGCATCGGGATCCCAGTTCCTGTTCCAGACGCCGAAGTCAATCCGGAGCAAACGTTTGCCACACAGCAGGAGTTGAGCCAGGTGGCAAGCCCGGTTTCACAGGGAACGGGAACTGGCAATGTCGGTATTCAGCCGGACCTCAAAATCGATGACGAGCCTCCACCGGATTTCGTGCCCTACGAAAAGGAGCCGACCGTGGTGAAGAAAGTTGAGCCGAAATATCCGGAGATTGCTCTCCGAGCCGGTCTTGAGGGAAATGTCTTCCTCAAAGTCTGGGTCACGAAAGAAGGCAAAGTGAGAGAAGCGGTTATTATCAAGAGCGACGCCGAAATATTCAATCAGGCTGCCAAAGATGCCGCGATGCAGTGGATATTCACTCCGGCCGTCATGCAGAAAGGACCAGTCGCCGTTTGGGTGTCAATTCCGTTCCGCTTTAGGCTGACCGGAAAATAGAAAAGTCCGAGCGGGCGCGGAGCACTTATTTCGAGTTTTCCGCGCTCGTCAAGATTCCAGTGAGTACAGGAAATGCAGCGAATCAATAAAGTCGAATTCCAGAAAGGAGAATGCCATGAAAGCACTAGGGGATGGTTCTCTCCGGAGTCCTGGTTACGGCGCACCGGAACTGAGACGATACTACCAAAAGTCCATGTCTCGTTCATTGATGCTATCGATTGTGCTGCAAGCAGCTTGTATCGCAACATATTACGCATTCCGGTCACCTGAAGCACAAATCGAACCGCCTCGAAGAGCAGAAATATTTCCTTATCCTTACCCACTACCGCCATCGCTGTTACAAAATAAGAATTCATCCTCCATCGTGACTGGTGTGAAGAGTCTCCTTCACTGGAAGAACGCAATTCCGGTCCCTGTGACAGACCCGTTCATCGATTCCGACAGCTTAGTTGCTCCTCACCCGCAGTTTGGCGAGGAAACCGATGGTCTTGGAGATGGAACGTTGTCCGGAACTTCAGTGGGCGGCTTGCTCACAATGGAGAATGATGCGAAGGAACCTCCTCCCTTCAGACCGGTGCAAAAAGGACCCCAAGCGGTGAAAAGGGTGGAGCCCAAGTACCCTGCAATCGCTGTGCGGGCCGGAATTGAAGGGACGGTAGTGCTGAATCTCTGGGTAGACAGGACAGGAAGGGTCCGCAAGGCTGTTGTTCTGAAGAGTAAGGGGACGATTCTGGATACATCGGCGGAAGACGCGGCAATGCAATGGGTCTTCACTCCAGCGATTATGCAACAAAGCCCTGTATCTGTTTGGGTGTCCATCCCATTCAGGTTCAAGATCGACCGGAAATAGGTGCTTTGTATCGGCGAGCCTCGGGAATCGGTATCGTGAAAACAACTTCGTTATCCAAATATCTCGGGTACACAGTGTCATTCGTCAGTCTGTGCGTTGGAACAATCTTATTGTTCGGTTTATTCATCCAAACCACCATACCGAACGAATTCCGTGTTATGTGTGGCGTCGTATTTCTGCTCTTGGGAACGTATCGGTTTGTTGCTACGTATTACAAAGTCCGAGAGGATGGGAGAACTGGACGATGAGGCGGTCGGCCCTTGTGATCGTGGCTGTTCTCGTTGCAGCGTGTAATCGTTCCGAAGAACCTTCGACAACCCACGGCAATCTTTTCATGCTTGTGACCGAATCGTATGTTCCTCTGTTAACGAAAGAGGCGGACGGTTTTATGACAGTCTACAACAAGACGCATATTCGAATGTCAGGCACTACAACGCGGGAAGCAATTGTGGCACTACTCAATGACAGCGTTCGATGCATCTGCGTCGACCGTCAGCTGAACCCGGAAGAACAGAAAGTGGTACAACAAGCCGGAATCAACCTTGCCAGTATCCGAATTGGAAGAGATGCGCTGGTGCTCATTGTGAGCGACGAGAGCCCCTTAAAGACCATCAAGCTGTCAACCATTCGCTCGATTCTTGATAAGTCGATAGCGACCTGGCAGAAGATCCCGGGATCGCACGGTAGGGGATCGTTGGAGTTGATTCTATTGGGTGAGAATTCCGGAGTCAACGAGTTGCTCCGTCGTCGATTTTTTGACCTTCCACACGCTATCGTCCCCACGAAAACCGGAGCCACGGAACAAGAAATTGTCCGGTACATTGCTGATAACCCGCGTGCGCTTGGGATTGTTTCGTTTGCGGCGGTCGCCGGCCATCCGAAGGGAATTCATAAGCTCTCGGTAGAGTCGACGGATTCCACGTCAGAACAGTATGTCCTTCCAACCCAATCAAATATTTACGAAAAGCTTTACCCGTTGAATTATTCTTTGTATCTTTATCTTTCAGAAACGAAACTCGCCGTTGGGTCGGGTTTCAGCACCTATGTTATGACGTTAGCAGGGCAACAGATCATCCAGGACTATGGTCTGGCGCCTGAAATCATTCCAAGTCGAATCATCCAGTTAAAATCGGAGTAAACCATTGATGAAAAAGTACCTTCTCTTCATTGCAGCAGGTCTGGTGTTCTCTTCGTCCGCTGTTGCTCAGTCTGAGCTCGAGCAAGGAAAGGCCATGCTGAAGCAGGCGAATTACCCCGAGGCGGTGAGGCTTTTCAACGATGTGATTCGAACAGATCCTAAGAACGATCAGGCGTGGTTCTA
>Ga0335079_10004441_pt1 | contig 16151 bp, 13 predicted proteins | sample Lox_Sample_33_FD_206719 | JGI IMG/M metagenome (GOLD analysis project Ga0335079, IMG submission 206719) | Soil microbial communities from Loxahatchee National Wildlife Refuge, Florida, United States - Lox_Sample_3.3 | ecosystem: Environmental > Terrestrial > Soil > Wetlands | place: USA... | reverse complement strand
AGCCGTACGTGTCGCTGCATTTCATGGGAGCCGGGGAATACGCGAAGCACAAGTGAAAGCGTGTTCGAAGGAATTTCAAACGATAATCCCAAACGCGATGTCATCCCGACACGCAAGCGCGCGAGCGTGACGGGGACCTGACGTGGCGAATGAGCCAGCTGCGGCGTAAATCGCAGCATCAGTACAGCATGCGCAGCACTGCATCCTGACCGCGACAGTGGCGATGTACGCTGACGTAAGGTCCCTCTTTCGTCCCTGATGGGACGAACTCGGGATGACATCACTATGACCAAATCCCGTCGCTGTCGGACAAAGTTCAGGATGACATCAATCTAAAAAATTAGCGGTTATTAAGTGACGCTGCGATTCCGGGTAAGATTACGCAGCTCCCGAACTCTTTCTCTTCGGGAACATCTCGCCGATCCTCTTGATCTCTGCTCCCACGCCTTTGAGTTTCTCCTCAATGTTTTCGTAGCCGCGGTCGATGTGGTAGACGCGGTCGATGATGGTCTCGCCATCGGCCACCAGCGCTGCAAGAACCAGAGACGCCGAGGCGCGCAGATCAGAAGCCAGCACGGCTGCGCCGCTCAGCAGCGATTTGCCGCGCACCACTGCGCGGCGTCCTTCGATCTTGATATTCGCCCCCATGCGCACCATTTCGAGCGCGTGCATGAACCGGTTCTCAAAAATGTTTTCAGTGATGATCGAAGTGCCTTCCGCCTGCGTGGCCAGAGCCATGTACTGGGCCTGCAGATCGGTGGGAAAGCCGGGATATTCCTCAGTGTTCACGTCTGCCGCCTTGAAGCTCCCGTTTCCTTCGACGCGCACCGAATCCGCCGTGTGGCGGGTTTTGATCCCGACCTCCTGCAGCTTTTGCAGCAGCGCGCCGAGATGATCGGGATTGCAGTCGGTCACATTCAAATCACCATCCGTCATCGCGCCGGCGATGATGAATGTTGCTGCCTCGATGCGGTCAGGAATGATTCTGTGCTTGGCGGCGCGCAATTTTGCTACTCCACGCACACGGATGGTTGGCGTTCCTGCGCCTTCGATCTTCGCGCCCATTTTGTTCAGCAGGTCAGCCAGGTCCGCCACTTCCGGCTCGCGAGCGCAATTTTGCATCACGGTTTCGCCTTCGGCCAGAGTTGCCGCCATTAAAAGATCTTCGGTTCCGGTCACGGTGATTTTGTCGAAGACGATCTCCGCGCCCCTCAAGCGCCTGGCGCTGGCTTCAATGTATCCGTGCTCCTGATTGATCTTTGCTCCGAGCCGTTCGAGTCCTTTGATGTGCAGATCGATCGGCCGGGCGCCGATGGCGCAGCCGCCGGGCAGTGAAACCCGGGCTTTTCCACAACGCGCAACTAGCGGCCCCAGAACCAGCGTTGAGGCACGCATGGTCTTAACCAATTCATAAGAAGCTTCAGGTGTTTTCAGATCACCTGCGCAGATCGTCGTGCGATGCTGCGCGCGGCCGTAGCCAAGTTCAACTTCCGCGCCCATGGCGGTGAGCAGCTTGCGCGTGGTCTCGATATCGCGAACCTGCGGAATATTTTCGAGGACGACGGGCTCATCGGTCAGCAGAGCGGCAGCCATTGCCGGCAGGGCGGCATTTTTTGCGCCGCTGGTGCGCACGGTTCCCAGCAAAGGGTTTCCGCCGCGTACTACGAATTTATCCATGAAGAGGTCCTAAGATGAACGATGCGAACACTGTCAGATTCTAGCTGGAAGCAGTCTCTCCGGTAGGTTACCTATGTGCAACTCAGTGTTCTGAGTGTTTGGAACTTTCGGCGCGTGCAGCAGCGATTGCTCGCCTTACGTGACCTTTTGCCTGCCTTAATAGTTTTTGAGCCGTTTTTCGGGTCACGCCGCCCTTTGCCATAACGATTGCGGCAGGAACGTCGTTGGCTGCGCGAGACAAAGCTTTCTGCGCCTGCTCACGATCAGATTCCAAAGCCTTCTGCACAATGGTCACCGCCCGCGCCGTAAGCTTGGAGTTCTTCTGGTGCAGATTCACCATCAGGTTTCCGTAAACATAACCGAGCCGCACCATAGCTCCGGTAGTAAGCATGTTCAGGATGAGCTTTTCTGCTGTGCCGGCTTTCATGCGGGTAGAACCGGCGACGACCTCTGGGCCGGTTTCAACGACGATCGCCAGTTCCGCCGCGGCTTCGAGAGGCGATTTAGGATTACAGGTCACCGCCACGGTTCGCGCGCCGGCTTTTCTGGCGAACTCGAGCGCCGCGACGGTGAAAGGCGTGCGCCCGCTGGCCGCAATTCCGACAACAACGTCTCGTTTGCCTGGCTTCTTCTTGCGAATTTCGCGCACGCCGAGTGCACGTGAATCTTCGTCGGCTTCAACTGCTCGCGCGAGTGCGCGTTCGCCGCCAGCCATGACGAACTGGACCGTACTCGCGGGCACATCGAATGTCGGCGGGCATTCGGAGGCATCGAGTGCAGCAATTCGGCCACTGGTTCCGGTTCCAACGTAAATCAATCTGCCGTCATTTCCCAGCGCTTCGGCCACCCAGTCGATAGCGCGGGCGATCTGCGGCAAGGCCGCTTGCACCGCGCCCGCGACCTTGGCATCCTCGGCGTTGATGATTTCTGCAATTTCGAGCGCAGATTTCACATCCAGGTCTGACCATGCCGGATTGATCTGCTCTGTGCCCAGCCTTTCGAGTTGCAATTCCGCGGCAGTTTTCAATTTGTGACTCCCAGGGCTTCGATAACTGCGTCATGAAATTTCGGACGCACTTGTTTGATCGCCTGGTTTGAAGAGTCCGGCCAGGTGCGATTGGTGAGCAGAGTTATCGAAATCTGCCGCTCCGCGTCGATCCACAGCGAAGTTCCTGTGTAGCCAAGATGTCCGAACGACGATGGCGAAAAGTATTTTCCGGATTGCGAGGGCGAGGATGGCGTGTCCCAGCCCAGAGCGCGGGATGTTCCCGATGGTGAAGCCTCGCGCCGCGTGAAAAGTGCGACTGTTTCTGGCCTGAGGATTGGCGATCCCCCGCTCAGCATGGCGTGCGCGAAGCTCGCCACCTCCGAGGCGGTTGAGAACACGCCGGCATGTGGCGCAACGCCACCGAGCACGCTCGCATTTTCGTCGTAGACTTCGCCTTGAATGATGCGATGGCGAAATGTCTGGTCGTCCGCGGTCGGCGGGATTCGCGATTTCCACGAAGAGGGAGGATTGTAGGTCGTGTGCGACAGGCCGAGCGGACCAAAGACTTCGCGTTGGCAAAATCGGTCGAGCGATTCGCCGGCGATTCGCTCAAGCGCAACTCCCAGAATGATGAAACCGACGTCGCTGTACTCTGCATGAGTTCCAGGGGCGTTTTTTAGCGGAACCGCAAAAGCCTCGCGCAAAAGTTCGTCTTTCGAATGCACGCGCAGAAAAAATTTTTCGTATGCGGGAAGTCCCGAGCTGTGCGCCAGAAGCTGCCGGATTGTGACCTCGCGCCTTCTCGGGTCTGCGCCGTTGAACTCAGGCACAATGCCGAGGAGCGGTGTATTCAGGTCAAGAAGGCCACGCTCGTAAAGAATCATGGCCACGCTGGTGGTCGCGACCACCTTGGACACCGATGCCAAGTCAAAAATGCACTCCACATTGACCACGGGCGAATTCTTTTCGTAGGTGAACCGTCCCATCGCCTTCAGCATGACCAGCTTGCCTTGATGGGTTACGGCTGCCGATGCGGCAGGAAATACGCGACGGACGATCCCATCCTGCAGAATTGCGAACGCAGCGGAAAAGACATCCTCCTGGCCCTGGTATTGCTGGCGGGGAGTTCTCGCATCAAATGTTGTAGTGGTATTCAGACGGGCTCTTCGAGAATTGAGTGATATCGCGTTTATAGCAGAGGCGTCTTCTCCCGGTAAAGCCGCGCGCACCAAAACTCGCGTTTGCACGGACGGCACACCACCGACGGTAACTTGAACTTCCCAATTACAGCTCTGGTAAATTCAGAACTTGAGCCAAATGCTTGACACGACTCCAAGACAAACACCGGCAATGGTTGGTAAGTTCATTTCCATCTTTCTATCTCTAATTCTTGCCTCTTGTGCGTATGCCTTGGCGCAGGAACCTAGCGCGCCGAATCTCAACGCTCTCGATTCAATTGTCGAAACTTCTATACAGAACCACGAGGTTCCCGGCGCGGTCCTGCTCGTCGGGCACGATGGCAAGGTGATCTATCGCAAGGCGTACGGCAATCGCTCGCTTGAGCCGAAGGTCGAGCCGATGACGGTCGACACAATTTTCGACCTGGCTTCGTTGACCAAGGTGATCGCGACTACGACCGCCGTGATGCAACTGGAACAGCAGGGAAGAATCAAGCTGAACGACCCGGTGGTGAAGTACATTCCCGAATTCGGGCAGAACGGCAAGACCGACATCACTCTGCGCGATCTGCTCACGCATTATTCCGGGCTTGCGCCGGATATCGACCTTACGCCCAACTTTAACAGCAAGGCCGCGGCGTACAGTCTGGCATTCGCCGAAACTCCGGTCGCGCCTCCGGAAACCCGTTTCATTTACAGCGATACGAATTTCATTGTGCTCGGCGCGCTGGTCGAGCGGCTTACGGGAATGTCGCTTGATGTTTACTGCGCGCAGAATATTTTTGTTCCACTCGGCATGTCGCACACGCGCTTTCTGCCTCCGCCGGAGTGGATTCCGCAAATCGCGCCGACGCAATACGATGAGAACAATCAAATGCTGCGCGGCGTGGTGCACGATCCCCGCTCGCGCCGCATGGGCGGGGTTGCAGGGCACGCGGGTTTGTTCTCGACTGCCGATGATCTCGCAAAGTTTGCGCAAATGTTGCTCGATGGCGGGGGCACGATTCTTTCGCCGCTCATAGTGCGCAAAATGACTAGCCCGCAGCAGCCGCCGAATCTGCCGGCTGTTCGAGGACTGGGTTGGGACATTGATTCGCCATTTTCGTCGAACCGCGGCGAGCTTTTGCCGGTGGGCTCGTTTGGCCACACCGGATTCACGGGAACATCGGTCTGGATCGATCCCACAACCCGCACCTACATCATTCTTCTGACGAATGCAGTTCATCCGCGCGGCCAGGGCTATGCGGTCGCGCTGCGAACAAAAGTTGCTACAGCGGTTGCGGCGGCCGTTCCGCTTACGGTTCCTGAGCAGGAGGCGCTGCGCTGGAAAACTCTTACTGGATATAACGAAGCCATGCCGGCGCAACACCATCTGGAAGACCGCAATGCGTCGGTGCTCACGGGAATTGACGTTCTCGAGTCGCAAGGATTCGCGCTGCTTCAGGGAAAGCGCATTGGCGTGCTGACGAACCAGACGGGGGTGGATTCGCAGGGGCATCGCACGATTGATGTGCTCGCGCACGCCCAGGGTGTTCAAGTCACCGCGATTTTCAGCCCCGAACACGGCGTCACCGGCGAACTGGACACGACGAAGGTCGGCAACACGCGTGACGCGGCAACCGGCATTCCCGTGTACAGCGTCTACGGAGGAAGCGATCAGGCGCGGCGTCCGCCGCCAGATGTACTAAAGCAACTCGATGCGGTCGTTTTTGATTTGCAGGATGCGGGCGTGCGCTTCTACACGTACGAGACGACGCTTGGCTACTTCCTTGAGGGCGCCGCGAAAGCCGGAATTCAGATCATCGTGCTGGATCGGCCGGATCCGATCGGCGGAGATTTCGTTCAGGGTCCTATGTCGCAACCGGGGATGGAGAATTTCGGGAACTACGGGCCCATTCCGGTTCGCCATGGCATGACTATGGGCGAACTCGCGCAGATGTTCAATATCGAGCACAACATTCACGCCAAGCTCACCGTGGTTTCGATGCAAGGCTGGATGCGCGGAGATTGGCTGGATTCAACCAACGTCGAGTGGATCAATCCATCGCCGAATCTGCGCAGCTTGACGGAGGCGACACTTTACCCGGGAGTCGGACTCATAGAAGGCACCCATATTTCTGTGGGCCGCGGGACTGAGACGCCGTTCGAACTGGTCGGCGCGCCATGGATCAATGCACGTGAGTTTGCGGCGTATCTGAATGCGCGCCAGATTCCAGGGGTCCGATTCGTGCCGATCACATTTTCTCCGAATGCGAGCAACTACGCGGGCGAGGCGTGTCATGGAGTGAACCTTGTGCTTACGGGGCGCGAATTTCTGGATGCGCCGGAACTCGGGATGGAATTAGCCGCGGCCCTGCTGAAACTTTATCCCGAGCAGTTCCACATCGAAAAGATAATTGACATCCTTGCGAACCGGAATGTTTATGACGCGCTGGTGCACGGGGAAGATCCGCACAAGATTGATCTCGATTGGCAGGACGATCTGCACAAATTCGAACAGGTGCGGGAGAAGTACTTGATCTACAAGTGAGACCTCTAACCGAAATCAAAGTCAAAATCCAAAGTCAAAATCCAAAGTCAAAATCCAAAGTCAAAATCCAAAGTCAAAATCCAAAGTCAAAATCCAAAGTCAAAATCCAAAGTCAAAATCCAAAGTCAAAATCCAAAGTCAAAATCCCCACCCTCCCGCAAAGAACGCGGGAAGGGTGGGGCACCCTCGCGTTTCTAATTGTCGATCGGTCGATCGATCAACGCATCAATCAATCAGGCGGCTGGTGATTGGGCCGTAGCTGTCGATACGGCGGTCGCGCAGGAAAGGCCAATTGCGGCGCGTATCTTCGAGCAGATGCACATCGACTTCGCCTATCAGAATTTCTTCTTTATCGTGGGAAGCCTTTGCGATCACTCTTCCAAACGGATCGGCGATGAACGATCCTCCCCAGAATTCGAGTCCCTTGCCCACAGCCTTATTGCCGCGAATATCGCCCTGCTCAAAGCCGACGCGGTTTACGACGGCAACATAAACTCCATTCGCGATTGCGTGTGCCCGCTGAATCGTCTGCCACGCGTCATATTGCGCTTCACCGTATTGCGCCTTCTCATCCGGGTGCCAGCCAATTGCGGTCGGATAAAAAAGCACCTGCGCTCCCTGCAATGCGGTGAGGCGCGCGCCTTCGGGATACCACTGGTCCCAGCAGACGAGGGTTCCGACTTTGCCCACTTGCGTGTCGAACGCCTTAAAGCCAAGATCGCCAGGAGTGAAATAGTACTTTTCGTAATAGAGAGGATCGTCGGGAATGTGCATCTTGCGGTAAATGCCGAGCAGTTTCCCGTCGGCATCGATCATCACGGCGGTGTTGTGGTAAACGCCCGGCGCGCGTTTTTCGAACAACGAGGCAATTAGAACAATCCGCAACTGCTTGGCAACATCTGCCAATTTCGCCGTGGTGGGACCCGGAATGGGTTCGGCCAGGTCGAACAGCGCCGCGTCTTCGCGCTGGCAAAAATATTGCGTCTGGAAAAGTTCTGGCAGGCAGACGATCTGCGCGCCTTTCCCAGCCGCCTCCCGCACCTTATTGACCGCATGCTGAAGATTTTTTTCTGGATCGGGCGTCGCGGACATCTGCACCAATCCGACGCGGAATTTCTCAGGCATTATCTCCTCGGAGGAAATAGCATAGCATTCGCGCGACGGGCCAACTGAGAGCTCAGACGCCAATCGGAACCGCTGCGACTACGATGCCTTGCGTTCCTGCTTGCCTGGCGCGATCTGTACCAATTCAGCCGGCCGTTTTTTCCAACGCGGGTGGTTGCGGCCGCGGAATCTCGCCACGAATCCTCCGATCGCAGCGGAGGTGAGCGCGATATCTTCCACCTTCAGCACATGCGCCAAGCGGAACTCCTTGACCGCATGCAATCCACTGCTGATCGCGCAGCCGCATTGCGAACAATCGGGATCGCCGCCAAAAATGCAGGGCTCAACCCGCGTGTTAAGGTCGGCGCTGTAGTTGGTAGACATACGAGCGAACATGCACTCGCCTGGATTTGCCGGCGGCTTGATTATCGCCGTGGCGAGCCTGCGGTCCATGAGCAGTTTTGGGTGATAAGTTTTGGCTCTGAGCAGTTCGCCGGTAACGAACCTGCGATCAGCCGGCGTCAGTATTTCGGGGGTCCGTTCTCCCTTCTGCGGCGTGTAGAGGCTGATCCAGATGCGGACCACCTCGGGGCGCGCACTCCAGAATGCGAGATATTCCTCTATGTATCCGGGGCGTTCGAGCATGGGGCGAGTGATCGTCCAGTGCACGTTCACGCGGCAGCCGCTCATGTTCTTGAGTATCCGCTCGTAGGTTGCGGGTTTGCGGCGGACGTCGTGGTGTTCGGGAAGACCATCCACCGAGACCGTCACCCGGACCCGCGGAATTTTCATCCACTCGCGCGGGATCGGAATAACGGCGCTGGTCACGATCATGGTGTGAATGTTTCTCTCGCTCAGCATTGGCAACAAGCGGCTCAACTCGCGGTGACGGATCAGAGGCTCGCCGCCCACGAGCGAAACATGCAAGGGGCGGTGCTCATCGACGACGCGCAAAATTCCATTCACCAGATCATCGCCGCGGTAATCGCTCAGGCTGCGAAGTGTCACACCACCGCCCAGGTGCGCGTCGCCATAGGCATAACAACCGGGACAGCTCAGCGGGCACTCGCGCGTAATTTCGATCGAAATCATGGGCGTGCTGCCGGTGAGGATCGAACCCCAGGATTTCAGCCAATCGGTAATGTGCAAACCTGGCTTTTCAGAGCCGCTGGCCGCAGAAGTTGGATTCGCGGAACGTGTGTTCATGGTACCTCCTTGCGTTGCACCTCTCCGGACGCAGTGCCGGGAGCTGATTACTGGATGGTTGGAGGCAAGATTCCGCCCTGCTCATTCAGGATGGCGAGCGCGGTTGCTTTCATCGACAGCTCGCGCGCCCTGACGATCAGCAGAATTCCACCTTCTTCAAAGCTGCTCTGGTAATAGGATGCGTGCTCGTGAGGTACCCCGATGGCTTGGCAAAAGCCACTTAGACTTGAGGCCGGACCGGCAAACAAACCGACCATGCCGATATCTTCGTCTTCAAAACCAACCTGGTTCAGCGCGCGGACCGCGCTTGCCGCTGTGAACGCTTCGTAAAATCCTGCGGTAATGAGAATATCTCGACCGCCATTCGGCTCGTGGAACATTGGACACCTGTACTTTCGCTCTCTCTGGGTTTATGTGGACATGCAGCGATTCCGGCGAACACGTCCCAACTTTAAGCAGAGAGGCGAGCTAGCAGAGGCGGACACAGGTAAGCGCGATCAGGTTGTCGCGGCTGAAAGGAAGAATAAAAGTGAAGTGCAGTGGTGTACCGCTGAAGACCTCAGGCGCAAGCGGGAGGAAATGAGCGACGATGGAAAGGAAAGCTTTGTCGAGCGAGTGCGGGCCGGTGCTGGGAAGTTCATCCGGAGCCGGCGTGATCAGGACAAACAACACACCAATTGCGGCAATGATTGCCACCACTGCAATCCAGGACTTGGGAATCCGGTGCATGGACTTCTCTCATGAAAGCTAGCAGCAATACAATATGAGTTGCAAGTTCCATCTGGACCGAAGCTGGGTTTTGACATTTTTGTAACAACGTGTCCTGCTTGTCCAAAAATTGCGCCGAGTTGCTGGCACGATCACTTCGCGCTCTAGTAAAGTAATTCTTCCAAGAAAACTCGGGAGACGGGACGATTATGAAGCACGACCACCACGATGGCACCGGGATCGATCGCAAACTTCACAATCCCGTCGAAGACCGATTGATTCCGCTCGAACCGCTCGATTTGAGCCGTATCCATTCTGTAGACGATCTTGTGCGCGCGATGGCAAAGACGGCCTTCACCGGCCGGCAAATGGGCGAAGCCGCGGATGTGCTCGAGGCGATGGCGCGCGACAAAGAATGTTTTGTCGTGATGACGCTCGCCGGCGCCATGACCGTAGCCAAGCAAGGTTTGATCATTGCCGACTTGATCGACCGGGGCATCGTGAACGCGATCGTTTCGACTGGCGCGCTTATGGCGCACGGTCTGGTCGAAGCCACCGGGCGTTCGCATTTCCGCTATAACCCCGATGTGCCAGACACCGAACTTTACGAACAGGGCTATAACCGCGTTTATGACACGCTTGAGCCGGAACAGAATCTGGATGATGTTGAGCGGGTCATGGCGGCTGTTCTCGGCGATTGGGACCACTCGGAGGTGATGTGCTCGTACAAGCTGAACCACGCGATTGGCGCGCACTTGGCCAAACATGCGAAGGGGCAGCGGGGAATTCTGAAATCGGCTTATGAACAAGGCGTGCCCGTTTTCGTTCCGGCGTTCACGGATTCGGAACTGGGACTCGATGTAGCTTTGCATAACCGTATGCGCGAAAGTTCCGGCCGGCACAAGATTCGTTTCGATCCCTTCGAGGATCTCGAACATTTTGCGTCGACTCTGTTGCGGCAGTCGCGCCTGGGAATTTTTACCATAGGTGGCGGGGTTCCGCGAAACTGGTCGCAGCAATTCGGCCCGTTCATCGAACTGCGTCATCGCCGCATGGGAGAGAATGTTCCTTTGAAACGCTACCACTATGGCCTGCGAATTTGTCCGGAGCCGGTCTATTGGGGAGGATTGTCGGGCAGCCCGTACAGCGAAGCGATTTCCTGGGGCAAGTTCGTTCCACCCGCTGAAGGGGGCCGCTTTGGCGAAGTTTTCGTGGATGCGACGGTTGGACTGCCTCTCATCGTTGCGGCCGTGCTCGAACGTCTGGGCAAGAGCAAGGGAGCGGAAAAAGCATCCGGCAAAGCGGAAAAGCTTCGGAAATAGTGCGGAACGTGTTCATCGTGAGACTTCCAGGCTTCTTCGCTCATTTGATAGTGCGGTCATAGATGTCCCGCGTTTTCGTGAATGTCTGCAGCAGTTCCTGTTCGAGTCCTTCGGGAAATTCGCGGTGCAAGATCTGCGAGGCGAGCGTTTCGACCGACTGCCGCGGATGTTCGGCCGCCGGCAGCCAGCGGCTGTTTCTCCCGGTAACAAGACGCAAGACGTGCTCGACGGTGCGATAAAGCTCGGCGGCGTGATCGAGCGTGGCAGCTTCGCGTTTTTCCAGCACGTCGGCGCCGGAGCATCTCCACAGACGGTCGCGTAACGTGCCACTTCTCGGGCGCAGTCCATGCTTAACCAGCAAAAAGCTCGAAAGAAAATCGATGTCATACAATCCGCCTGCAGAGGTGCGGATACTCTTCTCCGGGGCGCTGGCATCCTGCAGCTTTTGCCGCATTTCGCGCACCGCTTTCGGGAAATTGGCATCGGCCGCAAAACGGCGGAACAAGCTTTCGGAAATATGTGTAACTTGTTTGCCTAGCCTGCCGTCTCCAGAAATTAGACGAAGCTTGGTGTAGGTGAGCGCCTCCCACGGTTGCGCTTCGGTCGCAAAATAAGATTCTAGGTGGGCGGGCGTGACCACTAGTTCGCCTTCGGAACCACGCGGCCGAAGACGCGCGTCCACGGGGAAAACCAATCCTTCCTGGGTATAGGCGGCGAGCGTCTGCATAATTTGCTCGGCTGATTTGATCATTGTTTCGCGATTCTCGACGTCATCGCTAACGAACAACAAGTCTGCATCGGAGAGCAAATCGAACTCACGCGTCCCCAGGCGGCCCAGAGCCAGAATGGCCAATCCGTGCGGTGCCGCGGCGATTCGAAATGCGGCAGAAATTGCGTGTTCGGCAGCCAGCGTGGTTTCGGAGAACGACGAATAAATTGAGCGCTGTTCCGCCAGGTCGCGTGCTCCTGAAGCGAGCATCAGGTGGCGGAAATGCCTGCGCAGAAGCGCAACTTTTTCCGTCTGGCTGGCAGTTGAGTTCGCGATGTAATCGAAAACAGCGTCACGCCCTTCCATTGCCGGAGGATCGAACAAAGATGCCGGAAGATCGAAGAGAGCTCCGCTGAGTAGCTGGGGGATGGAAGAATGGATCTCGGCGAGCGTGCTTACTTCTTCCGGGTAGCGCACCAGACACTCGGATAAGTAATCGCTCAACTCGAACAATGCGCCAGAACGGGCGATTGCGCGTTCATATTTCACGACGGTGGCATACCGTTCCGATGACGAGTAGGCGGAACTGAGAAAGCGCAGCAGGTTCTTGCGTCCCGCCGGACTCGCTCCGCTGAGGGCGCGCGCCACTTCGGGCGCATCCTCAGCGATTTTTTCGAGCAGTTGCTGGTTCGATTGATCGGTACTGGGAACTTCCGGGCGAGCTTGCAGCCGGAGTTCGCCTTCTTCCTGGGCGACCGGTGTGCGCGCCTGCTGCTGATAAATGACGCGATGATAAATTTCCGCAACCGCGGCCATACGCTCCTCGACCGCAGTGCGTAGATCGGCGAGGCGATAGCCGGGCGTCAACCCTGCCATTGATCGCTGCAGAATTTGCAGCTGGTGTTCGGAGGGCGGCAGTCGATGCACTTGCTGGCCTTCGCGAAGCTGCAGACGATGTTCGAGATGGCGCAGAAAAGTGTAGGCCGAGGTCAGCTCGTGAAAATCGTGGCCGCTGATGTGGCGCTTGTCATGCAGCTTGTGCAATGAAAATAAAGTGCCCCCGGAACGCAGCCAGGTTTCGGAGCCACCGTAGACCCGTTGCAAACACTGAACGAGGAATTCGATATCGCGAATGCCGCCGCGATCAACTTTGACATTGATCGACTCCTGCTTTTCGGTGGCAACCTGTCGCCTTCGCTTGCGGTCGATCCGCTCGCGAGCCACGAGCGCGGTCTTGATGGCGGCAAAGTTAATCTGTTCGCTATAAACCTGCGGCTGGATGCGACGAATAAACTCCCGGGCGAGACCTACGTCCCCGGCCGAATGCCGGACCTTAATCAGCGCCTGCCGCTCCCAATCGTGGGCCGTCTCCGAGTAATATCGCAGCGCATTTGCCAAGCTGATGGCCAGCTCGCCTTCGTTTCCCCGCGGACGCAGCCGCAGATCGATGCGGAACACAGCGCCTTCGCTGGTGGCGCGGGAGAGCATCTCGGTGAGCTGCTGCGATAGCCGAACGAAATATTCGCGGTTAGAGATGGGGGCCGATCCAGGCTCCTGGCCATCTCCGTAGATATAAAGCAGGTCGATATCCGAGCTGTAATTGAGCTCATTGCCGCCAAGTTTTCCAAGCGACAGGACAGCAAAAGGGGTGTTAACGGCACGGCCTTCGGGATCCAGATGTTGCGGCAGTCCGAACCTGCGCTCCATGGCGCTCTCCGCTTCCCGCAGCCCGTCTTGAATTAAGACATCACTCAACGCAGAAATCTCTGACGTGGTTTCGGCCAGCGGAGAAAGCCGGAGCACGTCGCGCAACATGATGCGCACGTACTCCCTCCGTTTGTAGCGCGCGAGCAAGAGTGGAACATCACGATCGAAGGAGCGAGAGCGAAAGCGAGCCAGCGCTTCAGAAAATTCTTCGTGGGAGAAGCTGCGATCAAGTTTTTTTTCGCGCAAGAAGGTTTGCAGCAGCTCCGGATTTTGCATCAGGGTTTCGCCCAGATAACGGCTATTGCCAAACACCGCCAGTGCATAGTGCAGAAGAAACGGATGGGTCTGAAAAAGCCGCAAAACCTCTTGTGAGTTTCCCGAGATCAGCCGATCGAGCTGCAAAAGCGCAAAATCGGGATCGGGGCAATCGGCCAGCAATCCCGGTAGCACACTCGCCAGCGAGGGAGGTAATTTGTTCGAAACCTGCTGAAAAAGCTGGGAGGCTGCGGCGGAGTTTTCAAACGGAATACTCTCGAGCCGAGCGGCATCGACTTTTACAGGCTGTTCGCGGGATTGCATGTAGCCGATAGGCAGTCCGAAAAATGTTGGCTGGGCAGATCAGCATAGCATCCGGCGGTAACGTCAAGGGATGGGGCGAACGGCAATAGGCTTTCTATTTGGGACCAGCGGATTCCTCGTCCTTCCGCTTCGCTCCAGTCCTCGGAATGACATGAAAATGGAGGGTCACCAGAGGTTCAGTCTGTCACCAGCGCCGGGTGCCAAAATACTTCCGCACGCCGATCGCGTTATAACGTCCCCAAGGTCCATTCGGGCCAAGATCGGCCGCTCCCAGATTTCGGTCGCGTGCGCCCAAGCGGTCAAAAAGGAAATGCTGGGTCACGCGTGCTTCGAAACCCTTACCGAGGTAAATGGCCGCGCCCCAGGAATGCTCGACCCCAATGGCATCGAAGGACCACGTGTATAGGGTTTGTGGGACATTCCTGCCGAATAGAAACGATGGCTCGCCGAACAGCATGAAGCGCCGCAGCTGGCCGCGACCGAACGGCCGCACTTCCAGTAAACCCGTGAGCATATAACGTGCAAAGGCGTTGCACGTAGCATTCACACCCCCGAAGTTGCCGGCATCGGAGGCGCAAATGTTTGGATCGATTTCATTATGAGGGGGCGCGAGGTCGAACTCCGCGTACCCCCAGAACGTATCCGAAGGGAAAAACATTCGTTGGTTAGCAGTCTGCTGAGTTTGCTGCGCCTGCAATGCGAGAGTCGAAAAGACAATTACGAGCGCAAAGTTAGCGAATCGTTTCACTATTCCTCCCCGCCGCGATTCATTGAAAGAAAGCACGAAATCCCGGCGCGTGGGCCGGATTTCGGAGTCCGAATTGTACATCCTGACCAAGGCCGATTTCGTCCATTTGTCTCTACGAAAAACCATAGCCCGCGGCTGTGATTTCTCCAACAAGTGGGATAATGTGAATGCATTATGAATCTAACTCCCGCGAAATCAGAGACCCGGTTTGGCGAAGCTCGTGCTACAGACCCTGTAGGAGAATCAAGGGAAAATGGGTCAGGAGATTTCCGTTTCCTATCAGGCAGTAAAAAGCAAGGTCTATCGCCTCATCGATAGTCTGGTCGAAGATGCGAAGAACCAGGATGACGTGCAGGAATCTGTAAAGCGCTGGTGGAAGCACATTCACCCAGCGGACCGCCCCATTGCGCGCAAACACCTGCTATCGGTGCTCTCGAAGTCGAGCGCCACGCTGGAGGCAATTTCCGGCGGTTTGGTCGACCTCCAGGATTTTGAAGCCCACCAGGTGGCCGGTAACGGGGTTCCGCGCCTCCATACAATGCCGAGCCCTGCTCCCGAGCGCATGAAAGCGTCTGTCTAAAGTCCTTCCGTTTGCCTGTTCGTCGCATTGAGGAATTAAAAAGGCCCGGCGCAAGCCGGGCCTTAACTTTTCCCGGAACGGCGGCCACCGTTGTGGTAGGATTCCACGGCACATCGTGGCCTCCACCGCTCAACAGCGAAGCATCAACGAGCTCCGAGCAAGGGCGATACGGGCCCATGGCGGCGCGGGCGACTACTTCTATTTCTGCCTATCGCTCCTGATCGTCGCGGTCGTGGTTTATGGGTTCAGCTTTACCATCGGTGAAAACCTGATTCATCCAGCGGTGCCGAGGCCGCGGGTCCTTTATGTTCATGCATTTCTCTTTTCCGGCTGGCTGGCGTTTTTCGTTCTGCAAACCGGCCTGGTGCGTTGGCGGAAGATTCAATGGCATCGCCGGATTGGCTGGTTTGGCGTCGGGCTCGGCACGCTGATACCTGTCGTCGGCGTTTCCACGGCCATCGTGATGGGACGTTTCAAAACCGGGGTGCTCCACTCGACCAGCGATGTACCGTTCCTGATTGTTCCCCTGTTCGACATGCTCTGCTTTACCAGCATTTTTCCGCTTGCAGTCTATTTCCGGAAAAAGCCTGAATTCCATAAGCGATTGATGATCGTCGTCACCTGCGCGCTGACTGCCGCCGGATTCGGCCGCTTCCCCTTCCAGCTCTTCCCCGGCCAGTTCTATTTAGGCGTCGACCTGCTGATTCTTCTCGCCGTCGCCCGCGACCTGGTCATCGATCACAGGATCAACCGGGTTTACCGCTACGTCCTCTCCGCATTCATTCCTGCGCAGATACTTGTTGTATACATCGCTTTCCATAGCCCGCCATTCTGGCTGAGAATTGCCCACGCCGTGGTTGGCTAACTCATTGTCGAATCTCGGTGTCATTCCGAGGCGTTCTGCATGCGCGGCAACGAGGAATCTGCTTTTGGTCTGGGAACAGCAGATTCCTCGTCCTTCCGCTTCGCTCCAGTCCTCGGAATGACAACTTTCGCAAGGTTTGTTTTGAGGAAATAATTCAACGGAATGTCATTCCGAACCGCCTTGGCGGTGAGGAATCTGCTTCTTGTATGGGACCAGCAGATTCCGTCCTTCCGCTTCGCTTCAGTCCTCG
>Ga0335079_10004440_pt1 | contig 16151 bp, 16 predicted proteins | sample Lox_Sample_33_FD_206719 | JGI IMG/M metagenome (GOLD analysis project Ga0335079, IMG submission 206719) | Soil microbial communities from Loxahatchee National Wildlife Refuge, Florida, United States - Lox_Sample_3.3 | ecosystem: Environmental > Terrestrial > Soil > Wetlands | place: USA... | reverse complement strand
CGTCGCCACCCTGAAGACATGGCGAATTCTCTTCACCGACTACCGTCGGCCACTGAAGACCTTCAAGTCATCATTCTGCGCCGCAATCGGACTTTACTTCTTCAAGGAGACTTTCGCATAACCCTCATGGTGTACTTGACTCACCCCTCCACCGGGGTGCCACCTGTTCGCCCTGCTAACGGTTTGACGGAATGCCGCTCCCCGGCATATCGTTAGCAAAAGTAATGACTCAGGCTAATGAAAATGACATCCACACCGACCAGGTCCGACGCGGGCCTGGCCACCACGCTCCGTATCTCGGTGAGCCGCCTGGCCCGGCGGCTGCGGGTGGAACGGACCGCGCCCGGACAGGTGGAGCCAGTGCTGTCGGACACCCAGTTCGCCGCGCTGGCCACGCTGGAGAAGCACGGCGCGATGAGCCCGGGGGAGCTGGCCGGTCACGAACGGGTGCAGCCGCCCTCGATGACGCGCGTCATCGCCGCCCTGGAGGAGTGGCAGCTAGTCACGCGGACCGCACATGCTTCCGACCGGCGCCAGGCCGTGCTGACGGTGACCCCGGAGGGCCGGGATCTGGTGGCCAGGGCACGCCACCGCCGGGACGCCTGGCTGGCCAGGCGGCTGAACGAGTTGACCCCGCAGGAGCGGGCGATGCTGCGGGCGGCCGCCCCGATCCTGGAGAAGCTCAGCCAGGCCTGACCGGAGCTGCCGGGACCGGGCCGTCCGGGCGGCGCACGTTCCGCTCGCTGCGCACCCGGAACTACCGGCTGTTCGCGACCGGGCAGGTCATCTCCAACAGCGGCACCTGGATGCAGCGGGTGGCGCAGGACTGGCTGGTCCTCGAGCTAACCCACGGCAGCGGCACCGCGCTGGGCATCGCCACCGGGCTGCAGTTCCTGCCCATGCTGGTCAGCCCGTGGGGCGGGGCGGTGGCCGACCGGTACCCGAAGCGGCGCATCCTGATGCTGACCCAGACCGCCATGGGCCTGCTCGCGCTCATCCTGGGCCTGCTCGCCATCACCGGGGCGGTCCGCATCTGGCAGGTCTACGCGCTCGCGTTCGGGCTGGGCCTGGCCACCCTGTTCGACAACCCGGCCCGGCAGGCGTTCGTCACCGAGATGGTCGGGCGCACCGATATGCCTAACGCCATCGCGCTGAACAGTGCCATCTTCAACCTGGCCCGGATCGCCGGGCCGGCCGCGGCCGGGCTGGTGATCGGGGCCGTCGGCACCCCAGTGGCGTTCTTCCTCAACGCGGCCTCGTACGGCGCGGTGCTGATCGGCCTCAAGCTGATGCGGCCCGCTGAGCTGTACCCGGCGATCCCGGTGCCGAGGGCCAAGGGCCAGCTGCGCGAGGGGCTGCGCTATGTGTGGTCCCAGCCCGCCCTGCTCATGCCGATGGTGCTGATCTTCTTCGTGGCCACGTTCGGGATGAACTTCCAGGTGACCAACGCGCTGATGTCCCGGCAGGTGTTCCACACCGGGGCCACCGCGTTCGGCGTCGCCTCCGCGGTGTTCGCGGCGGGCGCGCTGGGCGGGGCGCTGCTGGCCGCCCGCCGGGGTAAGCCCGGGCTGCGGCTGCTGGTCACCGCCGCGTTCGCGTTCGGGGTACTGGAAGTCGCTACCGCGCTGATGCCGTCGTTCTGGCTGTTCCTGGCCCTGCTTGTGCCGACCGGGCTAACCCTGCTGACGCTCAGCACGGCGGCCAACTCGGTGGTGCAGCTGAACTCCGCGCCGGACATGCGCGGCCGGGTGATGGGCCTGTACCTGCTGGTCTTCCTGGGTGGCGCCCCGTTCGGGTCGCTGCTGGTGGGCTGGGTGGCCGAGCAGTTCGGCCCGCGGATGAGCCTGCTCGGCGGGGGTCTCATCTCGGCCGCCGCCGCGGCCGCAATCGGCGTGCTGATGGCCCGGCGCCGCGGGGTTGGCGTGCTGCGCGCGGTGCGGCCACGCGAGCTGGCCCGGATGGTCGCCTGAGCCCGTGGCGCGCCGCGGGAGGTGCTACCAATGACCTATGCGGTTGTTCGTCGCGGTATCCATCCCGGACGTCGTGGCCGGTGAGCTGGAGGCCGCGGTAGAGCCGTTCCGCGACGCGTGGCCTGGCCTGCGCTGGACCCGCCGTGAGGCCTGGCACCTCACGCTGGCGTTCCTCGGCGAGGTCAACGGGGCCGTACTGGACCGGTTGATGATGCGGCTGGAGCGGGCCGCGGGCCGGCATCCATCGCTGTCCCTGGCGCTGGCCGGGGCAGGCGCGTTCCCCGGCGCGGCCCGGGCCCGGGTGCTGTGGACCGGCGTGCACGGCGACCGGCGGGCGCTCGGCGCGCTGGCCGCCTCGGTAGCGGCTGGCGCGCGGCGGGCCGGCGTACCGCCGGCCGAGGAAGGCCGGCGGTACCAGCCGCATCTCACCCTGGCCCGCTGCCGGGCCCCGGTGGACGCCAGCGCGCTGGTGTCGGGCCTGTCGGGGTACGCGGGCACCCCGTGGACCGCAGAGCGGATCTACCTGATCCGCAGCCACCTGCCGGGCCGGCCCGGTGACCCGGCGGCCGGCTCGGCCCAGCCCCGGCACGAAACCCTGGCCAGCTGGCCGCTGCGCGTCCCGGCCGTGCCCGCGCCGAGCCGTGACCCTGGCCGCGGTGACCCTGGCATAGGCTGCGAGCTGTGATCCGTACGAACCGCTGGCTGCTGCCCACGGTGCTGGTGATCCTGATCGCCGTGGCGCTCATCGGCGCGGCCCTGCGCTGACTACAGGCGCTCGATTACGTAGTCGATGCAGCCCGTCAGGGCCTCGATGTCGGACGGGTCCACCGCGGGGAACATGCCGATGCGCAGCTGGTTGCGGCCCAGCTTGCGGTAGGGCTCGGTGTCCACGATGCCGTTGGCCCGCAGCGTGGCCGCCACGGCCGCCGCGTCCACCCCCGCGGCGAAATCGATCGTGCCCACCACCTGGGACCGCTGAGCCGGGTCGGCTACGAACGGGGTGGCGTACGGTGCCTTCTCGGCCCAGGTGTACAGCCGGGCCGAGGAGTCCGCGGTCCGGTCCACGGCCCAGTCCAGCCCGCCCTGGCCCAGCAGCCACTCCACCTGCTCGGCCAGCAGCAGCAGGGTGGCCACGGCCGGGGTGTTGTAGGTCTGCTGCTTGGCCGAGTTGCCGATGGCCACCGGCAGCGAGAAGAACTCCGGGATGTACCGGCCACTGGCCGCGATATGCGCGGCCCGGTCCAGCGCGGCCGGGGACATCAGGGCCAGCCACAGGCCGCCGTCCGAGCCGAAACACTTCTGTGGCGCGAAGTAGTACACGTCACACTCGCTGACCTCGACCGGCAGGCCGCCTGCCCCGCTCGTGGCGTCCACGATGACCAGTGCGCCCGGGTCGGCGCCCGGCACCCGGCGGACCGGCATGGCCACCCCGGTCGAGGTCTCGTTGTGGGTCAGTGCGTACGTGTCCACCCCGGCTTCGGCGCGCGGCTCCGGGCGGCGGCCGGGATCCGACGCGATTACCGTCGGGTCAGCCAGCCACGGCGCGGCCTGGGTGACCTTGCCGAACTTGGCTGAGAACTCGCCGAACGCCAGGTGCTGCGACTTCTCCCGGACCAGGCCGAACGCGGCGGCCTCCCAGAACGCGGTGGTGCCGCCGTTGCCTAGCACGACCTGGTAACCGGCCGGCACCCGGAACAGCTCGGCCAGGCCCTCCCGGGCCCGCTGGACCAGCGACCGGACTGGGGCCTGCCGGTGCGAGGTGCCCAGGTACGTGGCGCCGGACGCGGCCAGCACGGCCAGCTGCTCAGGACGCACCTTGGACGGGCCGCAGCCGAAGCGCCCGTCGGCTGGCCGGAGCTGAGCAGGGATGATGATGTCAGTCACGGGGCTAGCCTATTCCGGGGGGACGACCCCCCTGGACCCCCCGATCGCCGCTTCGCGCCGAACGTGGGCTTGGCCGGCACCCGCCTGCGGCGGGCCTCGCCTCGCCCGCGCCTGCCGTGCTCCGCTGGCACGTGCCGTGCTGCCGCGGGCCCGGAACCCTGCCTTCAAACCTTGTCGAGTACCTGGGCGGCGCCGGGGACGGCGGTGACCGGGCGGGACGGGGGGCCCACGTAGCGGGCGCTGGGCCGGACCAGCCGGCCGGTCTGCTTCTGCTCCAGGATGTGCGCGGCCCAGCCCGCCGTCCGGGCGCAGGTGAACATGGACGTGAACATGTGCGCCGGGACCTCGGCGAAGTCCAGCACGATGGCGGCCCAGAACTCCACGTTGGTGGCCAGCACCCGGTCCGGGCGGCGGGCATGCAGCTCGGCCAGCGCCGCCTCTTCCAGCGCCACCGCCGCCTCGTAGCGGGGTGCGCCGAGGTCGCGGGCGGTGCGCCGCAGCACCCGGGCCCGGGGGTCCTCGGCCCGGTACACCCGGTGCCCGAAGCCCATCAGCCGGTCGCCGCGGTCCATGGCCGTCTTGACGAACTTGACCGCGTCCCCGGTCCGCTCCACTTCCTCGACCATCGACAGCACCCGGGCGGGCGCACCGCCGTGCAGCGGGCCGGACATCGCGCCGACCGCCCCGGACAGGGCGGCGGCCACGTCGGCGCCGGTCGAGGCGATGACCCGGGCGGTGAACGTGGACGCGTTCATGCCGTGCTCGGCGGCCGAGCTCCAGTAGGCGTCCACCGCCTTGACGTGCCGTGGGTCGGGCTCGCCGCGCCAGCGGATCATGAAGCGCTCGACGATGGTGCGGGCCTCGTCCACCCGGTGCTGCGGGACCGGCGGCAGGCCCTGCCCGCGGGCGGACTGGGCCACGAAGGACAAGGCCATCACCGAGGCGCGGGCCAGGTCGTCACGAGCCTGCTTGTCGTCGATGTCGAGCAGCTGGTGCATGCCCCAGGCGGGGGCCAGCATGGCCAGCGCGCTCTGCACGTCCACCCGGATGTCACCGGAGTGTACCGGGATCGGGTACGGCTCGGCGGGCGGCAGCCCGGGGGCGAACTCGTTGTCCACCAGCAGCCCCCAGACATGCCCGAAGGACACGTGGCCGACGAGTTCCTCGATATCCACGCCCCGGTAGCGCAGCGAGCCACCCTCGCGGTCGGGCTCCGCGATGGACGTCTCGAAGGCAATGACGCCTTCCAGCCCAGGTACGAAATCGGACATTAGGCGGACCTCCGTGTCCTTGTGAGCCGTGTGGAGTTCGTGCCTGGGGCACGGCCCCGCGCTCGTGCCGCCGCGGCGGCCGGGGCCTGCTTACCGGTTAAGTCAACCTTGCCCGAGCCATATTCCGCTATGAGTTCGCATCGTGACACATACCACCCCGGCGCCGGGCCACCCGGGTCACCCCCGCGGGTCGGCCCCGCCACCGCCCGCACTGTGTGAGGATCATTCCCGTGGAACCGTTCTCTCATCCGCCGCTTTCCCAGCCGGACCTTGATGAGGCCAGCGCGCCGGCCGACCCGCTCGACCTGTTCGACCAGTGGATGGCGGCCGTGCTCGGCGCCGGGCTGCCCGAGCCCACCGCGATGGTGCTGGCCACGGTGTCCGCCAGCGGCCAGCCGCGGGCCCGCACCGTTCTGCTCAAGGAGCACGGCCCGGCCGGCTTCGTCTTCTACACCAACCGCACCTCGGCCAAGGCCCGCCAGCTGGCCGAGCAGCCCCGGGCCTGCCTGCTCTTCCCCTGGCACCCGATACAGCGGCAGGTGATCATCGAGGGCACCGTGACCGCCATGTCGGTCAGTGCGAGCGAGCCCTACTTCCACTCCCGGCCGCACGGCTCCCAGCTGGCCGCCTGGGCCAGCAGGCAGTCTACGGTGCTGCCCTCCCGGGCCGAGCTGGACCAGCGATACCAGCAGCTCGAGCAGCGCTGGCCGGAGGGGACCCCGGTGCCGATGCCCGACTTCTGGGGTGGCTACCGGGTGCACCCGGACACGATGGAGTTCTGGCAGGGCCAGCCGAACCGGATGCACGACCGGCTCCGCTACCGCCGCAGCGGTCAGGCGTGGGTGGCAGAGCGTTTGTCGCCGTAGCATCAGGTGAGGAGGGAGGTCGCCAGCACGGTGCATGGGCTCATCGACACCACCGAGATGTACCTCCGCACGGTCTTCGAGCTGGAAGAGGAGGGCATCGTCCCGCTGCGGGCGCGGATCGCCGAACGGCTCTCACAGAGCGGGCCGACGGTAAGCCAGACCGTAGCCCGGATGGAGCGGGCGGGCCTGCTGAAGGTGGAAGGCGACCGCCAGCTCGCGCTGACCGATGCGGGCCGCACGCTGGCCATGCGGGTGATGCGCAAGCACCGGCTGGCCGAGTGCCTGCTGGTCGGCGTGATCGGCCTGCCCTGGGAAGAGGTGCACGTCGAGGCGTGCCGCTGGGAGCATGTGATCTCGGAGAACGTGGAGCGGCGGCTGGTGCAGCTGCTCGACTACCCGGTCTGCTGCCCGCACGGCAACATCATCCCGGGACTGGCGGAACTCGGTGTGCCCAGCGATGCCCGGCACCGGGCCGAGGCGGCCGGGCAGGAGCCGGCCGAGGCGATGACCACGGTCGCGGCGAGCCTGGCCGCGCCGGTCACGGTGCGGCGGATCAGCGAACAGATCCAGAGCGACCCGTCCCTCATGCTTAAACTCAAGCGGATCGGGATACAACCCGGACGCGAGGTCACGCTCGCGGCCAGCGACGACGGTGTGCGGGTGACCAGTGAGGACAGGGTCGGCAGTGTCACAGCGGAGTTGCCGCGCCTGGTGGCGTCCCACGTTTTCGTCACCAGGCGCTGAGGGCGGCCCCGGTGACTGACTGGGCCGACCCTGCCTACGAATCCTTCCTGCCGCCCGGTACCATCCTCAGCCAGATGTCCGCGGCCCTGGTCGTGACCGACCCGCTGGGTAACCTGCTGTACGCGAACCCGTTCGCCACCCGGCTATTCGGTTTTCCCAGCGGCGGCAAGCTGATCGGTCAGCCGGTCCTGACGCTCGCGTTCAGCGGCGGTGACGCCAGGAAGGCCGCCGAGCTGGCCCAGCAGGTGCTGCGGGGCCGGGACGGGGACGGCACGTTCGCGGTCCTCCGTGCGGACGGCTCGCGGGTGTTCGTCCGCGCCGAGGCGATGCCGCTGCGGCACCCGTCCGGCTCGATCGACGGCATCGTGATCATCGCCCGGGAGGCCAGCCGGCGGAGCAGCCGCCAGGAACGGGACCGGATCGAGCTGCTGGACCGCATCGGCGAGCAGCTGTCCGGGTCGCTGGAACTCAGCATGACGTTGCGCCAGGTGGCCGAGACGCTGGTCCCGCAGTTCGCCGACCACTGCATCATCGACCTGATCCAGGGGGACAAGCTGGTCCGCCGGGTGCAGACCAACGCGGCGGGCTGGACTCCGCCGCCGGGCAGCTGGGCCCGGGTCGGTGAGCCGGGCAGGTACCCGGAGGGGCACTTCTGCCAGCAGGCCATGGCCCAGCTGGACACCGTGCTGGTGGGGAACCTGCAGGAGATCCAGCCGCCCCGGGCGCCCAGCCCGGGCAGCCTGGCCGCGGCCGAGGAGGTCGGGCTCCGCTCCGTGGTCGCCGCGCCGCTGGTGGCCCGCGGCGAGCTGCTCGGTGTGATCAGCCTGGCCCTGTCCAGCCTGACCAGGCGGCACGAGCGGTGCTACGACGCGGACGACCGCGATTTCCTCAGCGCCGTGGCCAGCCGGGTGGCGGTGGCCATCGACAACGCGCTGCTGTTCGAAGAGGAACGCCGCACCGCGCTGGCGTTCCAGACCAGCCTGCTGCCGCAGCAGCTGCCCGCCCTGGACGGCCTGGAGGTGGCCTGCCGCTACGTGCCGGCCAAGCCACTGGAGACGCACGGGCAGGGCATCCAGACGCAGGTGGGCGGCGACTGGTACGACATCATCCCGCTGTCCGCGGGCCGGGTCGGCATTGTGATCGGCGATGTGGAGGGGCGTGGCGCCCGCGCCGCGGCCGTGATGGGCCAGCTGAGGGCGGCGCTGCGCGCGTTCGCGCAGGATGACAAGCCGCCCGCCGAGATCCTGCGCAAGCTGGATGACTGGTGCCGCACGCTAGGCCCGGCCAGTGCCCGGCCGGATGGTTCGCTGAGCCCTGACCCGCCGATCGTGAGCTGCACCTACCTGGTCTACGACGCCTGGGCGCGCACCCTGTCCTTCTCCAACGCGGGCCACGACGCCCCGCTGCTCATCGTGGGCGGTGAGGTCGGCGAGCTGGAGATGGAACACAAGGGCGTCCTGCTCGGCGTCCGGGGCAAGGGCCTGCCCGGGCTGCCCACCTACCGGGAGGAGACCCGCTACCTGACGGCCGGCTCGGCCCTGGTGCTGTACACCGACGGGCTCACCGACCGGCGGCACCGCCCGGACGGGCTCGGTGTGTACTCCGAGGATGACGCCCGGCTGATGCTGCACCAGGCGGTGCGGCAGGTGGCGCACGGCGACGTGGAAGAGATCGCACAGGCGGCCCAGGACGCGGTACCGGGGGACATCGACGACGACATGGCCATCGTGGCCATCCGCACCTCGCCGGTCGACCTGGCGTCGTGGGAAGGCACGTTCCCAGCTGAGCCGATCAAGGTCTCGGAGACCCGCAGGCTGGCCGAGGCGACGTTCGAGTCCTGGGGCATGGAGCCCGAGCAGGTGGGCCTGACCTGCCTGCTGGTGTCCGAGGTCGTGACCAACGTCGTGCTGCACACGGCCACGTCCCGGGCCCCGCGGAACTCGCTCGCCCTCGAAGTGGCCGGCGTCGCGGCTCAGGCCACGCCCGGGCTGGTGGCGGGCTGGGCGCCCGCCGAGGTCAGCGAGGAGGGCCCGGGCGCCTCGACCAAGACGTTCAGCCTGCGGCTGCGCCGCGGCCGCGACGCGGTCTGGGTGGAAGTGTTCGACAACGACATGCGGCTGCCCCGGATCCGCAGCGCCGCGGAGACCGACGAGGGTGGCCGCGGGCTGTACCTGGTCGACCAGCTCGCGACCCGGTGGGGCTCGCGGCCCACCCCGGACGGCAAGGCGGTCTGGTTCGAGATGCCGCTCCGGCGCGACCCGGTTGGTTAGCTGCCCGTCGTCTGGAACACCCAGAGCACGAGCAGGCCGAGCGCGATCCCGATGACCGCGACCAGCCACATCCGGCCGCTGGCGGTGCCCATGCCCATCCGGCGGCGCACCCGGAACCAGCCGAAGGTCAGCAGGACGGCGATCAGCACCAGCAGAATGACCCCACTCGCCATCCCGGCCTCCGGGCTCACTCGGGGCGGCCCGCTCGGGGATGCGGGCCCGCCGCTCATAACGAGGATACGGCCCGCTGGGCCTCACCCCCGGTGCGCAGATCGAACGGGGCCACCCCGGCCACGGTATCCGGGTCGTGCACCCGGTCGCGCAGCTTGCGCAGCACCGCGACCTGGTGGTCCAGCGCCCGGATCCGGTCTTCGACCAGCTGGGCGGCCCGGGCCCGCTGCCCAGGGGCGATGGCCCGGCCCAGGGCCAGGCCGGCCAGCGGCTTGACCTCCTCGAGCCGGAACCCCAGGTCCTTGAGGGCCAGCGCGGTCTCGATGTACCCGCAGTACTCCCGGGGGTACTTGCGGGTGCCCCCGTTGGTGCGCTGCGGTTCCGGCAGGATGCCGAGTTCTTCGTAGTAGCGGATAGTGCGGCTGCTCACCCCGGCCGCCTTGGCCAGCTGGCCGATACTGACCAGGCCCGTGACGTCCTCGGTGCTGTCCATGGCTGGGTGCCCCCCGGCTGCGCCGTTGTTCGAATGCGTACAGTAATCACTCCTCACGGATAGTAGCCAGTTCGCGAGCCGATCAGGGCGTTTCCCGGGCCAACGCGGCTGGGGACGCCGCACCACCGCCCGGGTAACCTACTTGTCAGTAGGCCGGGGTGCCCTGCAGGCCGCCCGGCCGCCCCGTGGACATGCTGGAGGACGTCGTGGCGGAGGCATACATCGTTGACGCGGTACGCACGCCGGTGGGCAAGCGCCATGGCGGCCTGTCCAAGGTGCACCCGGCGGACCTGGCCGCGCACGTGCTGCGCGAGCTCATCACGCGCACCGGTGTGGATCCCGCAGCCGTCGAAGACGTGATCATGGGATGCGTGTCCCAGATCGGCCCGCAGGCCATCGACATCTCCCGGACCGCCTGGCTGTCCGCGGGCCTGCCGGAAAACGTGCCCGGGGTCACCATCGACCGGCAGTGCGGATCGTCCCAGCAGGCCGTGCACTTCGCCGCGCAGGGGGTGCTGTCCGGCACCCAGGACCTGGTCGTGGCGGCCGGCGTGGAGAGCATGAGCCAGGTGCCGATGGGCTCGACGGTCGCGCTGCCGATGGAGAACGGCATGGCGCTGCCTTACGGGGAGGGCTGGCAGCAGCGCTACGGCAACCAGGAGATCTCCCAGTTCCGTGGCGCCCAGCTGGTCTGCGAGAAGTGGGGGCTGACCCGCCGCCAGCTCGAGGAGTACGCGCTGGAGAGCCACCGCCGGGCGGTCCGCGCCATCGACGAGGGCCGGTTCGGGCGCGAGATCACCCCCGTGGCCGGGGTGAGCACCGACGAGGGCCCGCGCCGGGACACGTCGCTGGAGAAGATGGCCGAGCTGAAGCCGCTCCGCGAGGGCTGGGCCGTCACCGCCGCGGCCGCGTCACAGATCTCCGACGGTGCGGCCGCGCTGCTCATCGCGTCCGAAGCCGCGGTCGAGCGGCACGGGCTGACCCCCCGGGCCCGGATCAAGGCGCTCGCGGTGACCGGCAGCGACCCGGTGTACATGCTGACCGGCGTGATGCCGGCCACCGAGCAGGTGCTGGCCCGGGCCGGGCTGAGCGTGGGTGACATCGACGTGTTCGAGGTCAACGAGGCGTTCGCCCCAGTGGTGCTGGCCTGGTCGGCGGAGACCGGCGCGTCGCTGGAGCAGGTCAACCCCAACGGTGGCGCCATCGCGCTCGGCCACCCGCTGGGCGCCACCGGTGCCGTCACGGCCACCAAACTGGTGCACGAGCTGGGCCGGGCGCACGGCCGGTACGGGCTGCAGACGATGTGCGAGGGTGGCGGCCAGGCCAACGCCACCATCATCGAGCTGGTGAGCTGAGGCCGCCGGGTCAGCTGAGGCCGCCGGGTCAGCTGAGGCCGCCGGGCGGCCACCGGTTAGGCATAGAAGGAATATGCAATTGAAGTTACAGGTTCCCTGTGGATGAGATAAGTAGTAACATGGATTCATAAAAGGATGAATCCTCGTTATCACCTGGAGGCGAACCTTCATGTTGCTGACCACGTTTGACCCCTTCACGAGGGACTTCGACCGCATGGTCGACCGCGCGTTCGGCCCGGCCTGGCGCAATGGCTCGGCTATGCCGATGGACGCCGTGCGCACCGAGGACGGCCTGGTGCTGCGCTTCGACCTGCCGGGCATCGACCCGGCCAGCATCGACGTCACGGTGGACCGTGGCGTGCTGACCGTCGGCGCCAAGCGGACCGAAGAGCACGCCGAGGGCGAGAAGCCCTTCATCCGGGAGCGGATCACCGGCACGTTCTCGCGCCGGGTCCGGCTGGGTGACGCGGCCGACGCGGCCAAGGTCGAGGCGGGCTACCAGGACGGCGTGCTGACCGTCCGGGTTCCGCTGGCCGAGACGGCCAAGCCGCGCAAGGTCGAGATCCAGGCGGGGGCGCCGAAGGGCCTCGCCGCCTGATCGACGATCCGCGCCCGTCAGCGGCCGGCCCACGTGGTCAGCGCTGACGACAGTTCCGCCCGCCGGGCCCGGACAGGCAGACTGTCCGGGCCCGGCGGCATCATGATGCGGTTGTATAGGGAGCTAGCTATGCCATCGCTGCCGTTTGACGACGAGAACCTGCCGCTGTTCACGGTCGGGCAGGTGTCGAGCATGCTCGAGATCCAGCAGGCGTTCCTGCGCCGGCTAGACGCCCTCGGCGTGGTGCAGCCGTCCCGGTCCAGCGGCGGCCAGCGCCGGTACACGCGCAACGAGATCACCGTCGTCCAGTACGTCGTCCGGCTCGCCGACGAGGGGATGACGCTGCCGGCCATCCGCCGGATCCTGGAACTGGAGATGCGGTTGCGGGAGCTGGAAGCCGAGTGCGACGCGCTCCGCGCGGCGCTGCTGGAATCCCGGCGCCGTCCAGACCGGGAGTTCCTGCCGGGCGCGGAGAGCACCCTCCAGCCGGGGAGCCGCCGGCCGCACTGAGCCTGCCGCCGGCGGTCCTTTGCCCCCGGTAGCCGGGTTCCGTGCCCTGCGGCCCGCGCCCCGGCTCGTCGAGCTGCCCGGCAGCCAAGCCCGCGCCGGGCCTGCCCGGCCACGTCGTGGCGTTGGGCAAAATGGGGCGGTAGGGGCCCGGCCCTGGTGATGTAGCCAGGGCCGGGCCCCACGCCTATGCTGGCGCTCGGGGTCAGGCAGGCCGGGGGTCGTCATGCCAAATGTTGCTGTGCTCGGCGGGGAGGTCGTCGGGCTGAGTACTGGAATGCTGCTGGCCGGCCCGGGGTGCCAGATCACCGTGCTGGAGCGGGACCCGGCCGGCCTGCCCGAGTCGCCCGGCGGTGCTTGGCAGGACTGGAGCCTGGGCCGGCCCGGGCTGGCCGACCGGATCGCCTCGGCGGCGGCCGGGCAGGAGGACTTCGTCCTGCCCGGGCCGACCCGGGCCGAACTGCTGGGGAGCCTCCCATGAGCGCTGACGGCCAGCCGCTGCAGGTCAACGGCATTTCGCTGCACGTCACGGAGCACGGGGACGGCAGCCCCGTCGTGCTCATCCACGGCTGGCCCGATTCCGGTGAGGTGTGGCGCAACCAGGTCCCGTTCCTGGCCTCCCACGGCTTCCGGGTGGTGGTGCCGGACATGCGCGGGTTCGGCCAGTCTGACCGCCCGGACGGGGTGGACGCTTATTCGTTGCTTAACGCCGTGGCCGACGTGACGGGCATCCTGGACGAACTCGGTATCGAGCAGGCGCATATCGTGGGCCACGACTGGGGAGCGGCTGTCGGCTGGCTCACGGCCATGTTCCAGCCCGGCCGGGTCCGTCGGCTGGTGGTGGTGTCCGTGCCGCACCCGCTCGCCCGGCAGACGCTGCGGCAGCGGGAGATGGCCTGGTACCAGCTGTTCTTCCAGTTCGAGGGTGTCGCCGAGGCGTCGCTGCAGGCCGACGACTGGGCCCTGTTGCGCACGCTGAGCCGCGGTGACGGTGACATGGACCGGTACATCGCCGACTTGTCCCGGCCGGGCGCGCTCACCGCGTCGCGCAACTGGTACCGGGCCAATCTGGCGCCGCGAATGCCGGGGCCGCCCCTGGAACTGCCGCCGGTCACCGCGCCGACCCTGGGTATCTGGTCGAACCGGGACCACTACCTGGACGGCGAGCGGATGCGCCAGTCCGGCGAGTGCGTGGCCGGGCCGTGGTGCTACGTGGAGATCCCGGACGCCAGCCACTGGCTGCCGCTGGATGCCCCGGGCCGGCTGAACGAACTGCTGCTCGACTGGCTCACCGCCGACGGTGGCTAGACGGTGGCTAGGAGGCCGCTGAGCTAGCGCATCCGTCCGGCGAGGATTAGCGCGGGTTCGGGCGCCGGCCCGGCGCGGAGGGTTCCGTATCCAGCGAGGCTAAGCGTGCGAACTGCCCGGTAGGAGTGGGGGGTGGTTCGGCGCTGGCGATGGTAGGGCGCTGGCGGTGGTACGGCGCTGGCGGTGGTACGACGGCATGCGTGCACTCAGGCCCCATCAATCCCATCACTCACGCCAGCCGGGGGCGGTCGGCTCACAACTTTCACTTGGCACGCGGAAGGGTCGCTTTCCGTCCGTTTTGCCGGGTTCAGCCGTACCGGGCACGTGCAAAGAAGCCGGCCGGCCATGAGCGCGTAGGCCACGCGGTCCGGGAAGCGGCAGCGCGACCGCGACCGCGCGGGGTAGTGCTAGACGTCGGCGCGGTAGAAGCTGAGGTAAGACCGGGACGGCGTGGGACCGCGCTGGTCCTGATATCGCGAGCCGTAGATGCTGGAGCCGTACGGATGCTCGGCGGGCGAGCTGGTGCGGAACAGGCACAGCTGGCCGATCTTCATGCCCGGCCAGAGCTTGATCGGCAGCGTGGCCACGTTCGACAGCTCCAGCGTGACGTGCCCGCTGAAACCGGGATCGATCCACCCCGCCGTGGAGTGGGTCAGCAGCCCGAGCCGGCCTAGCGAGCTCTTGCCTTCCAGCCGCCCCGCGATGTCATCCGGCAGCGAGACGATCTCGTAGGTGGACGCGAGCACGAATTCGCCGGGATGCAGCACGAACGGATCCTTCCCGTCCGTCTCCACCAGCCGGGTCAGGTCGGGTTGCTCCACCGCGGGGTCGATGTGCGGGTAGCGGTGGTTCTCGAAGACGCGGAAGTAGCGGTCCAGCCGGACGTCGATGCTGGACGGCTGGATCAGCTCGGACGCATACGGGTCCACGTTGACCCGGCCGGACTCGATCTGCGCCCGGATGTCTCGATCGGAGAGCAGCACCTAGGCAACCTACCGGTGTTTGGCCGCGCTGACATGGGCTAGGCCGGTGCGTCATGGCTGCCGCGGGGTTCCGGTACGATGTCGTGACGACACCGGTACGGGCCCGCGGGCCAGTCCGGCGCCCGCGGGTGTAGTTCAATGGCAGAACGTCAGCTTCCCAAGCTGATAGTGCGAGTTCGATTCTCGTCACCCGCTCCGAGTACGAAGGCCCAGGCCAGGGTAGGTATCCCGGCTCTGGGCCTTGATCGTTTCTGGGCACTGGATGATCTTCCGTGCAATTAACGTGCAATTAGCCCACCGAGTCCTTTGCGCCCGCCTGGCCGTCCTCGCCGCCGCTTTGCTCGGCCTGGACGTGAGCGTCGATCGCGCTCGTGATCGTCTGGTCCGCGCCGCGGGCCTCGTGCTGGTAGATCATCGCCGCCCGCTCGCTGTCGTGGCCCATCCGCGCCATCAGATCCTTGATCCCCGCCCCGCCCGACGCGGCGAACGTGTTCCCGGTGTGCCGGAGATCATGGACGTGCAGACCTTCCGCGCCGATCGACCTCACTGCGTAGGGCCAGGCGGACATCTTGTTGAAGTTGCTGCGCCGAAGTGGGCCGCCCTGGACGCCGGGGAAGACCAGCGCGCCTGGCTCAGGCTTCACGAAGACCGCCAGGTGATCGCGCAGCGCCGGGATGATCGCGCTGGGGATGCCGACGACGCGGCGGCCCGCCTTGGACTTGGGCGGCCCGAGCAGGATTTCCCCGGTTGATCGCTCCACGAACGCGGCTCGGACCCGCACGGTGCCTCTGGCCAGGTCCAGATCGCAGCGCCGCAGCGCGGTCACTTCGCCCCAGCGGAGGCTGGCGAACGTGGCGAGGAGGACCAGGGCGCGGAACCGGCGATCGGTGTTGCTGTCGGCCCGACCGTCGTCGGCCATCTTCCAGAGTGCCCGCTCAGCCTCTGGTCTCGTGCCGAAGACCTCGGGGGCCGTCCGCATCACCCCGTGCCGCCGGAAGCGGAGCCGGTAGCCGCCCGCCGGGAGCTTGCGGATGTTCCCGACCGGGCGGCGGCCGACACGCTCGGCCAGCTCGAAGACCTGGGCCACCGTCAGTACCGGACGTTCCGCGGTCTCCTCGTCTCCCGCGCCACGGATACGGCAAGGGTTCCGGGTCAGGATCTTGTCATCCTCGGTTGCCGTCATCAGGACCGCGCGGAGCAGCCGGTACGCCTTGGCCGCTACCGAAACTGACACGCCATTGCCGAGCAGCGTTGCCCGCCACTGGCGGATCATCGGCGTGGACAGCTTGCCCAGCGGGACCCCGCCCAAGTGCGGCGCAAGGTGCTTTGTGAGCAGCCAGCGGTAGTGGTCCACCGTGCGCGGTCGCAGCTTCGGGCGCTGGCTGATCCAGGTTGCGGCGTAGTCGGCCAGCGCCACCTTCCCCCGCTCGGGATCTGTCCACGTCCCCTGGGCCATCTGAGCTTCGATGATCGAGAGCGCCTTGTCGGCATCGCCCTTGCGCTCGTAGGTCTCCGGGGCATACCGGCGCTGTCCGTCCGGGCCGAGGTAGCTCGCCTGATACCGGCCGGACGGAAGCCGCCGGATGTTGCCGAAACGGCGATGCCCTGATGCCATGAAGAAGCGGGCCTCCGCTTCTGGCGGATGCTGGAAGTTGCAAGCGTCCGTCTCCACCAGGCAGGGAGGCCTTATGTCCGAAGAGTACGCCGGGCGGCAGGTCGTGGGTATGGATC
>Ga0335079_10004438_pt1 | contig 16152 bp, 17 predicted proteins | sample Lox_Sample_33_FD_206719 | JGI IMG/M metagenome (GOLD analysis project Ga0335079, IMG submission 206719) | Soil microbial communities from Loxahatchee National Wildlife Refuge, Florida, United States - Lox_Sample_3.3 | ecosystem: Environmental > Terrestrial > Soil > Wetlands | place: USA... | reverse complement strand
GAAGGCACGTCCGCCCCGATCAAGCATCCCAGCTCCAGACCTTTGCGCTGGGCTTGCTCGGCCAGCAGTGCCGTGGTCTCTTCCACCAGCGCTCGCAGGTCAAAGTCCACCACCTCGATGGACAGCTTCCCGGCTTCGATCTTCGAGAAATCCAAAATGTCGTTGATCACCGTCAGCAACGCGTCGCCGGACTGGCGAATCGTGTTGACGAAATCGCGCTGCTCAGCCGTCAGCTCCGTCCCCAGCAGCAAGTCCGTCATGCCGACCACTCCGTTCATCGGCGTACGGATTTCGTGGCTCATGGCCGCAAGAAACTCGCTCTTGGCATGCGAGGCCTGCTCCGCCTCCTTCTTGGTCCTTTCCAGTTCCTCCATGGCGCCGGCGAGTTCAACCGCCTTCCCGTTGAGCATGCCCTTGGTCGTTACACTGGTCATGAACCAGAACGATTGTTGCCGGACCTGCAGCAGCAGGCAGGCCAGGTAAAGACCCATGATGGCGGAGATGGCGTATCCCGTCGATCCGCCTTGCACCACGCCCCACACCGTGATCGGAGCCAGCAGTAGCGTAAGGTAGAAGCGCGCCGCGTTCAGATCCGGTGACAGAGCCACCGCCTCACCGCTGGCAATCACCGCCGTGATCGTCAGCACCAGCAGGAAGGCTGCGCCGCCTCCATAAAGCACCATGGTCGTGCAGCAAAATACCGCCCAGACCAAGGCGCAGCCGTAGGTGCCTATCAAAAATGACGAACGGCGCCAGTCGGCGCCCTCCGCGCGCTGCCGCGCCAAGACCGACCCAAACAACATCCGGGCCGTGGCGCACAACAGCATCAGGAACCCAAAGGCGAGGAAGACTTTCGGATAATCCCGCAAGTAGGAAGTGGACCAGACCAACACCACCAGCAGGATCAGATAGGCGACACCCCCGGGAACGGAGCGGCGCGCCAGTTCCCGGCTGGCTTCGGCGGTGACTTGAGATTCAACTGTCGTTTCTATTTCGGGCATGGTGATCAAATGGGGCCCGTTATCTCTTGAGCACGGTCATCAGAACCGGGAGCAGCTCGTTAACCAGTGGAGGCGAAAAGAAGTCAATGTTAGCCCTCATTGCTAACCTCATTTTCCGGCGCAGGTGCGGCGGCTGGCAATGATGCCTTTGGTTAGCGGCCGCATCCTGAGCTGGCAGGCGTCGAGCGGTGGAACTGAAGTTGCACACAGAAATGTGCGGCTGTGACCGCCGCCTCTCTAATGTCAACTGCTTTTGGTCAACAAAAAGTTCTTCCGATCGAGATCAGAAAAATTGTTCTGAAAAAATCGGAAATACACCTGAGCAGGAGGCGATAAGGGACTTGAACGCGGTACCTTGGGCATCTGAGAAAATGCGGAGAACCCAGGCCCGAAGCTCTCGGGATGTATCGCCACTAGGATATTTTCTCCATGTCGATTTCAATCCAAACGAACGTAACGTCGTTGATGGCGCAGGAAAATCTGAACGTCAACAGCGCCTTTGAGAGCCAGACGATCGAACGCCTGACCTCGGGCTACAAAATCAACTCTTCCGGAGACGACGCCGCCGGCCTGGCCGTAGCCAATCAGTACCGCGCCGACATCTCCGAACTTACGCAGGGTGTCCAGAATGCCAACAACGGCGTCAGCACGCTGCAGATCATCGACGGTGGATTGAACAACATCTCCACCCAAATGGACCGCATGAAGACCCTGGCCGCTGAGTCTGCTTCAGGCACCTTCTCCGGATCCCGCGCCACGCTGGACACCGAGTATCAACAGCTCGTATCGGAAATCTCGCGGCAAGCGGCCAACATCAACCTGAATGCGGGTGGCACCTTCAACACGAACCTCCAGGTGTACATCGGCGGCAACCGCACCAGCAACGTAGCCGGTTCTGGTCAGATCAGCGTCGATCTGAGCGGCGCATCAAACGCCGTGGACGCGGCTTCGCTCGGCCTGCAGGGGACCTCGGTTTTGGGTGGCGGCACGTCCTTCGCCGGCAACACCGTGAAAAATCTCAACGATCCCAATGCTAAGTTTGACGTGAAGGGCGGCGGCGCCGGCGCCGAGACGTTCGCCATCACTTACCTGGATGCCAACGGCGCCGTCCAGACCCAGACAGTGTCTGTCAACGCCGCGGTCGGTGGAATGAGCGGCACTGCGTTCGTTTCTTCCCTGAACAACGCGATCGCCACCAACGCCACCGCTATCCCCGCCGTCAGCGCACAGATCGGCAGCGACGGGTCCCTGCAATTCTCCGGCGGGAACCTGCTCCAGGTGGTCCACGGCACCAGCGGCACAGCGCCGACCAGCCAGTCCACCGACGGCACCTCAGTCACCAATGGCGCCAATTACAGCGCCAGCGGCGCGTTTGTGGCTTTCGCGGACGGTACAACGCCTGCGCACTCCACGCAAAATATGACGTTCACGGCCGGCGGGAATACCTACAACGTCACACTGACCTCCGATACCGCGAATGCAACACAAATGGCTGACACCCTTGCCCATGCGGTCAGCTCCCTCAACACCCAGCTCAAGGGCAGCGGCATTACGGCGTATCAGGTTGACGCCACTCACATCGGTTTCCAGGGCGCCGGCTCTTTCACCGCCGCCGAAACCGCCAACACGCCGGATACGGGCGGAGCCGGTTCACTGTTCGGAACCACCATCCAAGCCGAGACGATCACCGCTCCGGCTGCGAGCGCCAGCGCTACGGGCAACGCCGCGGCTGCGCTCACGGCCATCAACAACGCGATCGCGTCGATGGGTCTGACGCAAGGTAAGGTCGGCGCCGGCGAGAACAAGCTGCAGTACGCCATCAGCCTGGCTCAGTCGCAGATCTCCAGCTTCTCCTCCGCTCAGTCGCAGCTCCGCGATGCCGACGTAGCCGCGGAAGCCGCCAACCTCAGCAAGGCACAAGTCCTGCAGCAGTCGTCTGTGGCAGCTCTCGTGCAAGCAAATGCCATGCCTCAGGCTGTTCTCGCGCTCCTCAAGGGCTAACGAGCCGCCTCGGGAACTCGGTGAGTCGGGCCGCCCTGCGTGGCCCGGCTCGCTTTTTTGTTAACAGGAGGTAACAGGTGGGCAGCACTTCAATTCCTATTTTCAGTGGGGCTCCGACCCTGACGCAGGCGAGCAGCGACCCCAATTCACCAGGATTCACGGGCCTAAGCAACTATTCCAGCGACCTCCAAAACGCCATGAACCGTTCCATCGCCTTGGCGTCTCTTCCTCTGCAGCAACTGCAAAACGAACAGTCGTTGCTCACCAGCCAGTCCACGGCGCTCAGCTCCCTGAACACGCAATTCTCGGGCCTGCAGTCGGCGATTAACTCACTGAATGCCGCCGCTCAGAACCTCCTGACGTCAACCGTTTCCGATCAAACCGTGCTCAGCTCTACCGTCGCGGCTGGCGCGCTCCCCGGCACTTATACCGTCACCGTAACCGATCCTGGCTCTTCGTCCATCGCCCTAAGCAACAGCGCTGCTCCGGTGGCTGACCCCTCCACGCAAAATATCAGCGCCGCCTCGACTTTTACGTTGTCGCTCAACGGCGTGACGCAAAACCCACCCATTACTCCCGCCGCCAACAATTTGAATTCGCTCGCCGCCGCGATCAACGCCGCCAACCAGGGGGTGCAAGCGACCATTGTCAATGTGGGAGGCCCCAACGCTCCCAATTACCAGCTCTCCCTGCAAAGCACCCAACTCGGCAACATTTCGATTCAACTGAGTGATGGGTCGAACCTCATGGCGTCCCTGACCACCGGGGCGCCGGCACAGTATCAGGTAAACGGCGCGCCGGCCACGCCGATCTCGAGCGGCACGGGCACCGTCACCGTGGCTCCCGGCGTCACCGTCAATCTGCTCCAGAAGGGCACCAGCACCATCACCGTCGCCCAAAGCGCCTCCGCCATCAGCAGCGCGCTTTCCTCTCTCGCCACGGCCTACAATTCCGCCGTCGACGAACTGAGTAAGAGCCGGGGCCAAAATGCCGGCGCTCTCAGCGGCGACAGCGTCATCTCCAGCCTGACGAATTCCCTGAACCAGCTCGCTAACTACACCGGCACGGGCGGCAGTTTCACGTCCATCACGGATCTGGGCCTCACCTTCGATACCAACGGCCATTTGAATTTCGATCCCACGGCGCTCGCGGCTGTCCGCGGTTCCCAGCTCAGCGAGCTGTCGTCGTTTGTTGGCAGCGCCACGGGAGGCGGGTTCCTGCAGTTCGCCACAAACATGATGACCGGCATCGAGGACTCCAACACCGGCCTCCTCACCACGGCGATCAATTCCACGGCCACCGAAATCACCAATGAGAATCAGTTGATTTCCAATCAGCAGAACTCCATCACTCAATTGCAGACCTCGCTGCAAGCCCAGATGTCCGCCGCCGACGCCGCCATCGCCTCGCTCGAGTCGCAGAATTCGTATTTCACCAGCTTGTTCCAGTCGATGCTGTTCCCCAACAACCAAATGGGCTAGCATGATCAACGAAACCCTGCGCCAGCAAACCGCCGAGCGCCTGCGGAAGGCGTTGACGTCCCAAGCCTACGACGACGCCCAGGCCGCCCTGGACGATTACCGCCGCCTCGTCGAGGCAGCCGTGGCCGCGCACGCAGCCGGCGCGCCTTCCCCCGCCGGGCTCGCACAGGAAGTCGACGACCTGATGCAGTGGTCTCTCCGCGTGGTCCGCGTCGCGCGCGCCCAAACCCGCGATCAGCTCGAGCAGGTTTCTGCCGTCCTTCGTTACTTCTCCCCTGCCCCGCCCAGCCGGACTTGGAAAGTAGACGGCTGACACGCTGACGCCGTCAAACCGCTGACTTCGTCGAATCCATAACACTGGCTTTAGTTAGCTCACATCTGCGCCCGCTGCATTTCCCTTCTGGCAGCCCGCTTGCAACCGCCAAGATTCATGCTGGACCCTCTGGCAGGCAAACTCGAGCATTACATGGATCTCCTCAGCGCGCGCCAGAAGCTCGTCGCGTCGAATATCGCCAACGCCGACACCCCCGGCTATAAGACTCGCGATATCGACTTCCAGAGCGAATTTCAAAGCGCCGCTGGTTTTGGCCCCCAGGTTGTCGAGGCCCGCGGCCTGGCGCTTCGCAACGACGGCAACAACGTCAGCATCGATCGCGAGTCCCGGCTCCTCGCCGAAAATGATCTGCGCTTTAGCATCGCCAGTAGCCTGTTACGCGACCAGATTAAAACGGTCAAGGAAGCCATCGAGGAAGGAAAGAACGGATGAGCCTGTTCTCCCTGCTATCAGTCAGCGCGTCCGGCATGTCCGCGCAGCGCACCCGCGCGGAGCTATTGGTGGAAAATCTGGCCAACGCCGAAACCACTCGAACTCCCGAAGGCGGGCCGTATCGCCGCAAAGACGCGGTCTTCACCACCCAGTCTCCCGATTCGCCGTTTTCTTCGATTTTCGAATCGCAGCTCGGGCGTCCCGAAGGCGTGGCGGTGTCTGAAGTCGTCGTTGACGACCGGGCCCCCGAACGCCGCTATCTGCCGGGCCACCCCGACGCCGACAAAGACGGCTACGTGGCGTTCCCGCGTGTCAACACCGCCGAAGACATGGTGGATCTGATGGGCGCGACGCGCGGTTATCAGGCCAATGTCGCCGCCATCTCGTCGATCAAAGACATGATCCAGCGTTCCATCGATCTGCTCCGTTAACGGACCATACTTATGCCACTTCCCATTTCTCCAATTACGGCTCCAGCATCTGTTGAAAGCATCTCGCGCGCCATCCAGACACCCGGCGGCCCCAGTGCCTCCGGCGAGTTCCGCGGCCTCCTCGAAGGCGCCATCAACTCCGTCGAGCAGAAGAGCAATCTGGCTGCGCAGTCCGTCGAGCGTTTCCTTTCGGGCGACGGCGAGGAGTTGCACACCGCCATGATGGCCACGCAGCGCGCCGGCCTGGCCTTCGAATTAGGACTCCAGGTTCGCAACAAAGTGGTCCAGGCCTATCAGCAAATCATGCAGATGCCGATGTAGCGCCCCCCGGTGCCCGTAAAAATGGACCAGTTCAAGAAGTTATATACCGATCTTTCCGCCGCGCAGCGCATCACCATCGTTCTGGCCGCCATCGCCGTGGGCGCGGGCTTGCTTTCGTTTGCCCGCTGGAGACGGGAGAGCGATTTCCGCCCGCTCTACACCAGCCTCGCCTCCGAGGATGCGGGCGCTGTTGTGCAGAAACTGAAAGAAACCGGTGTGGAGTACCGCCTCTCTGAGAACGGCTCAACCGTGCTCGTACCCTCGGCCAAAGTATCCGAGGTGCGCCTCGAATTGGCGTCCGCGGGCCTGCCCAAGAGCGGTCGCATTGGTTTCGAGCTGTTTGATAAGACGAATTTCGGGGCCACCGAGTTCGTCGAGCATGTCAATTACCGGCGCGCGCTCGAAGGCGAACTCGAGCGCACGGTGATGACTCTCGCCGAAATCGAACAGGCGCGGGTTCACGTGACCTTCCCCAAGGAGTCGGTGTATCTGGAAGCCCGCCAGCCGGCCAAAGCCAGCGTCGTGGTACGGCTCCATCCCGGTGCCCAGCTGGTTCCCCAAAACGTAACGGCCATTGAACACCTCGTGGCCAGCGCCGTGGAAGGGCTCGCGCCCGAATCCGTTTCCGTGCTGGACGTGCAAGGCCATCTTCTCAGCCACCCGCGCGCCGCCCCATCCGCCGATGGCACCGAATCCGGCGACAGAATCCTGGAGATTCGCCAGAGCATGGAACGCGATCTCGTGGCCAAGATCAACTCCACTCTCGAACCCTTGCTCGGTGCCGACAAGTTTCGCGCCGGCGCCTCGGTCGAGTGCGACTTCACCAGCGGCGAACAAAGCGACGAGATCTTTGACCCCAACCGCTCCGTCATGGTCAGCTCGCAAAAATCCGAAGACACCACCAACAACGGTGGCGCGGCGGGAGTTCCGGGTACCGCTTCCAATCTGCCTCGTCCCCCTGCCAAGCCGGCCGCCGCCCTTGCTGGTACGTCCCGCCGCACCGAGAGCATCGCCTATCAATCCAGCCGCACCGTGCGTCACACGAAGATGCCCGAGGGCACCCTCAAGAAAATGTCGCTCGCCGTCCTGGTGGATCAGACCGTCCGCTGGGAAGGTGCTGGAAGTAAGATGCATCGCGTCCTCGAGCAGCCCTCAGCCGAGACCTTGAAAACCATACGCGGCCTGGTCGCCGCCGCCACCGGCTTTTCCGCCGACCGGGGAGATCAGCTGATCGTCGAAACCCTGCCCTTCGAATCCACGCTCAGTCTGGAACCCCCATCTGCAAATGCCGCGCCTAAGCCGGCTGGCGGCACCGCCGTCAATCTGCCTCCGTGGCTGGCGCGCTATCTCGATAATCGCTGGATTCTCATCGGCGTCACCCTGGCCGTCGGTTTTGTTCTGTCGCTGCTCCGGCGGCTGATCGTCAGACTGTTTCGTGGCAAGAAACAGGCCGCGGCGGAAGTTCCCCCGGCCTTGCCCTCTGCGCAAGAGGCGCTACAGGCTCAGCTCAACGCGCAGAACCTCGCCCAGGCCGAACTCGACGCCAAGGTGCAAGCCCAGATCAATGCCGGAACTCTTAACGAGTCTGCGTTTAGAACCGAGGCGTTGCTGAAGCGCTTCCGCGAGAACATAAGCAAAGACCCGGCGCTGGCGGCCCACGTCGTGCGTAGCTGGATCAACGAGAGCACCTAGCCATGACCATTGTTGCAACGGGGACTGGCTCCACTGTCCCTAAACCAAACACTTGCCGTCGGCCGGACTGCTCGTCGTGGACAGTGCTGCCTGTCCCCTCGTCCGCTAAACCAAGCCGCCACCAAAGGGAGCGGTTGCTCGCCGAAGTAGCCCCATGGCCTCCAAAATATTAGTCGACAATCGCCCCGGCCAGTCCCGCCCGTTCGCCTGGCGCTCGGTTTCCCACACCGGCGAGAGCGTCGATCGCAGGCACATCCCGCTCGAAGGCGGCCCCGCCGGGCTCGCCACCGTTTCCCGGATGGAAGGTGCCCCTCCCCTCGAAAGGCGTGTTTCCGAAATCGAAGCGGCGTTCGCGGAGCGCGAGCGCGCATCTCGTGAGGCCGGCTTCCGCGAGGGCGAAGCCGCGGGCAAAGCACAAGCTGAAAGTGAAGTTCGCATCGTCCTCGGCCGGCTGTCCGAAAGCATCGCCGAGGTGGACCACTTCCGCACGCGCCTGTTGCGCCAGTCGGAAGCCGACGCCGTCCGGCTCTCGATCGCCATCGCCCGCCGCGTTTTGCGGCGCGAAATAACTCTCGACCCCTCGGCCATTGAAGGCCTCGTCCGCGCCGCCCTCGAGAAATTGCAGTCGCAGGAACGCTGCCGCGTGCGCATGCACCCCCATTACATTCCTGTGCTCCAATCGGAAGTTGACCGGTTGGGCATGAGCGCCAAAGTCGAGATCGTCGCCGATCCCGCACAAGAGCCCGGTGCGGCAGTCTTCGAAATGGCGCGCGGCAACCTGGATGCGTCCATCGATACCCAATTGAGAGAGATTGAACGAGGCCTGGTCGACCGCCTCCAACGCGCATGACCGCCTCCACGCCCAGCATCAATCTCGCGCCCTACCTGGCCCGCCTCGAGCAGCTCGATCCATTTGTCTGGTCGGGCGAAGTGATCGAGCTCGTCGGGCTGCTCATCGAATCCCGCGGACCCGCCGCCGCCATCGGTGATTTCTGCGAGATCCTCACTTCGAGCGGACGGAACATTCGCACACAGGTGATCGGATTCCGCAATGGCAACGTGCTCTCCATGGCCCTGGAGGAGATTGATGGCCTGAAGCTGGGCGACGCCATTGTCGCCCGTTCCGACCAGGCCCGCGTGGGCGTCGGCCCTGCGCTGTTGGGCCGCGTGCTCGACGGCTTCGGCCGGCCCATCGATTCGCGCGGTGAGCCCGAGGTCGCGGACCTCTACGATTTGTACCGCCTCCCTCCCAGCCCGCTCGATCGCGAACACATCACCGAACCGCTGGTCACCGGCATTCGCGCCATCGATGGCATGCTGCCCTGCGGCCGCGGCCAGAGGATCGGTATCTTCGGCGGCAGCGGCGTGGGCAAGAGCACCTTGCTCGGCGCCATGGCCCGGCAAAGCTCGGCTGACGTCAGCGTGATCGCTCTCATCGGAGAGCGCAATCGCGAGGTGCGCGCATTTCTGGAACACGAACTGGGCCCCGAGGGCATGCGCAAGTCGGTCGTCGTGGTGGCCACCTCGGATAGTCCCGCGCCCATTCGCGTGCGCGCCTGCTTCCTGGCCCTGGCGATCGCCGAATATTTCCGCGACCAGGGTTCGAGCGTGCTCATGGTGATGGATTCAGTCACCCGCTTCGCCATGGCCCAGCGCGAAATCGGGCTCTCGGCGGGAGAGCCGCCCAGTCAAAAAGGGTATCCGCCGTCTGTGTTCAGCCTGCTGCCGAAAATTTTCGAGCGCGCCGGCAACTTTAAGAATGGCTCGATTACCGGATTCTTCACGGTATTGGTGGAGGGCGACGACTTCAACGAGCCCATTTGCGATGCCGTCCGCTCCATGCTCGATGGCCACATCATTCTGTCGCGTGCGCTCGGCGCCGCCGGTCACTACCCGGCCATCGACGTCCTGCACTCCGTCAGCCGTCTCACCACCAGCATTGCAACGGCCGAACAACTGGAATCGCTGCGGAAGCTTCGCGAGGCCATGTCCAGCTACCAACAGGCCGAAGACCTGATTCAGCTCGGCGCGTATGTCGCCGGAACCAATCCCAAGCTCGACTCCGTCATTCGCACCCGTCCCGATCTGCTGCGCTTTCTGCAACAGGATGCGCGCGCCGAATCGCCATGGGAGGAAACCCTGGACGGCCTGCGGAAACTCGCATCCGCGTTGACGTAACCCTCATGACCACCTTCAAGTTCCGCTTGGAAAGCGTGCTGCGCTGGCGCCAGTCGAAGCTCGAAATGGAGCAGTTCGCCCTGAGCCGTCTCGCCACGGAGCGCGCTCGTTGGGATCATGTGCTGGCCGAACTGGAGACCTCCCGTGCGCACGCCGATCGCCTGGTTCTTTCCTCCGAAAGTGTCCACGGCCGCGATCTCCAGGCCATGGTGCGGTACAAGGAACTGGTGGGCAAACAGAAACAGATGGCGCTCAATCGTCGCGACGAATGTGACCGCAAGATGGAGCAGCAGCGGGAGCGGCTCCTTCAGGCGCGCCGCGAATTCCGTTTGCTCGAAAAGCTCCGTCAGGTGAGGCGCGCCGAGTGGGAAGCTGCGGTAGATCGCGACTTCGAAGCGCTTGCCGCCGAGTCCTATCTCGCCCGATGGACCGTCCGCGATCGATCCGGTCCCGCCATTTTCTAACCCCGCTTCGGTTCCACGGCTTTCTTGGTCTCAACCGGCATCGGGTTTTTGGGTCCCGAATCCAGCACCAGCATGTTGCGGTTGACCACCACGATGTCCACGCGGCGATTGTGCCCCCGGCCCTCATCGGTGTCGTTGGAGTCGACCGGAATCGTGTCGGCATACCCGGCGACAGCGAACCGCCCGGCTGGAATTCCGAACCGGCTACTCAGTACCTCCAGCATGGCAATGCTGCGGGCCGCGGACAGCTCCCAGTTGTTCCGAAATCGCGAGTTGTGAATCGGTACGGAATCGGTATGGCCCTCTAGCCGCACGGGGTTTGGAAGACCTTGCAGCACCGCAGCCATCTTTTCGATACTGGGCAAGCTTGCCGCTGTGATCGCATCATCGCCGGAACTGAAAAACGCCGCCTCGCGCAGGCTGATCACCAGCCCGCGGGTCTCCAGCCGCATCTGGATCTTGCCGGTTTTGATTTCGTCCTTTAGCTCGCCGGAAAGATACTGCATGGAGGGCAGCAGCTCAGCCGAGACAGGCGGGATCTCGGGCTTGGCATCCGGCTCCTTCTCCGCTCTCTTGGTCCCGCCCGGCCCTTTCATCAGCGCGTTCCCCTTGCCTTTGTCATCCACCGTGCCGCCCCATAGCTCTCTCACCGCCGACGGCACGCCCCCGTTTTCCAGCGCTTCCTTGACCGAATCCGAGACTTGCTTGGCTTTGCTCTTGTCACCTTGGGAAGAGGCGAACATCACCACGAAAAAGGCAAACAGCAGGGTGATGAAGTCCGCATAGCTCACCAGCCAGCGTTCGTGATTCTCGTGCGCGGCGGGCTTCTTGGAGCGTGCCATAGGTGATCAGTTACCCTTGCGCTGCCGCTGGTGCGCCCGCGGCAGGGGCCTGAGCTTCCTTGGCGGCTTTGCCTGCCTTCGCCGCCTTGGCAGTTTTCGGCTCGTGGCTTTGGCTCATGTACGCTTCCAGCTTGCACTGGATCAGTTTGGGATTGAGCCCTTCGACAATGCCCGCCACTCCCTCCAGCATCAGCTCCTTGTTCTGAATGGCTTGGTGCATGCGGGCTTTGAGCTTGTTGCCCGCCGGAAGAAAGAACAGGTTGGCCGATCCCACTCCATAAACGGTGGCCACAAACGCTACCGCAATGCCGTGCCCCACTTCCTCGATGTTCGACAGATTCTTCATCACCTGAATCAGCCCCAGAACCGCGCCGATGATGCCGATGGTAGGCGCATATCCCCCCGCGGACTCGAAGACTTTCGCCTCGGCTTCGCCATGATGCTCCTCCATGCTGATTTCGAGCTCCATGGTTTGCCGGATGATCTGCAGATCCGTGCCGTCCACCGCCAGGTTGAGGGCCTTGCGCAAAAACGGGTCCTGAATCGCGTTAGCCTCATGCTCCAGCGACACAATGCCGCTCTTGCGAGCCTTGGAAGCGTACCCGATGATCTCTTCCACGATGGCTTGAGGGTTATGGCTCCGTTCGAAGAAGACTAACCCTAGCTTTTTCACCGCCCCCAGCAGCGTGTGCAATGGCGTGGTCACCATGACGGCGCCGATCGTGCCGCTCAGAACAATCATGGCTGCCGTAACTTGGGCGACATCCTTGGCCTTGCCGCCCTCCAGGATCAGGCCACCCATAATTCCGCCGACCGCCAGGACCAGTCCGCCGATCGTGGCGAAGTCGGGCTTGCCGCCGCCCTTTTTGGGTGCGTTCTTTTTTACCGCTTGCGCCTCAGCCATTGTCTTCTTCTAAGTCTTCTGTTTGCTTGGTGATGCGCCGGAATGGACACTCGCCGACGCCGGCGATAATGGATCGCCGGTAGCGGATGGTGCGTTCCACCACCTCCTCGGCAGACTCGAGAACCACGATTTTCTGCCCGGTGGTCAGAGTCACCACCGTGTCCGGAGTCACTTCCACGTGCTCGATGAGATCCGAGTTCAGGACCAACGGGACGTGATTCAAGCGAGTGAGTTGGATCATCTCGAGAGCCGTTCACTTTCTTATCGGAAATATCCCCTAGGTTTGCCGGGAATTTACCGTAATATTTGCAGACAAAGCACTTAAGAGTTCGACAAAACGAAAAATTCGGGCCGATAAGGGAGGAAGAGCTATGTACAACTCGGCAGCGCATGCCCGCAATATCCTCGATGCATGGCAACGAAAGGACTTAGCCGGCCTCAGGGCAGAGCTAAACCTTCCGCACCACCCGTCCGACAGCTCCGAGGAGCAGGAGCGCATGGAATTGCTGGATGGGATTGCCGAGCAAATGCGGCAAGACCTTCCAGGAGACCAGCCCGAGGTTTGTTTCCGCCTGCTCGAACACCTGGCGCGTAGCGGAAGCCACCCGGCCATCCAGAACCGGAAGTTAGCTTTTTTCCCCTGCTGAGGGGATTCTCAGGCGAGGAAATCGAACAGGGTGCTGCGCGGTATTTTGGCTTCCGCGGCCATCGCGGCGTTCAAATCCGTGGTGCTTTGTGAAAGCTGAAGGGCTGCCTGCGAGATATCCGCGTCCTGCACGTTGCTCAAATTGGTTTGCAACTGCACCTGGTAGCTGGCGGAGTAGGTTTGGGCGTACTGAATCCGGTTCTGCACGGAACCATAGAAGCTGAGTTGCGAGTTGAGATAATCGCCAGCGGTATGGAGCGAATTCGTGGCGTTGGTGATTCCCGCCTGGTCGTTGTTCTGCAAGCTCACGATCAGGCTGTTCATGGCTGCGAAGACGTTGTCGGGGGCCAGCGAATCGTCGGGATTGCGGTGATCGAAAATGGTTTGAGCGGTCAGGGCGACGGTGAATGAGACGCCCGATGCATCCGTTATCTGGCGCGTCGCGGTGGGTGTAATCAGCCGGTCTACGCCGTTGGGAGAAGCCAGGTCGACCTGGTAGGACGCCAGCGACGGTTGGTCGCCGCTGAACACGTAGCGGCCCAGAACCTGAGTCTGACTGAGCCCAACCATTTGTTGCAGGAGTGAAGTGGCCTGCTGGGCCATGGCCTGCCGCGAAGTCGCCGTTTCCGTACCGTTAGCCCCCTGCGCGGCCAGAGTGATCGCCTGGTCCATCAACTGCGTCGCAGTCTCGAGCGCCTTTTCGGCCGGATCGGTCTCGCTCTTGACCACGCTCAGGTTATTCGTCACCTGCGTGTTGCGATCCAGATCCGCGCGAATCTGCATGAGCGCCTCCATCTGGTCGGGCGAATCGGAGGGCTGGGAAATCTTCAGGCCGGAGGAGACCTGGCGCTCGGCCGTGTTGATCTGTGATTCCACGTTCGAAATATCGGCCAGGAATATTTGATCGTTCGGACTGATGGCTGGGATCATGGCTTTTCCCCTTTACTGGATCATATTAATAGTCGCCAGCGTCAACTGATCCAAGACCGTGACCATTTTCGAATTAGCGTCGTAGGCACTTTGAAACTGGATCAGTTGGGCAGCCTCATCATTCAGAGACACGCCGGAGCTCTGGCTACGCAAGTTTCGGGCCTGCGCGAGGGTCTGCTGTTGCACCGTCAGTTGACTCTGGGCGGTTTGCGACTGAGTTCCGATTCCGGCCGCCATGTTGCCGTAGAACTGCGCGTAACTGAGACCATTAATCTCGTCAGCGGGACTCTGCGGCGAAGCCAGCGCAGCCAGTTGCAAGGCGGTGCCATTCGAGACATAAGGCGGCCCGGGAGCGATTGCAGCCAACTGAGCGGGAGTGATCGCGTTGTTTACCGCAAGGGTTCGCGCCACGCTGGTAGGGCTGCCGGCGGTGTAAGTGAACAACGGCACTCCCGGAACCGGGGGCGGCCCATCGGAGATATTGCCGGATGTCAAAATCTGATTGATGCGGTCCGCCACGCTTTGCGCCATGAGGTTGAGGTCGCCCTGCTGGTAGGCATTGCCGCCAAGCGATGGCAGGACGTTGTTGTAGGTATTCAGTTCTCCCGCCAATTGGCCTTGTGAAACATGGGTCGTCACGTCATTGCCTTGCGCATCGATGATGCGCGCGGGCGCCGCTCCACCCGCCACCGTAGCCGGCGCGCCGGGCGGAGTGGTGAAACTCACGCTCAAGTTATATTGATCCGTCCCGATGACGAGGGGCGTCTGGCCGCCGAGGAGCACCGTGACCGTGCCATTGGGCTCGGTGGTGGCGGTAATGTCGGCGTACTCGGATAACTGCTCGATCGTAGAATTGATCTGTGCGTCCAGCCCGGGGTTGGAACCGTTACTGATCGCCTGTTGGTTGTCCGCCTGAAGCTGGCTGGCGAGACTGTTGATTTGCGCCACCGTCTGTTGGATCTGTTGGCCGGTGTCGCTCGAAGCTTTCGCCAGATTCGCGGCTGCCTGTTGAAAACTCTGGGCAACCTGTTGCGCGCTATCCAACACCGATTGCCGGGAAGAGCCGTCGGCCGGCGTCACACTCCAGGCTGAAAAATTCTGGAGTAGTTGGTTCAACGCGCCGGGAACCCCGGAATCGCTGCTCACGTTGAAGTTGAGTTCAAGATTCGACAGGCTCTGGCTGGATTGTTCCAGGGTGCCGAGAGCCGAGAACTGCTGCCGCACGTTCTGTTCGGCAAATTGGTCTCGGGCGCTCTGCATCTGGCCGGTAGTCACTCCACCCGGCAAGTCCCCGCGGGAGTCGGCGGGCAGGGCGATCAGAGGCAAAGTCTGGCGGGCGTAGCCCGGGGTTGACGCATTGGCGACGTTATTTTGGATCGCGTCGAGCACCCGCTGATACGCATCCAGCGCGCCTGCCGACGAGTTCAAAGCTGAGAATAATCCCATGGCTCAAGCCTCCACCAGCAGCCGACAAGCGGTTTCGGCCGGCGCGGGGCTTCCGTCCGCCGTATAGCCGGAAGCGAGGGACGAGGCCAGCCGCATCCATCCGGTATAAAATGCCGCGGCGCCATCGAGTAGAATCTGAACCCCGGCGATCTCGCTTCGCAACGCACCGAGGGGCGCGGCCAAGGCACGGTCGCGCGACAGGTCTCCGCCACGCAGCGAGCTTTGCAGGGATCCGAGAGCGTTCACGGCTTCTTCCAGGCGGCTGCGGCAGGCGTCCAGACTTTCACTCGTCGGGTTCGTCAGCAGCGTTCGCGCTTCCTGAACCAGCGCGTGGAGCTCACGAACGCGCGCGGCGGCATTGGGGTCAAGCCGGCCGGCACCACCAGCCGGAATGTGTTTACCGCGCGCCATCGGTCCTCTCGAGTGCGTCTTGGACGATGGCGCGGCTGGTTGCGCGCGAGTTGGGTTGATAATTCCCCGAGCGATAATTCGCGGCGAGCTGCTGAATGCGCTGCGCATGTTCCGCCGAGCCCGTGCCTAACGCTTGCGAAACGAGACCCGCAGTGCCGGATATCTCGACGCGATCGCCAGCGCGGGACTCGGATATCTGCGATCCCGAAGGTGAACCCGCTCGCTCAGAGCCGTGGGTATCAGGGGTCCGCCCGGTTTCGAGGCCGGCTACGCCATTCAAATTTCGATCGTCGATCCTCATCATTTCTCCACGCGCCGCCGCGCTCTATCCTCGACTTATATGTCCGCGGGCGACGAAATGCCGGACTCTTTCAACATCCGGCTCATCGCATCGAGAGCGCTGCGGTGCATCTGCGACACGCGGCTCTCGTTCACGCCCAAGTCGTGTCCAATCTCCTTCAATGTCATGTGACGGCAGTAGCGCTGCCGGATCACCTGCTGGTGTCTCGCCGGAAGGCTGTCCACCAGGTGGTCGAGCACTTCGCGCAACTGGTGTTGCGAACAGATGCGATCCGGATCGGTTTCCGGCCCACTGGCCGGGTCCGGCGTTTCCTCGTCGCGCCGCCCTCTCGAAGGCC
>Ga0335079_10004436_pt1 | contig 16154 bp, 12 predicted proteins | sample Lox_Sample_33_FD_206719 | JGI IMG/M metagenome (GOLD analysis project Ga0335079, IMG submission 206719) | Soil microbial communities from Loxahatchee National Wildlife Refuge, Florida, United States - Lox_Sample_3.3 | ecosystem: Environmental > Terrestrial > Soil > Wetlands | place: USA... | reverse complement strand
CCTTTCTGAAGGGGCTGTCCGGGCTGACCGTCTTGGAAAGCCTCTCGTAGAGCGCGGAATCGGAGTACTCGTCGGACATCCTCACCCTAGCCACGGACTGGAGAGTCGCATCGGCCGACGACATTTGACAAAGCCGCGACCACGACGGGCGTATTTGAACCCTGAGAAGTGGACTGTTCCTGGGGATGGTTCGAAAACGGTAGTTTAAAGAGAAAGGGAGGCTGGGTCGGTGGGAGACACCATGGTACTGGCCTACTGCATGAAATGCAAGACGAAGAGGGAAGTCAGGGACCCTCAGAGCGTCACCATGAAGAATGGAAGGCACGCCACGAAAGGTGTGTGCCCGGTCTGTGGGACCGGACTCTATCTCATCGGCGGTTGAGTATCAGGGATTCCTGGCCCCGTCTCGGTCTCTGGTCTGGGGGCTTACTCTAGGAAGAACCCGGGCTTGGTAGGGAGCGCATCCTTCGCCTTGTTCGCGGGGTCGTGGATGTCCTTGGCCCCTGCCTTCTGGACGACGACGGGGATCCCTAGCTCAGCAGACAAGAAGCCGGACGCCTCGGAGAGAACTTTGAACTCGTCGAACCTCCTGTGCGCCACCAGTTTCGTAAGCATCTCGTCCCCGATATCGTATCCGAGCTTGAACACCCTGTCGGGCATGATCTTCAGGGACGCATACTTCTTCACAACCTGGCCCACGCTCTCGTTCTTCTTCTTGGCCTCGGCCAGGTCGAAGAAGTAGCTTTTCGCCGAGTCGGAGCAGACGTAGACGTTGAGCTTCCCCCTAGGGCCCTTAACGACGCCAAGCACCTTGCGGGCGTCCTCGATAACCCTGTTCAGGACGTCCTCAGCCAGCTCCGCTTCTTCGTCCAGCGGGAAATCCTTGGGAGACGGCCAGTCGGCCTGGCAGACGAGCCCCTTCCCGCCCAGCTCGTGGTTCAGGTCCTCCGCCGTGAACGGGGTGAAAGGCGAGATCATCCTCACCCAGGCGCCGAAAACGTCTGCCAGGGTCTGCTTCCTCGGGGTACTAGTCCTGTGGAGGTAGTACCTGAGGTCGTTCCAAAGGTCAAGGAAGATCGTGGCAGAGGCCCGGCGTATCTTCATCTCCTCCATGGCCTCGGTGGCGGTGACTATCCTCCTGTGGAGGGAAGAGACCAGCCAACAGTCGAGTTCGTTCTCCTCCCGGTTCGTGGCCGACTTCAACGTCTTCTTCACAAAGGGGATGACCGACTCTGCCTTCGACTTTGCGTCCTGGGCCGCCCTGTCCCTCCAGTCGGCGTCGTCCATGCCGTCAGCCGTGAGTGCCAGCCCCAGCCTGAACCCGTCTGCCCCGTACTTCTCCAGGGCGTTCTTCCAGGGGATGAGGTTCCCCTTCGTCTTGCTCATTTTCTTCCCTTCGACCAGTATCATTCCGTTGATGCCCAGACCCCGGGGCCATTCCTTTTCTGGAAAGAGGGCGGCGTGGTGAAAGGCGTAGAATGTCAAGTGGTTGGGTATCAGCTCCTTCGCAGAGTTGCGAAGGTCCACCGGGTACCAGTAATCGAACTCCGCCCGAATCTCCCGCAGGCGTTTCTCGGTCATCCTCGCGGCCTTGGCCACGTTGGCTGGGTTCCCCCTCCCCAGCAGGATGTAGTTCAGTGCCTCGACCGTTAGGTTGTCGGGGCCGATCCTCTCCAGGTTAACGAACTTGCTTATGTTGTAGTAGGCCATGTATATGGTCGAGTCGCTCAGGGTCTCCACTATCCAGTCCTTGTCCCAGGGGAGCTTGGTCCCCATTCCCGATCGGCGGGCACAGGGCCAGTCGTTGAGCCACTCGATGGTGGAGTAGAACCACTGGCGGGCTTCTGACGGGTAGACAGCCGCCTTCTCAACCACCAGTCTAGCCCGGGCCTTCCAGGCCGGGTTCGAGTAGTTCAGGAACCACTGGTTCTCCAGGATCTTCACGTAGCACCGGGTAGAGCAGCGGCAGACCACCTTCTCAGGGAGCTCCCACATCCTGCTCAGGCGAGCCGTCTTGGCCACGAGCTCCAGGGCCTTGGCCTTCGCCTCCTCGACCGTCAGTCCTGCCAGGGGTCCGGAGGCCTGAGTGAGGACCCCGTTGTGGAATTCGGCGCTGTACACCTCCTCCGTCGCCGCGTCCAGGTTCGGGTCCATCGAGTCCTTGATGGAGTGGCGCTCGACCGCGTCCTCGGCCGGAATCTGCGAGTAACCCTTCACTGTGAGAATTGGGATCGGCACGAGCATGTCTGCGATTTCCTTGATCTGCCTGGGAGCCTGAATCCGCCCCTCCTGGATGTCCCGAAGCGCCATCAGGTCGTAGGGGGCGTGGGCTGGCACGCTGTACACCACTCCCGTGGCGATGGAGTCGTCAACGAACTTACCGGGCAGCACTGGGAGGGATTTGCCTGTCAGGGGGGCCATGGCGTACCTTCCGACCAGGTCAGAGCCCTTGAAGGAGCGCACCGGGACTACGTCATGCTTCTGTTCCGAGAGCTTCGTCAGGGCTGAGGAGCTGACTATCCAGAGCTCGCCGTCGACCCGCGCTTCGCTGTATTCGGCTTCTGGATTGACCCAGAGGTTCGTGGCGCCGTAGATGGTCTCGGGGCGGAGTGTGGCCGCTGCGAGCGCGAACTCACCCAGGTGGAACTTGATCAGGCTGAACTCTACAGGCGACACCCCTTCTCCCTCCATCCTGTCGTGGTCCCCGGTAGGGCTCTTGTCGAAGGGGCACCAGACCACCGGGTGGGTCCCTTGGACCACATAGCCCAGATCTCTCAGGTGCAGGTACTGCCACTCGACGAACTTCCTGAAGGCAGGGTCGACAGTGCGGAACTCCCTTCTCCAGTCGATGGAGAAGCCGGTGTCCTTTATGACCTGGCGGCTCACCTTGGTGTAATAGGAGGCCAGATACTCCGGGTCGACGAACTTCTCAACCTCGGCATCGGGGACGCCGTCGGCGGCGAATGCCCTCCTTGCGGAGGGATCTCCCTGCTTGAGCCTCTGGCTCATGCCTACGATGGTCTTCCCTGTCCAGTGCCAGGCCCAGGGGAAGAGGACGTTGTATCCCTGGAGCCGCTTGAAGCGGGCGTAGAACTCAACCCTGGCTGCCGTGAAAGCTGTTCCGACGTGGACAGCAGCGTTCATGTATGGGAAGGGGACGGTAACGAACACCTTCTTCTTGCCCGAGACGGGGTCTGGCTCGAAGACTCGCCTGTCATTCCACACCTTCAGCCAGTACTTCTCTCTAGACGACATGCGGATCAACTCTGGGCCGCGGGCTCGAGGCTATCGGCCAGCGACGCGGCTTCTTCCATCTTCTCAACCATCGGCCCGCCTCCCTGGGCGAACATGGGCGACCCTCCCCCTGAGCCCCCCACGACGGGCGCCAGCTTCCTGACGATGTCAGAAGCGGAGTATCCCGCCTGCCTGGCGGCGGAGCCGACGAAGCACACTATGCGCACGGACTTGCCGGAGGGAAACAGGGCTAGGTAGATCAGGGACGGCTCGGACGAGACGCTCTTCTGGCCCTGAGCAATAATCTGTTCCTCGCCCATGTGGGGGTTCTTGGCGACGTAAAGCTTTGCGCCCCTGATGCTCTTGGCCGAAGAGCCTATGCTGTTGGAGGACAACTCCTCCATCGCCTGACCGAGGCTCTTCTCACGCGCGCGAGAGGCCTCCAGCTCGCCCAGGAGGGTCCTCGCCACCTTCGGGAGGTTCTCCCGCTGGGTGCCGAGAACGGCAGACAGCTCCAAGAGCTCCGAGTCCATCCTGTGCATGTTCTCGATGGCAGCCTCGCCAGCGACGAAGTTGATGCGCTCGACGCCATCCTGGATGCGCTCGACCTTGGTTATCTTGATGAGCCCAACCTCGCCGGTGGATTTGTTGTGAGTGCCGCCGCACGCCTCGATGTCCCACCCCCCTATGTCGACGACCCTGACCAGCTTGCCAGGGACCACACCTCCCTGGTAGAGCCTGAAGCCGTACTTCTCCTCCGCCAATTGCCTGGGCATGAAGGTGTTCTTCACCTTCAGGTTCTTCCTGACTATCTCGTTCGCCAGGTCCTCTATCCTCCTTACCTCGGCATCGGTGAGGTGCGCGAAGTGCGTGATGTCTATCCTACCGTAGTCCTCCTCCTTGAAGGCAGAGTGCTGCCAGACCCAAGGCCCCAGAACTTGGCGTGACGAACCGTTGATGATGTGGGTGGCGGTGTGAGTCTGGGTGATTCTCCTTCTCCTTCTCATGTCAACATGGCACTGGACGGCCGTACCTGCCCTGGGAACCCTCCCCACAACCCTGTGAATGACGACGTCCCCGTACTTCTCCACATCCACGACGTCGGCTCCTCCGATCGCACCCTTGTCGGGCTCCTGGCCGCCTCCGCGCGGGTAGAACACGGTGTGGTTGAGAACGATGTACCCGCCGGGGAAGACTTTGAGGACCTTCGCCCTGAAGTCGAAGTCAGGGTTCTCGTCGTAGTACAGCAGCTTCGTGGCAGGAAGCCTGCCTGTGTCGAACTTCGGTCTCGGCTCTTCCAACCGTCGGGTTATGTGCCTGGCCTGTACCTGCTCATAGAAGTCCTCGGGCTTGTCGATCAGCGCGCCCGCCTCGGCCAGTTGCTCCGGGGTGACGCCGTCAGAATCGTAAAGGCGGATGAGCTCGTCGGTGGGGACGGGCCTCCCGGCCAAGGAGAGCGAAGAGACTATTTTCGAGACCCGCTCAGAGGACGATGTGTACCTCGCTTCCTCCACTTCAAGAATCCTGGTTATGTCGACTCTGTGTCCCTCCAGTTCAGGGTACATTGCCGAGAGATGGTCTATGTGCCAGCTGACCACATCGGCTATTGTGAGTGGAAACTTGTAGTGCTTGATGAAGTTCATCGCCCTCCTGAAGACAATCCTGAGGTTGTAGCCGCCCCCGGAGTTGCTGGGGAGCATCCCATCGGCTATGGCGAAAAGCAGCGTCCTAGAATGGTCCGCAATGGCGTACATCGCCTCTCTCGGCCCGAACTGTTCCTCGAGTGCCTTGGCGTCGATGCCCAGCTGTTTGGCAATTATGGCGCGCTGGCCAGAGAGAGAGCCGAACTCGTCGACGTTCATGGTTCCTGCTAGCCGCGAATAGGCGAGGAAGAGCTTTCGGTCGACGTCGACACGGCAGAGCTCGTTCATCCTCTTCAGAACTGAGCCGAAGTTGGCGTCGTAGTTGGTTGGCGTACCCTGGCTGATCCAGGCCCAGCGTTGCAGCCCTGTACCCATGTCGACGACCTTTTCCTTCATGTCCCTGTAGTCAGAGACGTCGCCCTCGAAGGCTGTAAAGACGGCGTTGCCTAGCTCCAGGCCGCGGATGAAGTATTCTAGGGAGTAGCCGAAGGCGCCATAGCCTACCCAGACGTCCTCGTTGAAGGTGATTTCCTTCTTGTCGATGCCGAACTCCTTCGTCATCAGCTGGAAGTCGAGGTCGACGCACCTGTCCTTCCAGTACCCCTCCCTGTCGGCTATGCTGTGCTGGCCGACCATAACGAATGACGTGTAGTGCTTGCCGCTCACCCCAACGTTGGGTATGTCGTTGAACCTCATGCACATCTGAGGGACGACGAGCGGGTTCGCGGGAAGCTGGAATACCACCTTCCCGGCCTCGATTCTCTGGAAGTCGACTATGGAAGCGACAGTGAAATAGAGGTCGGGCCTCCAGCGGCTGACGACGGGGTATCGCTTAACGCTGGTGTGGTGGTTCCTTACGAAGAAGCGCTCGATTGCCCTCCAGGATTCGACCTCGTCGAACTTCCTGCTCGTTTGGGGGTCGCCGATGAAAGAGTAAGCCGAGCAGGGCTGGTCGTCGCACCTCCGCCTCGCAGGGTCGAGGGTCCAGAAGTGATTCCCGCAGCTCTCGCACTTCTTCCGGATGTAGCCCTCCCGCTTGAAGAGGTCGACCAGGTAGTAGCGCTTGTAATCAGCAGAGAACTTCGCTCTCAGGGCTTCCTTCTTCTCATTCAACTCGGGTTTTGAGACCCTCGGCCTGAAGTAGATAAGGTTCTGGGAGTTCGTTGGCTGCCCGGTGCATGCCAGGCATTCATCCCTCATGCGCCGTTCTATGGACGGTCCATCCTGCTGCAATGGTGGCTTTCTGCGAGGGAATTAAGAAAGGCAGGCAGCCGACGGCTGTGCTGGTGGGATGTGACGTGATATCCCTCCCGGCACATGGCGGAGGGGGAGATGGGCATGAATAATGCAGCCGACCCTGTCAGCAGTGAGGAATAAGACTAAGGTTATATACGGAACTGAGGCCGCCTGCCTCCGAAATAACATGGAGTATGTTTACGCTGCCCTCCTGCTTCACAAGCTGGGGAAGCCCGTCAACGAAGAGAACCTGACCAGCGTGGTCAAGGCGACGGGCGTCAACCCTGACGAAGTGAAGATCAAGGCGCTCGCTTCCGCCCTCAGCGAAGTCAACATCGACGAGGCTCTGAAGAACGCTGCGACAATGTCCGCTGCCGCACCAGCGGCTGCTGCAGCCCCAGGAGCACCCGCCGCGAAGGCAGAAGAGAAGCCGAAGGAAGAGGAGAAGAAGGAAGAAGAGGCTCTACAGGGTCTCGCGTCACTCTTCGGCTAGAGAAATACAGCCTCTCTCATTCGACAAGGCCCTTCTTCTTAGCCTCGGCTGTAAGCGCCGATGCTTCCGCTTCGGCCCTTCCAAGGATGAAGGGCACGGTCTCCACGGTGGCGAACCCAGCTTCTACGGCCACAGCCACAGCCTCCCTGTACACCTTTGCTATGATCTCGGGTGCGGTCTCCTTCGTGACGTAGCCCACGAGTATCGAGAGGCCTCTTGCAGTGGTGGAGGCGTCGACCAGGCTCTGCCTGTACTTTTCGAGGTCAATCGCCACAAGGTCTCCCGCGTAGATGAGGCCGTCCTCGTAGGCGAGTGCGATGGTAAGCCCTGCTCGTATCGGTCTGATGTTGAGTTTCGACAGGAGGCTCGCCAACTTGGGTGTTACCTCTCCTCCCTTCTTCAGCGCCACCGAGTCCCTGTTGACCCAGATGCTGCCGCCTTCAATCTTCGTTGAAATCCCGGCTTCCCTGAACTCGCTCAGCACAGGTCCTGCAGGAAGGCTGGTGTTTCCCGCGGGGACGATGATGTCATTGGGGGCCTTGTCTCCCGCACGGGCATGGAGGTAGACGTGACTCTTGTCTAGCGTGAGGAAGAGCTTGAACGGGTTGTAGGTCGAGAAGATTAGGGCGTTCTGGCCGCTGAGGTGCGAAAGGAGCTGATCGGCGTTTTTGACCCCAGCGTTCTTGAGGCCAAGGATCGCGAGCTTGTTCTTGGCTACGTAGACCTCCGCGTGCCCCCTCAGGGCCTTCCTCACGGCCATGAGCTGGGTCGACCTGACCTTCGACAGGGTGGTGACAGCTATCACCGGGTACTTCTTCGCGAGCTCACTGACCCTTTCGACAGTATCTGCCTTCTTGGGGTTATGCTTCTTCTGGACCTGGACTGTCGCACTCACTCTACTCTACCCCCTGCTTGGCCGGCTTCCCCATGGTCGTCTTGACCATGATCGTCCGGATGTTCCTGTCTCCGTTTGGAAGCTTCTTCGACACCGCGTTGACTACCGCTACGATGTTGTCGGCTATCTCAGGCTCTGAAAGCTTGCTGTCCCCGACCTTCGCCATTACTCCGAGGGAACCCCTGCCCCTTACCCTGACCGCCGTTCTCATCCTGTTGATCATGGCCTCGATGGGCGAGTTCGGCGGGACCGGGGTCGGGATCTTCCCCTTCGGACCCAGGGCCTGGCCGAGCACCTTGCCTATCCTGGGCATGAGCGCCGTGTCCGCGAGGAAGAAGTCGTATGACCGGGCCAGCTTCTTCGCATCCCTCTTGCTCCCGCCGAAGTTCTCGAGCTGGGAGGGGTCCATGACCAGGCTGGCCTTCGCGTTCTTCGCCCTAACGGCGAGGTCACCGGACCCGATGAAGCAGATCCTCGCCTGTTTCGAGGTCGGGTGTGGAAGGTAGACTATCTCGTTGATGTTTAGGTCGGTCTTCTTGGGATCGACCTCCTTCAGGCTGATCATTACTTCTACGGACTGGGTGAACTTGGTCTCCCTGGCCTGTTCCTTGCCCTTCTTGGCGAGCTCCGCGAGCTGCTGATTCGAGAGCATTCTCTCTTCACGAAATCCTTGCCGAGCCTTGGAACATCGGTTAAAAGCATTCCGTCCCGTTTTTCGACTTTCAGAATGGTTCGAGGGCCTCTACTGGAACTTCGAGTCCCACTTTCCTTCGTCTATCTCTTTCATGAGCAGCCGGGCGTCCTTCCCTTCGACCTTTACTCCCATGCTGACGCAGCTCCCCACCACCTCCTTGGCGGCTGCCTTGACGCTGGCCGCGTAGGATCCGGCTATCTTGTTCTTCGCTATGGTGATAACCGTGTCCAGGGTCAGGTCACCGACGAGATCCACGTTGGGCTTGGCTGACCCCTTGGGGATTCCCGACTCTTTCGCGATCAGGGCAGAAGTGGTCGGGGTGCCCACAGAGATGATGAACTGCTTTGTCTCTTTGTCGACCTCGACCTTCACCGGCACCCTCATCCCTTTGAAATCCCCAGTCTGCTTGTTGATTTCGTTGACGATGCCCAGGACGTTCACACCAAGTGGGCCAAGGGCCGGGCCAAGAGGGGGTCCAGCGCTCGCTTCCCCCCCAGTTACCAGGACGTTGATGATCTGCTTTTCACCCATTCACCATCACTTCGGCTGCTCCGGCTTCGCACGTTCCACGAGCTTGGTGAAGCTCGCGTCTATGGTGATGGGCATGGCGAAGGCGGTGTCGAGCAGGGTGACCACGACCTCCTGCTTCTCCTTCTCCACCCTCGTTATCTTGGCCCTCATCGTCTTGAATGGCCCTGCGACTATCTCTACCGTGTCTCCTTCGTTCAGCTCGGCGACCATGGATTTGGTCACGAGGTACTTCTCGATGTCCGAGTACTGCATCATCCCCGGTATCTTGCTCCTTACGTGCTTGAAACCCTGGATGCTCTCGTCGACCACCTGGCTGTTGGGCGCCTCGAACAGGACGTACCCCTTCCAGGTGTCAAGGGCGAGCACAGAGTAGATGGGCTTCTTCTTCTGCATCGCCCTGTTGGCCACGAAGGTCGCCACGGTCTTCTCCTGACCTCCGGTGGTCTTCACCGGGAAGATGGAGCTGCTCCTCTCTTGCTCGCTCAAAACCGCCACTTCGGAAGCTGCCCGATTTTTGTTGGCCTAATAACCTTTGTTTTGATTGGCACTGACCAAGAGACCACTTTGTTAACCCAATGAGAGTTTCTTCCGGGAGTAAATCCCGACGAAATCCGCGAGGTTCCAACGGCCATTCCACCAGTCTTGCGTACGGTTTTTGAATAAGCCTCCATCTGCCAGAGGCCTTCATCGTTGGAGAACGAACGCAGACTCGCTGCAATCATGTTCACGGACATCGTTGGGTACACTGCCCTCACCCGGAAGGATGAGGCGCTCGCGATGAAGCTCCTCGAGGAGCACCGCGCCGTCGTCAGGCCATACTTCCCAAAGCACGGTGGAAGGGAGGTGAAGACCATCGGAGACGCGTTCCTCGTGGAGTTCGGGAGCGCGCTGGAGGCCGTCAGGTGCGCCTTCGACATCCAGCAGTCCCTACACGACTTGGCCGGCAGTCATCAGGCAGACGGTAGGGTTGAGCTCCGCATTGGCATACACCTGGGGGACGTCATCCACAGCCAGGGCGATGTCTACGGGGACGCCGTCAATGTAGCCTCTAGGATAGTGCCCCTGGCCACCGCCGGAGGCATCTGCATCAGCGAAGAGGTTCACAGGCAGGTTAGGAACAAGCTCGAGTTCCCCATGGTCAGCCTCGGGAGGAGGCAGCTGAAGAACGTGGGGGAGACCGTCGAAGTGTTCAGTGTGCTCCTCCCCTGGGAGAGGCAGGAGGTAGCCAGCCAGGCCCTCGACAGGAACAGGGTGGCCGTCCTCCCCTTCGCCAACATGAGCCCGGACCCCAACGACGAGTACTTCGCGGATGGCATGACCGAGGAACTGATCACGTCGCTTTCAGGGGTGAAACAGTTCACCGTCATCGCTAGGACCTCAGTCATGAAGTACAAGGGATCACAGAAGGGTGCTTCCGACGTGGGCAAGGAACTCGGTGTGGGGAGCCTCCTCGAAGGGAGCGTAAGGAAGGCAGGCAACAGAGTGAGGATAACGGCGCAGCTCGTCGACACGGCGACAGAAGGGCACCTCTGGGCGCAGAACTACGATAGGAACCTCGATGATATATTCGCGGTCCAGAGCGAGATAGCGGAGAAGGTGGCCGGGGAGCTGAGGATTCAGCTTCTCCAGTCAGAGAAGAACATCTTGGAGAAGAAGCCGACGGAGAACATAGAAGCCTACACACTCTACCTAAGGGCGAAGCAGCTGTCTCACGAAGGTTCCGAAGCCGGTCATGTAGAAGCTATCGCACTGCTCGAGAAGGCCCTGGATCTCGACCCGTCGTTCGTCCTGGCTTACGCCCAGCAGGCCTACGATTATCGTTGGTCCTCCCTCCAGGGAGACTACACCACGGTGACGGGCAAAGCAGAGGTCGCCGCAAAGAAGGCCATCGAATTGGGGCCTGAATATGCCGAGGCGCACATCGCCATGGCCGAGGTTCACATGGCGTTGGACAGGCTGGACGAGGCTCGCCGGGAAATGCAGAGGGCAGTCGAGATCAATCCGAACTTATCCGAAGCATACATGGCGCTGGCGGAAAACCACACGACATTCGGCAGGTTTGACGAAGCCCTTTCCTGTGCCCGTAAGGCCACAGACCTTGATCCCCTGTCGTACGTGGCGAGGGAGCGCATGGCCTGGACGTTCCGGGTGGCAGGCATGCCGGACGAGGCGCTCCAGGAGTACGATAAGCTGAAGGAGCTCGGTGCCCGCGGGGCAGAGCTCTACGTCAACACATCCCTGTGCTGCCTTCAGAAGGGCGACTTAGCCAGAGCCGCAGACGAATTGACCCAGGCAAAGAAGCTATCCCCGGACGCCGTTTTCGTGAGGGGAGGTTGGGGTATGCTCTACGCCAAGATGGGGAAGAGGCACGAGGCCGAGGCGGAGCTGGAACGGCTCTCCGGGGTCGCAACGGAGTCGAGCATAAGGTTCTCCCGACTGTGGGTTCGCACCGCGCTCGGGGACCTGGACGAGGCCTTCGACGCCCTCATGAGTCTGGCTGAAATCCATGGCTGGCCGTACGCAGTGAAGTTTGACCCGTTCTTCAAGCCCCTGCAGAGCGACGCGCGCTTCAAAGAATTCTGCTTGAAGGTCGGACTACCCCCGTAGCAGTCACTGAAGGCCAGGGCCTTAGAGGCCCACACCATGTGAAGAATCAGTGGGCGCCAAGCTGGTAGTAACCGTTGTTCACATCAGGGCTGATTGGACGGTCGATACCTTCAGCCGAGAGACTTCCGCAGAAGTTGTCGGAAATCCTAGACTCCAACAGTAATGCTTAGGTAAGAAGAAGAACTTATCCCGAGCTTCATGGCCCCGGAACATCATAATTACTCAACCAGGGAACTGTCATCAAGAACCTGGCCAGATTTCGAGAGACTCTTTCGGAAGCCGGGCGAATGGGACGTCTGCTGGTGTATGTACTATCATCGGACCGGGCCGCGGCCGAAATCCGAGGTGCAGCGAGAAACTCTTCAGCAGAGCGCCGACAGAAATCGTCGAGATAAGAAGAACCTCGTGAAGAAGGGGTGCTCGCACGGAATATTGGTTTACTCCGACAGGGAGCCCGTAGGGTGGTGCCAATATGGCCCCAAGGAGGAATTACCGCGCATTGACGGCGGACGCAAATACAGAAAGCTATCACTCGATAGCGGCGGCAAGAGGCTATGGAGAATCACATGCTTCTGCGTCGACAGGAGGCATCGTAACGGAGGGGTCGCGAGCCAAGGGTTGCACGCGGCACTAAACTCCATAAAGAAAAAGGGAGGGGGACTGGTAGAAGCCTTTCCAGCCACCCATAGGGGAGCGCTCGCGGTCTGGTTCGGTACGGTGCCCATGTTCAAGAAGGAAGGCTTCGAAGTCGTGGCCCCCTTCGGTAGGAGCAACGTCCTGATGCGATTGGTTATCTAGGACTGCTCGTGAAATTGCGGGGACAGGCGGGAACCGAGCACAATAGGGTGTGCGGTCGCCGGAAATTAGCAGGTGATCGTTCAAAACCGCCTCCAGGACAGATGCAATGCTGCGGGTCGATATAGAAGTCACAGGCGCCTCGGGATAATCGCCTTGGTCCTCCCCCTGTACTCTTCGTAGGCTTCCCCGAACTGGGAGATCACAAGCCCCTCCTCTTGACGCGCTCTAACTGCAACAACCGGTGATGCCAGGGCCAGCACCGCGGGGCTCCCGACGGTCCCGAGCACGAGCGTTGATCCCAGACCAGCCAGAGCAGGCCGCGTACGGTCTGGAAGAAGTGGAGAGCCAGCTAGGTCCCCGCTGGCCTGGGCACTTCCAAAGCCCGCCCCCTCACCCAGGATATGACAAGGGCGGCGGCCCAGAGATACTCCCGAACGGTCAATCCCGTCAACGAGGCAGAGCCGACGGTGATCTTTCCGAAGAACGGAAGAGCAGAGACGAGGAAGATGCCTGCCGAGGTGAACCAGATACCTGCCTCCGACTTCAGCCGACTGATGAACTCCGTCGGAACCAAGCGCTTCTCCTCGTCGGCCAGCGCAAGGGTGAAGATCCCCATGACGAGCATCATCGCCCCGACGTCTATCCCGAAGAAAGACGAAGCCGCCTCGTAGAGCGAGGGGGAAGGATGCGACACCGAGTTGCCCGACCTCAGTATGTTGAACGCGAAAGGCTCGAGGGACACGGTTAGGAGGAGGAAGGTGTTCAGGAGCATCGTCCTTCGCGTCTCTATCGGCAGGGCCGACATTATCCTGGTGTATCGTATCCACATCGAAATCAGGACAGCGAAGTTAAATCCGAAGGTGATTATGTCGCTGTAGAACCCCTTGGCGTCCACCGGGGGCGAGCTCACGAGGGCGAAGGCTCCTATGGAAAGGGCCAAGCCGAACACGAGATCGGAAAGCGTCTCTATCCTGGGCCTAGGCCCCGTTCCTTCTTTCTCCAAAGCCTCGGAGCAGGCTTGCGGTGCCCTGCGATTTATGTTGGATACCTGTGCAGCATCGACTACATCGAGTGGCTTAGCCTTGGCGGTCTCGAGCGCTTGCACTTCGCCTGCGAGCGCCCATTGAGCCTGAAGAGGTACAAGAATATCGCCTCGGATGGTGCGATGACAGATTCACCCACGGAAGCTTGGTCGAGCCTCTCGCTCAAACGACCAGCCGCCAAATTGTCAACAGCCTCTTGACAGCCCAAGCTGCCGCCTGGATACCCAACAGAACCGTTCCCGCACTGTGATGGCAACTTTTTAGGTTCAGGCATTCGCGGACATGGCGGGGACAGTTCGATCGTGAGCCGCCTGATGTACGTAGGCGGTGAGTGGGCGAAATCGAGCACGGAGGCACTGACTCCTGTATATGACCCCTCTCGTGATGAAGTCATCGACGAGGTCCCACGTGCGGCCAGAGAAGATGTTGACAGGGCCGTAGACGCGGCAAAGAGGGCCTTCCTGGGCTGGAGTAGGCTCCCTCCTGCCGATAGGGCCAATATGCTCTTGCGAGTCGCAGACCTTCTGGCGCAGAAGTCAACGGAGTTCGCCCATCTAGAGACCCTGAATTCTGGGAAATCAATCAAACAGACGACCGACTATGACGTGCCCTATACGGTCGACAACATCAGGTACCTTGCGGGAGCGTCGAGGACCCTCGAGGGGAAGGCGATGGCTGAATATGTCTCCGACGGAACCAGTGGTGTCCGGAGAGAGCCAATCGGCGTTGTCGGCGTCATAACACCATGGAACTATCCTCTGATGATGGTTGCATGGAGGGCTTTCCCCGCCCTTGTGATGGGAAACACCGTGATAGTGAAACCAGCGAGCTACACTCCCCTTACGACCCTCGAGCTCGCAGGTCTGGTGGACAAGGCGGGCCTCCCAAAGGGGGTGTTCAACGTCTTGACGGGGCCAGGGGGCGAGGTTGGCGAAGCCCTCGCCCGCCATCGCGGCGTAGATATGATTGCCTTCACCGGAAGCACTGAAGTGGGGAGGAAACTCTCGGAGCTTGGCTCCGGGAACGTGAAGAAGGTCTCCCTTGAGCTCGGGGGAAAGGCCCCGTTCATCGTGTTCGATGATGCCAACCTGGAGGCGGCCGCCGAGGGCGCGGTTGTGGGAGGTCTGATCAACAACGGACAGGACTGTGCGAATGCGACGAGGTTCTACGTCCACTCATCGATTGCAGAGAAGTACCAGAAGATGCTTGTTGACAAGCTCAAGAAGGTCCAGGTCGGAGACCCTCTGATTCCAGGGACCGACATGGGGCCTTTGGTGTCAGAAGCGCAGAGGGAGAGAGTCGAGGGATACATCCAGAGGGGCCTGAGGGAGGAGGGCGAATTGGTTTATGGCGGGGAGAGGCCGAAGATAGATGGGCACGAAAGAGGGTATTTTCTCAATCCCACAGTAATATTCACCAACAATCACGCTTCTTCCATCGTGCAGGAGGAGATATTCGGACCGGTCTTCACCGTCCTCTCCTTCGAAGACTACGACGAAGTGATTCGGAAGAGCAACGAGGTCGTCTACGGGCTGGGGGCTTCCGTCTGGACCCGGGACGTGACAAGAGCGATGAACGCGGTCAAGGACCTGAGGTTCGGGACCGTCTGGGTAAACGACCATGTGCCGGTCCCGTCGGAGATGCCTTGGGCCGGCTACAAGCAAAGCGGGCATGGTGCCTCGCTTTCCCCGTACTCCCTAGAGGAGTTCACCTACATCAAGCATGTCTACTTCGACTTGACTGGAAAAGCGAGGAAGAGCTGGTACTATCAGGTCTACGGGCAGAAGGATTCCCAATGAGCGTGCATCAGTATTCGTTCAACCCTCCGCTTTCCAAGACTTCGATAATCTTCGACCAGCCTCGTAGGATAGTATTCGGCCCGAATTCGATAGATCAAGTCGGGAGCGAGGCGTCGAGGCTCGGCGGAAAACACGTCCTCCTTTTGACAGACGAGAACGTCGAAAAGGCCGGCCTGTCGGGGCGGGTCCAAGAAGCGATTGGGAAGTCGGCCATCAGTGCGGACGTCTACAACAAGATCTCCTTTGAGCCCACGATGGACAGCGTTCAGAGGGCGGTTCAGACGGCTCGCGACGCCAAGGCATACGACCTGATTGTAGGGGTCGGGGGCGGCAGCGTGCTTGACACTGCCAAGATGGTTGCAGCCATGCTGACCAATCCAGGGGAGCCCGCCCACTACCTGACCCCCACCGAGGACAGGTTTGCAAAGCCCGGTGCGCCCAAGATACTGATACCGACGACGGCTGGAACAGGCAGTGAGGTCTCAAACTACTCGGTGGTCATCGAGAGGGAAACGATGTACAAGACCTGGGCCGCGAGCACCAATCTGTTCGCCGATGTTGCAATCGTCGACCCCGTCATGATGGTCAGTTGCCCCCCAAGGGTTACTGCGGGTTGTTCCTTTGACGTAGCCGGGCACAACATCGAGGGGCTGATCAGCGTCGAATCGACCCCCGTTTCGGACGGTCCGGCTATGGAAGCTGTCAAACTCCTCTTCAGTCACGCCCGAAGGGCCTACAACAAACCCGACGACCTGGAAGCACGTTCTGGCATGGCAATGGCGTCGATGCTGGGAGGCATGGTTATCGCCTTCCCCTGGATCGGAGGGCCCGCGATTCTAGGGCACTGCCTTGCGGAGGCATTCGGCCCGAAGTACGGCGTTGCCCACGGCGTAGCGGTAGGGCTCGCACTCCCCTACATATTGGACTTCAACCTGCCAGCCTGCAGGGACAAGGTCGTCTCCTTCGCGCCTGCCCTTGGAATCGAGAGGAACGCAGACTCCTCGAAGGTTGTATCCGACAAGGTGCCGCGGGCACTTCTCGAGCTGATGAAGGACGTCGATCTACCCACCACCCTCAAGCAGGTGAGCTTCCCGAAGGGTGATCTGGATGGCTTCGCAGAATACATCTTCAGGGAGAGGCAGCACATCTACGGCCTCCCGAGATACAACCCTCGAAGGTTG
>Ga0335079_10004434_pt1 | contig 16163 bp, 13 predicted proteins | sample Lox_Sample_33_FD_206719 | JGI IMG/M metagenome (GOLD analysis project Ga0335079, IMG submission 206719) | Soil microbial communities from Loxahatchee National Wildlife Refuge, Florida, United States - Lox_Sample_3.3 | ecosystem: Environmental > Terrestrial > Soil > Wetlands | place: USA... | reverse complement strand
GCGCTTCCTGGTGAGATCGGCGGCCCAGGGCTGCAGAGGAAGCGAGTCGCCAGGCTTGAGTGCGGTCGAAATATCGTAGATGAAGTGCCGGTCGGGATTCCAAATGCCCGAGAGATCCGGCTTGCCGTCGCGCGTCCGCGGAGCGGGCCCGCCGGGCGCCGCTTTCTGATTGCCCTGCAGCAGGGTCGGGGCTTCGGGAGCCTCTTGGGACGGCGCGAGCCCGCAGAGGCCCGATACAAGCGCGATCAGGACAACATGCCGCATCGGTTATTGTTTATTGGACTGCTTCAATTCCATGGCCTTGCGAATATGCTCGTTGTCGGGGTTGTTTTCGATGCACTCGTATTCCTCGACCCGCACATCCACCGGCCGCCGCAACACCACGCCGGTGACCCATGGCTTGGTCAGCGAGCCCGGATCTTCCACGTTGGCTGTATAGGAGATGGTGTCGTCGTCGTTCAAATGGTATCGCTCGATAACGTGCAGCTTTTCGGTATGGATGCTGCCCAGCCCGGCCAGCCAGGTCTTATCGTTGAACCCGGTGACATCAACCACGAACGTATCGCCTTCCCAGCGGCCCACCGAATCGCCCATCCACGTCGGCGTCAGATCATCGGGGTGCTCCAGCTTGTCGTTGATCGGAATCCGGCGATAGGCGCGGAACGATTCGTACAGGATGACCACTTCTTTCGGCGTTTGGACGATCTCCATCGGCATCGGCATGCCGACAATTCGCGGAACGCCGGGCAGCAGACACTTCGATGTGGGGTCGTCCAGCACGGTGAAGGTCTTCTGTTTGGTCTTGGCCCAATCCTGATACGGGATCGGCTGCCGTGCGGGAGGACGGTATTTGGTCGGCGCCAGCGGGTGCAGCGGAGGAGCGCCCGGCTCGCCGTTGATGCTGACGCCGCCGGCTTGCCACGTCCCGGTCAGGTCGGGGTGCCCATCCACGGTGCGCGGAATGGGTTTAGCTGTTGCCTCTGGAGCGGGCGCAGCCGTTTGTGCGACCAGCATTGCGCTCGCCGTCAAGAAAATCGCACCAATGAGGGGTGTCTTCACATCGGCCTCCCGCTCAGTTTCCTACCGGCCCGGCAAATTTCTTGCTGCCATCGGGGAAAGTGAACTCACGGCCCGCCCCCGTATTGCTGCCATCCTTCGATTTGTACGCGGTGGCCGTGATTTCATCGCCGACCTTCAACAATTCACGGCTGAAACCGGTGCGCTTCAGCGTATTGGGCGGATAGCCCTCCAGCGCCCAGGTGGTGACCTTTCCGTTGGCGTCCTTGACGTCGAGATACACGTAAATGTGCGGGTTGGTCCACTCGACTTTGCTGATCGTGCCCTTAAGCGTAATCATCTGGGTCGAATCGTATTCGGCCGCGAAGGAATGATGGCCCCATGCAGGAGCGGTGGTGAGGACACCGAGGGCCCCCATCAGCATCAGCATGACCTTAGATTTCATATTCTTATGGCCTCCAGCAGGGTGATCGCGCGCGCGTTAAGCGTTGGCGGTATGTTATCGCGGGCCGGCGCGCGCTGTCAAACGTGAGCGATCATGGCTACAATCTCGGAATGGCCGGCCGGGAGTGCTATCACTGCAAGCAGTGGGTGGAAGCAGGGGAGCCCCACGACTGTTGGACCACCACCGAAGCGGCCTTGACCCAGGATCTCTCGGAGGATTTGCGAGATGCCTGGGAGCGGCTTCGCGAGACCGCCGCCGACTTTGGAGATCAGCGGATCTACGCCTCTCACAAGTCGATCATGTTCTCGCGCAAATCGTGTTACTGCTTCGTTCGCCCAAAGAAGAGCTTTCTCGAATTATGCATCTTTCTCGGCCGGGAGCTGCGCGCACCCCAGGTACGGCGCATCCATCGCTCATCGAAGGCCAAGGTCGCACACATGATTCAGATCCGTCATCGGGACGAGGTCGAGCCGCCGCTAACCGAGTGGCTTGAGGAGGCGTACGAATTCTGCGAGTCGCCGCCCCCGAAGGCTGCTGCGAAATCGAAGCCCGTCGCGAAATCGTCAACGTCCGCCCGGCCGAAGCGGCGCTGACTCGATTGAGACCCTGGCACCAGCGCCCGGAACGCGCTACAGTTCCTCTGAGTGACTTCGTCACCGGGAGGACGGAGATGACGCGCAGCAGATTTCTACTCTTTTCAATCGCCGCGATGGTCCTGGGAACCGCGGCCTTTGGCGCCGACGCCTCGGGCACCTGGACCGCGTCGTTCGACACCCAGGTCGGCGTTCAGAAGTATACCTATACGTTCAAGGTGGACGGCGACAAGCTGACCGGCCGGGCCAAGTCCGAGAATGGCGACACCGAAATTCAGGAGGGGAAAGTCAATGGGGATGAGATCTCGTTCGTCGAGAACCTGAATTTTCAAGGCATGCCGCTGCGGATCGAGTACAAAGGCAAGCTCGCCGCCGATGAAATCAAGTTCACCCGAAACGTGGCGGGCATCACCGAGGAATTGGTCGCCAAGCGAGTCAAGTGACGCTTCGTTGTCAGGCCCCGGCTCACGCCTCGGCTAAGATCAACCGCTGCGGAATGCCGTCCAGGCCGATCATCCCACAGTTGCGGAATCCGGCGTCTTCGAGCATCTGCTTGTATTCGTTGAAGGTGTAGGCATCGCCGCCCGGCGTTCCCACGAGCATGGTGAGCGCGAACGCCGCTTGCGCGGGCGGCGAGACCCGGTTTTCATCGGGAACAAACTCAATGAGCGCGATGCGCCCGGTGGGCTTGAGCGCAGCCCGGCATTTTTCGAACAACGCCCTGGTGGTCGGTACATCGAAATGGTGCGCGAAATTGGGGACCAGCACCAGATCATACGGGCCGCCGAACTCCACCTCGAACGCGTCTCCCGGCAGGATTCGGTAGCGTCCGTCGAGCCCGGCCCGTCGGGCATTTTCCGCCGCCACTTGGAGGACGTTACTCCAGTCTTGGCCGGTGACCTCCGCGTCGGGGTTCCGGCGTGCCATCGCAATTCCATACATCCCGTGCCCAGCCGCGATATCCAGGATCTTCAGCGGGCCGCGTTCCGCGATCAGCCGTGCGGCCGCCGCTCCGCCGACCATGGCCGCCAGCGGCGCCATCGATCGCGCAAACTCCACCCACATCGGGCTCTCCGGCACCAGTGACTCCGATTTCACCGCGCCCCCGTTCCGTACGGCGCCCGCGACGTCGCGAAACGCCGCCAACTGAGGCCCGCTCATCAGAAAACCCGCCATCGATCCCAGGTACGCGTGGGATTCCTTGCTGAGGAACGTTCGGGAGGTCGGCGTCAATTGGTACGCGCCTTCTTGCTTAATGAGATGTCCCGAAACAGTCAGATAATCGCAAAGGATGCGGACGCCACGTTCCGATGCGCCGCACTTGGCTGCGAGGTCGGCGGCAGTCGCCGAGCCGCCATCGATATGGGTAAAAATGTCGAGCTCGACGGCGCCTTTGATGGCCATCGAGCGTTGGTATAACTGCATTTCGCCGAAGATGAATCCAGGGTCCGGCTGCCCGCCGGAGTGATGAGTTGCCATAACCCTCAGGATACCGGAGTCACGGGCTCGGGTTCCGGCGGCCGTAATTGCTCAAGCTGTTCCCGCAAGAATTGCAGAACGTCGCCCGCCGCCGTTCGCCCGTCGAGCGGCAGCATCAGCACGCCGGCCGGCGTGAACTGCGCGCCGCGCACGCCGCTGACGATGTTCATCAGGCTCGCCGGATCCACCCGCGTCTCTTTATGGAACTTGACGTTGAGAATGCTATGCCTGCGGTCGATGGCTTCGATGCCTATCTTTTCGGCCGCCGTCTTCAGCGCCGAGTACTCGATCAGGTTCCTTACTTCGATCGGCACCTTGCCGTAGCGATCTTCCAATTCCTTCTCGACCCGTTCCCGCGCTGCCGCATCGCCGGCATTGGCGATCTGCCGGTAGGCGCGCAACCGCTGGCTTTCATCCGAGATGTAATCGGAAGGAATACGGATATCGAGTCCCAGGTTGAGCGCCGAGTGGATTTCGGGCGCCACCACTTCGCCCTTCAGCTCGCGGACCGTTTCATCGAGCAGCCGGACGTAGGTGTCGAAGCCGACCGTGTTGATATGCCCGTGCTGTTCGCCGCCGAGCAGGTTGCCCGCACCCCGTAATTCCAGGTCGAGCGCCGCGATCTTGAAACCCGCTCCCAGGTCGCTGAACTCTTTTAATGCCGCCAGCCGCTTCCGCGCAACTTCCGTCAGCTCCGTGTCGGGTGGAACCAACAGATACGCGTACGCCCTCCGGTTCGAACGTCCTACCCGCCCGCGCAACTGATAAAGCTCGGACAATCCGTACCGCTCGGCATTTTCTATGATGATCGTATTTGCCAGCGGGATATCCAGACCATTTTCTATGATTGTCGTACACACCAGAACGTCGTACTCATGCCGCATGAATTTGAGCATCGTCTTTTCGAGTTCCGCTTCGCCCATCTGTCCATGGCCGACGCCGATGCGCCCTTGCGGCGCGAGTTCCTGGAGCATCGCTGCCCGCTGCCAGATCGAGTCCACGCGATTGTGCAGGAAATAGACTTGCCCTCCGCGGCCTAATTCCAGTTCCAAGGCGGACTGGATTAATGCCGGCTGGAACGGAGCCACCACCGTGTTGATCGCCAGCCTGTCTTTGGGCGGCGTTTCGATCACCGACATGTCCCGCAGTCCCAGCAACGACATGTGTAGTGTCCGCGGAATCGGGGTGGCGCTCATGCTGATCACGTCCACCACCTTCTTCATCTGTTTCAGCCGCTCTTTGTGCTTGACCCCAAACCGCTGCTCTTCGTCGACAATCACCAGGCCGAGATCGCGAAACGCCACGTCCTGCGAGAGTAGCCGGTGCGTCCCAATCGCGACATCGGCTTTGCCTTCGGCGAGCTCAATTAGCGCGGCTTTCAATTCCTTGGGCGTTCGGAACCGGCTGAACATCTCGACGCGCACCGGAAATGGCTGGAACCGCCGCTTGAATGTCTCGAAATGCTGGAACGCGAGCACGGTCGTCGGCGCGAGCACGGCCACCTGTTTTCCGTCGCCGAGCGCCTTGAACGCCGCCCGCATCACCACTTCAGTTTTGCCAAAACCGACATCGCCGCACAGCAGCCGATCCATAGGCTGCGGACTCTCCATGTCCCGCTTGATCTCTTTAATCGCCGTCAACTGGTCGCGCGTCTCGCTGAACTCGAATGCGTCTTCAAATTCGCGCTGCCAATTGCTATCGGCCGAATACGAAAAGCCGTCGGACATCTTGCGCGAGGCGTACAGTTTCAGAAGTTCATCGGCCATGTCGCGCATCTTGGCCTTGATCTTGGTTTTGGTCCGGGTCCAAGTGACGCCGCCCATGCGGTCGAGCACTGGCTTCGAATCGCCGGCGCCGCGAAACCGCTGCACCAGATCCATGCGGGCGAGCGGAACGTACAGCTTGCTCTCGGCGGCGAATTCGAGCAGCATGTAGTCGCCCTTGGCTTCCCCTTGCGCGATCTCCCGCAGCCCCAAATATTGCGCCACGCCGTGCTCGGCGTGCACCACGTAGTCACCGGGCTTGAGATCGATCAAATCCGCCGAAAACGTCGCCAGCGCCGATTTGCCCGACGGAGCACGCGCCACCAGTTCCGAGGTGTCAAAGAGATCCTCGGAGCCGAACACCACCAGCTTCGATTCCTGAAATGCTGTGCCGTGCCGGACAAGCCCTTTGATGACGTAAATGCTCGCCACCTCGCCCGCCAGGTAGGCCCGCTCGGCCAGGTACGCCGGAGTCGATTCGCTTTGATCGAGTCCCAATTGGAAAGCAATCCCGTATTCGGTGAGAATGTCCGCCATGCGCTCCACTTCGCCGGTCGACGAAGCGAAGAAGGCCACGCGATTCCCCGAATCCACCAGGTTGCGCGCTTCCGCGATCGCCATTTGCATGTTGCCGTGGAACGTCAGCGACGGCCGTGTGGAGATATGGGTGTTGCTCTCATCGCCGAGCCCGATCTCGAGCTCTTTCATCTCGACTTGGGTCGCGGCACCCGATTGACGGCTCAAGTCTTCCCACCGGAAGAAGATCTTGTCGGGGTCGTACGCCGGCGACCGCTCGATCTGATCCAGCCGTTTCCAGAAACGTTCCGCCGCGGCGCGCACCCGCTCCGGTTCGTCCCAGACGATCAAGGGTTTTTCGAGCAGTCCGAACACCGATGACTCTCGCGCCCGCACCATCCCGGTCAGCAGTTCCCAGCCCGGGAACGGTACCCCCGGGGGCGGCAGATCGCGGCCCGGCAGGTCGGCCTGCTGCATCAGATCGTTCAATTCCACCAGCAGCCCGCGCGAGCGTTGGAATTCGGTCAGCGGCAGCAACGTGCAGTCCTCGATCTTCAGCACCGACCGCTGAGACTCCACCTCGAAACGGCGGATCGAATCCACCTGGTCGCCAAACATGTCGATGCGCACTGGCCGCGAGTTTTCGGGCGAGAACACGTCCAGGATGCCGCCACGCACGGAGTATTCCCCCACCATCTCCACCGGCTCGCGGCGCTCGTACCCGATGCTTTCCAGGTGCGCCAGCACATCGTCGAGCGGTAGCTCATCACCGGCGTGCAGTCGCAGCGCCAGTTGCCGGTAGTGCTCGCCGGAAGCAATGCGCAACAAAGCCGCCGGCACGGGTAGCACCGTGATCGGGACGCGCTGGCTGGCCAGTCGCCACAGCCCGATCGCGCGCTGTTCGCCGATCTCCGCGTGCGGCGAGAGATTCTGTAGCGGCATCACGTCCAGCGCCGGCAGCAGCAGCGGCCCGTTGCGCTCTTCCGCCGCTAGTAAGGAAAAAAAAGCTTGCAGGTTTTCCGATAGCGCTTCGGCCTGCTTATTGCCGTCCACGACGATGACCAGCGGCCGCCCCGAAACCTGCCACAACAGCACCGAATACAGCGTCTTCGCGGTGGTCGTCAAGCCGGATAAACTGGCCTGCCCGCCCTTCGCCACGCGGCGGACCGCCTCCTGAAATCCAGGATGTTTCCCCAGCTCTAGAAATAGGTCGCGAACGGCAGGATGAATCAAGGCTCGAGAGTGAGAAGCTTTTCGAAAATCCGTGTGGTGGAGTATTCCATCCGGAGCGGCGCCGTGACCACCTTCCCTCCGGCCGTCTCCACCTCTTCCCGGCCGACGATGAAGTTTGACCAGTCCGCGCCTTTTATGAGGATATCGGGCAGCAGGCGCGCGATCAACTCTTTCGGCGTGTCTTCATCGAATAGAATGGCCGCGTCCACCGCTTCCATGGCGGCCACCAGTTCGATGCGTTCCTGCTCGGGCAGCAGCGGCCGGCTCGGGCCCTTCAGCCGACGCACGCCGGCATCGGTGTTCAATGCGGCAATGAGGACGTGGCCGAGGGACCGGGCCGACTCCAGCAGCCGTATATGCCCGGGGTGCAGAACGTCGTAACACCCGTTGGTGAAAACGACCGTTAACCCCTGCTGCTTCCACCGGGCCCGCTGCTCCACCAACTCTTCCCGGCTGTAAATGCGTCCCAAATTTCAGTGTAGCGCGCGGGTAGTAACGCTAACTTTCTGACGATTTGTCACGCGGACATACCCCTCAAGTGACATTTTGTCGATTTTACGCAAAAGTTAACGTTGCAATTGACTGAAATTTCGTTCGCAGTGTCGGCAGGCTGCGTGCAATTCCAAAACATTGTGAAGATCCTCCTCGCCGAAGGAGACTCCGCGGTTAGTGCCAGCTTGCGCGGCCTCTTGCAGGAATGGGGCTACGATGCCGTAACAGCCGCCACCCAGGCCGAGGCCTGGGCCGTGCTTCAATCCGACCACTGCCCGCGGTTCGTGGTGCTCGACTGGACCACGTCTGGAATTGATGGTGTCGAAATCTGCCGCCGCATCCGGGCTCGCAGTCGAGGCGAATACACTTATGTAGTCCTGCTGACCGCTTGTAATGACAGTCAGGACGTGGTCGCGGGCATGGAAGCAGGCGCGGACGACTACATCACCAAGCCCTTCGATTCAGCCGAGCTACGCGCCCGGCTGTGGGCCGGCCGTCGCATCCTGGAGTTGCAGGAGCAACTGGTGCACGCTCGTGAAACGCTGCGTGACCAGGCCGCTCGAGACGGCCTCACCGGCTTGTGGAACCGTGTCACGATCCTCGACGTGCTTGAGAAGGAAATTTCACGTGCGCGCCGCGAGCGCAGCTCCATCGCCGCGGTTATGGCCGATCTGGATTCTTTCAAGTCTGTCAATGACGTGTGGGGCCACTTGGCCGGCGATCATGTGCTCCGCCAGGCAGCCCATCAGATGCAGGCCAATGTCCGGCAATACGACTCAGTCGGACGGTACGGCGGCGAGGAGTTCCTGATCGTACTGCCCGGTTGCGATCTACAAGGAGCTCTGGCGCAAGCCGAGCGGCTCCGGTTGGCCGTCGCTGCCGAAAGCTTTGCTTCGCCGGACCAGCTTGCTCCAGTCACTTGCAGCTTCGGCGTTGCCGTGGCCCATGGCTCCGGCCGCATCGATTCACACCGCCTCATCCGCGAAGCCGATGCGGCGCTCTATCGCGCCAAGCGCAATGGCCGAAACTGTGTCGAAACCCTTGCCGGCGTCAGTTCGACGCCACCTCACCAACCAGTTGCAGATCCGCTTTGGCTTGCCGCTCCGCCTTCTTGATCTGGCTATCGATTCCGCGCGTGCGCAGCTCCGGCCGCAGATCCTGAAGGGCCTGGGTCAGAGAGCTGTACTTCGATCGCCTCAGGTCCGCCTTCAGCTCGTTGAACGGAAGATTCAGATTGCGCGATACATGCAACGCGGCGACGAATTGTGTTTCATCATTGAACCCGGACGCGGCCGCTTCGAGGCTGCTGCCCGGCGGGAGCAACAATTGAATCCGCGATGCCAGGCTCGGATTGTCCGCCAGACGCTTTTCCATCGTGGCCGCGATGCTACGCGCATCGCCGGACGCGACAGCCCGGTCGGCCGACCCGCGCCGTTGCGCCGGCGCCCCCCACGCCAGACTTCCCGTCAATACTAAAACGAAGACACAGATCCGATCGTTCTTCATAATCGGTTACTCCAAAGTGGATTCTGAGCTGTTCTTGTGCCCCTTGTAATGCACCCAAGTGGCCATGAAATTTGCGCTTGAAATTCTGCTACTTACGATTGTGGCGACGCGATGAAACCCAATCTTTTGCACTCGCGGCGGCGTTGCGTTATCCAACGGCACCGGGAGTTTCCCAGAATTCAGTGTTATCGGTCTTAAAGTGTTGAATTTTGCCGCAATCCAGAATATAATCGAATTTCGATGAGGACAGTTTCCACTTCGATCATGGCTGTGCTGGTGGGCGCGGCCTTGTTCTTCGGAAACTGCTACTCCTGTCCTCAAGCGCTGCTGGCGCTGACTGCGCATCACTGCTGCCATCGAACGAAAGCGCCGAAGGCGGGTTGCGAAACGCAGAGCCTGCAGAATTTTGTCAGGGTAAACCCGGACATGCCGGCCCCGGCCTTGCCAGTAGTCGCGATGGTTTCACAAGCGGCAGCTGCCGTGTCGTGCCCCGCCGCCGCGGTTGGAATCGACTACACGCCACCCGATCTATTCTCCTTACACTCCGTATTCCGCATCTAGCTCATCCTTTCGCCCCAGCCCTGTTGTTCGAGCGGTGAAAGGAAATGAACTGTCGATATTTGATTTGCCTTGCAGTGTCCTTCATTCCGGCGGGTGCGCAGACTCTGGCCTCGCTCGTGAACGAAACGCTGCGAAACAATCGTGAGATTCTGGCGGCCCAGAAGAAGTATGAAGCCGCCCGCCAACGTCCCGCCCAGGCCAGCAGCCTTCCGGACCCGACGCTGTCGATCGGCTCGGCTTCCAACGGTCCGCCGTGGCCCGGCGCCGGGCTCGGCGCCAATCCCACCAGCAATGTTGGATTCGCCGTCTCGCAGCAGGTGCCGTATCCAGGCAAGCGCAAGCTGCGCGGCGAGATCGCCCAAAAAGAAGCCGACGCCGAGTTCGAAGCGTATCTCGCGGTGCGCCTCAATGTGATCGAGCGCCTGAAGCAGGCATATCACGAACTGCACCACGCTCAGGTCAGCATCGAATCGGTGAAACGCTCGCAGGACCTGCTTCGCACCATCCTGCAAATCTCGGAGGCGCGCTACGCCGTTGGCCGGGCCAGCCAGCAGGACGTATTCAAGGCCCAGACCCAGTTTTCGATATTTGAAGCTCAGTTGGTTCGTTACGAGCAGGAGCTGGCCAGCAAAGAGATCGAGATCAATGCTCTGCTCGACCGCCGCCCGGGCGGTCACATCGAAGTGCCGGAGGAAATGTCCGCCGGCGAACTCAAAGCATCGCTCCCGGAACTTCTGTCACACGCCCGCACCCAGTCCCCGGCGCTCGCGCGCGAGCAGAAGCTCGTGGAACGCACTGACCTCTCGGCCAACCTGGCGCGCAAAGATTACTACCCGGACTACACCGTTTCCGGCGGCTACTTCAATCAGGGAAGCATGGCGCCCATGTGGCAATTGCGGGTGGACGTCCAGATCCCGGCCTATTTCTGGCGCAAACAGCGCGCCGCCGTGGCCGAGCAGGCATTTGCGGCGAGCGATGCGCGCCACAGCTATGAAGCGGCCGACGTCGAGATCGAGGCTCGCATCCGCGAAGAGTACACGGTGGCCGAGACCGCGCGCAAGCTGGCGGACCTTTACAAGAAATCGGTCAGCCCCGAGGCCCGGCTTGCGCTCGAATCGTCGCTCGCCGGCTATGAGACCGGCGCCCTCGATTTTCTCCCGGTGTTTTCGAATTTCATGAACGTGGTCGATTACGAGCTGGCCCACCACGAGCAAATCATGCAGTTCCACGTCGCGCTGGCGCGGCTGGAAGAGATGACGGGAATGGAGTTGGAGCCATGAAACAACTTCTGTTGTGTGTATTGTTCGTCGCCGCCTTCGCGGGCGGCTACGGCTACGACCGGTGGTATGGCAAGCCCTCCGTGGCTGCCGCGGCCGGCACGCGCGTGCCGCTCTATTACGTCGATCCGATGCATCCCTGGTACAAGTCCGACAAGCCGGGAATTGCTCCCGACTGCGGCATGAAGCTCACGCCCGTCTATCCCGGCGAGGAAGACCAATACAAGGCGGAGCTCCCGGCCGGAGCCGTCCAGATCACTCGCGAAAAGCAACAGCTCATCGGCGTCGAATACGGCACCGCCGAATACGAAACCACCAGGGATTCAATCCGCGCTGCGGCCCGCGTGACGCTCGATGAAACCCGCATCGCCAAAGTGCAGCCGAAGATCGAGGGCTGGATCGACCAGGTCTTCGTCGATTTCACTGGCAAGCTGGTCAACAAAGGCGACCCGCTGCTCACGATTTACAGCCCCGAAGCGCTCGCCACGCAACAGGAATACCTGCTCGCCATCAAAGCACAGCATCTGATGCACGACAATCCGGTGCACGAAATGCTCGGCAGCACCGAGAACCTGGTCGCCGCCGCGAAGAAGCGGCTCGAGTTGTGGGACATCAGCGATGCTCAGATCGACCAAATCGGCCGCACCGGCGAAACCCTCAAAAACCTGACGCTCAATTCGCCCATTTCCGGATTCGTGATGGAGCGCAACGCGTTCCCAAAGCAACGAGTGAATGCCGACACGGTGCTCTATACGGTGGCCGACCTTTCGAACGTCTGGGTCGTCGCCGATGTGTTTGAGTACGAGGCCGCGAACGTCCGGCTCGGCGAGGCCGCTACTTTGACATTGGACTACGTGCCGGGCCGCGCGTTCCACGGGCGGGTCAGCTACATTCTTCCGCAAGTCGATCCCGCCACCCGCACGCTGAAAGTCCGGCTGCAGTTCGAAAATCCGGGTTATCAGTTGAAGCCGGACATGTACGGTCAGATCGAGATCCAGACCGGCGGCGCGCGACGCCTGGTGGTGCCGCAATCGGCCGTGCTCAACTCAGGCGAAAGACAAGTGGTCTTCGTCGACCGCGGGAGCGGGTACTTCGAGCCGCGCACGGTACAAATTGGCGCGCAAACCGACGGCCATATCGAAATCGTCAGCGGCCTCAAACCCGGCGAACGGATCGTCACCTCCGGCAACTTCCTCATCGATTCCGAAAGCCAATTGAAAGCCGCAGCGGCTGCTGGAGCGGATCATGATCAACACACTCATTGAATTTTCCGCGCGCAACCGCTTCCTGGTTTTTCTGTTCGTCGCCGCGGCCGCCTTCGCGGGCTGGTGGGCGCTGCAGAGCATCCCGCTCGACGCCATCCCCGACCTCAGCGACACCCAGGTGATCGTCTATTCGCGCTGGGACCGCAGCCCCGACATCGTCGAAGACCAGGTAACCTACCCCATCGTCACTGCCATGCTCGGCGCGCCCAAAGTGAAAGACGTCCGGGGCTTTTCCGATTTCGGTTATTCCTATGTCTACATCATCTTTGACGAGGGCACCGATCTTTACTGGGCGCGCTCGCGCACGCTCGAATACCTCTCAAAGATCCAGGGCCGCCTTCCTCAGGACGTCAAGACCGAGCTCGGTCCCGATGCCACCGGCGTCGGCTGGGTCTTTCAATATGCGCTGGTCGACGATGGCCGGCACAACCTCGCCGACCTTCGCTCCATTCAAGACTGGTATCTGCGCTATCACCTCCAAACCGTTCCGGGCGTGGCCGAGGTCGCGCCGCTGGGCGGCTTCGTGCGCCAATACCAGGTGAATGTCGATCCCAACCGGCTCGCGGCTTACGGAATTCCGATCTCCAAAGTCGTCGCGGCCGTGCGAGGCGGCAACAACGACGTCGGCGGTCGTCTCGTCGAATTCACGGGCCGCGAATACATGGTGCGCGGCCGCGGCTACGCGCGCGATACCACCGATCTCGCCAACATCGCGCTCGCGGCGAGCCCATCAGGTGTGCCGGTTCTCGTCCGCGATATCGGAACCGTTACGCTCGGCCCCGACATCCGCCGCGGCGTTGCCGACCTCGACGGCCGGGGCGAAGTGGTTTCCGGCATCGTCGTGATCCGGCAGGGCGAGAACGCACTCCGCGTCATCGATCGCGTCAAAGCCAAACTGAGGCAGATCGAGCCGGGACTGCCGCCCGGTGTCAAACTTGTCACGGCTTACGACCGCTCGGAACTGATCCTGGCGTCGATCGACAACCTCAAACATACCCTCATCGAAGAAATGGCGGTCGTGGCGCTCGTCATTCTGATCTTCCTCTGGCACTTTCCAAGCGCTCTCATCCCCATCCTCACCATTCCGCTCGCCGTGCTGATTTCGTTCTTGCCGATGCGGCTGATGGGCATGAGTTCCAACATCATGTCGCTCGGCGGCATCGCGATCGCGATCGGCGCCATGGTCGATGCCGCCATCGTGGTCGTCGAGCAGACACACAAAAAGCTGGAAACCGCGGACGCCACCTGGACCACGGCGGACTACACTCGGGCCATCGTCTCGGCCGTCAAAGAAGCGGGTGGCGCGAGCTTCTTCGCGTTGCTCGTCATCGCGGCCTCGTTCCTGCCCGTGCTGACGCTGGAAGCCCAGGAAGGCCGCCTCTTCAAGCCGCTGGCCTATACAAAAACTTTCGCGATGATCGTTGCCGCGATTCTTGCGATTACGCTCGATCCCGCGCTGCGCCTTCTCTTCTTCCGCAAGGAGAATTTCCAACTGCGCCCGCGCTGGCTCGCCTCGCTGGTCAACAGTATTCTGGTCGGCAAAATCCACTCCGAGGAAAAGCATCCCATCAGCCGCATCCTCATGCGCCTCTATGAACCGGTCGTGGCGTGGAGCCTCCGCTGGAAGTGGGCCGTCATTTTGGGCGCGATGGCCCTGGTCGCGATCACCGTGCCCACCTTCCAAAAACTCGGTTCCGAATTCATGCCGCCGCTCGACGAAGGCACCCTTCTCTTCATGCCGACCACCCTGCCGGGCATCTCGGTGGCCCAGGCGCAACAGCTCATGCAAGTCCAAGACCGCATTCTGATGCGCTTTCCCGAAGTCGCGGGCGTACTCGGAAAATCGGGCCGCGCCGAAACTTCAACCGACCCCGCGCCGCTCTCGATGATGGAAACCATCGTCCTGCTCAAGCCCAAATCCGAATGGCGGCGCGTTTCCACCTGGTACGATCAGTGGCCGCGCTGGACCTGGCGCTTCTGCGAGCACATCACTCCCAGCCACATCTCCACCGACCGTCTCATCGCGGAAATGGACCAGGCCCTACGTATTCCCGGGGTTACCAATGCCTGGACCATGCCCATCAAAAACCGCATCGACATGCTCACTACCGGTATCCGCACCCCGGTGGGCCTCAAGATCTACGGCCCGGATCTTGCGCAAATCGAGCACATCGGCGCTGACGTCGAGCACATTCTGCCGCGCGTCGCCGGCACGCGCAGCGTCCTCTCTGAGCGCGTCGGCAGCGGCTACTTCCTCGATTTCGATCTCAAGCGCGATCGCCTCGCCCGCTACGGCCTCAGTGTCGACGACGCGCAAGCCGTGGTCCTGAATGCCATCGGTGGTGACAACATCAGTTCCACCGTTGAAGGCCGGGAGCGGTATCCCATCAACGTACGCTACTACCGCGACTTTCGCAGCGATATCTCGCGCCTCGAGCGCGCGCTGGTTCCCGCCATGGATGGCAAGCTGCAAATTCCGCTCGCCGAGGTCGCCACTCTCAAGATGACCACCGGCCCCGGCATGCTGCGCAATGAAAATGGGATGCTCAACGGCTATGTCTACATCGATGTCGCAGGCCGCGATCTCGGCGGATACGTCGCCGACGCCAAGCGTGTCATAGCCGAAAACCTGCATCTGCCGCCCGGCTACACCATCGCCTGGAGCGGCCAATATGAAGCCATGCGACGTGTTCGCGAGCGCCTGAAAATCGTGCTTCCCCTCACCCTGTTCCTCATCTTTCTGCTGCTTTATCTCAATACGAAATCCGCAGCCAAAACCCTGCTGATCTTCCTGGCTGTTCCGTTTTCCGCCGTCGGCGCCGTCTGGCTGCTCTATGTCCTTGGCTACAACATGAGCATCGGGGTGTGGGTCGGGCTGATCGCACTGATGGGCGTCGATGCCGAGACCGCCGTTTTCATGCTGCTCTACCTCGACCTCGCCTGCGACGAGCGCCGCCGCGCTGGTACGTTACGCACGGTCGCCGATCTCCAGCAGGCCATCGTCCACGGCGCCGTCAAGCGCATCCGCCCGAAATTCATGACCGTCGCGACTATGTTCCTTGGCCTCGCGCCCATCATGTGGTCCACCGGCACCGGTTCGGATGTCATGAAACGCATCGCCGCCCCCTTGATCGGCGGCATTTTTACTTCGTTCCTTCTCGAGTTGGTCGTTTATCCGGCAATTTATGAGGTGTGGAAATGGCAATCGTTAAAACGGCAAGCAGCATAGTTTTCGCGAGCTGGATCGTCGCATCGGCCGCGCAATTCCCCGTGCGTCACGAACATCTCTACAAGAGCTGCCCGGGCACTATGACCGCGGATGACAGCGGCATCCGCTTCGCCGGACCCAAACATAGCTTCGCCTGGAGCTACGACGACATTCAGCAGCTCCGGCTCGAGCCCGGAAAGCTCCACATCCTGACCTATGCGGACAGCCGTCTGCGCCTTGGCGCCGATCGCGAATATGACTTCGCCGGCGACCTTCCCATGAGCGAATTGTACGCTCTGTGGAAGCGCCGCATGGACGAGCGCTTTGTGGCCGAGGTATCGCAGCCCCCCGTCGCTGGCTTCTCAGTCCCCGCCAAACACCTGAAGCCCATGCGCGGATCGCAAGGCACTCTAGTCTTCGGCTCCGATGCCATCCTCTATTCCAGTCCTTCTCGCGGCGAATCCCGCGCCTGGCGCTACTCCGACATCGACAGCATCAGCAGCTCCGGCCCCTTCCAACTCACCATCACCACCTTCGAGCGCGCCCCGACCCAATACGGCAGCCGTAAAGGATTCAACTTCGAGTTAAAACAACCGATCCAGGAAGCCCGGTACAATGAGATCTGGCTTCAGATCGAAAACAAAAGCGGGAGAATTCAATGAAGAAAGCGCTTGCACTCACTTTCGCCGCCGCCGGCATGATGTTCGGCGCCACTTTTACCGGCGTTATCTCCGATGACGGCTGCAAAGGCGATCATCGCGCCATGAACATGGGAAACGACGCGCAGTGCACCGTCGCCTGCGTCAAC
>Ga0335079_10004430_pt1 | contig 16171 bp, 20 predicted proteins | sample Lox_Sample_33_FD_206719 | JGI IMG/M metagenome (GOLD analysis project Ga0335079, IMG submission 206719) | Soil microbial communities from Loxahatchee National Wildlife Refuge, Florida, United States - Lox_Sample_3.3 | ecosystem: Environmental > Terrestrial > Soil > Wetlands | place: USA... | reverse complement strand
TCTCTTCGCTCAAGACATTCACCGCCGGAGGGTAAACCCTCCGTCACAGTCAATGTCCTGGGTCAGTTACTGCGATGGCCGGTTTTCATGTGTCCACCTATGGCCGGATTTGGGTGTCCACCGAGGAATAACGTGTGCCTTTCGGGTTTCGGTCGGCAAAATGCCTTCAAGTAAATGGGTGCCGGTAGCGTGACAAGCCACCGTTACTCAAATCGATATATAGGGGAAAAACGAAATGAAGATTAGATTGAAGGCAGTTTGGTCGGCGTATCCCTGGCCCTTGTGAGTTCCATGATCACGCCGGCAATGGGGGACGATTGGAATAAGAAAACGGAGTTCCAATTCAGCGGGCCGGTGGAGGTTCCCGGGAAAGTACTCGCTGCCGGGAAGTATGTCTTCCAGCTCTTGGACAGCGATTCGGAACGGAACATCGTTCAGATATTCTCGGTGGATGCTGAAGGCAACGAAAGCCTGGTGACGACTACCATAGCCGTTCCCGACTACCTCATGGAGGCACCTGACAAACCGATCATTCACTTCGAGGAGCGGCGGGGGGACAGTCCGGAAGCGATTCACAGCTGGTTTTATCCGGGCGACAATTACGGTTGGGAGTTTGTGTACCCCAAGAGCGAGCGTTTGGAAGCGAGGTCTGACTCGACCCCAGCTGTGGCTCCCGCGCCGGTAGATGCTCCGGCTCCAACACCACTGCCATCCGCCACGGACGCGACCACGGAGCCAACCGTGATGGCGGAGGAAAGCATTTCAGTAACGGCGGAAGAGCAATTGGTGATTCCGGCCGCGAATAGTGACGGCCAACTGAGCACCACCCTGCCCGAAACAGCGGGAAACACCGGGATGCAACTCTTAGCGGGCATCGCTATGTTGGGATCCGGTATGTTGACCGCGTTCGTGTCCTTTTGCAAGTCTCAAGCTTAAACGAAGCGGTCCATGGCTAATCGTGGATTGCTAACCTGGCTCAGCAGCGCCCTCATACTTGGGGGCACTGCGGTTCTAGGCTGGCATTATTGGAGGCTGCATGACGCTGCTGCAGCGCAACGGCTTGCCAAAGAGTGGCTGAACCGGACGGCTGTAGCCGGTCGATCTACGCCGCCACCTGTACCTAGTAGGAACTTGGTTCGCCAAGGGGACGTGATCGGAGAACTCGATATTCCCCGCCTCCACATATCGGTCATGGTTTTTGAAGGCGACGACGCAAGGATTTTGAAATTCGGTGCCGGGCATATTCCGGGGACTGCGTTTCCGCAAAGCAGCGGCAACATCGGAATCGCCGCGCATCGGGACACGTACTTCCGCCCGCTACAAGCCCTGCAGTCGAATGACAGGATTGACCTGAGGACTCCGGCCGGCACCTCGCACTACTCGGTCACGAAGACCGAAATCGTGTGGCCTTCCGATGTAGGAGTGCTGGCACGGGCTCCCGGACGTGACCTGACGCTGGTGACCTGCTATCCGTTTTATTACGTGGGAAACGCGCCCAAGAGGTTCATCGTGCACGCTCGAAAGATTGAATGAAATTGGTTTGCCGGCGTCCTTGGAATTGTTCATCGTCAGCGATCTTCTTTTCAGCCCTCTCTGCAGAAACGTCCGCACAAACTGAACCCGGTTTTCGGCCGAATTGCCATCTGTTCCCTCACCACTTTACGGCTCCTCCTTACTTCCGGCACTGGTTGGAAGGCTGCGGGCCTCGTTGGAAAAGGTATGACGCAGCTTGTTGAATCAGCGGCAGGAGTGAACCCGTGCTAGCGAGATGAGTGAGCTGCGCGTAAACCATGAGCCGCTGAACCTCTGCGGGCCGTGGCGACAATCGATTCCCCATTCACAGTCTTACGGTTGGCGAGTTCAGCACGTAAGCGCACCGCGTTTTCGGTCTGTGGAAGAGATGTCGAGAGTGACCCTCGCGAAATTCGGCGGACTATCGGTTCGACCAGCCATCGAAGCGAAGCCGGAACGTCGCGGCTCAGCCCGATCGCCTCTAGTTCGAGATAAACCCGACCATCGCGTTCAACGTAGCGCGTAATGCCGAATAGCCGCCAAATGGTACCATTACCTTCGCCCTCACGCAAGATGCGCTGGGCACGGGTACCGTACCCTGCCACATCATTGTTACGTATGAGTTCAGTCGGTCCGAACTGGTTACGGTGATACTCCCTCGCCCAGTGACGGACCTCTAGCGTTTCAAGTAGCGTGCCTCCGCCAGTGCCGACCGACCCGCACGCTTCGATGAACCGCATCAGTTCGCGCCAGGAGCGTAAGGTGCGGGATTTGTTGGTGGGCCCTGTGGCATCTGCTTACGTCAGATGCCGAATCTCGGCGTCCGCCCGGTGGGAACGAGGCTTTCCAGATCGAATTCGAGCATTGTCCACTGCAAATGATCAAGTGCAAAACGGGTGGAATGCTAACTGCTGAAATGGACGTGATGTCATCCAGTGGGCTAGAACGCATGAACACGGCCATCAAATTCAGGATCGATCTCCCGACTCACGAACTCTCGACGGACCCCGCTCAAACCCAGGGTCGCGCGATATCGAAGATCTTCTCGAAATGTGCCCGGAATCTATATGCCGCCCTGGCTTTCGCTGCCCTCACCTGCGTGGCGCCCTGCCAGGAGATCTCGCGAATAGAGCCGACGCAGGCAGATCCTCACATGAAGCCCGAAAGTAGTGACGCTTCCGAACGCGAGAGCCAACTACAGCTAAGTTCGCACGAGAAAGGTTTATGCCCCAGATAGAGTGCACAGTATCGCAAGGCTTATGGGAGCTTCTGCTGGCCGATGCCAAGAGGACTGGACAGCCGGTGGCGCATATCGTCAACCGGGTCCTCGCCGGCTATTTCGAAGCCGCGCATCACACCCTGTACCAAATTTCGACCGCTACCGCCCTCGTGGAGGGGGTCTATCAGGGCGCGGTGCGTGTCGAGAATCTGCGAGAACACGGCGATCACGGGCTCGGCACATTCGAAGAACTGGATGGCGAGATGGCAGTCATTGACGGACATTTCTTTCAAATTCGGTGTGACGGTTCCGTGCGGGAAGTGGGGGACGACGTATTGACGCCATTTGCAGTAATCACGAGGTTCGTGCCGGAGACCGAAATGACACTGGATGAAGATCATGAACCGAATCGATGAAATTATCGGGCAATTGCAGGACGTTGCATCACATCCGAAGGAAGCCATCGAACAATATACGAAGGAAACCGGAAAGGGCGCCGTCGGTATCATCTATGTTTACGGTCCGGAAGAGATCATCCATGCCGCCGGATACCTTCCGGTCGGGCTGTGGGGTGGGCACTTGCCGATTTCCAAGGCTCGCGCCTATCTGCCTTCGTTCGCCTGTTCGCTCATGCAGTCCGTAATGGAGTTGGAGTGCGGCGGGGCCTACGACAATCTTGCGGCCGTTCTGTTCTGTGTGCCTTGCGACACGCTGCGAACCACCAGCCAGTTGTGGAAGGGAAAGGCGCCGTCCATCACCTTCACACACCCGCAAAACAGAAAGATCGCCGCAGCCAACGATTTTCTCGTCGCGGAATATGACCTGGTCCGGAGCAAGCTGGAAAAAATTCTGAACACGAAAATCAGCGATGAATCCATAGAGAAGAGCATCGAAGTCTATAACGATAACCGGCGAGCGATGCGCGACTTCTGCGACGTCGCGGCCGACCACCCGGACATTATCGACCCCATCAAGCGCCATGCAGTGATCAAGTCGCGCTTCTTCATGGATAAGGCAAAGCACACGGGTCTGGTGAAGGAACTGGTAGCCGAACTGAAGAAGCAGCCGGTCAACACCTGGAAAGGCAAGAAGGTCGTGCTGACGGGCATCATGGCCGAGCCCGACGGCTTCCTCGAAGAAATCAAGAAGAACGGATTCGCGGTCGTCGCCGACGACCTGGCGCAGGAATCGCGGCAGTTTCGGCACGATGTGCCGAGTGGACGGTCGCCCCTGTATCGGCTGGCGAAATGGTGGCAGGACCTGGATGGCTGCTCCCTCGCGACCGACCCGGCCAAACCTCGAGGCAAGATGTTGATCGATCTTGTCAACGAGCGTGAAGCCGACGGGGTCGTCATCTGCATGATGAAGTTCTGCGATCCCGAGGAATTCGACTATCCGATCTATTACCCGCAGCTCCAGCAGGCCGGCATTCGGAACGTCGCGGTCGAGGTGGACCTTGAATCCACTTCGTTTGAACAGGTAAGCACCAGGCTGGAGACGTTCGCCGAATTGCTCGGATAAGATGGTGCGCCTGCTGGCGGCGGGAGCGCTCACGTGCACGAACTTGGTGTAGTGGAGGGGATTCGAGAGATTGCGCTGCTTCATGCCCGCTCGGCAGGCGCATCGCGCATTCTCTCGGTTCGGGTGGCAATCGCCGAATCCTCGAAGTATCTCGAGGATGCTCTGGCGATGTTTTGGAATGAGGCCTGTGACGTTTCGGAAGCCTCCGGCGCGCGGATCGAGTTTGTCCTTGTCCCAGCGGAGTGGCTGTGTCTGGGTTGCTCGAAGAGCTTCGCCGGCGGCCGAGAGGTCTGCCGGTGTCCCCAGTGTGGCAGCCAATGGGTGAAGCCCGTCGACGCCCTGGAATGCTACGTGGAGTCGATTGAAGTGGAGACCGGCGGAGGGTGAAATGACGGTCAAGACGATTCAGGTTGCACAAAACGCGCTGCACGCGAACCGCGAAATCGCCCTACAGAACCGCGCGGCGCTGGATTCCGCTGGGGTGGTAGCGGTAAATCTGATGGCCTCTCCGGGCGCAGGTAAGACTTCGCTGATCGAGAGGACCGTCGCGGAACTCAAGGGCCAAATACGCATCGGCATGATCAACAGCGATACCAGCCCGGCGGCGATGGATGCCGAACGCGCCGAGAGGGCGGGCGCTGTGACCGTGCATCTAAATACCACCGGCAGATGCCACCTCGACGCGGGCATGATACGGGACGCGTTCGCTTGCTTGCCGTTGCGGGAGATCGACCTCCTGTTTGTCGAGAACATCGGTAACCTGGTCTGTCCCGCGGCCTGGCAACTGGGCACGCATTTGAGCGTGCTCATCGCCTCGACCCCGGAAGGCGACGACAAACCTTACAAATACCCGAGAATGTACGGCGGCGCGGATGCCCTCGTGATCAATAAGATCGACCTGATGCCCTATGTAACGTTCAACCTCGACTATTTCAGGCGGGGCGTCGAGGTCTTGAATCAAGGACTGAGGACGTTTCCACTCTCCTGCCGATCCGGCGCGGGCCTGACCCGCTGGTTTGATTGGATTGCGTACCTGGCCGTTCGCCAGCACCGCAGTAAGGACTAAACTATATGACCTGGTCGCGGAAGCCGAAACCAACAGTCGCCGCCCACTTGAAACGCTGCGGAGTTCCGCGGCGCGATTTTCTCCAGTTCTGCACGCAACTGATGGTTGCCGCCCCTTGGGGCCTCGCGATTACGGAGAAGGCAACCGCCGCCGAGGTCGCGCGGGAAATCGGCCAGGCCCGACGGCCATCCGTGATCTGGCTCCATTTTCAAGACTGCACCGGGTGCTCGGAAACGCTCTTGCGCACGTCCAAACCGGACTTGGCCGACTTGATTCTGCATGTAATCTCGCTCGATTATCACGAGACCCTCATGGCCGCGTGCGGACATCAGGCGGAAGCGGCACTGAGCCAGGCAGTCAGGAACAATGCAGGCAAGTTCGTGCTGGTGGTGGAAGGCTCGATCCCAACCAAGGACCAGGGCATCTACATGAAGCTGGCCGGCAGACCGGCTTTGAATGTACTGCAGGACGTCGCTGCCCAGGCCGGAGCGATTATCGCGATCGGGTCGTGCGCTTCGTGGGGCGGGATCCCGTCGGCCGATCCGAATCCGACCGGCGCGGTGGGGGTGGATGAGATCATCAGAAACAAGCCGGTCATCAATCTGCCCGGCTGCCCGCCCAATCCCTACACATTACTTGGCGTTGTTTTTCAGTATGCGCGTAAGGGAACTTTGCCGGAGCTCGATGAGTTGCACCGGCCGAAGTTCGCCTATGACCGCGTGATTCACGATCACTGCCCGCGGCGCGCCCATTTCGATGCCGGGCGATTCGTTATGCAGTACGGCGACGAGGGCCATCGCCATGGATGGTGCCTTTACAAGCTCGGCTGCAAGGGACCCGACACGCATGCCGGGTGTTCGACGCGGCATTTCAATGAGATTCCCGACGTGTGGCCAATTGGCATTGGCGCTCCGTGCATCGGCTGCACGGAGAAACACCTCGCGTTCCGTGTGCCGCTCTTCGAGCAAGTCCCGATCCACGATGCCACGCCGCCCGACACCTATCCTCCGGTCCACACCACCACCGGCTCAATTTCAGCGCCAGGCGTGGCCGTCGTGAGCGTGATTGGCGGGGCCCTCGGCGGGGCTGCGTGGGTTGCGGCGAGACGGTTCCGAAGCGAAGAAGAAACAGCCTCGATCATCAAAGCCAACCTCCAAAGCTCACAAAAAGACAACCCCAATGAGGAGGTTCGGTAAATGGAACTGACCCGCCGGGAAGCACTGCTAGGCGTCGTCTCGCGATGCGTTCCGGTCGCGGCAGCGTTGGCTGTTCCCGCGGCGGAAGCTGCCGAGGAGACGCCTTCCCAGCCGAAAGCGCCCGTGGGGATGCTCTACGATGCGACCCTGTGCATCGGCTGTAAGGCGTGTGTGGTCGCGTGCGCGGAGGCAAACGACCTTCCGCGGGACGTCTCGCTCGATGGTCTGCATCAGGCGCCCGAGGATCTGAACGCATTCACCAAGAACATCATCAAGCTCTACAAACCCACTGACAACAGCCCGGACTCCTTCGTGAAGCAACAGTGCATGCACTGCCTGGACCCGGCTTGCGTGGCCGCCTGCCCGTTCAAAGCGCTGTGGAAGAACGATGCCAACGGCCTGGTTGCCTGGGAGCCTTCGCGCTGTATCGGATGCCGTTATTGCGAGATCGCGTGTCCGTACCATGTGCCGAAGTTCGAGTGGGACAGGATCAATCCGAAGATCGTGAAATGCGAGCTGTGCCGGCCGCGGCTTGCCAAAGGGTACGAACCGGCTTGCACGTCGGTATGTCCCACGCATGCGGTGATCTTCGGCCCGCGCGAGGATCTACTGCACAAGGCGAAGGAACGGATCGAGCAGTCCCCGAACAAGTACTTCGAGAACCGTGTGTACGGCGAACACGAGGCGGGCGGGACGCAGGTGCTGTATCTTTCGCACGTGCCATTCGAGGATATTGGCCTTCCCAGCCTTGGGACGGAACCGATTCCCGCGAGGCTGAAATGGCAGAAGCGCATCTATAAGTTCCTCGCTTTGCCGCTCCTGATGTACGCGGTGCTCGCGAGCGTGATGAAAAAGAACTGGATCGATCACCGCAAAGAAATGCTGGAAGAAGAAAGGCGAACGGGATTGAGGCCGCAACTGTGAAGAACCATATTATTGTTCGTTGGCAGCGCGGAGTGCCCGTTTACGCCATAGCCAAGATCACACCGTTTTTCATATTCCTTTGCGCGATGGGCGCGTTGTCGATCGTCCTGAGCATCTATCGCGAGCTGACCGGTCTGGGCCGTGTCACCGGCATGAACGACATCTACGCATGGGGAATCTGGAAAACGTTCAACACCATGGTCCTGACTGGTCTGGGATCTGGCGGATTCTCGATCGGCATCGCGGCGTGGATCTTCTTTCGAAGGAAGCTACACTCTGTCATGCGGACGGCGGTTCTCACCAGCTTCGTGGCTTACTCTAGCGGCCTGATCGCACTCGGCATTGACGTCGGGCGGCCCTGGAACTTCTACCAGGTGCTGATGCCATGGAGATGGAACGGGCATTCGCCATTGCTGGAAGTGGCCTTCTGTATGCCGCTCTATGCATGTTTCCCGTTGTTTCTCGAGAACACCCCGCCGCTCTTCGAACGCTGGCTCTACACGTGGCCGAAGTTCCGGCCGATCCTGATGAAATTCGTGGTGCCGGCGACCCGCCTGACTTACCCTTATGTAATTGCCCTGGCTTACGCGCTACCGATGATGCATCAATCGTCGCTCGGCGCTCTGATGCTGCTTGGAGGATCGCGCGTCCACGTCCTCTGGCAGACGCCGTTTTTGCCGCTTTTGTACGTCTGGGCCGCGGCATTTCTCGGCTACTCCTGCGTGCTCGGAGTGCTGATGGTGTCCTGCCTTGCCTGGAAGCGCCCCTTAGACATGTCGATTCTCGGGGAACTGGCGCGCATCATGTGCTGGCTGGTTCTGAGTTGGAACATTTTCCGTTTTCTGGACATACTGGCGCGCGGCCAGATCGGCGCAGCGTTCGCATTCGACCGTTTCAGCCTGTTGTTCTGGCTGGAAACCCTGCTGTTGGTTGTTCCCTCCGTCTATTTACTCGCGGGTGGCCATTGGCGGATTCCGAGCCGCTTATTCCTGGCCGACGTGCTGATTGCCGCAGGTGGAATGCTCTACCGGTTCGATCCAACCAGCTTTGCCTTTGCTGCCCGGCCGGGAGCTGTGTATTTCCCCTCCGCAATCGAAGCCCTCATCGGCGCTGGCGCCGTCTGCCTCGCGCTTGCGGCTTTTATCGTGGCGGTGAAGTACTTGCCTATTTTGCCGGCGCCGGTTACCGCCTGGCACGACCTGCAGGAATATGCCCAGGCAGTCCACCTGAAATGGAGATTCAAGACTCATGACTTCTCGTATCAAAATCGACCCGATCTCGCGGATTGAAGGCCATCTACGCATAGACGCCGAGGTGGATGGCGGGCTTGTCTCCAAGGCCTGGGCTTCCTGCACCATGTGGCGCGGCATCGAGAACATCCTGATCGGCCGCGACCCGCGCGAGGCGTGGCTGTTCGCTCAGCGCTTTTGCGGAGTATGCACCACCGTTCACGCGCTGGCCAGCGTGCGCGCCGTCGAAGACGCCTTGAGGTTGCAGATACCGCTGAACGCGCAATACATTCGCAATCTCATTCTGATCCATCACGCGCTCCACGACCACATCGTGCACTTCTACCATCTTTCGGCGCTGGATTGGATCGATGTGATGCAGATCCCCAAGGCCGATCCCGTGAAGACCGCCTCCCTGGCGCAGAGTCTGTCCTCGTGGACCCGAAACTCGCCCCAGGAATTCAAGTCGGCTCAGGACAAAGTGAAAGCTCTCGCCGCCAGCGGGCAGCTTGGAATCTTCGCCAATGGCTATTGGGGCCATCCCGCCATGCACCTGCCACCGGAGGTAAACCTGCTCGGCTTCACTCATTATCTGCAGGCGCTCGAATTTCAGCGCAAGTCGAACCAGGTCGTCGCAATCCTCGGCGGGAAGACGCCGCATATCCAGAACCTGACGGTGGGCGGCGTCGCCAATGCCATCGATCTGGACAGCCTGGGCACACTTACGATGGACCGGCTCACGATGATCCGCTCCCTCATCGACGAGGTCATTCCGTTCGTTCATGAGGTCTACTTCCCGGACGTGTGCGCGATTGCCGGAATGTACCCGGAGTGGTTCGATGTCGGCGGCGGCGCGAGAAACTACCTCGCCGTGCCGGACCTTCCGACCGGGTCCGGCTTCGATCTCCCCGGAGGAGCCATTTTCTCCGGCGATTTGAGTGCTGCTAAGAAGTTTGAGACTGCGGCCGATCCGGACTTCCGTCAAGCTGTGACCGAGGACGCGACGCACGCCTGGTACAAGGGTGGCGCGCTCCATCCGTGGAAGGGCAAGACCCAACCGGATTACACCGATTTCCAGGACAACGGCAAGTACACCTGGGTGAAGGCGCCGCGCTACGACGGGTGTCCGATGGAGGTTGGACCGCTCGCCAACGTTCTGGTGGGATACGCTCAGGGGCATCCGCTCACCCGGAAGTGGACAGATCAGGCAATCGCCCGCGTCTCCGCGGTGGCCAAGCGTAAGGTCACGGTCGACAAACTGGAATCGACTATGGGCCGCTATGCGGCACGCGCTATCCGATCGGCTATGCTGGCCGACCTTGCGGTGAAGCATTGCGAGCTGCTGACCAACAACATCCTGAATGGCGATGTGGCCACGCACAACCCGCCGCAGTTCCCAAAGGGCGAGGTCGAGGGCGTCGGTACCCACGAGGCGCCGCGCGGCACGCTTTCGCACTGGGTCGTGGTCAGGGATGGGAAGCTCGCCAACTACCAGGCGGTGGTCCCCACGACGTGGAACGCGAGCCCGCGCGACAGCCAGGGACAGGTGGGCCCCTATGAGGCGTCGCTCCTGCGCAACCCGGTGGCTGACCCGGAGCGGCCGCTTGAATTGCTGCGCACGGTCCATTCCTTCGATCCGTGCATGGCGTGCGCGTGCCACACCTTCGATCCGGACGGCAGGGAAATTGCACAGGTGAAGGTCCTATGAGGCGGCTGCTGATCGCGGGGATCGGGAACGTGTTGCTGGGCGACGATGGCGTTGGACCATTCGTCATCAAGGTGCTGGAGTCTCAGTACGACTTCGCGGAAAGTGTGGAACTCCTGGACCTCGGCACGCCGGGTTTGGATTTGCCGATCTACTTTTCGGGCGCCGATGCGGTCATCCTCATCGATTCCGCGAAGTTCGGCGGCGAAGACGGCGAAATGCGTATGTTCCGCAAGGACGAAATCGTTTGGACTCCTCCCCGCACACGCATCGATCCGCATTCGCCCGCGTTGAGGGAGTCGATTTCGCTGGTTGAGTTGACAGGAGCGATGCCGCGCGAGTTGCTGCTGATCGGCGTGCAGGGCCGCAGTTTCGAGCCTGGGTCGCCGCTGTCGACGCCCATACGACAGTGCATTCCCCTAGTCGTCGACGCGGTACGGAGAGAACTTTCCCGCCTGGACACCTGGTGCGAACCGAAAGCCAATGCCGGTATTCCAGGCGTTTGGTGGGATCCAATTTTCAAACAACGAAAGGGAAGAGAATGCGCGCGCTACACATCGGATTGAGTCTGGCGTATGTGCTCGCTGCCATGGCGGCGGACACGGTTACCTTGAAAAACGGTCGAGTGGTCACCGGTACCTACCTGGGAGGTTCTTCGCGCGAGGTGAAACTGGATGTCGGCGATCACCTGCAAACTCTGGACGTTGAGGAAATCGCCTCGATACAATTCGGTTCCGCCCCGGATGCCGCCACGCCCGCCGCCCCGCGCACCGTACTTCCCGCCGGCACCAGGTTTGTGATCCGCATGATCGACGGCGTGGATTCGGAACGTAACACCATCGGCCAGACATTCGCGGCGAGTCTGGACGAACCGGTCATGATCGATGGTGAAACCGCAATTCCCCGTGGAGCCGACGTGGTTGTGAAGCTGGTGGATGACAAGGAATCGGGTAGGCTCACCGGACGAACTACCCTCACCCTCGACCTGATGAGCGTGAAGGTAAATGACCGGATGGTGGATGTCAATACCGAAACCGTGACTGAAGAGAGTTCGTCGCGCGGCGCCCGCACCGCCAAGGTGGCGGGAGGTACCGCGCTGTTGGGTACGATTATCGGCGCGGTTGCGGGCGGCGGAAAGGGCGCCGCGATCGGCCTCGGGGCCGGGGCGGCGGCAGGCGCTGGAGCGGAGATCCTAACCAAAGGTCAACATGTCAGGATCCCATCGGAAACGCGGCTGACGTTCATATTGGACAATGCAGTCCGGCTCTATTGAGCAATTCACCATGTGTCTCGCCATTCCGGGCAAAATCGTTGAGCTGGAGGAGGGGGGTTCGATGCGTATGGGCCGCATCGACTACGGCGGCATCACGCGCCACGCCTGCCTGGCGTACATTCCCGACCCGCAGATCGGCGATTACGTCATGGTGCATGTCGGGTTCGCCATCAGCAAGGTGGACCCCGAAGAGGCGGCGCGGGCCTACCAATATCTGGCCGAAATGGACCAACTCGAAGAGATCGCGGCGCCAAAAACCCGCCGGAAGCAATGCCATGAAGTACGTCGACGAATACCACGATCAAAAGATGGCGGAGAAGCTAGCCGCTGAAATCCGGCGCGCGGCGATGAGGCCATGGGCCATCATGGAGGTCTGCGGTGGGTAGACTCACTCGATCGTAAGGTACGGAATCGACTACCTCCTGCCGAAAGAAGTGGAGTTGATGCATGGCCCCTGGTGCCCGGTCTGCGTGATTCCGCTGGAGATGATCGACCGCGCTCACGCCATCGCGCGCCGGCCGGGCGTGATCTTCTGCTCGTTCGGCGATATGCTGCGCGTTCCCGGGTCGGACGGCGATCTGTTTCAGGTGAAGGCCGCCGGGGCCGATGCGCGGATCGTATACTCGCCGCTCGACTGCCTCAAGATAGCCGCCGCCAACCCGTCCAGGAAGGTCGTCTTCTCGCTATTGGCTTCGAGACCACAGCAGCGCCGGCGAACGCGATGGCGGTGTGGCAGGCGCGAGCGCAGCGCCTACGAATTCTCCGTGCTGGTCTCACACGTTCTGGTCCCACCCGCGATCGCCGGAATTCTGGAAGCGCTCGAGAATCGCGTCGAGGCATTCCTGGGACCCGGGCATGTGTGCGCGGTCATGGGCTATCGCGAGTACGAGCCCATCGCTCCGTGCTACCGGACGCCGATCGTAATCACGGGCTTTGAGCCGCTCGATCTGCTCGAAGGAACCCTGATGGCAGTTCGCCAGCTCGAACAGGGGCGCGCCGAGGTCGAGAACCAGTACGGCCGGGCCGTAAGCCCGCAAGGGAATTTGGAAGCTCAGCGGATGATCCGGCGGGTGTTCGAGATCTGCGATCGCGCCTGGCGCGGCATCGGCGTCATCCCGAAGAGTGGCTACCGCTTGAATGACGAGTTCCGCGACTACGATGGCGAGCACATCTTCGAGCTTGGGACGATTCACGGGCCTGAGCCAGCGATCTGCATTAGCGGTCAGGTCCTGAGGGGCCTGAAGAAACCGCACGATTGCCCCGCATTCGGCCGCGAATGTACGCCGCAGAGCCCGCTGGGTGCCACCATGGTGTCGGCGGAAGGAGCCTGCGCCGCGTACTACAACTACGACGGCATCTGGTGGTGCTGCCGTCCGCGGCAGGGAGTTCCTGATGTCAACTTCATTCACTTTCTCGAGTCCGCTGCCTGTGACTTGCCTAGGCCTCAAGCAAGCGCTTGCCCACCTCCTCCGTAGCCCGAAGGATCTCGTCGATGTCAGGCGGATGCATCCCGCAATTGAAAAGAGCCGCATGATCTTTGCGGGGTCGAGCGCTCCGTAGCGAGCAGGTGCCTTATTTCTGCCCGGCAGCGTTCTCCCACTGCTGATCTTCAGCCTTTTGCCAACCGGAACCGGGGCTGTATTCCTTCATGGCTTTGGCGAGGATATCGGTCTTCCAGCCGAGATCCTTTTGATACACGACGCCATCTTCGTTCACGATGAACGTCATCACGCCCGACGACCGGTATTCCGCCGGGTAGGCTATGAACGCAAAGCCCGCAGTCATCTTGCCGCCGGCGATGTAACTCTTCGGCCCGCCTGGGCTATTTTTCCCCTGACGTGTCAGCACGCGGTAATAGTAACCGCGGTAAGGAGTCGGAGCGCCGTTCGGGCTTTTCGCATAGCCCTCGGCAACGGCCGAGGCGATCAGCGGACCAATCGGGCTCTGGGGTTCGCCTTCGCCGGCTTTCCAATAGAGGCCGTTATGCTGCCCGTCATCGCTGATGATTTTCTGGGAATACTCGTGCTGTGTGGAGTAGTATTCCTTTTCCGCGGCCACCAGTTCCTGGCACACGCCAATGGTCGAGATTTCATTCCGTCCAATGCGGCGGTACAGAATTTCTTTCTTGCCCGCCTCGGTGTCGAAATACCAGGAGCGATCTCTCTCCACGAGCGGTATGGGCACGGGCCAGTTCTCGGCGCCGACGTACAGGGTGAATCCATCCGGTTCTTTCACCAGGCGGTGCATTTCGTGATATCTCCGCACGAAATCAGCGCGGTCCTGGGCATCCTCGGTTTTGTCTCCCGACGAGACGATTTGCTGACCGTCCGGTCCCAGGATTTCGAGCAACGCTTTTTCGTTGTTGCTCTGTGCTGCATCGCCGAGCGCTGTGCTCGCGTCTTGCGGCGATGGAAATGTCTTCTGGCCCGGCTGCTGCGCCATGGAGCCGCTGGGAAGACACGCCGCCCAAAGAACAGCGGCTGCCGCTACTGTGGAAATGCCGAAATTCGTCTGCCGCATATGACTTCCTCTCCTACCGATGCCCGCCACCGCCATGCCCGCCGCCGCCAAAGCCGCCGCCATGCCCCCCGAAACCGCCTCCCCCGAAGCCACCGCCACGTTCGCCGCCGCCGAAGCTGGAGCTGCCACGAGACGAAAATTCCCGTGCCTCTCCGCCGCGCTCATTGCCGCTGAAGGCTCCCGAACGGACGCCGCTCTGGCCGCGGGGTTCCGCGTATCCGCGAGCAGCCCGGCTGTCTCCGTTGAAGGACCTGGATGGCACGCCACCGCGGTTGAAACCCTCGCCGCGCGCGCCTCCACCCCGCTCACCTCCACCCCGGTAGAAATTGTTCCGGTTGTAAAAGGTCCGGCTGTGGGAGTAGTACCGGTTGTGGTCATAGGTTGCCCAGTGGTTATGCCAATCGAATCCCCAATGACCCCAGCCCCACCCGAAACCCCAGAACCAACCGATCTCGAAGCCGATTCCCCACGAAAGGTATGGCCCGTCCCACCAGATGCCGGGATACGCGTACCACCCCGGCCACGCCACGATGGGATCTCCGTAAACCAACCACGGGTCGTACGCCGGGACGTAGACCACCTCCGGAGCAGCCGGCTGAATGACGGTCGTTGAGCCTTGCGTCTCTACCGTTTGTTGCGGCGTGCTCTTCAGATTGCCGGCCTGTTGGGCTCGTTGGCGCATCCCCTGTATCGCATCCATTACTTCTGGCTGTTGGTTGTAGTAGGCGTCGCCTAAAGAGGACGTCCAGGAGAGGTTCTTGTCCATGTTCCCCAGGACGGACGGAAATGCGGTGAGCGCCTTGACACTTGGATCCCAGGGTTGTTGGTCCGCGGCGTGGCCCAGGGCGTCGCCCTTCAAATCAGGGTGCGCCTGCAGCCACCTGTCGGCCTCGACGACCTGCTCGGGAAACGTGGATGCGGCCAGGATCTGCGCCACAAGCGAATCCGGATACAGCGCAATCGGGGCTACCAACTGCTGCAATTGTTCGGGAGTTTCTTGCGTGTATGGGGGCGGCGGCGCGGCTTGGGGCCAAGCCGGAGACAACAGAGCCGGTAGCAGCAGGTAGACTAAAATCTGTCTACCCGATCGAGCCTTTGAGCCGAGAAATCCATTTGTTCGAATCATTGCCGCCCTCCAGCTGAGAACCTGTGACCAGCCGTGTCTGTGAGTGCACATTAAGGCCCAAGAAGTTTCTTGTGACGTGTCGATACTAAATGCGTCTCAAGAGGCCGTGTCGCGCCGAAACGGTGTCAAGAGCCGAGGCAAATGCCTACACTGCGATGGCAGAGGCGCTTTCCAGCACCGGTCCCGCTTTTCTTGGAGCGTTGGGAGGTTCTGGTCGAGCTGATGGCGGAGCACGTCGCACTAAAACGGAAAAATCGAACGTTGGCACAAATCGCTCAAGGGAGAGTGCATCCGGCTGGGGGCCGTAGGGTGCAGACCCAGTTCATCGCAGAGCTTCGAGATAGGCTCCTTGTCCGGCAAATGCCGCCTCAGGATGGCGACTTTCTCTTCCGGCGTGTAGTGCTTCCGTTGCTTCTTCATACGTTCTCTCCATTACCTTACTTGAAAGAACGCCTCCCTCCATTTCCAGCTGAACCGGAACACGCACCTATTCAACGCCAATCAGAATTCGTAAGGCGCGACTTTCGTCGGACACCTTTCAGTGACAATAACCGTCGTGCAACGCTGAACGAGCGGGTCGGCACAGTCATCGAGCGGAGGTCACATGGGCAGCCTGCATGTCAGCTCTAGTCGCGCGCCATCATTTCGATCTTGACCGCTGTTCCGGGATCTGTCTCAATGCCCAGGATCTCTTTACCACTGTCCAGCAGAACCCCGCGGAATTTCATAGCGGACAGATGAGGAAGGGGGAGCGAGAGATCGAGCTGCGCGAAACAGTCTGCATCCACGTGGACCGTGCCGGCGGCCTCCTCATGCTCAGAACCATTTGGGATCAGGTTGATGCTGCCGTTGGTGTCGACCTTCGCTAGGCCTTTGAGAA
>Ga0335079_10004428_pt1 | contig 16172 bp, 15 predicted proteins | sample Lox_Sample_33_FD_206719 | JGI IMG/M metagenome (GOLD analysis project Ga0335079, IMG submission 206719) | Soil microbial communities from Loxahatchee National Wildlife Refuge, Florida, United States - Lox_Sample_3.3 | ecosystem: Environmental > Terrestrial > Soil > Wetlands | place: USA... | reverse complement strand
CCGGATGACGTACCGTCCCGAGCACCTGCCGCACTTCACCGCGCGGTTCGCGCCGAAGTGACCCGGCCCGCCCTTGGACCACGCCGCGGCGTCCCCGCCGCGGTCAGCGCACGGAGCGTCGGCGACCCATCCAGGTCATCTCGGGGGGCGCCGTGCCGTCCTGCCAGAGGGCGGCGATCACCTCCCCGAGGTGGTGGGCCTCCTCGACGGTCGCCTGCAGGAACGCGTCGCCGACCGTGTAGCGTCCCGGCATCCAGAACACCGACGTGCGCCGGGCGAGGAACCGCGGCGTGGCGCCCCGCGCGGTCGCCTCCACGCCCGCCCAGACCCGCTTCGCGTACGCGTCGAACCCGCGCCAGTCCTTCGGGTGGCGCCGGTCGTCCGCGAACAGCGCTTTGAGCTCGGCGTCCGAGTTCCGCCCGTGCACGATGTAGACGAGCCAGACCTCCTGCACGTTGAGGATGTGCACGAGGGTATCGAAGATCGTCTCGTGGCCGATCCGTCGCCGCCGCTCCGCGACCCGCGCGGGCCGCCGTCGGATCCGGCGGACGAACGCCTCGAAGACGGCCCGGTTGTACTCGACGAGCGCGCGCGCGGTGTCGGGGGTGAGGCGGGTCGGTCGGGCCATGCGCGCCCCACGTCCCGGTCGGATTTAGCGGTCGCCGCAAGGTCGGCCCGGGCCGAGGTGGCGGCAGCGTGAGCCCCGGGGGAAACGATCCGAAAGGTCCCCTCACCGCAGGAACTCGCGAGGACTCGTCACCCGCGGTGGCGAACCTCTAAACGAGGAGCCGAGTTGGTTCGACCGATGGCGTCCTCGGCGCTCCGCGACTCCGCCGCTGCCGGCGCCGCGGGCGACGCGGTGATCGTCGCGGAGGAGCTGCGCCACTCCTACGACAAGAAGCGGTTCGCCCTCGACGGCGTCTCGTTCACGGTGCGCCGGGGCGAGGTGTTCGGGCTCCTCGGCCGCAACGGCGCGGGCAAGTCGACGTTGATCAAGGCGATGACGACGCTGATCACGCCGACCTCCGGAACGCTCCGGGTGCTGGGGCGCGACCCGGCGCGCGACGGCCAGGCGATCCGCCACCGCATCGGGGTCGTCCAGCAGGGGGAGTCGTTCGACTTCACGACGGTGCAGGGGAACCTCGACGTCTACGGACTGCTCTGGGGCGTGCCGAAGGCCGAGCGGGTCCGGCGGCGCGAGCGCCTGATCGCGCAGTTCGGGCTCGGCGACGTCCGCAAGCATCGGGCGTTCGACATCTCGGGCGGCGAGAAGCGCCGGGTCCAGGTCGCGCGGGAGTTCATGCACGACATGGAGATCCTGTTCCTGGACGAGCCGACGGTCGGCCTCGACGTCATCATGCGCCGGACCCTCCTCGAGTCGATCCGGGAGGAGGTCCGCCGGGGGCTCACGGTCGTCTTCACGACCCACAACCTCGAGGAGGCCGACTACCTCTGCGACCGGGTCGCCGTGATCGACGAGGGGACGATCCTCGTCCTCGACACCCTCGAGAACCTGAAGCGCCAGTACGGCGGGAAGAAGACAATCGACCTCACCGTCGCGGACGGGGCGGCCGACGGGTTCTTTTCCGCGCTCGGGACGGCGCTCGGCGACGGCGCGACCGTCCGCGCCGACGGCGGGAGCGCCGTGATCCTCACCGACGATCCCAAGGCGGCGCTCTCGGCGATCGCCGCGCTCTCCACGAGCCGCGGCGTGCAGCTCGAATGGCTCACGGTGCGGAAGAACACGCTCGAGGACGTCTTCCTGCACAGCGTCCAGCGCGGGGGGGAGAACCACGGCGCTCCCTAACCTGTTCCGGCTGATCTACCGGAACATCGTCGTCAACACCGACCCCGGGAGCCTGATCATCCTCCTCGGCCTGCCGGCGATGTACCTCGTCTTCTTCGGGCTCGGCTTCCGCGCGATCACCTCGAGCTCGGCGCTCGGGAACACGGCGTACCTTACGTTCCTCACGCCGGGGATCATGGCGTTCCAGGTCGTGATGGCCGGGGCGGTCGGCGGCGGGATCCTCTGGTCCGACCGACGGTGGGGGATGCTCAGCCAGCTGCTCGTCGGGCCGTTCACCCGGCTCCAGTACCTCCTCGGGATCATGATCACGTCGATGCTGTTCGGCCTCGGCGGGGCGGCCGTGATGCTCGGCGTCGCCTACCTGATGCTCGGCGCGATCTCGGTGCCGCTCTGGGCGTTCGGCGTCATCTTCGGCGCGATCGTCGTCGGCTCGATCTTCTTCGGCTCGCTGATGCTGTTCATCTCGGGGCTCGTGAAGTCGAACAACGCCTACAACAGCATCCAGATCCTCCTGATCTTCATCCTCAACTTCGCGAGCACCGTCTTCTATCCCCTCACCCCGCGGCTGCCGCTCGCGCTCGGCCTCCTGTTCCGCGCGAACCCCCTCACGTACGTCGCGGACGTCGTCCGCGGGGCGTACCTCAACCAGCTGAACGGCTCCGACGGGCTCCAGCTGCTCGTCCTGCTCGTCGAAATGGTCGTTTTCGTCGTCCTCGCGACGCGGACCTACATGCGGTCGGACGTCTCGTTCGTGTGACCCCGACGCCGGCCGCCGCCCGCTACGCCCGCGGGACGTCGAACGGCGAGGCGTTCGCGACCGCGCTCTCGATCAGCTTCTTCTCGAGGACCGCCATCGACTCCGAGACGGTCGACTTGCTGCGGTGGAGCCGACGGGCGAGCTCCGTCAGCGTGCAGCCGCGCGGGACGGCGAAGTAGCCCCAGCGCATCGCCTTCGCCAGCAGCACGTGCTGCGCCTCCGAGAGCGACGGGAGGTGCGCGCGGAGCGGCGGGCGGCGGAGCGAGAGGACCCGGGCGCGCGGGTCGACCCGGTGCGCGAACCGCAGCAGCTCCCGCAGCGCCGGCGGGCGGGCGGCGATCTCCCAGTTCACGAACCCGCCCTGGAGCCAGAGCGGGAGCGGCAGCGGGAGCTGCAGCTCGCGGTACTTCTCGATGACCCCGGGGTTCCGGAACGTGATGCGGTACAGGCAGCCGTCCGCCATCTCGGAGAGCAGCTCGACCTGCAGCACGTCGGGGTAGCTCTCGATCTCCTTCTGCCAGCCGCCGGGCGTCGCCCCATCGATCCAGTGGTCGCCGACGGAGACGCCCGGGGCAAGCTCGGTCCGGTTGAGGACCTGCAGCCGCACCCGGGGGTGGCGCCGGCCGAACTGACCCGTCCACAGCGAATCCGGGACGCGCACGCGAACGCGGGCGAGCACGAGCCGGTCGGACGCCTCGCCGAACGGAACCGCGACGTCGTCGTCGTTCCGGGGCGGGCGGGCGCCCCCACGGACCCGCGATCCCCCGGCCGGCTTCGGGCGGCGGCGGCCCGGGGCCGACCTACGCCGTTCCATAGGCCCTGCGGAGGACTCGGGCGAGGAAGGCGACTTCGGTGAGCTCGAACCGGCGGCCCCCGGAGAGGGCCGCGAACGGGGCGGTGCTCTCGAGCACGATCGACGACTCCGACCAGCGGCGCACGTCCGTCCCTTCGACCCGAATGACGTGGGCGAACCGCCGGCGGGCGAGCGGTTCCGGCTCGGTCGCGCCGACGAACAGCGAACATCCCGACCCCTCGAACGCCTCGAGGACGGACGGGAGGGTCGAGTCGGGGAACGACTGCGCGAGGCGGTCGGCGTTCGCGACGGCGAGCAGCGCGGGGTGCTCGCTCCGCTCGGCCGCGGCGAGGATCTCCCGGACCGCCCGCGGGAGGCGCAACAGGTCGGCGAGCCGGCTCAGCACCTCCGGCGGCTCGTCCGAGCGGACCAGCTCGAAGACGGCGGCGTTCGCCTGGGCGTGGTCGGCGGCCAGGCCTTCGAACCGGTCGATCTCCCAGAGACGGGAGCGGTCGACCCAGCCGAGTCGCGCCGGGTCGGGGTCGATGACCGCGTCGGCCGGGCCGCGGACGTCGAACCAGTGGAACTCCGGGTTCGTGCGGTCGGAGCAGGCGTAGAGGACGAGGTTCACGAGCGGGCGCGAGGCACCGTACACGAACAGGGACGTCGTCGGCCGGTCCGGTCCGGTGCCCCGGCGGTCCGGGAGGCGGTGCCGAAGCGACTCCGCGCTCTCGGACGGGCGGGGTCCTTCGGGAGCCCCGCGGCGGAGATCGGCGTCCGGGCCGGTGCCGACGGGGGTCGAGAGGTCGAACGATGTCGGGGTCGGCCCGGGGCGGGTTCGCTCGCTCATGCGCGGTCCTACGGCGAGGTATCGGAGTCGGTGGGGTATCAGCGCTTGCCGAACGCGTGCGCCGAACCGAACGGGTTCGGGGTCGGGCGGCGGGCGGCGCACGGGCGGACCGGGACGGCCGAGGCGACCGGACCGGCGGTTCGACGGCGGCTAGCGGCCGTCGACGTCGAGTCGGCCTTGCAGTACTTCATCCTCGGGACGGGCCGACGGGAGCCCCATCTCTTCGCGGAACCGGCTCACCGAGCTCGGGGCGAAGCCGGCGAAGTGGTTGTTGAAGTAGACGTAGGCGGCCCGGAGCTCGGAGAGACGGGACTTCAGCCGGTCCGCCCACCGTCGCATCTCGGCGGTGCGGTCGACCCGGATCTCCCCGTGCGTCTCCGCCGGCACGCTCGTGTGGTCCCCGATGAACCGAAGGTAGACGAAGTCGGTCGTCACGTCGGGCGGGACCTCGACGTACGTCAGGTACGACCAGGTCAGCGCGATCCCGCGGGTCGACAGGTCCTGGAGCAGCGGCCCCTTCGCGTCGTCCCGGAACCATCCGGCGTCGCGCAGCTCGACCGAGTACCGGAGCGTCGGGTCGAGGGCATCCCAGAGCGATCGGAGCCACTCGGACGCCCGGCCCGGCTTCACCCACGGCGGGAACTGCAGCAGGATCGGCCCGAGCTTCGGCCCGAGCAGTTTCGCCGTGTCGGTGAACGCCGCGAGCTTCTCGCGATCGACCGGGCGTTTGGGGTCGAGATAGTCCCGGGTCATCTTGAGGGTGAAGAGGAACGCGTCCGGGGTCTTCGAGCGCCACGCCCGCACGACGAACGGCGCGGGCGGCCGGTAGTACGTCGAGTCGACCTCGACGGTGTCGAACCGGTGAGCGTAGTACCGGAGCCGCTCCGCGTCCGGTATCCCCGGCGGGTAGACCTTGCCCCACCACGCCTCCGAGGTCCAAGAGGAGCAGCCGACCCGCAGTTCGACGGTCACGGCCCGCGAAAGTCGCGGCGGGGTTTAACGGTGCAACCGTTCGGGGCGCACGACCGTTCCCGCCCGGAACGGCGGCGGCTGCGGGGTCCGCCGACGCTCCAGCCGGGCCCGGTAGACGCGCAGCTCGTGGCGCGGCGGGTCGGGGAACTCGACCGAGCGGAACAGGAAGCGCGGCTCGAGCGCCTCCGCGACGTCGGCGACGGAGAGCCGGTGCGGCGGACCGTGCGGCCCGGTGTGCTCCCGGGCGATCCACGAAAGGAGGAACACGCCCCCGGGGCGGAGGATCCGGGCCACCTCGGCCGCGTACGCAGGGCGCAACGGCGCCGGAACCGTGTGGAAGCACCCCACGTCCGTCGCGCCGGCGAACGTTCCCGCGCCGTACGGGAGCCGCAGCACGTCCCCGACCCGGAAGTCGACCGCGAGACCCGCGCGCCGAGCGCGACGTTGCGCGGCGTCGATCGCCCCGGGGGCGATGTCCACCCCGCTGACCCGGAAGCCGGCGCGCGCGAGAAACAGCGCGTTCGTGCCCGCCCCGCAGCCGAGGTCGATCACTCGACCTCCGCGAGCGACCCGACCTTCCTCGACCATCGCCCGAAGCCATCGGTACGCCCGCGGGCTGAACCAGGGTAGCTCCCGGTACGGGGTCTCGGCGTACGTTCGTCGCCAACGTTCGGCGGAGTCGGGCGGGAGGCCCGCCGGCGGGCGCGACGTCCCGGCCCGGGACGGCGGTAGGCCTATCTTCTGCACGCGAGCGCTTCCCGGAACCGATCCGTACCCCCGGAGCCCTCGGATCGGAAGGTCGCCTCCGACCGGCGAATAGGAGGACGAGTGGTTTAAGCCTCCTGCCCTCCTCTCCTCTCAAGGAGAGGGTCGGTGTCCGAGCGAGAGAACCTGTTCCGGCCCGTGCACAAGGGGATCCGGGCGATGCTCTACCAGCTCGGTCGCGAGCTCCAGACGACGGACTTTACCGACGTCCCGGCCTCGAACCTCGTGATCGACCGCCTCCGAAGCGGGCTCGGGGACACCGCCTCGAACTGCATCCTCTGCCTGCTGAAGGACCACTCCTCCCACGAGGAGCGGGACCTCTTCGCGCCGCTCCGCCGCCAGGATCCGGACGTGGTCGATCTGATGATGCGGGAGCACGCCGAGGTCTCGAGCCGGATCGGCACCGTCCTTCGCCAATGCTCCGAGCTCGCGCAAACGACCGAGCTCCCGCGCCGGATCGAGCTCGGGGACCGGCTGAACGAGGAGGCGAACGACCTCTTCGCGTACTACCTGACCCACCTCAATCGCGAGGAGTCGACGATCGTGCCGGTGATGTGGGAACGGTTCACCGACGACCAGCTCCGGGAGCTGCGCGCGAGGTTCTACGACGCGGTGCCGCTCGCTCGCTTCGAAACGTGGATGCGGTGGACCCTACCGGCGATGAACGCGAACGAACTGACGGTGCTGTTCCGCGGTCTGAAGAACGGCCCTCCGTCGGAGCGGTTTGCCGACTGGGTCCGACTCGCCCACGAGACGCTCGAGCCGGGCCGCTGGAAGGAGCTCGCGGACCGGATCCCTCTCTCGCTTCCCTGACCTCCCGTCGGGGCGTGGTTCCGACCCGGGGGCGGCCCTACTCTATCCGCCGCCCCGAGAGACAACCCCGTCGAGCCGTGCCAGCACGAGAAGGGAGCGCAACGTGATCATCTTGCTCGCTTGCCCGACAGTCTCGAGCGCCAGCGGCTGCGGCCGCTGGCCCGGGTGCGACGCGAACCATCGCGCGATCGGCCCTTCGACGTCCGGGTGAACGGCGTCCAGGTTCCATCGACCGTCCGGGCGACGGCGACGGCGCAACCAGTCGGCGGCCGGGCGGAGGCGCCTGTCGTCGGCGTACCCGAGGGTCGTCAGGATCTCGAGTCCGACGAGCAGGTCGTAGTAGTAGTGCACCGGGTAGTGCGTCCGAAACCAGGGGGCGTAGCGCCCGCCCTGTCGGGAGAGCTGCCGCTCGAGGAAGAACTCCGCGCCGCGCTCCACGCACTGCCGCAGCCGCGGCGACCACCGCGACCGGGGGTAGACGGCCAGTGCGCTCAGTCCCTCCCACGAGTCGAGGTTGCGGCCGTTCCCGAAACACGACCATCCGCCCTTCGGGTCGGCCGACTCCACCAGCCAGTCGATCGTGCGAGCGACCCGTCGATCGTCCGCGTACCCGAGGTGGATCAGCGCCCGCGCCATGTTCCCGGCAATGCAGTGATGGGCCCGGCCGAGCGAGTTGCCGCCGAGCCCGCCGCCCCGGGCGGCAAAGGTGCGCATCCACAGTTCGGCCGACGTCCGGACCGCGGGGACGCTGCGGTCGACCCCGAGGTCGGAGAGCACGAGCATCTGCCAGTTGGTGGCAACGTACTTCGGCCGGTAGAGGCTGTCCCGGGAGCACCACCACCCGCCGCGCCGGCGCGTCGAGAGGATCTCGGCGACCCATCCCCGGCGGGGGATCGACCGCCGGAGCTTCCGCAGCTCCGGCTCCTGCGGACGGCGTCCTTCGAGCTCGACGAGGGTGCGGTACCGGATCGAAGGCTGATCGTCCTCGAGCAGCCAATCCACGACCGCCCGGTCGGCCATCCTTCGGGGAATGCCTCCCGCTCAAAACAGGACGCTCCCCTCCGACCGGCTCGACCCGAGCCCGAACCGACGATCGTCGGGGCGGCCCGATGCGCCGCCCCCCCGCGGCCGAGGTCTACGGAGTCTCGGTAATCTCGTGTTCAAAGAGGTTATACGAGGATGGGAGTGTGTGACACCGACTCAGGGGGCTGAGTAGTTTGGTGTCGAAAGGATTAGTGCTAGCCATCGTCGGCCTCGCCGTAGTCGGATGGATGGGACTGGGCGCTTCGGGGTTCGCGGGGGCGGCGGCGGCACCAGCCGCGCACGCCTCCGCCCCGGCGGCGGTCTCCCCCGCCTCCGCGGCGGCGCCGGCCGTGTCGACCGCGCCCGCGAACATCGCCTCGTCGATGGCCGAGCATGCGCTCGCCGCGACGAAGGCCGCCGGACTGAAGCCGAACGTCGTCTTCGTGCCTCGGCCGTCCGCGAGCCCCGCCCAGGAGGCGGCCGCCCGGACGGGAAACCTCGTCTCTCCGCTCTACAACGGGACGCCCGCCCCGATCGGGCTCGCGTACTACGGCCTGAGCGGGATCGGAACCGGTCCCCCGGTCGCCACCGTCCTGCAGACGGACGGCGTGATGGGTATCGTCAGCGCGAACGCGACCGGCATCCAGGGGATGGACCTGTTCCAGAGCTCCCCCGACAGCTTCGGCATCCAGCTGAACGCGGTGGTCACGAACGTCACGCTGTTCGGTCACCCGGGCTATCAGTTCTGGACGCAGAACGTCGTCGAGTTCTACCCCACGGCCCACTTCATGGTCCTGATCACGAACGTCTGGAACTTCTCGGGCGGCGCGTACAACGGCAACGAGTTCTACGCGCACGGCCCGGACGGGACGAACTTCTACGGGGCGCTCGGGTACTACTACGCCGAGACGGTCGTGCCGTACCCCGTCGCCTACCCGTTCAACCTGATCCTGACGATGAACTCCACCGTCGCCTCGGGCCGCAACAACATCAGCTTCGGGGTCGACCTCACGAGCGCCACGTACCCGGGCGAGGACTTCGCGGCGGACGGGTGGGACTACGTCACGTTCAATTCGACCACGGCCGTCGACCCGCACCCGATCTCGTCGCCGACGCCGTACACCGCGGACGGCACGACCTACAACCCGATCGGGCTCACGAACGACTTTGAGCTCGACATCTGCGGACCCGGTGGCGGCAGCCAGGTCGACCTGAGCGCGGCGGACGCGACGCTCGGCCTCGCCTACCTGCTGAACGGCACGTACGTCTCCGTCCCGGCGGCGTACAACTACGGCGGGGAGACGGGCGAGACCGCGACGGGCGCGAACGTCGCCTGGAGCAACACGGTCGGAGGACCGGGCTCGCTCGGCACGTACGGGACGATGACCACGGGGCCGGCCGTCATGTCCGGCCTCTGGGGGACCGGAGCTCCGGAAGGGTCGTACGCGGTGACGCTGGACGAGACGCCGGCGAACGCGTTCAACTTCTTCCAGTACAACGGGACGCTGCTGTTCCAGACCCCGATCGTCTTCGAGCCGAACTACGCGCCGTCGATGCTCACGACGACGTTCTACCTGATGCCGGGGACGTACGACCTCCTCACGGAGCTGTCGGACTTCTCCCCGCACACGACCGTCCTGACGGTGACGTCCACCACGGTGGTGTCGCTCTCGCTCGCGCCGAACCCCGCCCTGGGCGTCTACACGCCGCTCTGGGCGTTCAACAACGCCGAGCTCGCGACGCTCGCGACAAGCGGGGCCGGCACGGCCGCCAGCCCGTACCAGCTCCCGAATACGCAGACCGCACCGTTCTCCGCGAACTTCGGACTGTACAACGACTTCACGTTCCCGGTCTTCCCCGGCGTCTTCCTCTTCGGGACGACCGCCTCCGTGGAGCTGTACAAGCCCGCGAGCTTCGCGGCCGACACCAACAACCTCGCATTCCCGGGCCCGTACCTGCCGGCCGTCAACGACCTGCAGTACTGGTTCTGGAACGCGAGCGGCGTGTCGATCGTCGACGCGGCGAACATCAGCGGATGGTTCGGTCAGAACGCCTACTACCCGGTCGTCTTCGACACGTTCAGCGTGATCTTCTACGAGGGAGGCCACAACCTGGTCGCCGGCAACACGTTCGACAGCGAGGGCCAGGGGCTGCTGATGTTCTCGGGCGGGACCCTATTCGGTCCGCTGAACGTCGGCGGTGGCAACAACACCGTCTGGGGGAACCACTTCCTCCAGGCGCCGGCCCCTGCGGGCTCCTGCCCGGAGTCGCCGGTGTGCCTCGGGCTGATGGGCTTCGGCGAGGGGCTCGGGATCGAGATCGCGGAGGACCATGACCTGGTGTACAACAACTACGTCGCGGCCCCGACGACCGCCTGGCTGCTCCCGTTGAACCTGTACTCGGGCGACCCCGAGTTCTTCACGCACGACCGGTGGAACGTCACGCCCCAGCCGGCGACGAACGTGAACTTCGCGAGCGGCTTCCCCGGCGTTCCGCTGACGGGGAGCATCGTCGGCAGCGTGATGCAGGGCGGCAACTTCTGGTGGGACTACGGGCTCTTCTCGAACCCGTACAACGGCGCGTACAACCCGATCGGCGCCCTCCCGTACCAGGAGAACGCGACGACGTTGATCCTCTACGTCTACGGTCCGTCGTACTACTACCTGACGTACATCTACCCCGGAGGCGACTTCGCGCCGCTGACGACGGTCGGCTACTCGGTCTCGGCGCACGAGACCGGCGCGCTGCTCCCCGGCACGGCCTGGGGCATCGAGATCTTCCAGGGCGACCTCGTGTTCGGCTTCTACGAAGGGACGGCGTCGTCGGTCAGCTTCGGCGTCTTCCCGATCGGGGTCTACCACTGGGTCCCGCTGGTGCCGGTCGGCTACTCGAGCGTGGCGGGCGGGTCGTTCCACATCGCCCACCGCAACGTGAACGTGGGCGTGCCGTTCCACCTGGCGCGCGGCTACGCGTTCCTGACGTTCCACGAGGCGGGCCTGCCGCACGGGACGCCCTGGAGCGTCACGCTGAACGGGACGACGATCGCCACGGACGCCTTCAACACGACCGTCAACATGACCGGCCCGAGCGGCAAGATCGTGGTCGTCGACGGGACGTACGACTTCAACGTCCCGGGTGTTCCGGGCTACACGCCGAGCCCCTCGTCGGGCGCGCTCGCGATCGTCGGTTCGACCACGCTGCACATCCGCTTCCACCTGTTCACCTTCTCGTTGGTGTTCAGCGAGACGGGAGTTCCGGCGGGGCGGCACTGGAGCGTGCGGATCACCGGCCCGATCACCGGCGGCCGGACGGTCAGCCGGACGATGTCGACGACCGGTTCGAGCCTGTCGTTCTCGGTCCCGAACGGCACCTACAGCTACACCGTGAACACTCCGACGGGAACGTCCTGCACGCCGTCGAGCGGCTCGCAGTCGATCAGCGGGGCGGGCGTCAGCATCCCGCTCTCCTGCACGAGCGGCGGCGGATCGCCGACCCCCGGCGGAGCGGTACCCGGCCTACAGCCGGCGTCCGCGGCGCGACTCGCCGCGGCCCGGGGGATCTGAGCCGAGGAAAGAGCTCGAAGCCGAGACGGGGGCCGCACCGCCCGGTGCGGTCCCTCAACCCGTTCCCCTCTTTCTTCCCGACTCTCCCCGGACCGGTGCGCTCACGTCGGCCGGCACGTATAACCGCGGGAAACGGCGTTTGGAAACGTTCAAGTAGCGGACCCCCGCGTATTCGTGGGTGCGCATTTATGCGCATTGAGGCAGACGGAATGAAATCGCACAAGTGGAGTCGGCGGACGTTCTACCTGGCGGCGGTGGTGGCCATCGTCGCGTCGACGAGCGGATTCGCCCTCGCGTCCGTGCTGAGCACCCCCACGACGATCACGCAGGGCTCGGAGTTCTACGCGGCCCAAGGGAGCGGGCTCGTGAACTGGCAGCCTCCGACGCTCGGGATGGGTCAGTCGGTAGCGTCCAGTTGCAGCGGGCCGACCGTTGTCGAGGGGTCCACCGGTCAGACGGTCAATCTCGAGCTTTCCGCTTACGATGGCGGCACCAACTGCACGACCGGCAATTTCGCCGAAGTGTTCACGATCGACTACACCGCGCCCTCGGTCTCCACGCAGTCGACCAACCTCACCATCTACACGCACCTGACCGGTGAACCGGTCCAGGTCAGCTACGTCACGCTCGTACTCGGCACGGGCAGCCCCGGAGCGTTCACCGCGAATGTGAACGTGTTCGTCGACTACGGCATGACGAACCCGCCCAACCAGGGGATTCCGTTCCTCGAGCTCCTGATGCACTAGGCTCGAGACGCACCGCCCCGGGGGTCACCCCCCGGGGCGAACTCTTTCGTCAACGGTCGTGCAAGGGAATGTGACGACACACGGAACGGACGCGGCTCTCGGGGCACCCCCGACGCCGACCCCGGCCCGGCCGGCCGAGTCGCTCGTACCGCGGGATGGGGGAACTCTCCTCGGTGCGGCGACGGTCCTCGGCTTCCTCTCCTTCGTCTCGAACCTCGGGTCGCTGCACCTCGGTTCGGGCCGCATTCCGCTCTGGGCGATGTTCGCGGTCGACGCGTCGATCGCGGGGGCCGCCGGGGCGATCCTCACCCTCGGGAGCCGCTGGTTCCTGGAGCCGGAAGAGCTCCCTCCGGCCGACTTCGTGGTCGTGGCGAGACCGGTCTGGCAGAAGGTCCAGGCCGAGGTCCTCGCCGCGCGGGGCGCTGCCCGGAATGAGCCGGAGTCCCACGCCCCGGCCGAACACGCGCCGGCTCCGGTCCCGTCCCCCGGGCCGAACCCGTGGGACGAGGGGCCCCCGATCTCCCTCCCCGCGGCGCCTCCGGTTCCGGTGACAGCCTCCGGCACCGGTTCGCCGCCGCCTCCGCCCCTCGCTCCCGGCCGGACCTCTCCCGGGAAGCTCCCTCGCCTATCGGTCCCTTCGGTTCCTCCGACCGTGCCCGGTGTCCCGCCCGTTCCGGCGGTCGGGGCTGCCGGCCCCTCCAGCGCCTCGGCCCCTCGCGCGGAAACGGGAGTGCTGAGCGCAGCTGAGCTGGAACAGATCGCCCGAATGGGCGGCATCCTCGGTATCGTTCCGCTGAAGGGGGAGAGCGGGGCCGAGTACTCCGAACGGCTTGCGAAGGCCCGAGAGGCTCTTGCGCGGCCCGAGTCGTCGACCCCCGCGGCGCCCCCTCTCTCCTCTTCCCCCCGTTCGGACCTCCCGGAGCCGGCCGAGGAGGGCGCGTCACCAGACATCGACGAGCTGATGCACTGGTTGGAGACCGTGGCCGCGGAGAGGGCCGCCGAGCCCGCCAAGCCCCGGGAGAAGAAGGAGAGCGACCGACCCGACGGGTGAGCCGGCGCGCAAGCCCTATCCCTCGCCCTCCGTTCGGGGCGCGATGCCCGAGAGCAAGCCGCCCGCCACGTACATCGCCGACCTGCGGCCATCGCGGGTCGCAACGATCGAAGCGACCGTCGCGTCGCTCGAGCCGACGCGGGAGATCGCCACCCGGGACGGCGGCACGAAGAAGGTGCGGAACGGCAAGCTCAAGGACGCGACGGGCGAGATCTCGCTCGTCCTCTGGGGCTCGGAGGTCGACCTGGTCTCGGCGGGCGACCGCATCGCGATCGTCGAAGGGTGGGTCTCGGAGTACCGGGGTCAGCCGCAGGTGTCGCTGGGGCGCTCCGGCAAGATCGAGCGCCGGACGGCCCCGGCGTAGGACCGAGGGGGGGTGTTTCGCCCCCTTTGGGTGAGCGGCAACCCTCCGGTGGCCGATCGACCCCCCGGTGACGCAGTTCATCGTGCGGGCGTACCGGACCCCCCACGGCTACCGGGTGGTCGTGGATGGGATGACGCACTTCGACGTCGAAGAGGAGTCGGAGATCGACCCCCGGGCCCAGGCCGTGATCCTCGAACGCCTCCGAGCGTTCCTACCGCCCCGCGCGCGGCCCCCGACCGAACCGGGGACCGTCGCGGTCCGGTGCTACGATCTGCAGCTCGTACCGGTCGACGCGCCCCCGCCGTCGACGTCGGCCTCGGAGGGGGAGAAGGAGTCCGCGGAGGCGCAGCCGAGGGCGTCCCCCACCCCCGCGACACCGGTGAACGGGCGACGGCTCCGCCGGCCGAGGGGAGACTCGGGATTGGGCCGCCGCCGGGAGTGACCGGTTCCCGCCACGTTCAAGAGCCCGACGTATATCCCCGGCGGCTATGTTCGGTTCCCGGGTAGGACGGAACGCCGCCGCCAGGGGGCTCTTCGGAGTTCTGGCGCTGATCGTCGGCTTGTCGCTGACTTCCCTCGCCCCGGTCGCTCAGGCGGCGCCCGGGGCCCCGCCGGGGAGCGCGTCGCTCCCGCTCCTCGAGGTGCAGACCGCGGTCCCGGCGGGCCCACACGGCCTCGGATCGGTCCACCCGTTGATCGCGCCCCCGGTCCCCCTCGTGCCTCCCCAGGTGCTGGCGTCGATCAATGTCGCCGGCGGGCCGAGCGTCGCGGCGTTCGACGCGGGCAACGGGTACGTCTACGAGGCGAATTCGCTGGGGAACTCGGTCAGCATACTGAACGGCATCTCCCTGGTCGCGACGGTGCCCGTCGCCACCCTCAACGCGTCGGTGGGCGACCCGGTCAACGTCACGTACGATCCGAGCAACGGTTTCGTCTACGTCGTCGACCGGTACAACTTCGAGAGCCCGGGCGGCGCGGTCAGCGTCTTCGCCGGCACCTCGATCGTCGCAACGGTGCCGGTCGGTCTCCGACCGGCGACCGCGACGTACGACGCGAGCAACGGCTACGTCTACGTGACCAACAGCGCCGACGCGTCGGTCAGCGTCCTTCACGGCGTCACCGTCGTGGGGACGATCCCTGTCGGGGCGAACCCAGCGGCCGGCGCCTACGACCCGGTCCATGGGTACGTCTACGTCGCGAACCGGGGGTCAGGAAACGTGAGCGTGATCTCGGGGAGCTCCGTCGTCGCCTCCCTCTTCGTCGGCGTCGACCCCGCCGCCCTTCGGTATGACCCGGCGGCCGGGTCCGTCTACGTGGCGAACAACGGCTCGGGCAATGTCTCGCTCCTGAGCGGGACGAGCGTGCTCGGGTCGGTGGCGACGGGCGCGAACCCGTCGTTCGTCCTGTTCGATCCCGCGACCGCGAACGTCTACGTCACCGACCGCAACGCGAGCGACGTCGTCGTGCTCGCCGGGCTCCTCCCGGTCGCGACGGTGCCGACCTCCGCCGGTCCCGTCTGGGCGGCATACGGACCGACGACCGGCTTCGTGTACATCGCGGACTTCGCGGCCAACGACCTGACCGTGCTCAACGGGCTGACCCCGCTCGGCACCGTCACGGTGGGAACCTCCCCGAGCTCCGCGGTCTGGGACCCCGGTCACTCGTACGTCTACGTCACCGACTCCGACTCTCACAACGTCAGCGTCGTGGCGATCGCCTACGGCGTCGAGTTCAACGAAACCGGGCTGCCGTCCGGCGCATCCTGGTCGGTGACTCTCGGGAGCCGCCCGGCGACGACGACGGGGAGCTCGATCCTCTTCGGCGAGCTACCGGCGACCCTCAACTACTCGGCGACCGGCCCGGCCGGGTATCGACTGATCTCCGCGACCCCAGGCTCGCCGATCACGGTGACCGACGCCGGGATCCTCGTGAACCTGGCGTTCGCCCGCGCTTCGAACGCAACGTACGCGCTCACCTTCGTGGAGACCGGACTCCGGTCGAGCTGCGGCGGCTCCCCCCAGTGGAGCGTCACCGTCAACAACACCACGGAGACCTCGACCTCAAACCGCATCGGTTTCTCCGAACCGAACGGGACGTACTCCTACGTCATCTCGGGTCCGTGGGGCTACACGGTGGTCTCGTCCGTGCCGGTCTCTCCCGTGACGATCAACGGCTCGGCCGTAACGGTCCAGGTCACGTTCTCGAAGGGAGGGGGTACGTCCAGCTGGACCCTCACTTTCAGCGAGTCGGGCCTTCGACCGGGCACGACGTGGTGCGTGACGGTCGGCGCGACGCTCTGCTCCGGCAGTGGGGAGATCCGGTTCTCCGGCCTCGCGAGCGGGACCTACTCGTTCACCGTCTCCCCGGTGTCGGGGTACACCGCGCAGCCTTCGGCCGGCACGGTGACGATCGCCGGTCAGAACGTCATCGTCCGGATCCAGTTCACCGCCCAAGGGGGCTCCCATCACTGCGGAGGCGGCGGCGGCGGGGGCCACGGCGGGCACGGCGGTCACGGCGGCGGGGACGGGGGCTGGTAGCCGACAGGCTGGTCGGGCGGTCGATCGACCGCGGCGGCGGGTCGAACCGCCGGCACCGCTTTCCGCCTTCGCGGCTCTAGAGCCGGGATGAACGAGCTTCGCTACCGCCTCGCGCTCGAGGTCCGGGAGGA
>Ga0335079_10004427_pt1 | contig 16173 bp, 12 predicted proteins | sample Lox_Sample_33_FD_206719 | JGI IMG/M metagenome (GOLD analysis project Ga0335079, IMG submission 206719) | Soil microbial communities from Loxahatchee National Wildlife Refuge, Florida, United States - Lox_Sample_3.3 | ecosystem: Environmental > Terrestrial > Soil > Wetlands | place: USA... | reverse complement strand
CGCCCGCGCTCCGGAACCTTGCCTGATGCGGTCCGCATTCCAGCAACCCGCGCGCGCCGCACTTGCGTCGCAGAAGCCGGCGCAGGCCGGTGGCGGCCGGCCTGCCGGCAGCCTGGACGCCACTGAAAGGAGAGGCTCATGCCGCGCGCACTCGTGACCGGAGCCTCGGGCGGCATCGGCGCGGCGATCTGCCAGGCCCTGGCACGCCGTGGGGTGTGCCTCGTCCTGCATTACCAGCAGGGGCGCGCGGCGGCCGAGCGCACCCTGCAGAGCCTCGACGGCTCGGGACACGAGCTGCTGCAGGCCGACCTTGGCGACGCCGCGGCGATCGAACAGCTGTGGCGCACGGCCAGCGAGCAGGCTCAGGTGGATGTGCTCATCAACAACGCCGGCATCTTCCCGGATCACCCGCCGCTTTCGAGCAGCTACCCGCAGTGGACCGCCGCGTGGCAGCGCACGCTCGCGGTCAACCTCATCGGCGCGGCACACCTGTCGTACTGCGCGGCGCGCTCGATGAGCGAGCAGCCCGGCGGCGGGCGCATCGTCAGTGTCTCCTCACGCGGCGCGTTCCGCGGCGAGCCGAGCGCGCCGGCGTATGCCGCCAGCAAGGCCGGACTCAACGCCTTCAGCCAGTCGCTCGCCAAGGCGCTGGCCGCGCGCGCGGTCTATGTGTTCGTGGTAGCGCCCGGCTGGGTGGCCACGACGCGGGTCGCCGCCAAGGTGCAGGAACCCGCCGTGCTCGCCGAGCAGCCGCTCGGCCGCGTCGCGACAGCGGAGGAGGTGGCCGGCGTGGTCAGCTTCTGCGCGCTCGAGGCGCCCGCCAGCATGACGGGCGCGATCCTCGATGTGAACGGCGCCTCCTACCTGCGCAGCTAGCCCTGAGTCCGCGGTCGTTTCCTACGCCCGCTGGCGGGGCCCTCCGGCTGCCTGCGCGCCGCGCGCGCGCTCACAGTTGCGCCAACGCTCACACGCTGATGGAGAGGCAACATGGCCAGGTACGGCAAAGCCGCGGGCAAGAAGGTCGAACGCGCCATGCACGAGCGCAAGCGCGGAAAGCTGCGCAGCGGCCGCTCCGGCAGGAAGGTCAAGAGCCGCAAGCAGGCGATCGCGATAGGACTGTCGGAGGCGCGTCGCCGCGGCGCCAAGGTGCCACGCCGCCGCAAGTAGCGCACGCGGCACGCCGCCACCCTCACGGTGGCGCCAGTCCCGACTGCGCCGCGAACATGCGGCGCACGCTCTCCATGGTGTCCGCGTCGGCGGCGCTCTTGTCGCTGCGATAGCGCTTGACACGCGCCAGACGCAGGGCTAGGCCGCCGGGATAGCGGCTGCTTTCCTGCAGGTCGCTGTAGGCGATCTCCACCACCAGTTCCGGCCGCACGTACACCGTCGTCGCGTCGCGCCGCAGCTCGCGCGCCAGCAGCTGCTCGGTCTGCCACGCGAGCAGCTCATCGGTCAGGCCCTTGAAGGTCTTGCCGAGCATAACGTATGCGTCGGCGGCCGGATCGCGCGCGCCCAGGTGCAGGTTCGAGAGCCAGCCGCGACGCCTGCCATGACCCCACTCGGCCGCCAGCACGATCAGATCAAGGGTGTGGGCGCGTTTGATCTTGAGCCAGCTGGCGCCGCGGTTGCCGGCCTCGTAGGGAGCATCCAGCGCCTTGGCCATGAGCCCTTCGTGGCCGGCCGCGAGCGCCGCCTGATAGAACGCCTGCGCCGCCGGCTCCTCGGCGCTGATCAGGCGCGGCACGCGTGCCTCGGCGGGCACGCTCGCGCACAGCGCCTCGCAGCGCTCCTGGGTCGACAGCTGCGTGAGCGTGCGCTCGTTGAGGCGCAGGCAGTCGAAGAAGAAGGCGCGCAGGGCGATCTGGCCGCGCAGCGCCTCGACGTCCAGGCGCCGGCCGAAGCGCCGCATGGTGATCTGGAAGGGCCGCGGGCGGCCGGCGGCATCGAACGCGATGGCCTCACCGTCGAGAATCAGCGCTTCGGCCGGTAAGGTGCGCACCAGCTCCACCACCTCCGGGAGCGCGTCCGTGATCTCGTTGAGCGCGCGCGTGTAGATGCGCACCTGCTGCGCCGACTTGTGCACTTGGATACGCGCCCCGTCGAGCTTCCACTCGAACGCCACCGCGCGGCCGTCGAGCTCGCGCAGGGCTTCGCCCACGTCGGCCGCCGTCTGCGCCAGCATCGGCGCCACGGGGGAGAAGAGTTGCAGCTCGAAGCGTCCCAGTCCTGCCACGCCCTCGAGCAGCGCCACGCGCGCCAGCTCACCCAGGCTCGGCGCATACATGCCTGCGCGCCGCACCGCGGAAGCGGGCAGCTGCGCGGCGGCGGCAATGGCCTCGAGCATGACCCCTTCGAGCGCCCCGTGGCGCAGCTCCCCGGCGATGAGCGGCAGCAGGAAGGCCTGCTCGGCGGCCGTCGCCCGGGAGAACAGCTCGCGGAGTGCGGTCGCGCGCTGCGTGGCGGAGCCCGGGCCACGCAGCCCGGCCATGGCGCGCAGGCGTGCATCCAGTCGCGCAAGCGTAAGGGTCGGCGCAGCCGCAGGCGTTGCGCGCGCGGCGGCCGCGAGCTGTGCATAGCCGACGCCGATACGGCCCTGGGGCAACTCGCCGGCCAGGTAGTGTGCGGCGAGCTCGATCTCCGCAGGCTCGAGTGCACGCAGCAGCGCGGCGAGCTCGCGCACCTTCGCCAGGCGGGCTCGGCTCAGCTGCAGCCTCTCGGAAGTCGCCACCAGTGCCGCGAGCAGGGTCACCGCGGCATTTTAGCGGGCGCCGGTGCGCGGCTTCAGGATACGGGCGGTGCGCCGCCCTCCTGGCGACGGCGGGCCACGTATTCATCGAGTGCCTGCCGCACGGCAGGATCCTGCGGTGGCGGCTCGAAGGCGGCCAGCGTCTGGTGCCACAGTGCCGCGGCCCGCTGGGTCGCAGTCTTGGCGCCACCGTCCGCCCAGGCGCCGTAGTTGCGCCAGTCCGAGACCAGCGGACTGTAGAAGGCGTCGCGGTAGCGCTGCATGGTGTGCGCGGCCGCAAAGAAGTGGCCGCCGGGGCCGACTTCGGCGATGGCCTCGAGTCCCAGCTCTTCCAGCGCCGCGGACGGCGGCTGGAACAGCTCGGCGAACATCTGCAGCATCTCGATGTCGAGGATGAACTTCTCCACCGAGGCGGTCAGGCCGCCCTCGAGCCAGCCGGCCGCGTGCAGGATGAAGTTACAGCCCCCGAGCAGCGCGCCCCACAGGCTCATCTGCGCCTCGTAGGCCGCCTGCGCGTCCGGGGCGTTGGAGGCAGTCGCACTGGAACAGCGCCACGGCACGCCGATGTGCCGCGCCAGCTGTCCGGCGCCGAAGGCCGCCTTGGTGTACTCGGGTGTGCCGAAGGCGGGCGAGCCGGACTTCATGTCGACGTTGGAGGTGAAGCTGCCGTACATGACCGGCGCGCCCGGGCGCACTAGTTGCGTGAGCGTGATGCCGAATAGCGCCTCGGCGTGCGCCAAGGTGAGCGCGCCGGCAATGGTCACGGGCGCCATGGCGCCGGCAAGTGTGAAGGGCGTCACGATCATCAGCTGGCCGTTGCGTGCGAAGGCGATGATGCCGTCGGTCATCGGCAGGTCGAGCTGCAGCGGCGAGTTGGTGTTGCAGATGCTGTAGCAGCGCGGTGCGCTGCGGAAGGTGTCCTCGTCCACGCCGCAGGCGAGGCGCAGCATGGCGAAGCAGTCGTTCACCTGCCCGTCGCCGCGGCAGTAGAAGTTGGGCGCCTTGTCCCCGAGTGTCAGCTGCGCCAGCGTGGTGTCGAGATGACGCTCGGCGATGTCCACGTCCTGCGGCTCGACCATCTGCCCGAGCACGTGCAGCACGTCGAACGACTGCGCGGCACGCACCCAGTCGCGGTAATCCGCGAGCGTGCCGGAATGCTTGCCGCGCTCCTGCTCGCTGACGCTCGGGGGACCGGCGACCGGCGCGAACACCACGTGCCGGCCGCCGACGCGGCAGGAGCGCGCGGGATTGCGCGCGACCAGCTCGACCTCCGCGGGCACGCTCTTCAGCGCCTGCGTCACCTGTGCCGCCTCGAGCCGCACCATGTGCGTGCTCTCGTCGACGCTGGCGCCGGCTGATGCGAGCAGTGCGCGGCCGCGCGGCGAGAGGATGCGCATGCCCTGGCGCTCGAGGATGCCGAGCGCCGCGCGGTGCATGCTCTCGATCTGGTCATCCGAGAAGATGCGCACCGGCGCGAACGGATTGACCAGCTGGCGATAACGCGTGGCGCGCGGCGTGGCGGCGGCAGCGCCGGCCCGCGCGCTCTCGCGGCGGCGCGGACGGGTGCGGGAAGTCGCCTCGGGGTTTGTCATAGGAGCGCAAGTATGCCATTGCGCCGTGTGCCCGGTTGGTCGAGCAGCGCCGCGACGCGCTACTATCGAATTTCCGCATAGCCGCTGCGCATCGGGGAATACGCCATGTCGACCGTCGAGAGCACCGAACAGATTCGCCGCCAGTTCCCCGCGCTCGCGCGTCGCCATCAGGGACACGCCGTGGCCTACTTCGATGGCCCGGGTGGCACACAGGTGCCGCTGCGCGTCAGCGAGGCGGTCAGCGACTACCTGCTGCACCACAATGCCAACACCCACTGGGTCTACCCCACCAGCGAGGAGACCGACGCGGCGCTCAGCGGCGCACGCGGCGCGCTCGCCGACTGGTTAGGCGGTCGTCCCGAGGAGATCGTGTTCGGGGCCAACATGACCACGCTCACCTTCCATCTCGGGCGCGCGCTCGCGCCGCGCTGGCGCAAGGGCGATGCGATCGTGGTCACCGAGCTCGACCACCACGCCAACTCCGATACCTGGCGTCACCTGGCGCGCGAGCACCAGCTGGAGGTGCGCGTGATCCGCATGCGCACCAGCGATGGGCGCCTGGACGAGGAGGATGCCGCGCGCCACCTCACTTCCGGGGTACGCCTGCTGGCCGTCGGGGCCGCCTCCAATGCCCTCGGCACCGTGAACGATGTGGCGCGCCTGAGTGCGCTCGCGCACGCCGCCGGCGCACTGGTGTTCGTCGATGGCGTGCACTATTGCGCGCATCAGCTGGCCGACGTGCGTGCCTTCGGCTGCGATTTTTTTGCCTGCTCGGCCTACAAGTTTTATGGGCCGCACGTGGGCGTGCTGTGGGGGCGGCGTGAGCTGATCGAATCGCTGGATGCACCGCGGCTCGCGCCGGCCACGCCAACCGCTCCGGAGCGCCTCGAGACCGGCACCCTCAACCACGAGGGCATCGTGGGCGCCGGGGCTGCGGTCGACTTCCTCGCCTCGCTCACTCCGGGCGCTGCGCCGCGCCGCACGCGCCTGCAGCAGGTCAGTGCCGCCCTGCACGAGCGCGGTGAGGAGCTGATCGGCAAGCTCTGGCACGGACTTGCCGCGATTCGCGGCGTGCAGCTGTATGGACCGCCCCCCGGCACACCGCGCACACCGACCCTGTCCTTCACGCTCGCCGGCCACCGTACCGAAGCGATCGCCCGCGCGCTGGCCGCACGCGGGGTATTCGTTTCCAACGGCGACTTCTATGCGAGCACGGTCGCGCGCGTCTATGGGCGGGAGGCCGATGGCTTCGTGCGCGCCGGCTGCGCCGCCTATACCACGGCGGATGAGGTGCAGCGGCTCATCGACGGAGTGCGCGAGCTCGCACGCTGAGGCGCCCCTTGAGGACGTGCGCGTGCGCACGCCGGTGCGCACCCGAGCCGGTGTATCGTGACTGCACCATGAGAGCCAGTTCTTTGGGCCTGCTGCTGGGCGGCGCGGGCAGCCTCACCGCGCTGCTGGCGGCCCTCCTGGGGCTGGCCGCGCCGGTGCGTGCGGCCGCAGCGCCCACCGACGCCTGCGCGCTCTTCAGCGCCGAGCAGGTGAGTAGCGTGCTCGGCATCACCGTCACGGACGGTGAGCACATCGTGCCGAACTCGCTCACCTCGTGCGGCTGGATGGGGCCCGGGGGCATGAGCATCGGCGCGAAGAAGATGGTGCTGAGCCTGATGAGCGCGCGCTCCTTCGAGGCCGGCAAGACCCCGGTCAGGGGGGTCACGAAGATCGACGCTGCCGGCATCGGCGATGAGGCCTACTACATCAGCATGCCGCCCTTCGGCACCGCGCTCAGCGTGCGCAAAGGCGGCACCTGCTTCCAGCTGCGCATCGCCGGCTACCCCAGCGGGGAGGCTCGCAGCCTCGAGCGACAGCTGGCGCTGCGGCTGGTACCCCGTGTCTGACCCCCGATTGAGACCGCCTCCGGGGCGCCTGCGGCGGCTGCCGTGTTATTTTGTACAGCTTGAGCGGTTACTGAGGAGTCGCTAGCGGATGCCGAGCAAAGTTCCCGACGGCCAGGCGCGCGGGTGGATCATTCCCATCGGCGGCGCCGAGAATAAGGAAAATGACCGGCGCATCCTCGAGCGCTTCGTGCGCGAGTCCGGCGGGGAGGCGGCCGACATCGTGGTGATCCCCACCGCCAGCCGCATGCACGAGACCGGCCCGCGCTACGAGCAGATCTTCCGCGACCTCGGCGCGGCCCGCGTCACGGTGATGGATTTCGACACGCGGCGAGACTGCCAGGAGCGCCGCCGCCTCGAGCGCCTGCAGCAGGCGAGCGGCATCTTCTTCACCGGCGGCAACCAGCTGCGCCTGACCACGCTGCTCGGCGGCACGCCGGTCGCCAAGCTGGTGCGCACCCAGAACGCGCGCGGCGTGACCGTCGGCGGCACCAGCGCCGGCGCCAGTATCCTCAGCGAGCACATGATCGCCTCCGGCGACGAGGGCTCGGCGATGATCGCCGGCAGCGTACGGCTGGCCCCGGGGCTGGGGCTCACGAACCGCTTCATCATCGACCAGCACTTCCGCCAGCGTGACCGGCTGGGGCGGCTGCTGACCGCGCTCGCCTACAACCCCTTTGCCGTGGGCATCGGCCTGGATGAGGATACCGCCGCCTTCATCGGCCCGGACGAGACCGTGGAGATCGAGGGCAGCGGCGGGGTCACCATCGTGGATGGCTCCCAGGTGAGCTTCTCCTCGATCGGCCAGATTGCTGACGGGCAGGCGGTCTGTATGCTAGGCCTGCAGGTGCACGTGCTGGTGGCCGGCGCCACGTTCAACATGCATACCCGGGTGGCCCGGGCAGGGACGCTGCTGCAGACCAAGGAGTAGCTCACCGCCGGCGCCAGGGCGACACGTTGCCGTTCGAACAACTATTAGATGAGCAACCGCCATGCGCATTCTTGACCGTTCCGTCTACGTCGGTCCCTCGCTCTACGCACGCTTCCCCGTCATTCGCCTCGACCTCGACCTGGGCGAGCTCGAGTCCTGGCCGACCGCACGCCTGGGGGAGGACTTCATCGCGGCGCTCGCCGCGGCGCTCCCCGGCCTGGCCGAGCATGGCTGCTCCTACCGCGAGCCGGGTGGGTTCCTGCGCCGCATGCGCGAGGGCGAGGGCACCTGGCTCGGGCACGTCCTGGAGCACGTCGCCATCGAGCTGCAGAACATCGCCGGCGAGGAGGTGACCTTCGGCAAGACGCGCAGCGCGGGTACAGCGGGGGTCTACACGGTCGTGTACGAGTACGCGCAGCGCGACGAGGGCATCGCCGCCGGCGAGCTCGGGCTGCGCCTGCTGTGCTCGCTGCTGCCGCCGCAGCTGCGGCCCGCGGACGTGGTGCCGGAGGGCTGGGACTGGCCCGAGGCGCGCGATCAGTTCATCCGCTTCGCGCAGCGGCGCGCGCTCGGTCCTTCGACGCACTCCCTGGTGCGCGCGGCCGAGGCGCGCGGCATCCCGTGGCTGCGGCTCAACGATCAGTCGCTGGTGCAGCTCGGCCACGGCAAGTACCAGCAACGCATCCAGGCCACCGTCACCGGCCGCACCCCGCACATCTCGGTCGAGCTGGCGAGCGACAAGGAGGAGACTAACAAGATCCTCGCGGGCCTGGGACTGCCCGTGCCGCAGCAGGAGCTGGTGCAGAGCGAGACCCAGGCGGTGCGCGCGGCGCGCCGCCTCGGCTTCCCGGTGGTCACCAAGCCGTACAACGGCAACCACGGCCGCGGCATCTCCATCCGCCTGCAGACCGAGGCCGAAGTCGCGCACGGCTTCCACGTGGCGCGCGAGCATTCGCGCTCGGTGATCGTGGAGAACTTCCTCGAGGGCGCGGACCATCGCCTGCTGGTGGTGAACGGCGAGCTGGTGGCGGCCACGCGCCGCACGCCCGGGCACGTCATCGGCGACGGCGAGCACTCCGTGCGCCAGCTGATCGACATCGTCAACCAGGATCCGCGCCGCGGCGTCGGTCACGAGAAGGTGCTGACGCGGCTGGAGCTGGACGCGCAGGCGCTGAAGATGCTCGAGCGCGCCGCGCTCGGTGCCGAGTCGGTGCCCGAGCGCGGGCAAGTGGTGTACCTGCGCTCGACCGCCAATCTGTCCACGGGCGGCACGGCCACCGACGTGACCGACGTCATCCACCCGGACAACCGCGAGATGGCCGAGCGCGCCATACGCGCCATTGGCCTCGACGTCGGCGGCGTCGATTTCCTCTCCAAGGACATCACCGAGAGCTATCGCACCATCGGCGGCGGCATCTGCGAGGTCAACGCCGCACCCGGCTTCCGCATGCACGTGGCGCCCAGTGAGGGGACGGCGCGCGACGTGGCCGCGCCGGTGATCGACATGCTGTTCCCCCCCGGCGCTCCCTCGCGCGTGCCGATCGCCGCCATCACCGGCACCAATGGCAAGACCACCACCGCGCGCATGCTGGCGCACATCTGCAAGATGGCCGGCTATACGCCGGGGCTCACCACCACCGACGGGGTGTACATCGACGGCCAGCGCACCGTGGCCGGCGACATGACCGGGCCGGTGTCGGCGCGCATGGTGCTCGCCGATCCGCAGATCGACATCGCGGTGCTGGAGACGGCGCGCGGCGGCCTGCTGCGCGCCGGCATGGGCGTGAACGAGGTCAACGTCGGCGCGGTGCTCAACGTGCAGCCCGATCATTTGGGGCTCAAGGGCATCGACACGCTGGAGCAGCTCGCCGAGGTGAAACGCATCGTGGTCGAGGTGGCGAGCGATTGCGCAGTGCTGAATGCCGATGATGCGCTGGTGCTGAAGATGTCCGGCTACACCGAGGCCAGGAACATCTGCTACGTCACCATGAATCCGCAGCACACCCTGGTGCGCGAGCACATCCGCGCCGGCGGCCGCGCCTGCGCGCTCGAGGCCGGCGTCAACGGGCAGATGATCACGCTGTACGACAAGAGCAGCCACATCCCGCTGCTGTGGACGCACCTGATCCCGGCCACGCTCGAAGGCCGCGCCACCCACAACGTGCAGAACGCCATGTTCGCCGCGGCGCTGGCGTTCTCGCTCAACATCAAGCTCGACCCCATCCGCCAGGGACTGCGCACCTTCGACGCCACCTTCTTCCAGGCCCCCGGACGCATGAACGTCTTCAGCGAGCACCCCTTCAAGGTGGTGTTCGACTACGGCCACAACGCCCACGCCGTGGCCGCACTCGCCGACCTCGCGCAGCGCCTCGACGTCACCGGACGGCGCATCGTCGTGCTCGCCGGCCCGGGCGACCGGCGCGACGAGGATCTGGTGGCGATCGCCCGCGCCGTCGCCGGGCGCTTCGATCACTACATCTGCCGGCGCGACGACACCCTGCGTGAGCGCGGCCCGGAGGAGGTGCCGCGCATCCAGGCGGCCGCGCTCCGGGCGGCCGGCGTGCCCGAGTCCGCCATCTCCATCATTCCGGACGAGCAGGACGCCATCAATGCCGCGCTGCACATGGGGTCCGCGGGCGACCTGCTGCTGATCTTCGCCGATGCCCTGGTGCGCTCCTGGAAGCAGATCACCAAGTTCCGCCCCACGGGCGCGGCGGCACCGCCCGCGGCGGCGCCCCCGGTCGCAACGCTCGCCGGCGACGGCACCGGCTTTTCCGCCCCGAGCGCAGCGGCGGAAGCGGCGCCACAGTTCAGCCTCGAGGGGCTCATCCGCGATGAGCGCGGCATCCGCTTCGCCCCGGAGAGCGAAGACTGAACGCCGCGCCGCCGGTGCTGCCGTTCGAGGCCTCGCGGCGCCTCACCGGTGCGAATCTGTTCTTTGCCGGCTGCGGTGCGCAGCTGGAGACCCGCGGCGTGAGTGCGGATGCGGCGCTGCTGGCCGGCTGGCGCGCGCGCATCGGACGGGCGCGCGCGCACCTCGGCTGGCCGGCCGCCGGCCTGGTGGCCCGTGCGCATGCCGGCGGCACGTCGCTGGCGCTCGAGGCGCCGCTTGATCAGCTGTTCGTCGCCACCGAGGTCAACGAGTGGGCCTGGTGCGCCACGGTCGCCGCCGGCGATGCGGACCTCACGCGCACCCTGGAGCAGGCGCTGCTCGAGGAAGTGCTCGCCGATGCCGCCGACCCAGCCGCCGTGATCGCGCCGGTGCTGGCAGAGCCCGCAGCGCTCGCCCGCCTCGGCACGCTCGCCGCCCGCGAGGCGCAGCCGGGTCTATGCGCGCTCATCGCCGCCGCGCAACGGCACCGCCTACCCTACGTGCTCGATGAGGAGCAACTCACCCTCGGCAGCGGTGCCGGCGGGCACGGCTTCGCCCTGGGCGTGCTGCCTGCGCCCGCACAGGTGCCGTGGCCGCAGCTGCACGCGGTACCGACTGCGCTCGTGACCGGCTCCAACGGCAAGACCACCACGGTGCGCCTGCTCGCGGCCTGTGCGCGCGCGCACGGCTGGCCGAGCGCCTTCTGCTGCACCGACGGGGTGTTCTTCGACTCGGCCGCGCAGCTGCTCGGGGACTACTCCGGCCCCGAGGGGGCGCGCCGCGTGTTGCGCGAATCGCGTGCCCAGGCGGCGATCATCGAGACCGCGCGCGGCGGCATCCTGCGCCGCGGGCTGGCGGTCTCGAACGCGCAGGTCGCCGTGGTCACCAACGTGAGCGCGGATCACTTCGGTGAGTACGGCATCGACGACCTCGCCGGTCTCGCCGACGTGAAGCTGACGGTCGCCGGGGTGGTCGATGCGGCGGGCCTGGTGGTGCTCAATGCCGAGGACGCCCAGCTGCGCGCCCGGGCGCCGCGGCTGGCGGAGCGCTTCGCGCGTCCCGTGCCGCTCGGCTGGTTCGCGCTCGATGCCGACCATCCCACGCTCAGCGCGCACCGGGCACTTGGCGGCGCCAGCTGTGGGGTGCGCAACGGCCACCTGTGGCTGCACCACGGGGGCGGCGAACACGACCTGGGCGCAATCGCCGCCATGCCGCTCACGGTGGAGGGCAGCGCACGTTACAACGTTGCTAACCTCGCCGCGGCGGCCCTCGCCGCCGCCGCGCTCGGCATACCCGCCACGGTGATCGCCGCGGTGTACGCGCGCTTTGGCGCCGCGGCCGAGGACAACAGCGGGCGTCTCATGCGCTTCGAGCGCGGCGGCGTGCGCATCCTCGTCGACTATGCCCACAACCCCGAGGGCATGCGCGGCCTGCTGCAGGTCGCGCGCCACCTGCGCGGCAGCACCGGGCGCATCGGCACGCTGCTCGGTCACGCCGGCAACCGCCAGGACAGCGAGATCGAGGCGCTGGCGCGCGCCACGGCGGAGTTTCACCCGGAGCTGGTGGTGGTGAAGGAGAACGAGGCCCACCTGCGCGGGCGCGCCCCGGGCGAGGTCCCGCGGCTGATGCACGCCGCGCTGCTGCGCGCCGGAGTGCCCGAGTCGGCGCTGCCGGTGCGCATGAGCGAGCTCGAGGCGGTGCATTGCGCGCTCGAGTGGGCCCGCCCGGGGGACGTGCTGGCACTGCCGGTGCACTCCCGCGATGCGCGCCAGGCGGTGCTGGCGCTGCTGCGCAGCGAACCGCCGGCCTGAGCGTACCTAGCGCTTGCCGGCGCCGCCGGCCATGAGGCCGGCGAGCTCCTTGCGCGAGGCCGCCAGGTCGCGCATGAAAGCCGGATCGGCGTGCAGGCGGTCGAGCAGTGCCGCCGCCGCGAGTCGCCCCGCGGCCACGTCCGAGGGGTAGTGGAAGCCGCACACCACGCGACTGTCCCCGAAGGCGATGCCGCGCGCGATCATCTGGTCGGCGAACTCCGGCACCAGCTCGGCGAGGATCGACCCCCAGGCCCAGCCGGTGGTGCCGTGGCCGGAAGGATAGGAACCGGTCTCGCCGAGCTTCGCGTACGTGATGGGGCAGGTCGCCAGCTGCGGAGACATGACGAAGGGGCGCTGCCGCCCGCCCGCGCCGACCTCCTTCTTGACCGGCGCCAGCAGCCATTCGATGTCGTTGCGCACCAGCTCCATCATGTGCAGGAAGTGCGGGGCATTGCGGCGATCCAGCTGCACGCCGAGCAGGTAGGTGAAGCGCGGCGCGACCTGCTCGGGCGGCTTGATGACGTCATCTGCGTGCGCCTCGTCCGCGCGCGGCGTGCCGAGCAGCGCGCGGGCATGCTGCACGGCCTCCACGTCCGCGGCCTGGGCGAGGGAGTCCGGTGGCGGCGCCGGTGGCAGCCAGGCCTCGATGTGCAGCGTTACCTTGGGGTAGAGGTAACCCGGCTCGGGCTGCTGGGCCTGGGTCGCCGCGGCCTGCAGCAGCAGGACGAGGGCGGCGCACAGCCTGAGCACGCTGGACAGCGGCGTGGGTTGGCTCATCGAAGGTCTCCGGCGACGCTAAGCGTGGGGCGCATCTTAGAGGAAGCGCGTGACGCCGGCGCAACCACGGCCGCACTCAATGTGCGATGTTCAGCGCGCTCCACCCGTTCCAGATGGTCTCGATGCCGATGCACATGAGGAAGAAGGCCGAGAGGCGCACCAGCACCTCGAGCCCGGTCTCGCCGAGCAGTTTCGCCATGTCGGCGGCGAAGCGGTAGGCAAGATAGATGGAGGCGCCGATGGCGGCCATACCCAGCAGTGCCCCGGTGGCATGCACGGCGAGCTCGGCGAGCGGCGGGAAACCCTCGGTCTTGCGGCTGCCGATGGTGATCGCGACCGACATGGAGCCCGGCCCGACGGTGAGCGGCATGGTCAGCGGGTAGAAGCTGCCGAGCCGGCGCCGGCTGCGCGCCGGCAGCCCCGCAGAGTCCGCGTGGTCCGAGTACTCCTCCTGGGTCAGCAGCTTCCAGCCGAGCGCGGTGACCACCAGGCCGCCGGCGATACGCACCACCGGCAGCCGCACGCCGAAGAACTCCAGTATGTAGGGGCCGAGCGCCATGGAGCCGAGCAGCAGCGCGAAGCCGTTGATGGCCACCTTGCGCGCCATCGCATTGCGCTCTGCGCTCGAGAGGCTCGAGGTCAGCCCGAAGAAGAAGGGCGCCGATTCGATCGGATTGACGATCGGGAACAGGGCCGCGAAAGTCAGCAGAAAGGCGCTGAAGATGCCGTTCACGCGTAGCGGCTTCCCGCATGAGCCGGCACCCACGTGCGGCGGCCCGATGCACGTGAGTATGACGGGCGCGGCGAAGCCGTGGCTACCGCCCGGGCCGCGCATGGCCGCCGCCTCGCGGGTGCGGATCCGCCTAGGGTGTGGCGGTGCGTCGCGGCAGCTGCGCCAGCACGCGTGCGACCAGCTGCTCCAGATGTGCCGCGGGCAGATCGAGGAAGCCGGCGCTGCCGCGCATGCGCTGCTCGGTCTCCGCGCCCAGCCGGCGGTGGGCGCGATACAGCCGCGTGCGCACCGTCGTCTCGTGCAACCCGAGGCAAGCCGCCGTCTCGATCCCGCTGATGCCCTCGATCACCCGCAGCACGAATACCGTGCGGAAGACTTCCGGCAGCCGGCCGAGCACGGCTTCGAGCGGGCGCAGTTCCCCGTCTGCAGGGGCGACCGTCGGTTCGGCGGTGCCGGCCGTCGTCGGACGCAGCGCCGGGGCCCGCTGGCTGCGCGCCTGCTGGTAGGTCAGGCGGGTGAGCCAGACGGCGAACTTGCCGGTCGCCTCGTAGCGCGTGAGATCGGAGAAGGCCCCGAGGTAGGTCTCCTGCACGATGGCCTCGGCGCGTGCGCCATCGGCCACGACGCTGTGCGCGACACGGAACAGGCGGCGGGCGTAGCGACGCACCAGCGCCTCGATCGCGGCCGGCTCGTGGGCGCGCGCGCGCTCGAGCAGCAGCAGGTCCGGTACGTTGTCCGTGCCCGTGGGCGCCACGGTGCGGCGCATCAGGTTGGTATGGGCGGGAAGAGTGCGGTCGGGGGTTGCGGGATCCAGCATGTGCGTCGACCTCTGGTGTGTATCCTAGCCACCATGAACAAAAGACCGGCCCTGCGCGCCGGGTATTGCGCCGCGCTCGCTCTTGCGGCCGTGGGGGCGAGCCCGACGGCTCTGGCGCAGGGCGCGGCCCGGATCCATCCCCAGCGCTGGCCACAGCTGCGCCCGGCACTGCCGGTGGACGCGCAGCTCGAGGCGCGCGTCGAGGAACTGCTCTCGCGCATGAGCCCGGCCGAGCGGGCGGCCCAAGTGGTCCAGGCTGACATCGGCAGCATCGGTCCGGATGATCTGCGCCACTATCCCCTCGGTTCGGTCCTGAACGGCGGCAACTCTTCGCCCCGCGATGACAAACTCGCTCCTGCAAGTGAGTGGCTGGCGCTGGCGGATCGGTTCTATGAGGCCTCCCGGGGCACCCCCGGGGACCCGCGGGTGCCGGTCCTGTGGGGGACTGATGCGGTGCACGGCCACAACAACATCCCGGGGGCGACCATCTTCCCCCACAACATCGGCCTGGGGGCGGCGCGCGACCCCGAGCTCATCCGGCGCATCGGGGAGATCACCGCCCTCGAGGTACGGGTGACCGGCCTCGACTGGGCCTTTTCCCCGACGGTGGCCGTGGCGCGCGATGCGCGCTGGGGCCGCACCTACGAGAGCTACGCGCAGGACCCGCAGCTGGTGGGCGCCTATGCGGCCGCCCTCGTCGAGGGGCTGCAGGGCACCCCTGGCACTTCCTCCTTCCTCGACGGCGCGCACGTGCTCGCGACCCCCAAGCACTTCCTCGGCGACGGCGGCACCGCGGGCAAGGACCAGGGGGACAACCGCGGCAGCGAGCGGGAACTGCGCGATATCGATGCGCCGGGCTACGAGGCCGCGCTCACCGCCGGTGCCCAGGTCGTCATGGCGTCCTATTCCAGCTGGCGCGGCCTGAAGATGCACGGCAACCATGCGTTGCTGACGGACGTGCTCAAGGGCCGCATGGGCTTCGATGGCTTCCTGGTCGGGGACTGGAACGGCCATGCGCAGCTGCCCGGTTGCAGTCCGGTCAGCTGCGCGGCCGCGGTGAATGCCGGCCTGGACATGCTGATGGCTCCGGATGGTTGGAAGGAGCTGCAGGGCAACCTGGCCGCTCAGGTGGCCGCTGGCAAGATCCCCGCCAGCCGTCTGGACGATGCGGTGCGCCGCATCCTGCGGGTGAAGCTGCGCGCGCGGCTGCTGGAGGAGGGACGGCCCTCAGCCCGCCCGTACGCCGGGCAGTACGAGCTGCTGGGGGCGAGCGCACACCGCGCGCTCGCGCAGGCGGCCGTGCGCGAATCCCTGGTGCTGCTCAAGAACCGCAATCACCTCCTGCCGCTCGCACCGCAGCAGCGGCTGCTGGTGGCCGGGGAGGGCGCCGACAGCCTGGCGCGGCAGAGCGGCGGCTGGACCATCAACTGGCAGGGCACGGAGCCGAACCAGCACTTCCCCCACGGCGAGACCATCTACGCGGCGCTCGCCCGCGCCGTGCGCGCGGCCGGCGGCAGCGCCGAGCTCAGCGTGAACGGGGACTTCCATGCCCGCCCGGACGTGGCCGTGGTGGTGTTCGGGGAGAGTCCGTACGCGGAGTTCGAGGGCGACCTGCCGACGCTCGAGTACAGCCCGCAGGACAAGCGCGACCTGGCCCTCATCAAGCGACTGCGCGCGCTCGACGTCCCGGTCGTGGTGGTGTTTCTGACGGGCCGGCCGCTGTGGGTGAACGCCGAGCTCAATGCGGCGGACAGCTTCGTGGTCGCCTGGCTTCCCGGACCCGAGGGCGGCGGTGTCGCCGACGTGCTGCTGCGCGGCGCCGACGGGGCCGTGCGGTACGACTTTCGCGGCCGGCTGCCGATGTCCTGGCCCGCCTCGCCGCGGCCGCCGGCCGTCGACGGACGTCCCGGGGAGCCAGCGCTCTTTGCCTACGGCTACGGGCTCACCTACGCCGACGATGGTTACCTGCCTCGCCTGCCGGAGGATGCCGGCGCGGCGC